>JGI24721J44947_10010284_pt1 | contig 11862 bp, 10 predicted proteins | sample YelNatPaOPGAMG01_FD_44947 | JGI IMG/M metagenome (IMG submission 44947)
TTACCATAGGGATTCTAATATAACTCTCCTTTTACGTCAAGACATCGAATTGAGCCATCAAAGATCTCTGTGAAATGTATATGAAGCCTCGGGTAGAAATCTCCATGAAAAAGAGCTTCAAATAGATGTGAGAAATTTAAAGGTTACCTCCACTGTTGCAAGAAACAAACTAAACAATGGATGCAAACAAGATAAATCAATTAGAACAAAGCATTTGCAGAAAAATGCCAGGGGTCGAGAGAGAAGGGAAAGGGAATAGCTTTGGAAGATTTCATAGGGGCAACTCAGTACAACAGTAGAATAACTTTTATTAACTTACGTGGTTCTTCTAAATGAGAGCACGACTTCACCAATTACAAACAACATTTTGTCGTCTGGAAGAAATGAAATAACCTGGTAAGAATCATTCGATGGTTTTAGAACAATTCTCTTGCCTTCAACCTCGTATTCCCTCACAATCAAGACTCCAGATGTGCTTGCTATGACCACCCGATTTTGCTGAAATGTCTTTCCTCTTTTGCAAATTACAAAGTCTCCTTTAAGTATCCCCTTCAAGTTCATTGCATCATCGTCGACCTTTGCAGCAAAGAGTTCGCCACTGGGAAGAAGATTCGAGTCGAAATAAATTATTCCATTAATTCTTGAATAAATCACCTCTCTCGACTCGATTCTTGATATAATAGGTATTGCTCTTATTGATGGGGGGTATGGCGCTGAATTAATGTCGGGCTTTGGAAGGTTGATTCCTCTTGATCTACCAACCTCTCGCTCAATGTACCCCTTACGCTCGAGTGCTCTCACCAGATCACTGATTGTGCGTGTCGAACTGATTCCAAGATGCTGTCCCATTTCACGATAGGTTGGTGGCTTTGAGTGCTCGTTGATGAATTTGCGAATAAATTCGAGTGCCTCGCCTTGACGTTTTGTTAACCCTTTTGACATTGACCTAAAATAGAAAAACGTAGCTAAGCATTCAAGATTCTGGAAGTAAATCGAGCACCTCGAAATTGAAACTGGAGCAATCGATAGATGTCAACTTGCACAGTACCTTTTTGCCAAAGAGACAGACCACAGCTGCTCCAAACAACGCTTCAGATGAGATTTTAGATTCGTACGATTCATAAGTCGACTGATGAAAGGGAGTGCTGAAGGCTCTATATCTGCACCAACAGGGGGCACTGCTGGGCGGGGGTAATGACCAGCAAGTCGAGTGCTGAGGGCTCTATACCTGCACCAACAGTGACTGTTCTCTTCAAAGGGAAGGGCAGCTAATAATTTAATACGGTAGATGCTGTTCATGCACAATCTGTGCCAATCCTTCTGAGCTGCATAAACTGACCAGAGCAATCAGGGGTTGACCTGAAGTAATACCAAAAAATTTTTTCAAAACATGTAAAAATTGCTTGACTTTTGGAATGCAATGGTTATATTTGGAGTGTGGTGGGGAAAAGTGGGGAATATTTCTCACATTTCCCTGATTGTGAAAAATAAGAGGTGATAGGAAAATGTCGTCATTCAAAGGGCGTTACGAGTACGTATTAGATTCAAAGGGAAGAATTAGTATTCCTGCAAAGCTAAGGAAGAGTCTCTCTCCCGAAGCAAACGATACTTTCGTAGTAACTCGCGGAATCGAAAAGTGCCTGTACGTCTATCCTCTCGATGAATGGCGTCAACTTGAATCGAAGTTGCGCTCCCTCAATCAGTTTGTAGAAAAACATCGGTTTTTTACCCGAACACTCCTGATGTGGGCTTCAGAAGAATTCACCCTGGACAATCAATCTCGCATAACCATTCCCAGAAACTTACTTGAATTTGCCGGGATTGAAAAAGAAGTAATTGTCATTGGCGCACTTGAAAGAATCGAACTATGGAGCCCAAAGAACTTCGACGACTATATGAATTCACAATCAGAAAGTTATGAGTCTGTTGTCGAAAAAATTATGTCGGTAAACTTAAGTGGTTCCTGAAATTTTCCATGAACCTGTTCTACTAAAAGAGAGTGTTGATTTACTTCTAACTGATTTAAATGGATCATATGTTGATGCAACATTTGGAGGTGGAGGGCACTCGCGTGAGATCCTCCAGCGCTTGTCTGACCGTGGAAATGTCATTGCTCTCGATGTCGATCCCGACGCTGAAAGAGTTGCAAATCAAATAATGCAGGTTGATATGAGATTAAAATTCTTCCGCCGGAATTTTCGCAACCTTCATGAGATTGCAAAAGAATCGGGGATGGAATCGTTTGATGGCATTCTCTTTGACCTCGGGATATCGTCTCATCAAATCGATGTCGAAACAGGAATGAGTTATCGTCGCGACGAACCCCTTGACATGCGTCTCGACAAGACCCTTTCTGAATCTGCTTATGACATTATTAATAAATATGATTTTGATAAATTAGCATGGATATTTTGGAATTATGGAGAAGAACCAGAGTCGAGAAAATTAGCGAGATCAATTTTAAAATACCGTCAGAGAAATGAAATTAGAACCACAGGAGACTTATCGAATATAATCGAAGAGTATGTGGTAAGAGTAGAAAATCACTCTCCCGTGTTTTTCAAGCAATACGTATCGAAGTAAATCATGAACTGGATAATTTGACTGATGGGTTAAATGGTGCAATTGAATTACTCAAGTCCAAAGGGAGAATAGTTGTTATTTCATATCACTCACTTGAAGACAGGATAGTCAAGGAAAGGTTCAAATACGAAGCAAGCACGTGCGTTTGTCCACCAGAAGCCATTGTTTGCACCTGTGGCAAGGTGCCCAGGTTGAAGATATTGACCCGAAAGCCAGTGGTGCCGAGTAGAGATGAGGTTCTCAGAAATCGAAGGGCAAGGAGCGCAAAGCTAAGAGCGGCAGAAAAAATTATATGAAAAACCAGGATGAACATATAGAAATAAATGCTGATGAGGGAGATGTAAAATCTTCTACCCATCACCAGAGGAAGAAAGTCCCCTCTGTATCGAAGTTCATTGCATTCCTGGCAGTGGTGGTGGGAATTTTTGTATTGATTGTAAATAATAGTGTACATGTGGACCTCCTTGTCGCAAAGATTAGTTCACTCGATTCACTTTATTCCAAACTCAAGTATCAAAATGACTCACTGCAGGCAGAGGTGAGAAAATTGTCAAGCGCCGAGAGAATTACAAAGATAGCAAGTACAAAGCTGGGACTTGTTTTTAGTGACAAATCTCTGCAGGCAATTGAACTCGACCGGAGTTTGCTCGAAAAAGCCGAGAAAAAAGATGCAGAAGACAGTGCCAGATCCTATAGATAATCTTCAACCGACAGCAGAGAACCCGGCTGCCAAAAGTCAACCTGACGACCTCCGCAGGGCTAAAATACTCATAGGCATTTTTGCTCTTTTAACTTTAGCGGTGTTACTCCGTTTGGTTTACATTCAGATATTAAATGCTCAATTTTATCAAAATACTGCACGGAAGCAGTATGAATCCACAGTGCCGCTGCATGCAGAAAGAGGGTTGATATTTGACCGCAACGGTTCGATACTTGTATCAAACTGGCTTGGATATTCTTACGCAGCAGATCCTGAACTAATGAATCCTTCTTCGAAGGAAAAGACTGCCGAGAAATTTGCATCTGTTTTCAATTTACCCGTCGATTATTTTCTCAAAAAACTCGAATCGAAGTCAAGATTTGTATGGTTAGCGCGAAGCATAACGCCTGATCAGGCATCCGCACTCAAGAGCTTCAAAGTATTTGGCGTCATTCGTGTACCCGAGCAGAGGAGGCTATATCCATATGGAGAAGTTGCTGGTCAAATACTCGGTTTTACGAATGTAGATGGGAAGGGACTGAGCGGCATCGAGCTGGAGTTCGACTCAGTCCTTGCAGGAAAAGACGGGTTCGAAGTAATGCAGCTTGATGGCATTGGGAGGAAGATGCCATCGGTGGACTACCCCAGAGTGGATCCAGTTCCTGGTTACAATATTGAATTAACGATAGATCTCAATTTACAGCAAATAGTTGAGGAGGAACTTGCAGCTGGTGTTGAAAAGTCAAATGCTGCCGGGGGATCAGCAGTATTTATAGACCCAGAGACGGGTGAAATACTTGCGATGGCAAACTATCCTCGATTCGATCCGTCGAAATATGCCGTATATACTAATGACGAGATGCGAAACAGAGCCATCACAGATGTCTTTGAGCCAGGTTCAACATTTAAAATAGTAACAGCCAGTGCAGCATTAGAGGAGGGGATAGAAACCCGACAGTCGGATTTACGCAGAAAACGGAAAATACACTTTGTATGGAAGACTGATAGAAGATTACGAACACGCAGGCTGGATCACATTCAGACAGGCAGTGGAAATTTCGAGCAACATAGCGTTTTCGAAAATTGGAATGAAAATAGGAGAGGATAAGTTCTTCAGATATGCTCGTGACTTTGGCTTTGGCGTTAAGACAGGAATTGAACTTCCTGGTGAAGTTCCAGGTGAGTTGAAGAAACCATATGAATGGACTAAAGTTTCACTCCCATTTATGTCTTTTGGTTATGAAGTAATGGCAACAACACTTCAAATGGCAAATGCATATGCAGCTGTTGCCAATGGTGGTAAACTAATGCAGCCATATATTGTCAAGAAAATCATCGATCATGATGGAAAGACCATCTTTGAAAATTCTCCTATGGAAATCAGGCGTGTCGTCACGCCGTCTGTTGCCCAGACACTTCAGGGATTGTTCACCGATGTAGTTGAACATGGTACAGGAAAGCCTGCAAGAGTAGATGGACTCCTGATTGCTGGAAAGACTGGAACTGCACAAAAGCTTGTCGAGTCTAAATATTCCAAAAAGTTTTACCATGCTTCATTTGCCGGTTTCTTCCCGATTCCAAATCCTGTAATTGCGGGATATATAATGATTGATTCACCGCAAAATGGATATACAGGTGGTCAGGTTGCTGCGCCAATCTTCGGGAGGATTGCATCAAGGGTGTTCGGGATTTTGAGGGAAAAGATTTACGATAAACAAAATGACATTCGATTGGTGACAAACGGAGGATCATCCCAAAAGCCTGGCGTTCAAAGTCTGGATGAGGAGGGAGGAGTTCGAGTGCCCGATGTTCGCTGGCTCGACTTTGAATCGGCAAAAGATATATTGGCTGGTTTTAATTTGCAGGGAGAAGGGAAAGGAAATCCTGGCTCAATTGTGGTTTCTCAAGAACCTGCACCTGGATCACTTGTTCAAAAAGGGAGTCGGGTCGTGATCATTGCAACAGATCCCGATAAGATAACCAGTATGCCAGACTTTCGAGGATCTGCATCAAGAAAGGCTTCGAGCTTCTTTTTATCTGCAGGGATTCCATTCAAGGTCATTGGGAGTGGACAGGTTGTCACTCAAATCCCGGCACCTGGTTCGCCAATAAGTCAAGGGACAAAGGTCACAATTTACTGCCAAGACAGAAGTGTTTTTCAATCGAGAATGAATTAATGAAATTATCAGAGCTTTTAAAAGGTATTCCTGTAAAGTCAATAATTGGCGATACTGAAAGAGAAATTTCGAATCTTGCATACGATTCAAGGAATGTCGGGAAAGATTCGCTCTTTGTAGCGCTCAAGGGTTATTCGACAGATGGTCACAGGTTCATTACAGATGCTATTGGCAGCGGCGCGAGCGCGGTAGCGGTTGAGGACAGCGACATAGTCCACGACGACTATTTCCTATCACACAACACCACCAAAATTGTTGTCCCGAGCACCCGCCGCGCTCTTGCCATTTTCTCAGCAAACTTCTATGGACATCCATCCGATAAATTAAAAATTGTCGGGATAACAGGCACAAATGGTAAAACCACCTCTTCATATTTAGTGAAATCAATACTTCAAGATGCAGGCGAAAATGTCCTCCTTATAGGGACGATAAATTATCTCCTCAACGAAAGAATAATTCAAGCCGCAACTCACACAACACCAGAGTCGTTAGAATTAAATCAACTAATGTCTTCAGCTATAAAACAGGGTGCAACTTCGGCAGTCATGGAGGTATCTTCTCATTCCCTTTTTTTGCAGAGAGTTTATGGAATGAAATTTAAAACTGCCTTATTTACCAACCTTACTCAGGACCATCTCGACTTCCATGGCACAATGGAAAATTACTTCAATGCAAAGAAAATTTTATTTGATGGACTCTCATCAGATGCTGTTGGGGTCGTCAATCTGGACGATGAGTACGGGGATAGGATAATGTCGAATTCATCTGCTAAAAAACTGACTTATGGATTTTCTCCAGAAGCCGATTTAAGGATTGTCGATTCGAATTACAGCACCGAAGGAACATCAATAAAGGTCAATTATAAAGGGAAAACTTATTCTATCTTTTCTAAACTCGTTGGTAAGTTCAGTTCATATAACTTGTGTGGTGCGCTTGGCGTTGGCATATCGTTTGGCATAGAGCCTGAAAGAGTTATAGATGCAATCTCGAAGGTCGACAGGGTAAGAGGACGGTTCGAGCGGGTGGATTCTAAGAATGGATTTATGGTTGTAATTGACTATGCACATACACCCGACTCACTACAAAAGACACTTCAGTCGGCAAGAGAAATTATAAAATCAGCAGGGAAAGGGGGACGACTCATTACAGTTTTTGGCTGTGGTGGAAACAGGGACACAACCAAGAGACCTAAGATGGGTAAGATTGCAAAACAGCTCAGCGATTTGGTAATCGTCACATCGGATAATCCTCGCTTTGAAGAGCCTGAAGCAATCGTAGATGAGATTTTAGCTGGAATAGAAGATAAGAAAAATGTCTTCAAGATTGTTGACAGAAGGGAAGCAATTGCAGAAGGCCTGAGACAGGCACGGAAGAACGATGTAGTCGTAATTGCCGGGAAAGGGCACGAAGACTATCAGGATATAAAAGGTGTCAAGTATCACTTTGATGATAGAGAAGAAGTGGAGAAGGCGTTAGGTTTGAGAAATTGATAACGATTAAGGATTTAAAGAGTCTACCAGGAGTCGAAATTTATAACTTGAAATTTCGACAGGCAAAGTCTGTCTCGACAGATTCTCGATCAACTGCCCGAGGAGAGATTTTCTTTGCTCTAAAAGGGGAGAAGTTCGATGGACACGATTTTGTATTGGAAGCACTGAGAAAGGGCGCCGTATGCGCTATAGTCGACCGTCAATGGTTAAACAAGAACATGCAGGCAAAGGAAAAATTGCCGCTGGTCGTTGTCGACGACACTACCACAGCATTAGGTGAACTTGCCCTTATTCATCGTAAGAAATTCGATATTCCTGTTATTGCAATTGGTGGATCAAACGGCAAGACGACAGTCAAAGAGATGATTGCTAAAGTATTGTCAAGTGGTTTGAGAGTACTCAAGACAGAAGGAAATTACAATAATCAAATTGGCGTCCCCTTGACATTATTCAATCTCAACCCGTCTCATGATGTTGCAGTAATTGAAGTTGGTTCAAATCACATGGGAGAGATGGAGAGACTGTGCAGTATACTGGATCCAACTGCCGGACTACTGACAAACATTGGGAAGGAACATCTGGAGTTCTTCAAGAACATAAATGGCGTAAAAAAGGAAGAAGGGATCTTGTTCCAATATCTTGCCAGTAAGTCGGGAACGGCATTTGTAAATGCAGATGACCCGAATGTTGTCGATATCAGCAAGTCCGTCAAAGACAAATATATATATGGATTTGTTGGCGCTGATGGAATGCGCAAGAATGTATCCGGGACGCTAATTGGATTAGATGCAAAGGGGTGTGCAGTATTTGAAATAAAGCATAAGAATCAAGTTGAGTTAATTCATTTGAAAATTTCTGGCATACACAATGCATCGAACGCACTTGCCGCATCAGCAGTTGGTTCATATTTCGGACTTCCTCTGCCGTCCATTAAATCTGCGCTGGAATCATTTAGTTCTTATGAAAAGAGAATGGAAATGATGAAAGTCAACGGCGTTGCTATTGTCAACGACACATACAACTCCAATCCGGAATCGACAACTGCCTTATTGAGATGGTTATCAATGATTCCTGCAAAGGGGAAAAAGATTGCTGTTCTTGCAGACATGCTCGAGCTTGGAAAGTCTTCAAAAAGAGAGCATCGGCTCGTAGGCAGGGAAGTTGTCAGTACAAAACCAGATTTGCTTTTTACTTATGGCAATGAAGCTGAGGAAATATTTAATACTGCCCGTTCGAATGTAGAATCGCACCATTTTGTCGACAAAGATGATCTTGTAAAAGAACTGTCGACTGTCGTCAAGAAAGGGGATGTCGTTGTAATAAAAGGATCAAGAGGAATGAAAATGGAAGAAGTTACAGCAGGATTAAAAAAGGCACTTCAGCGGAGGGTTAACTAATGCTATACTACCTTTTCGATCTTCTCGAAAAGCAGTTTCATCCCCCGGGATTTGGAGTTTTCAAATATATTACATTCCGTTCAGCACTTGCTGCAATTACTGCCTTGCTCTTGAGCTTTTTAATTGGGCCAATTGTCATCAAAAAACTGCGAGAACATCAAATTGGAGAAGAAGCAAAGGTCGAAGCACCAAAGACGCACCTTTCGAAAGCAGGGACTCCAACTATGGGAGGACTGATAATCCTTGGGTCTATTTTGACAGCTCTCCTCCTCTGGGGTGATCTTACGAACACATATGTGATCCTGATTCTCGTGACGACCGTCTGGCTTGGACTATTAGGTTTTACAGATGATTACTTAAAGGTGGTAAAGAAAAAGAGAAAGGGATTGATTGCCAGGTATAAGATAATTGGTCAAATTGGAATTGGGTTGGTGATTGGATCGGTTCTTTATTTTGCCCCGGAATTTAGACTTTACAATTCAATTACAACTGTGCCATTTTTCAAGAACTTAAANTTCGATTACTCATACTTTTATATTCCTGCCATCATCTTCATTATAACTGCAACTTCGAATGCGGTTAATTTGACAGATGGACTCGATGGCCTTGCAATAGGGACAGTTGGCATTACTGGTTTGACACTTGCTCTCATGAGCTATGTATCCGGAAATATTGAATTCAGTCGATACTTGAACATCATATACTTGCGTGGCACTGGCGAACTGACAGTCTACTGTGCGTCACTTGTTGGTGCTTCACTGGGATTTTTATGGTACAATGCTTATCCTGCTCAGGTTTTCATGGGGGATACAGGTTCACTTGCGCTTGGCGGAGCAGTTGCCGCAATTTCAGTTATGATAAAAAAAGAATTTGTTCTTCCAATTTTAGGAGGAATTTTTGTAGCAGAAGCACTCTCTGTCATCATTCAAAGATTGTACTTCAAATACACCCGAAAAAAATATGGTGAGGGGAGGAGAGTTTTCAGGATGGCTCCCCTTCATCATCACTTTGAGTTGACAGGTGTGCCAGAGCCCAAGATCGTCACACGTTTTTACATCATTGGTATACTCCTGGCAATTTTAAGTTTAACAACATTCAAGGTGAGATAAGATTTGACCAGACCAGAAGAAATAAAAGGTGCAAGGGTTTCAGTAATAGGTGCTGCGCGNAGCGGNATTTCNGTNGCACGACTCCTCAAGCGCCAGGGTGCTGAAGTGTTTGTAAGCGACAGGAAACCAGTTGAAGAATCACAAAAAGAAATTGAAAAATTGAGTCAGGAAGGAATACCATTCGAATTTGGCAAGCACAGTGAAAGGGTCCTCGATGCAGATTTCATAGTAGTTAGCCCTGGTGTTCCTGATAATAGTGAAATCATGAGGAGTGCCATAGCCAGGGGTCTAATGGTCTACAGTGAACTCGAAGCAGCATCATGGTACTGCCGTGCTCCAATCATTGCAATTACAGGTACAAATGGAAAAACAACTACTACAGCCTTGACTGGAAAAATCTTCGAGAACTCAGGTCGGAAAGTTGCAGTTGCCGGAAACATCGGATTTCCATTGTCAGATTTTGTCATGGACTTGAATGAAGATTCCATTGCTGTTGTCGAAACATCGAGCTTTCAGCTCGATCACATAGAAACCTTCAAACCAAAGGTAGGTGTATGGCTCAATGTCCAGCCTGATCATCTCGATAGGTATGAAAGCTACGATGCTTACATATTTGCAAAGACAATGATGTTTAAAAATCAAGATTCCAGAGACTTTGCTGTATATAACAATGACGACCGCATTGTAAGAAAATATTGTGATAATCTCCTCTCGATAAAAGTTCCCTTTAGCTTATCTGAAGTCCTTCAGCAAGGTGCATACACAAGAAATGGGAAGGTTTACATAGCCCTGAATAATAATGAGGAATATGTAATTGATCCATCTGATATAAGGATTAAAGGAGTGCACAACCTTTACAACTCATTAGCAGCTATTATTTCAGCTTACGTTATGGGAGTACCAGTTGAGATTATTTCTAAAACACTAAGAGAGTTCAAGGGTGTAGAGCATAGACTCGAGCCCGTTCGCGAGCTTGAAGGGGTCAAGTACGTAAACGACTCCAAAGCGACTAACGTAGATGCAGTCTGGTATGCCCTCGGCAGCTTCGAGTCGCCCATAGTCCTCATTGCAGGAGGGAAGGATAAAGGGAACGATTACAGTCCACTTTACGAACCCGTGAAGAAGAAAGTCAGGGCTATGATTTTAATAGGTGCGGCAGCTGACAGGATGTTCAAGGAGTTTTCGGACAAGACAAAGTGCATAATGGCATCGACAATGGAAGATGCTGTAAAGAAGGCAAGAGATGCAGCATTGCCTGGCGATGTTGTACTCCTTTCACCAGCCTGTGCAAGTTTCGATATGTTTCATGATTACGAACACAGAGGGCGGGAATTCAAGAAGGCGGTGATGGAATTATGAAAGAGAACATCCATCACAGGCCTGCCGACAGGTTTATTCTTTTCGTTGTGCTGATGATGATGGCATCGAGTTTATTTATAGTTTACAGTGCAAGTGCATTTTGGGCAGAACTTAAGTTCAATAATCCAGCATATTTATTTCAAACGCACCTGTTTAAAGTCCTCCTGGCCACTATAATGATTTTTGTCGTACTTCGAATAGACTATCACATATATGCCAAATATATCAATTTGTTCATTGCCGCATCTCTAATCCTTTTAATTGTAGTCCTGGCACAAAGGGTAGTAATAAAAGGTGCTGCAAGGTGGATACATTTGGGATTCTTGAGTTTCGAACCTTCAGATTTCGCTCGTGTTTCCATAATCCTTTTTGTTGCTGTTTACCTTACTGAAAACCGGGACAAGCTCTATGACTACCATTCTCTGATAAAGCCCCTTGTTGTAACGGGGATTGCAGCTCTTTTAATAGTGATCCAGCCAAATTTCAGCACAGCAACCATATTGCTTTTTGTCACAGGGATAATGTTGTTTGCGGGGGGAGCCAGGTTGAGCCACTTATCACTCATTGGCATTGCAGTTATCCTCGCAGGAGGATTGATCTTGATTTTTGAATCCTATCGCGTTGCCCGAATAGAGTCATGGCTTGTCAATGGTCCAAACAACTATCAAGCGCGTCAATCGATAATTGGATTTGGCAACGGGGGCTGGGTTGGAGTAGGTCCAGGAAACAGCAGGCAGAGGAACCTGTTTTTACCAGAATCTTACGGCGATTTCATTTATTCTATTATAGGAGAGGAATATGGCTTCGCTGGGTCAGCAGCTGTAATAGTGGCTTTCTTCCTCCTTGCCTGGCGGGGCACGGTACTTGCAAGGAAGGCGCCCGATCGTTTGGGCTACATCCTTGCAATTGGAATTACATCCTCGATTTGCATTTATGGTCTGGCAAATGCTGCAGTGGCAATTGGATTATTGCCAACAACTGGAATCCCAATGCCATTTATGAGTTATGGTGGGACTGCATTGATGGTGAATGCATTTTCAACTGGAA
>JGI24721J44947_10010290_pt1 | contig 11855 bp, 8 predicted proteins | sample YelNatPaOPGAMG01_FD_44947 | JGI IMG/M metagenome (IMG submission 44947)
TAACGCTATAAACGCTATAACGCTATAAACGCTATAACGCTATAAACGCAAAAAACGCAATGAACGCAACGAACGCTATAAACGCTATAAACGCTATAACGCTATAAACGCAANNAACGCNATNAACGCNATAAACGCAATAAACGCCTTCAGCCTTTTTTTATTCAGTAGAATCTACATTATTTCAATTACATTTCTTGGGTAGAGCCGATGGCAGAGAATTATAAGCTGATGTTTGTATTTTCTGGATTAAACAATTCCATGTTTAAGAATGTCATGCAGGTGAATAATACCTATTGGATGATTATCATCATCAGGAACGATTAAAGCTGTTATTGACTTGTTTTCCATTATTGAAAGAGCTTTTGCAGCAAGTTCATCCTGAAGGATAGTTTTAGGATTTTTTGTCATAATTTCTTCGGTGCGCATTCCAAAAAGATTTTCAGCATATTTTTCTAATCCTCTTCTTACATCTCCATCAGTAATGACTCCTGCAATTTTACCTTTGTTATCAAGTACTATTGCATGACCGAGCCTTTTTGACGATATTTCTATAAGGGTTTTTGAAATAGGAGTATCAAATGAAACGAGAGGAAGTTCTGTCCCTGAATGCATTAAATCCTTTACTTTTACAAAAAACTTTTTACCGAGATTACCGCCCGGATGAAAAAAAGCAAAATCCTGTTCACTAATTCCACGTTTTACAAGAAGTGATACAGCTATTGCATCTCCCATTGCCATAGTGGCAGTAGTGGAAGCGGTGGGTACAATTCCCATTGGACAGGCTTCTTCTTTTACAGAAACATCGATTGTAATGTCAGAAAGTTTTGCAAGAGTTGAATTGATATTCCCTGTCATTGATATCAAACTGATATTGAATCTCTTAAAAAAAGGTATAAGATTTACTATCTCTTCTGTTTCTCCACTGTTTGAAATAGCTATAACAATGTCTCTTTCAGTAACCATGCCAAGATCGCCATGACTTGCTTCAGCTGGATGAAGAAAAAATGACGGGGTTCCGGTTGAGGCAAGGGTTGCTGCAATTTTTTTCCCTACAAGTCCGGATTTGCCCATTCCTGTTACTACAACTCTACCCTTGCAGTTTAATATCAAGTTGACAGCTTTGCTAAAACTACTATTTAGCCTATCAATCAAGGCTTCAACCGCGTTTGCTTCAGTCTTTAAAACGTTTTTTGCAATATCAATTGTATTTCCATTTGAGTCCATATGAATATTATATCTTAACAATAAAGCATCTGTATATGTTAGACCAGAAAATGAAATTAAAATAATACAGATGTTGTGAAATTTAAAGAGGCTGAAGTTTGAGCAATGTCTGCATTATCTGGGTTAATCATTCTAAATTTATTATTATACGCTGTAAGAATAATGTTGCCTTAATATTTAAATTTCTTTTATAATCTAAATCCTATGAAAAAGAAAGTATCTATTATTGGAGCAGGAAATGTAGGAGCAACAACAGCGCAGTTGATTGCGCAATCAGGCCTTGCTGATATTGTGCTTTTCGATGTTGTTGAAGGGATGCCGCAAGGGAAAGCTCTGGATATTGCAGAAGCATGTCCTTTGTGGGGTTCTTCGTCTATTGTAAAAGGAACAAATAGTTATGAGGAAACAGCTTTATCCGATATTGTTGTGGTAACAGCAGGACTTGCGCGTAAACCGGGAATGTCAAGGAGTGATTTGCTTGAAGCAAATGCAAAGATTATCAGAAATGTGAGCACAGAAATTGCGAAGACATCTCCTCACTGTATATTGATTATTGTAACCAATCCAATGGATGTAATGGCGCAGCTTGCATGGAAAACAACAGAGTTTTCCTGCAAGAAGGTCATGGGTATGGGTGGGATTCTCGATGCAGCAAGACTGCGGACTTTTATTTCCTCTGAATTAAATGTTTCACCTGAAGATGTTGAGGCTCTTGTTTTTGGCGGACATGGTGATGATATGGTTCCAATGCCAAGATTTTCAACAGTAAAAGGTGTTTCTATTACAGAGTTGATGCCAAAGAAAAAAATTGAAAAGCTAATCGAAAGGACGAGAAACGGCGGAGCTGAAATTGTTTCTCTTCTAAAAACAGGAAGTGCTTATTATGCGCCTGCNGCTTCTGCTTTCCAGATGGTAAAAAGTATATTGCTTGATGAAAGAAGAACCCTCCCGTGTGCGGCTTATCTCAATGGCGAATACGGAGTAAAAGATCTATATATGGGTGTGCCTGTAATTTTGGGCAAAGAAGGTGTTGAAAAAGTTATAGAAGTTAAATTAACAAAAGAGGAAAAAGCACAATTTAAAAAATCCTGTGCTTCTGTAAGAAAACTTGTAGAAAAGTTAACATAGAACAACTGTGATAAGGTAATAATTGATATTTAATATTTTCTCTATGGTTAAGTTTTGATAATACGTTNTAATTTTAATGGAGGCAAAATGGAAAGAACTCTGTCAATCATAAAACCTGATGGTGTAAAAAAGAATGTTATAGGTGAAGTGATAAAAAGATTTGAAGAAAAAGGTCTAAGAATTGCTGCTCTTAAAATGGTAAAAATGTCAAAGGACGATGCAAAAGGATTCTATATAGTTCATAAAGAAAGACCTTTTTACGAAAGCCTTACTTCATTTATGTCTGAAGGTCCTGTTGTTGTAATGGTTATAGAAGGAGAAAATGCTATAAGTAGAGTCAGGGAAATAATGGGAGCTACAAATCCAAAAGATGCTGCTCCCGGAACTATAAGAGCGGACTTTGCTTCTGATATAGAACATAATATTGTGCACGGCTCGGATTCAAAGGAATCAGCATCATATGAGATACCATATTTTTTCTCTGCACTTGAAATAAAATAAACCGAAAAATATTTTTTAACTTAAGTATAGCTCTCTACAAGAATTTCTTTTAGCTCTCCGAGTGTTTTAAATACTTTTTCAGCTTCTTCGATGCTGAGTGAGCCTGCCCCGCAGGAAGGAGTTAAAATGATTTGAGAAAGCAACAAATCCGAAGGCATGGTTTTTGTCAAAATCTCTAATCCTCTGTCGAATCTTTGTTTTAGAGATTCTGAATTTTCATTGTTGATTGCGTCAGTTGTTGGTACAATACCCCATGCCAGATAACCGCCTTCTTTCAGAAATTTTGTAAACTCTTCAGAATAAACTGGCAATGATTCGATGTAATCATATGCGTCAAAACTTATAATACCTGCTCCGCTGTTTATTACAAGTGACCAGTCTGCTTTGCTGCAGCAATGAATTCCGGATATAGCACCTGCATTTTTAATTGCATCGGAAGTTTCTTTAAGAAGCCTGAGTGCTTCCTCAGTATTTACACCGAGATAAGAAGATGTGCCGAGTGCTGAAAGAACAGGTTCATCAATAAATATAATTACGTATTGTGCTAAGGACTTAAGTTGCTGAACCTGCCATCTTATTTTTGCTTTAAGCGCAAGAAGGATAATTTCCCTCATTTCTTCATCAAAATAAACAGGTTTGCCATTGTTATCTTTTAATCCAAGAGAAAAAGTTAGAGGACCGGTAATGTGTCCTTTTAAAACAGCAAAATAAATTCCCTCCATTACTCTTAAAAAAGTATAAAGACCTTTTGCAAAATCCTCTGAAACAGGAAGAATAAAGTCATCTGTATAAGACTCGAGAAATTTTGTAGCAGATTCGTAATTATCCTTATCAACCCAGATGGTTTTTTTTTCGGTATCAATCTTAATGAGAGGTATTCCCTCTGAAAACTGTGGGATCATTAATTCTCTGAAAGATAATCGAGGAAATTGAGGCCAGAAAGGGACATCAAAAGAGTTAAGTATGGTAGTGCATGCTGCCACGGCATCTGTATGGGGCAGACTTCCAATTCCTGTAGTAATAAATGGTATAAACATATTAAATTCCTGGTTAATTGATCTGGTTAGATTTTAAGATTATTTTCTGGCAGGACTCGATTATTATTCTGACCTGCCAGAATCCCGTGTTATTTTAAAAATATATGGTTCAATTTTTTACTTATAAACATATTGGGTATGTTCTTGATTTTAATATCTATTTGCTTTTTCTTCTCTGGAATTTGGTCTTTTTCCTGAGTTTCGCATGTTTATGTTTGCTCATTTTTTTCTTGCGCCACTTTTTAACGTTTCCCACTCATCAACCCTCCTTTTGCATTTGAATAGCCGAAACAGGTCAGAAAAACATGGATCAATTATATTTTTTTCTATGTAAATCTTTTGCCTGTTCCATAAAAGCTTCAATCTGTATCTCAGTAGTGACAGATTCGGTGCCATCAAATGGAATACTTATAAATGGTATGCCATAATCCCTGCTTACTCCGCGTAAAAGAGCAGTTACAATTGTACCAGGCATACAGCCAAAAGGCATAGCATTTATTATACCTGAAGCACCTTTTTCTATCAGGTCAATTGTTTTACCAATGCTAAGTATGGCTTCACCTTCAAAAGAACTATCAAGATAAGGTTTCGCCTTTTTAAGTATATCTTTTGTTTCAGGTTCATTTCCTGTCTTGAGAAAGTCCCTGAAGTATTTTGAGAATTCATGCTCTATTTTTTGCTGAAAATATTTTTTCAGTAAAAAATTAATAATAACAGACTTTTGTTTTTTTAACAATGCTTTTCTTAAACTTATATAATTTACATAATATATCCATTCTTCGACCGGAGCAAGCCAGACAACGCCGCCGAGCGATTCGACTTTTCTTACAAGATCTTCGTTCGAAAAACGGTGGGATCTAACAAATATTTCTCCGATTATTCCAATTAAAGGTTTCTGTAAATTTTTTCTCGGTACATTCATAAAATCGGTTTTTATTTCCATCAGGAGAGATTTTATATCACCATTGTTCTGCCTGAGAGAATTATAAAGTCTTTCAAAATGTTTGGTGTATAGATTGTCAGAAATCCCTGATTCAGCTTCAAAAGGTCTTGTCTCGTGCAAACATTTATTTAACAATTCAATAGCTATAATCCCTTCCCACGCATATTTGGTAAAATCTTTCCCAACAATTCCGAGGTCAGAGTAAAATGTAGTATCCTGATTTGGAGCATAAATAGGGACATTTTTATACCCCAGATTATCAAGAACAAGTCTGTGAAAGATATTATACTGCCCGAATCTGCACGGACCAGAACCCGAAGGCATGAAGAAAGCGCTGTTTTCTGCCTGAAAATCAGTAGAAAGGACTTTTTTAACCATATCGCCTGTTGTTACAGCGCATGGATAACATTCTTTGCCTGATACAAATTTTTTCCCTATGTCGATTGTCTGTTTATCTGATTCAGGAAGAACCTCAGCATTTATGCCACAGCGTTCAAAAGCTGCTGCAAGTGCAAATGCATGGTCAGACATCCGCGGGATATATATCTTCCATGAAGGTTTCCGATCAATAATATTTACTATAGGAATACCTTCTTTAGCCTGGGGTTTAGTATGCATTATCAAATCTCTATTTGCCACACTATCAAGAAAAGCTTCGCATCTTGTTATAGCACCTGCGTCAGCACTATGTTCATCTATTTCAATATGCAAAAAAGGTTTATCACCCATTTCTTCTTTAAAATATTTCAAAATGAAAGAATCAGGACCGCAGAGGAAATTGCCGATGAATATTGGATAAAGATTCTTTGTCTCTTTTATGAATCTTGCAGCCTTGAGAATTCTCTGGCCTGAACGCCAGTACATATTAGGCCATTTATCATGAATTTGATAATTTTCGAGTGGAAGGAAGTCAAAAGGAATGGAAAGCACATCAAGATCAGCAAGTTTTTTGTGAAGCTGAAGATTTACACCGCTATCTAATGAATTATAAGCTCTGCCTACTATTACAATAGAAGGATTCTCTATATTTGACAGTATCTCTTTGCCTTTTTCCTGTATTGAATCAATAAATTCTTTTTGTGCAATTTCTCCTTTCTTTATTGCTCTTGAAATATTAAATCTGCTTATCCCAAATGGTCTGAATGATGTGTATATTTGGTTTATTAAATATTTTTTACCAAGCCGTAAATTTATTATGGGCGATATAATTTTAATGTTCTCAAATGCTATGTTTGAGATATAGGGGATTGCCTGAGAATAAGGACAACCAACTCCTTTCTCCATCGGGTCGTCAGGTGAATTCAGGTTGATGAAACTCGGGATTAAAATAGCATCAACTTTCTGGTCAATAAGATACTGGATATGACCATGTGCAACCTTAACCGGGAAACAGGATTCAGCAAGTACTTTTTCTAATCCGAGATTGATTATTTGGCGGTTCGTTTTCTGGGATACAATCACATCAAACCCGAGTTCCCATAATAAAGTACTCCAGAATGGCAGAAAATCATGGAAGTAAAAAATATATGGGATGCCGATTTTTTTATGTATTTTCCGCTTGCCTTTAAAAAAACTTGTTATTTTATTTTTATTGGAGTCTGATTCCGAAGCTTCCTTTCTTTTCAGGTGCTCTTTCCAGAGCATTTCTTCTCTGAATAAGAAAAGGTCGGTCTGAATTGGTTTGTCCTTTTTTCTTATATCGTATTTTTCGCATCTGCCGCCATAAAATAGAAAATTCTGTTCCCCGGATATTTTGACTCTGTTTATTTCGCAAACATTCGGACAACCTTTACATTGGAATGAACTAATTTCATAAGGCTTCTTTGATAAATCAAAACCTTTGAAGGCTGAATATTTAAATGGATTTTCTCTCATGTATTTTTTTGCAATCAAAGCCATTCCTATGGCGCCTGTGACATCATGGTGAGGAGGAATTGTAATTTTTTTGCCGAGATATTTTTCGAATGCTGCGGCAACTGATTTGTTGAATGCTACCCCGCCCTGAAAAAAAATATTCCTGCCTATTTTTTTCCCGGCAACGACACGATTTATATAATTTTGCACAATAGAATATGCAAGCCCTGCAAGAAGGTCATTTTTATCAGCACCNTTTTGAAGATTTGCTATTAATGAATTTTCCATAAAAACTGTACATCTTTCACCAAGTCTGCAGGGATTTTTTGCAGATAATGCCCTTTCCTGGAATTCATTTTTAATTGAAACTGAAAGCTTTTCTGCTTGCTCTTCAAGAAAAGAACCTGTGCCTGCAGCACATGCTTTATTCATCTCAAAATCTACAATAATTCCATTTTGCAGAGATATATATTTTGAGTCCTGTCCACCTATCTCAAAAATTGTGTCAACACTACTATCAATATAAACAGCAGCAGTTGCCTGTGCAGTAATCTCATTTTTAACTATATCTGCGCCTACAAAATCTGCAATCATATATCTGCCGGAACCAGTTGTCCCGACCCCGCAAATATTGAAAGTCCCGGCTACTTCTCTCTCAATTTGCATAAGTCCCTGTCTCACTGCTTCAATAGGTCTGCCAGCGGTCATTAGATAACGTTTTGCAACAAGTTCCCCTTTTTCATTAATCACGGCAAGATTTGTGCTTATTGAACCTACATCTATTCCCATAAAAGCTTTTTTTCTTTGTTCGGGCGGATAGCGGATTATTATTGAGACAATGTCAGAGTAAGGTGACTCTGAATGAAATCTTCTTTCCCCGAATTCAAGAGTTTCACCCGGTTTTTTTAATGGCTGGTGGCACCCTGAAAGGGGTTTATAAGAATTAAGATATGTTTCGAGCATTGAGAGGTCGAAATAGTTTATTTTTTTATCTTTAATATCTTTCATGACAGCGCCATATGCGCCCATTAAAGCAAAATCTTCAGGAACAATGAGTTCATCAAGGTTGAATATTTCTTTAAAAGCACGAACCATGCCCTTATTTGCAGCAACTCCTCCCTGAAAAGATACAGGAAGAAGCAATTTTCTCCCCCTTAAAATTGAACCTTTGAAATTCCTTGCAACAGCAAAACAAAGCCCTGCCACTATATCTTCTACAGGTGTTGCAATTTGCTGCAAGTGAATCATATCTGATTTAGCAAATACGCTGCATCTTCCTGCAATTCTGGATGGCTTTTTTGATTTAAGAGCGAGTTCACTGAATTCCTCTATTGTTAATTTCAGCCTTTCAGCCTGCTGGTCAAGAAAAGAACCTGTTCCAGCGGCGCACACAGAGTTCATTGAAAAATCTGTTACTGTTTTACCATGCGGTTCAAGCAATATAAGTTTTGAATCTTCTCCACCCATTTCAATAATGGTTCTTATTGAAGGGTAAACAAGGCTTGTGGCAAAAGCCTGTGCAACAATTTCATTTACAGGTACAATTTTCAAGATTGAAGCAAGCAATCTGCCCGCAGAACCTGTTATTGATAATGAGAAATCCTTTTTTGAATTTTCGGTATTTAAAGAGCTATTGATTTCTCTCAGAAGTTTAAGAGCAACAGGCAAAGGGTGTCCTTTGTGCCTTTCATAATAACTTTTTATTTTTTTCCCCTGTTCATCAACAATAACATATTTTGCGCTGACTGAACCTATATCAAGACCAATGAATAGCATAGTCTCTCCAATTTTTTTGAAATTATAACACAAAGAATATTATTATGGATGAAACAACCACGGGATAAAACGAGAAGATACTTTTTTACAGTATTCTTTATAAACATTTCCAAAACGCTCAAGCATTTCTTTTTCTTCCAAAGGAATTATTATTAAATTTACTGCAAAAAAGTCTAATAAAGCAACCAGTCCTACAGACAGAAAACCTGTAAATAAAAAAACACCAGAAAACATCAGGGTGTGAGCCAGATAAGTCGGGTGTCTTACAACAGAAAACGGGCCTTTATTAATAATTTTATTTTTAATTTCCGGGAAAACTTCGGGCAATCCGATAATAGTACCGAACCCAAGAAGTTTTATTGTCCATATATGTAATATTGTGCCTGATATTAATAGAATAAGTCCTGCTATATTTACATAAAGTGGAAAGTTTATGGCGATTTTTAAAAGAAAATGCCTGTGAGTCCAGATAAGATAAGCAACAGGAAACCATGCAATTCCCGGAACAATATATGTAAAAATTCCGAGTCTTCTGAATAACCTGATACTAAAATGCAAAGGTATCCAAAAAATTGGTATTACAGGCCAGAACATTAATGTTGCTATAGCAAGAAATTCCTTCATAAATATTTATTTTTTGCAATCATTTAAACACTATGGTAAGCTTTTATTATCTATATATTAATGGAGGATTAAGATGAAAGCAAGGTTCTTTTGCTTTTTAGCTGGATTGTTTTCTGCAATTTTAATTTCATACGGCATTGTTTCTGCTGCAGATCAAAAATCATCGGTTTTTTCGACTGGCATTGAAGATCAGACAGGTATTGCGGTAACTATTTATAATGTAAATCTCGGACTCATAAAAGATCAGAGAGCAATAAAACTTCCTGAAGGCATAAATGAACTGAGATTTATGGATGTTGCAGCAAAAATAATACCGACAAGTGTTTATATAAAATCACTTGTTAATCCTAACAGTTTGAGAATACTTGAACAAAATTATGAATATGATCTTCTTAATCCTCAGAAACTTCTCGATAAATATGTAGGCCGTGAAGTAAAGCTGTTTTCAAAGAATTTTTATACTGAAAGAGAGGAAATAGTAAATGCAAAACTTCTTTCCAATAATGGTGGCCCTATTTTCCAGATTGATAATGAAATAACTTTCGGACATCCTGGCCGGATTATATTTCCTGAAGTTCCAGAAAATCTTATTTCCAAACCCACGCTTATTTGGCTTCTCGAAAACACTCTCAAATCCGAGCAAAAAGTTGAAGCAACATATCTAACAGATGGAATTAACTGGAGGGCTGACTATGTTGTTACTTTAAACGATAAAGATAATCAAGCAGATCTTTCAGGCTGGGTTACAATTGACAACAAAAGCGGTGCTTCTTATAAAAATGCGAAACTGAAACTTGTTGCGGGTGATGTTAATAGGGTAAAGGAAGAACCGGAGTACAGGGATAGAATGCTGAGATATGCGATGAAAGAAGCTGATATTTCAGCCCCCCAATTCAAAGAAGAAGAATTTTTTGAATACCATATTTATACTCTTCAAAGGGAAACAACTGTAAAAGACAACCAGACAAAACAGATTAATCTTGTTACAGCAGACGGGATTCCTGTAGAAAAAGAACTCGTTTTCCAGGGTAATAAATATTATTACTACAGCCAATATTCAGAAGCAATGCCCGGGCAAAAAGTCGGAGTGTATATAGAGATTAATAATAAAAAGGAAAATAATCTCGGTGTTCCTATGCCAAAAGGCATAGTTAGAGTTTATAAGCATGATGCAGAAGGAAGTCTGCAATTCATTGGAGAAGACAAAATAGACCATACACCAAAGGACGAAAAAATAAGGGTTAAACTTGGTGATGCTTTTGACGTTATTGCCACAAGGAAACAGACCGACTGGAAAAAGATAGCTTATGATACATACGAAGCAGCTTTCGAGATTTCAATCAGAAATCATAAAAAAGAAGATATTACTGTTAAAGTTATTGAACCTGTGCCTGGTGATTGGATAATGTTGAATAGTTCGCATAATTATAAAAAGACAGAAGCTTTTACCGCAGAATTTATTTTGCAGATTCCGAAAGATAAAGAAACAAAGCTTACATACAGAGTTAGAATGAGATATTAACCAGTTTGGGTTATATTACTTGTCTGAAACCAAAAGCGGGTAGCCTAATTCTTCTCTTTGCTTATAGAAAGCCTTTGCACATAATCTTGCGAGATTTCTTACGCGCGCAATATATCCTGTTCTTTCGGTAACAGAAATAGCACCCCGTGCGTCAAGTAAATTAAAAGTATGGGAGCACTTTAGACAAAACTCATATGAAGGAAGAACCAAACCTATTTTGTTTAATCTTATGGATTCTTTTTCGTATGCTTCAAACTGTTTCATTAATAGTTCTGTATCAGCATAATCAAAATTGAATTTAGAAAATTCTACTTCAGCCATATGATGAATTTCATGATATTTAATTCCTTTGCACCACTGAAGGTTAAAAACATTGTCAACTTCCTGTAGATACATTGCTATTCTTTCAAGACCATATGTTAACTCGAGTGAAACAGGTTTAAGATCAATTCCACCAACCTGTTGAAAATATGTAAATTGTGTAATCTCCATTCCATCAAGCCAGACTTCCCAGCCCAATCCCCATGCCCCGAGAGTGGGAGATTCCCAGTCATCTTCAACGAAACGAATATCATGTTTAAGCGGGTCTATGCCGAGATATGAAAGACTTTCAATATAAAGTTCCTGACTATTTGAAGGTGATGGTTTAAGAATAACCTGATATTGATAATAATGCTGAAGCCTATTTGGGTTCTCACCGTATCTTCCATCAGTTGGCCTTCTTGAAGGTTCTACATAAGCTACTTTCCATGGTTCAGGCCCGATAACTCTAAAGAAAGTTGCAGGATGAAATGTTCCTGCTCCAACTTCTATATCATAAGGCTGAAGAAGGATGCAGCCTTTTTCAGCCCAGAATTGCTGGAGTCTTAATATTAAGTCTTGAAAATACACAATGCCTCCTTCTATTAACTTTATTGCTGAAATGAAATCATAAAAAATACCACCTAACTTTGTCAATCTTACCCATAGTATGCCCGACTTAGTTACCGCTTAATGCTTTTGTGAAACGATTATTGATAAAGCTGGAATATACAACCCATGACCCCTTAACTTAGCGAAGAGCGTTCATTGCGTTATAGCGTTTATAGCGTTTATTGCGTTCATTGCGTTATAGCGTTATNTAGCGTTTATTGCGTTCATTGCGTTATAGCGTTTGTTGCGTTTATTGCGTTTATCAAATTTAATGCTTCGCATTGGAAGTGAGACCCGCTTTGCGGGTCTGGAATTGAGTGCCGAAAAACGG
>JGI24721J44947_10010315_pt1 | contig 11839 bp, 8 predicted proteins | sample YelNatPaOPGAMG01_FD_44947 | JGI IMG/M metagenome (IMG submission 44947)
CGTTTGTGAACCGTGAATCAACGAGACTGGTGGTGGAGCTCCATGAGCATGTGTACATCCTGCGGATACGATGATGTAGACTTAAAGAGCGCGCTCCACTGGTTGGCAGGAGAGCCCCGTAGAAGAAGTACCGGGAGAGAATGGGCGGGTACGTTTATCAGCTCCGAGCGGTATCCAGGNAAAGGTCATNGAAGCGCGGTAACGATGGAGTAACGCGACTGTCTCGATCACGGGTGTCGCTACCTGTCCTTGAGAGTCTCCGTGAATCCNTAATGTTTGTACAATAGCGTGGTAGGTCCGCAGTCCATGGAAAGCTCCTGTTCATCGCGAGTAGTATCTCTTTGTTTTGCAGATGCACAGACAATCTGTTGGATGCTTCGGCTTTAGTTGCGGGAGATCTGCACCCAGAACAGTCATTTGCGCCAGCCATGCTCCATTCGCCCACGTTCTCGTGCGGTGCGAGTGTGGTACAACCGTTGCATGAGAGCTCGCAGCGTGCCCGCAGCGGGTGCGCATTGCGAGACCTTGATCCCGCTTCCCGTCTTGGTCTTGTGAAGCGGTTCCTGTAACAGAACGTGTCATGCTTTTGCTTTTCGTAAAAGGTGATCAACAGATCGCCATCTCCCATTGACCGCAAACACGTTCCAAGCATTCCGGTTTTTGGCGCAGCATGCACATACCCCTTTCTTTCCGTATTGCTTTGCCATCTGCGTACCGCAGTACGACTGGCCTAAAGTACGAATGCAGTCCTGCTTACACTGTTCAGAAAAGAATACATATCCGACATCCAATTCGTCTTCGATCTATGCGGTGTATCGCAGAGCGATGTCGATCCCTGCTATGCCTCGCGAACTAGCATTCGATTCTACANCGCGAAANTGGAATGAAATTGAGTTGAAANTCTAAGGATGTTCACCGTGGCGGCCGCGCGGCGCCCAAAAATCTCCGGGCACAACGTCGCGTGGAGCGTCCGCCGCCGATAGCGCCACCGCCGCTGCCACGTGTGCGGATTCGCTGCTTCTCGGGTGCACGCCTCTGCAACGGAACCTGTTCCACTGGATGCAGTCGCGGCAGCTGCAACTGCTACGTGGACGCGTTTAGGACCGTTCTATGTGTTTCATGGTTGATTCCGCCATGATCGCCCACTGAGCATATTGGGACGAGAACGTTTGCCCCTCTCTCGTATTCTCAGTTCTGCTGGGCACAGGCAGTACTGCTTGAGCGTGTGCGGGACAGGCCCGAGCTGGGCGCTTCGAGGCGTTGAGGAGGATCTCGGTGCCAGCGAGCGCTTCACGAGGGCGTCTTGAAAAGTTTTCCCGGTCTGGTGCGTAAATCTTCATTTATGGTGGCGGTAGGCAAGTTTTTCGTGAGGAAAATCCGTAGTTTTTTTGGCGCGGTTGACCGCGCGCTCTTCTTCATTACGTGTTGGATCTCCGTGAACCCGGTACGCGAAACGAGCCTCTCTGAACAAGACGAGCTTGTCGATGGAGGAAACCTATTCCTGACTCGGCTGGAGAGCGGCCTAGAACCGAAGCTACGTCATTCTTCCGTACAGAAGATACGTGGTGATGAGGCGCTAGCTGGAGGCATCGCACCTGGGCACGATGTGTCAACCAAAGGGACATGCTCGGGGCCACATGACCTGCCCCAAAAGCCAAGTGATGCCGCGCGTTTTCCAACGTTTCGTGCTGCGCAGAAAGCGACGAAGGATGGACGGGGGCCGTCTCTCGACAAGCACCCGGTTGTGGACGGACGTTCCTCGCCAGCTGCGCACGGCGCGCGACCAAAGCATGCGCGTACCCCCACGAGAAAAGTGTGGCGCCAACATCGCTTTCGACGTGTCGACGCTGATGCTGTCGACGATGCTTATCCCAGAAACAAAGAACCGGCTGCACCGAGCGAGACATTTTCCCGTACGGACACCAAGCAATGGATCCGAGAAATCCGGGATATCTACGCGAGTCGTATTTCGTTTCCGCGGCACAAGTACGAGGTATTCCGCCCTTCGCAGCTGAATTTTGTAGTCATCACGCTTTGGGGGCTCATCTTTGTAGCGGTAGCGCTCGTGATTGCTGTCATTATTTACACGCGCGCGGTGAACTCCGATTACTTTCTTTATTCAACAACGTTTCTCTATGTGGCAACAATTGGCAGCATGACCGAATCTGCAATATCCCTTCTGCTTTACCTGTTCTTCTACGCGCGAGTCGCCCTGGTGCCGGCACGGGAACGCACACGCATCCAGTACGTCATCGCTGCGATGACGCTGGTGCTCTTCTGGCAAACTGAGCCGTTGACTGCTCTGCTCCGACTCGCTGATAAGGGTCGACTGACAACCCGTGTGCCGCGAGTAGTTGTCGCGTTCCAGTTAGTAGGCAACTCTGCGTTTTACATCGGTACCATTGGTTTCATGCTTGTTGTCTGCCACCTTTACCGAATTCGCGAAACGCTGCCTCTTAACTGGCTGATCTTCTTGGGTCCCAAACTTGTTCTCGTTTGCACACTCCTGGCGCTCAGCTTTGTACTGTTTTTCGTTGGTCGTGTGATGCCGTCACGCTTGCCGTTGCTGTCGCTCATCGCTCTAGTTCGTGCGGGACGCGCAACAGGTCTCTGGGCTCGGAAAGCACTCAGCATCGTTGCGGTGCTTACGTTGTGTGAGCTCTACGCGCTCGTTGCGGTCCTGTACGAGATCCGCCGCACCTGGCGCTGTTTGAACACAGAGCCGTACACCACGTCGCGGGCGCGACAACTCGGATTCCGGCTCTTTCTCTACACCACCGGCTTGGCGTATTTTGTTTTATGGATACTCTTAATCCTTATTGTTTCCATTTGTCCTATGAGTTTCAGTATCGCTTACTACTACATCATGCTCTCATATGATCGGCTTCCATCCTTCTACACCGACAACAGTCGAGTAGAACGCTTTCTTGCCTCTGTTTACTTCAATCCGCTCTTTTCGTCCTCTCTGTACTTTATTCTGAATTCCATCACCATCGCGATAATGATTTGCAATGTACTGATCTACTTGCCTCCGGAGACACCCGCACTGTTCGCGAAAATCGTCTGTTGCCTCGCTACGAGCCGCAAAGACGTTCTGTCTAATTATCTGTGTTGTCGCGATGAGCCGCGACCGTTCTTCCGCTGGGGTCCACGCCAAACCTCCCACGGTACCGTAGATGCACCGCCGTCGATCGCTTCGTTGCCAACTGGACAAGGCGTGACGCGCTGCGACGCATACCCGGTCTCGTGTCCGATCGAGGCTCAAGTACAGGCACCGAACATCATGGCACCGGTGGGTTCTTCAAAGCCCGTTGCCGGAACTTCATTGGATACGCTGACGACGAATGATGCCACCATGGCGAGCACCAACGAAAACCAGTTGCATCGGGCTCAAGCAGGACTCTGGAAGCCCAACGGGGATACGCCCTCGAGAGACTCTGGTACTGCGGGCGCATTAGCAACCCGTATACCCGTGTTGCGACGCTACGTGTTCTCTGTCGAGACCATGGTGGAGCAGTTCAACCTATCGTGGCTCGCCTACGTTCTAGATCCTGCAAGGTGCTCTGGGCGTTTCATCCAGTCGCAACGTTTCTGGCGCGACTCGCTTGAACTCTTCTACGACGCCGCCACCGATACGCTGGGATACATCCTGGAGGCCGACGATCGCATCGTTCTTTCGTTCCGCGGGACTCGTTCCCGCCGCAACCTCCAAACAGATATGCAGACTCGTCTGGTGCCTCTGCGCTTCCCGAACGGGGATATGGATCACGCTCTCTATCAGTACCTGCTCCGTTGCGGAAAGTACTACAATCGAAAAGATGCCCGCTGGAGTCCAGTAATGCACATCTCCGATACGGCACTGCGACTAGAGCGGTACCTTCGATTTCGCGCTCGCTCCGACCGACCGCGGGTGCACGAGGGTTTCCTTGCCAGCTATTTCACGTTGTGTGAAGCGCTTGAGCGAGCGCTGACCCAGCGCTATCAAAGGAATCCCCGGCCGGTGCTCATCTCTGGTCACTCGTTGGGCGGGGCACTCGCGAACCTCGCTGCGCTGCATCTCGCCATTCACCTGCAGCTTGGTCAAGACTCGTTGATGTTGACGACCTTTGGCTCACCACGAGTAGGCGACCTCCATTTTGCGCGACTGCTGGACTATTTGGTGCCCATTCATTTCCGTGTGACGAATGCTGCCGATGTTGTGGCACGGCTGCCGTTCACGGGCCTCGGTGGATGGTTCGCCTGCGGGGGCGCAGCGTACGCCCACGCTGGAGTCCAGGTGCTCTTGAACAAGCATGGACTGCTGCGGGTGGATCCCTCGGTCGTTGAGCTGGAGTTCCAGTTTCGAGTTGGAGCCTACATTGAGCCCCATCTCAAGCGCGGATATAAGCGCAGCATCGAAGCCTGGGCGCAACGCTCCGGGAATGACGGATGGCAACCCGACTTGTGGGTATTCCCCAAGAAGAAGAGGATGTTCGGCCTTGGAAGCGGGCCGCAAGAAGAGAACGATATTGTGCTGGATACAGGTGAAGATGAAATCAAAGAAGATGAAAGCACGAGCAAGGTTCATGAAATGATCGAAGCGGAAGCGGCACTTGAGGAGAATATGGACGTTCTCGCCAATGAAGGAGAAATTCGAAACCTTGTGCGCGGCATGACTTGGCGTGTGCTTTCTCAGGGCTGGTTGTCATCGTCATGATCACCGAGAATGCAAGCATGATCCCGAGTGCGCCTGGCTTTTTGTGGACCGCACGCTTGAACCCGGATATGCCGCCCACGATGCCTGTTGTCAGTTCGCACCTGGAGGTTGGCCTCTGCCGACATTCGGCTTGACACGCAAGCACAAGAACGAAAGGCATGCGCGCTGGTGTGAACAGTGTTACTGGCGTCCTTGACGACAACAATATTCGCTGTGCTCACCACGGGCCGTCACCGGCGCTCGCGCTCACACAGCGAACATCCTTGAGCGTGCAACGCAGCGTTGCTGTACACACACCGGCGTGCTGCGAGCAGGCGGCTGGAGACAAGTCCGCGCGTCAACGATTTCAGCAGGTCATACCTTCTAAAGCACTTGTTTGCACGCGTTTCCCAAGTGACGCATCATGCCCAGAGACTCCAGTTGTATCGGTGTTCCTTCGACAACGAGGATTGCGTTCAGATGTTAGCGAAGCGCATAGGGTCTGCTTCGGATGCGCAGCGCCGCATTCCCCCGTTTGGGGATCGCTCGAGTCCAGCGGCCTTTTCTCACATGGGACAACGCGTACTCCCCGAGTTCACGAGGCCACGCTCCACCCTAATCGCTCAACGTCGCAGTCGAGTCCCCGTTCGAGCCGGTATCCTGTATGCTTTCGCCTGTGAACGGCGACTACAGGCTGCGACTTTGATGCCGTCCGCACCAGCCAGCACGAGCAGCGACCACAAATCACTTCGCCCGACGCTGACTTGCGCCTAGCCACGAACGATATCGACGAGGCACGTGTCAGTACTGGACGGAAACCCGCAGATGACGCCTCCTGTGAGGTATGCGCCGCTTGATGACAGTGATCGCGTGGAGATGTCCTCAACGACGCTGCAACGATCGCGGTAATGCGTCGCTGCCCATTCAGCGCACACACCCCGTGATCAACGTAAAACGGCTACGCATTCGGACGATGCCTGTACATGCCAACGAACGAGACTGGTATCCTAAACGATATGTCTGGGGGAGCTTGCGCTCGTGCAAGCGTCTGACGCCGTGCTCAGCGTCTGCCAGGTGCGCCTATAACTCCATACGGCATGCGTCGCTTTCAGTGCACAAGACCGCGTCATTGTAACAACAAGCTCCAGTGCGAGTGCAGAATACATGCAGGTCCATGGATGCTCCTAGGGTTTTTGCATGGATAGATTGCCTTCGAGCGAGGCCAATTCGAGCTGCATAGACTTTGGCAACAGATCGCGCGGACGGTGCTGTTGTCGATCTAGCAGCTGCCAAGCCTCTTCGTCTGCATAGGAGACTAGGAGCTGCAGCACGGGCATTCTTGCTTCCGAACACGCGACATGGAGCACATTCTGGCCTGTTTTCTCGTTGACGTTCGAGATGCGGGCTCCGAGCTCCAGCAGCAGCTGAACTGCTTCCAGGTGCCCGGCACTTGTCGCCCGCATAAGCGCAGTGTTTCCGTACGTATCCGTTTTTTCGAGGTCAACCGGAACACCACTCGAAAGCAACTCCCTCAAAGTGTCCAGGTTGCCCTTCGATGCCGCGAGCAGCACAGGCGTTGCGCCTGTGTGCGTCTCTGCGAGTAGCGCTGCGGATAACTGGCGACGTCCAGCCAGCGCTTGCAGCAGCGCTCGCACGACAGCTACGCCCTCGGGTCCGGAAACCGTAGAAGCGATATGAAGCGCACTCCAGCCAGCGTCGTCTTGCAGCAGAGCATCTGCACCGTGGCTTAAAAGCAGTGGAACGAGTCTTCGTCTCAGGGCAGCGGCCCAGTGCAACGCTGTTCTACCTTCGGTGTCGCGGTCGTTGACGCTTTCCGGTGACGTTTCCAAAACGTTTTCCAGACCCTCAGTGTCGTCCCTGTTCAGCGCATCAAAGATTGCTGGCAAACCTTTCGTATTCACCCAGATCGGATTTGACATGAAAAGGTTCCGCGGGCAACGTTTATCACATCAGTTTGACCCAAGTGCCTCGCTCTCGCTACGAAACGCAGTCCCGGATGCAGCGTCGACCGTACAGAACGCGACCACTGCACTGGAAGCGCAGACGCTGCGCTTCGTGGAGTACGTCTTATAGCGCGTTTAGCTGCTGGGGTGTCCAGTGCGGGCGGACAACACACGCCTATGTCATAGACTGTGATGGAAAACTCGAAGCTGGATGATACGAACGAAGCCGTGGAAGATGAAGCGCAGAGTCCGCGAGCAGCGGTCGTTGACCCGACGCTTCAAGGAGCACTGGAGCGGCATCGCAGACTCGCCGCTGGGATGCATAGTCTGTCTGAACTCTTTCTAAAAGCACGAGTTGTGGTTCAGAGAGCGCTGGAGTCCGATGTTCTGATGAAAGAGTATCCGCAGCTGGGCGTAACCGCCACGCGGTACGACGCACCTGGACAGGCTGGAGGTGCACCTGCCGCGGCCCCAGCTGCTGTGGCTACCGCTGACGGCCTGGGTCCGACAAACGTGGTTCACGTTACGATTTCAGAACGGGAACCTGGTCCCAGCTGCACAACACCAGGTCTAACGGGAACTCCCGACCAAAACGGAGACCGTCTAAGGCACGACGCTCGGGCGGAAGCGCAGGCCCCGGTCGTGGTGTGCTCTCGGGGTATCACCTTGAACTTGGTGCTTGCTGCGCTGGAGGCACAGGAAAAGCCCCCCCTGAGCTTCGCCCTGGGGGTGCTCGGCTGGGACTTGCAGCAGACCCCTGACTTTGGAGACAAACCCAACGAGCTTGTGGACCTGCAACTCGTGTTAGCGGGTCGTCGCTGTCTCGCTGAACAGTGCGCGAAGCTGTTGCGCGGGGCTGGACTCGTTGCCGAACACACCAACGGGGATGTATGTCAAGTTGCCAGCATGCTGGAGTTGCGCATCGATCTTCCGCTAGGTAGCCTGCGTTTTACCGATGGACCGGTCATGGACTGGGAAGCATGGTGCGGGGCGCTGCCTCTGGACCGGTGTTTCCGATGGCAGTCATCGCAAACGGCTCTGCAAAGCGCGGCAACTGCTGCGAGGGAGTCGAGTCGGTCTGATCAGCAGTTGGAGCAGAGCGAGACGAGTCCGAAGGCTCCGTTGTCGCCACAGCGTTCCGCAGACGGACGCCAAGCGAAACGTGGACTCGATGAGACGCACGCCTTCCCTATGACCGATACCGCTGCACTAGCACCTGAAAAGCAGCAGCGATCAGCGCGTCGATATCGTTCCTCGCAGGGAGCCGCAAGTTCGCCACATAAATCGGCGCCGAAACAAGCTGTTGAGACCTTGCGGAAACGCGGTCGCTCGAGTGCATCACCGGTCGCAGCAGCGGATCCTAACCACGACGAAAGCACCCGATCCGCACACCAGTCAGAAGTTCCTGAACTCGTCCACAAGGCATTCCCGTCAAGCGATGAACATGCATCCTGGCGAGAAACAGCCCGAGTCTGGCTCAACGAGCTCCTGCATGACCCTACCTGGGAGCCGTTCTGGGCACCTGTATCCAAAGAGGAGGTACCTGATTATTACGAATATATTCGGAAACCCATGGATTTAACGACTATGAGGCAACGACTCGAAAGCGGACAATATCCATCTTTGGAAAAGTTTATGGAAGATGCGAATCTAGTCTGGCGCAACGCAGTCTCTTACAACCGTCCGCGGAGCGCTGTTTGGCACACAGCGAAGCAGTTCAAAAAAGTTGTCGCAACACAGCTTGCGTCGATGAAGGAGTCTGCTTTGACGCAGACGACTCGCAAAGCGCGTTCCGCACACTCGCTAAGAACACATGCGGTGCAGCAGGGGCCACCCGGCTCAGGTGCCAGCGGAGGCATTCATCATCAGAACATGCCCCGCAAGTTTCGTGGCGATCGACACCCATCCACGGTAGAGGCGGAAGCGCCGGCTCTCAGCAGCAGCCCCGTTCATGGTGAGAGACGTCCTAGGTCTGCTCGAAAATCCTCCGCAACGCAAGCGGATCCTGAGCCAGCTGCGCCCATGGGCACAACTGCTCGCCCGGAAGCAGGTACGCGGAAGCGTTCACCGGACACATCTCGTACGGAGCGGCATACGATGGCGACGCGTCAGGATCGGCGCCTTCGCAAGCGATGAGCATTGCAGCATGACCAGTGAATGGACGCTCGAGGCCAGTCGCGTATCGCTGCGCTTTGTGTGGCGGTCCATGAAAGCATACTTTACGGCACGCTGGCGAGGCGGTATTTCACCTGACAAGTCGGAGCTCACGGCAACGCCGGGCCGTACACCTCACAGACCGTACTGGGAGGCATGGTTCACTTCGACACGCGAACGGGAATCCGTCGCTAGTGGACGCGCCTCGTAGACCGCAGCCACTGGTGCTCGCCGATAGCCAGTGGCCTTGCCGTAAAAGCCGATGTGCTCAATCGCGGTGCTCCCGTCGTCCCCGCTGAGGTTCCCCGGGAAGAACAACGTCACACGCTGAACATTCTGGAACTTTGCTGGTCGTGTTGCGTAAAGTGGTTCCACCTCTGGTCGATGGGGTCCAGCCAATTCCCAGCTCTGAGTGCACGCCATCTGCTCGACCGTTGCAAAGTCCACATCGTCTCGATTCACGTAAGCGCGCATGGTGGCGGGCCAGCGAGCCTCCTCCGCGGCTGGTCCAGTGACACCGATGTGTGTGATCTTGACCGTCACCGAAAACGGCACGACGATAATCAGCTGCTGGTCGGCAACGCTACGGCAGAGGTAGGTCTCACCTGGTCTGCGCTGGTGGTACGGAACGAGAACGCGCGAAGCAGCACCGCCGTCGTTTAGCGCCGTCACCCGGCTCAAGTCTATGTAAGGGTAGAGGTTCGACTGCTGAAGCAGTGAACGCGCTTCCTCCTCCGTCGGGGGCGGCGGAGCGTGACCATCGGTACCGTGCGTGCTGCAGCCGCACCCACTGTGTCCTTCTGCCCCGTGATGCTGGTGGAAGTGACCGTCGTCGGCCATTAGTGGACCAAAGTACCTGAAGTTATGCCGCGTACCTAACGCTTTGCATTCGCCGGCTTGAACGCAACACTGAACAGCTGTTTCAACCCTGCTCTTTTGAATGCAGGCAAGGGAAACAACCAGTCAACAAGCTAGCGTCTTCAGACTCGGTTACGCTCTCCGACACCAGCACCGACAGCTTCGCGAAGCACCAGCACTTGCACCAGCACTTGCACCAGCAACGGTGTCAGCCAAGGAGGAGCTGCAGCTGCGACTGTGTCTCTCAGCATCTAGTTCTGTCTCATAGTATTTCACATTGTCTCATCGTACACCATACGCGCATGCGCGATTGCTATCGATTGCAAGCAAAGCGGCGAGTACGCCTCGCGCTCACGAAAGCGCTGCAATCGATGGAGCTCGGAACATGATTCTCGTTGGGAATGTTGACCGATAAATCGTTTGCACGGGCGCCGCAACATCGATATATGATAAAAAGGTGGCGAGTTGACGCAACGCATCTGCCGATTCTTGCTTATCCGTGTGCCGATGAATACAGCGGACGGCTCGACGAGCCCCTGACACCAGAAGTCTATCGCAGACTAAAGGCGTCCGCCGCACCCAGCTCTGCTGAACGGAAACTCATGAACAGCTTGACTGTCTCTGCAACCAACGCGAAAGCCGACTCTGCCGAGTCAACTGCTCTGGCAGGTCATTGAAGAATAATACCCGCATGCAGCTGTGCGCTCACAAGAATCGTAGCGCCCAACGTTGAAACCATCCAACGCACGCGACGCTGTACGGGATATTGGCGTAGCGCGCGCATCCCAAGTGACATATGCACTGGCGAAACGCGTGCACTTGCCATGTGTCCTTTTGGACAGCGCGTTACGTCGCAGGCTGATGGCGATCTGCAAGGCACAGACGCCACCTGACACCAGCGCATCCCNAGTGACANGTGCACTGGCGAAACGCGTGCACTAGCCATGTGCCCCTTTGGACAGCGCGTTACGTCGCAGGCTGATGGCGATCTGCAAGGCACAGACGCCACATGACACCAGCGCATCCCAAGTGACATGTGCACTGGCGAAACGCGTGCACTAGCCATGTGTCCCTTTGGACAGCGCGTTACGTCGCAGGCTGATGGCGATCTGCAAGGCACAGACGCCACCTGACACCAGCGCTCGCGACAGCTGCACGCTTCTGCGCATGCCCGGCGACTGCGCTGCTCAACTTGACCTGCTTCGCAGTTGCGCGGATGGGGCGAGCAGACGGCTATCGCGGCGGCGGTTCACGCTTATATGCATGCAAGCTCGTATGCAATCCGTATCCGAACCATGAGTCGCTCACCAGTGAAGCGCTGAGACGTCAGTCCCAGAGACCATCCAGCGTCATTGGATCTCCGCAATCGCCTTAGGCTGCTTTCCAAATCTAGGGATCGACGCGAGGTTCTTGATCTGCGCCAAAACGTTGAGAGTGAGCTTTCACCGTTGCAGCGCACGGTGACTACGTGAGCTGGCGAGTCTGCCCTACACTGGTCAGCAGCGAACGCAGACAATATGCGTACCTAGGACACTGCTCGTGAAATTGGACGATTCAGAGTCTGCGGCATCTCTTGAAACTGGCTTTGACGTTCTACGGTTGATGCAAGAGACGCTGGCGCCCTGTATGTTGCGCGTATGTGCCATGTCGCGTGCACTCGCCGCAGGCTTCTCCAGTGCTGCACCGTGAATACTAGCAGGTTATTCTGGAAAGCCATACGCATATTGCAGTCATCGTTGCGGCATCGGGCACCCTTAACGTACATATGATTCCAGCGTAGTTCACGACGAGTGCATATCGAGCTGGATGCTAGGCTGCGGTACGCGCAGGAGAGCGCAAACGAGGCTATCAGGGGCGCTTCCAGCGCAGANGCAGCGTATTGNGATTAAAATGTACAAGTATGGACATAGCACCCAACCGTTTGAATTTTCAAAGCGCTTCATCACAGCGGCGCGCGCGNCTTGCCAGCGGCGCTCCTGTGCGATACGGAACAGCTCCGCAGGCTTTACAGCGTCTGCGACACCGTGAAACCAAAATACCCACAAATTCGTCACTTTTTTCTACCTCTGATTTAATTATCAGGCGTGTGCACCACAGAAACTCGGACGCACGTACGGGAGGCCGATGGTGAGTGCAGACGCCCCTGCTTCCCGGCGAGTGTGGCCCCAGCGTTTTCAGCCAACTGCGA
>JGI24721J44947_10010318_pt1 | contig 11838 bp, 10 predicted proteins | sample YelNatPaOPGAMG01_FD_44947 | JGI IMG/M metagenome (IMG submission 44947)
CCCTGGCCAGACGAAAGGGAAGATTCGGCGGGGCATAGGAATGGCTACCCAGATATGGTGGGGCGCCGGGGTTCCAGGAACCATCGCTGACCTAAAGGTCTATCCTGACGGCGCTATCGAGGCCATTTGTGGAACGCAAGATTTGGGTGGCGGGACAAGAACTTATATTGCGACCATCATTGCTGATACTCTTGGCCTTGAACCCCAGGACATAACCATAAGAATCGGCGACACCGATTTTCCCTGGGCGCCTTCTTCTGGCGGCAGCCAGACAACTCCTTCTGTCGGCCCAGCTTTTCGCGATGCCGCCTTAAAGGCCGCGGCCCGGCTTAAAGCCATCGCCGCCAAGAAGCTCAATTGCCCGCCAGAGAACGTGGAAATCGGGGAACACCGCCTGTTTGATAAAGCCAAGCCTGAAAACTCTATTTCCTTTGGCGAAGTGGTCAGGGAATTGCGCCGTGTTACTGTTTTTCACGGTGAAAGGTCAGACCTACCCGCCGGCTTTGCCTATAATTCTTTTGGTGCTCATTTTGCCGAAGTTGAGGTGGACATAGAAACAGGCAAGGTTCGGGTGGTGAAGGTAGTTGCGGCTCATGAAGTTGGCCGGGTAGTTAATCGACTGACAGCCGAAAGCCAGGTGGTGGGCGGCGTTGCCCAAGGCCTAAGCGCCAGCCTCTTCGAGCAGCGCCTGATGGATGATAATGAAGGCCGATGCGTGACGACCAACTTGGTTGATTATAAAATCGCCGCCTTCTCTGATATTCCCGAAATCATCCCTATTTTTGTCGATTCGCCTGACCCGAGGGTCAACAACCTCGGCTCAAAAGGGTTGGGCGAACCACCCCGGATTCCAATTGCCGCGGCTGTGGCTAATGCGGTTTACAACGCTTTAGGCACTCATCCCCGCCAAATTCCAATGACCCCGGAGATAATTCTTTCCACTCTAAAAGCAAAGGAGGCCGAGCCATGAAGAACTTTCAACTGGCTGAACCCCAAAATCTAAAGGAGCTCATGGCTTTTCTGGCCAAGGCTGATGGGTCCGTAGCAGTCCTGGCCGGCGGAACAGATTTATTTAGCCTGCTCAAAGATGAAATCTTGAATCCTGAGGTCGTCATCGACCTTTCCAGAATAAAGGAACTGGCATCGATTAACCAGGATAAAGCCGCGCTCCGAATTGGCGCCTTAACCACCATCAACGACTTGGCCACACACCCGGTGATTCAAAAAAACTTCCCCGGTTTAAAGCAAGCGGCCCAAGCCATTGGCTCGCCGCAGCTAAGGAACGTGGGCACTGTCGGCGGGAATTTGTGTCAGCGGCCGCGCTGCTGGTATTTTCGTGACCCTCTCTTTATCTGTCGGAAAAAAGGCGGGAGCCGCTGTTTTGCCGCCCAGGGCAGGAATAAATACCACGCTCTTTTTGGTGGCGGCCTCTGCAACATAGTTCATCCCTCTGACTTGGCCCCGGCTTTAATTAGCCTTGAGGCCCGAGCTAAAATTGCCTCGCCAGCCGGGGAAAAAGAACTACCTCTGGCCGATTTCTTTACGCTTCCTTCAGTTTCGGTTCGCAAGGAAAATATTCTGCAGCCAGGAGAAATCTTAACGGAAATCGTATTGCCCAACCCGTCGCCTCGTCTAAGAAGCACCTATTATAAATTGACTGAAAGGGGCAGCTGGGATTTTGCCGTCGTTTCTGTGGCCGCGGCCGCCGAGCTCCAGGGTGGCACCTTGACCAAGGCACATTTTGTTTTGGGCGGAGTGGCTCCAGTTCCTTGGCGTCTTCCCGCCTTTGAGAAAAGAATCGAGCAGGGAAAGCTAACCGAAAAGGCTGCCGCCGCAGCTGCCGCTGAGGCTCTTAAAGAAGCCAGACCGCTCGCCGAAAATGCCTATAAAATTGACCTGGCGGCCGTGCTTTTAACTCGAGCTGCTCTGAGCTTGGCGGCTTAAAGGGCTCATCGAGAAAACAAGGAGGCCAAAAGTGCTAAAAAATGACCGTCTCAGTAATGATTTCTATCCATGCGAATCTCGGAAAAAGCGGCCGATTTTAGCCAGTTCCAGGTTGGTTAATGCAATCCGACTGGCGGTCGTCTTTTTTCTGTTAAGCCCCCTGTTCATTCATCACCTTTATTCTCAACCGACGGAAAGATATTTTGACCATGCACCTGACGCCAGCGCCGAGCTCCGCCTGGTTATTTTCTATCCGTCGGCGGGGACGCTTCGAGCCCTCCTGGCGTTGCAGGAGAATGGTTTTATTGATTTAAGCCATGTGGTGGTGGTGGGGGTTTTCCATTCTCAGGAGAGAACGAACTACGCTGAATCCCTTCGGCTTCTTAAAGAAAAAAATTGGCACAACTTCCATTTCCATCGGGTCGAGGCGGAAGTGGCGGCCACGGACCTCTATAAGAAAAATGCCTGGACCCAGGAATTGACCACCATTTTTCAGAAATCTCATGGCCTGATTTTTTTTGGCGGCCCGGATATTCCACCGTCTCTTTACGGAGAAAAAACTTTACTTTTGACGCAAATTGAAGACCCCTGGCGGCATTATTTAGAGCTTTCCGCTGTCTTTCATCTTCTTGGCGGCTACCAAGATGAAAGCTTTGAGCCGCTGCTGGCCTCCAGGCCAGATTACCCTATCTTAGGCATTTGCCTGGGCGGCCAGACCATGAACGTGGCCACAGGCGGCCGCTTAACCCAGGATATAAGCTGGGAAATCTACGGCAAGACAACTGTTGAGGACCTCATGGCTCTGGGCGAGGTGGCCTGGCACACTAACCCCTATCGCCTTCTCTACCCTGATTTCAAAAATAAATATTTCCCCTACGAACTTCATCGCCTGCAGCTCAGGCCTGACGGCAAATTTTGCCGCGAAATGGGCTTCTCCTCCCAGGCTCAACCAAGGGTCCTGAGCGCCCACCATCAGCAAGTGAAAAAATTGGGGAAAGACTTTAAGGTAATCGCTACCTCACTCGACGGCCTGGTAAATGAGGCCTTTGAGCACGAGCAATTCCGCCATGTGCTGGCCCTTCAGTTTCATCCCGAATTTCCGGTTCTCTGGGAAAAACAAGCCCGCTTTCGTTTCCGACCAGAAGATAAAGAGCTTAGAAGCCCCTACTCTATTTTAGAAAATTCTCCGCCGAGCCTGGAGTTCCATAAAAAGCTCTGGGCCTGGTTCATGGCCCAGCTCCAAGCCGGCTTCCGCAACCACTAAGACTGGGGCAATAACCTCTTCCAGAAAAAAATAAAGAGAGGCCAATACCATTTTAAGCCTATGAGTCCGTTCTTAATTATGTAACCAAATGTGGCCCCTTCAAATCTCATGCTTATTGCCGGCCTTGGCTACCTCGTTTAAACCGGAATCTTTCCCCTATCCCCACCCGGAGCTGCTGGCAGAATCTCCTCCAATGCGGGTTTAAAGATGAAAATTGATAAATTGAGCCCACGGGAAAAAGCCGAAAAATAGGGAGACTTCCCTTGGAAACCATTCATTGTTTAATGACCTGTTGATATTTAAGAAATTAGAAAAGGAAGACAACAGTAGCCGTCGCCTATTATTTATTGATTCTTCCGACTTTCTTGTGGGCAAAAGTAAGATATCTGAACCCGCCTTTTAGCCAATTCGCCTCAGGCCTTTTTATGACCAAGAGGCTAATTAGATGAATATAAATAAGCTCCGACAGCGACCCGAGAGCGTTTCTTCTCAAACTGGGCGTCGAAACGCTGCCTACAGCCCATCTGGCGCCTTTAATTCTCCAGGGTTATCCACAACAAACCCGGAAGTTCCTGATTTTTTAATAGTAAACAAATTATGAACAGAAAGATTCATCTTTAAAAGGGGTGGCGTTTTCAGCGCTTTTTTATCATGAGTATTTAGCCATTTTTTTCGCTTAGATGAGCGCTTGTATTAGGGTAAAGGAAGGGCTTTATAAAACCCTTCTTTAGTCCCCTTTTAAAGGTTAGAATGAGAATAAATCATCCTTTAATTTTGAAAGGCCTTTTTGAGTCGGTTAAAATTTTATAACTTATTGTTTTTAAAGAAAACACAGCCGTTATAAGCCCAATAGGTCACGGGAATTTTTCGGAAGAGCCAAACAGAGGGGAGGAACAGGAATAAACTTCCCCTTCTTTTCTCGCCTCTCTTTCATTTTGTATTTAAATTTTTTCCCCTCGAAATTATAATTGATTAGAAGCGAGTGCTTGGACAGTATTGGAGATAAAAACTTAAGGCAGCCGTGGAATCGACTTTTTGGATTTTGGAAGCCACTGACAATCCCAAGTTCCCCTATAGGATAAGAATAAAAAAGGGTGAGGAAAATCTTCTTTCCCTGCGGGTTCAGGACAGATGGCCGGGCACCAAAGGTCACATCTTTTGTCTGCGAGAAGAGCCAGAAGGATACTCACGTTCTGGTGAGGAAATAGAAAAAATCCCGGTAATTTCTCTCAAAAGGTATGGCAAGAGATTGGCTGTGGTCCTGGACCGACCTACTAACAAAAGATGCGAATTCCTCTTTCTGAAGAAAAAGTATAAGCGAAAAGAAGGCGAATATGAGCAGATTTTCTGGCGAACGCAGAGGGCCCTTGGGCAAAGACGGCTTAAGGTCAAATTGACCACGAGGGGCTCACCGCAGCTGCGCATCATCATCGATAAAAACGAACGCTATCCTTGGAGCTTTCCCGGATGTATTGTCGAAAGGAAGAAGCTGCCAGTCGGAGATTATGCTCTGTTCTCTGAAGAGAGCATTAGAGCTATTGTCGAACGCAAGACTTTTGAGAATTTACTGGGTGAGTTCGGCCGGATGCCGGTTCTTCATCAGAGGCTCGGCGAGCTTGAAGCCTATCGCTACTCTGCCCTGGTTATCGAAGCCAATTATGGCGACTTCCTAAATCCCAAAAAATTAAAGTTTTATACGCCGTCTTTTACCTCCAAAGCGCTGGCCGAAATCCAAGCCCTCCATCCGGATTTAAAAATCATCTTTGCCGGCAACCGAAAGCTGGCTCGGGAATGGACACTGAGATTCTTTACGGCTATCCCGGCCCACGAAGAGGATAAGTTGCCAGCAGGAGTCAACGAAGCTCTGGCTAAATATGAGCTCCCGCTTGATTTTAAAGGCGGTAGCTATTTCGAAATAAGAGAAAGAGTGCTGAGGGAATTGCCGGATGAATTTACCAGAGAAGACTGGGAAAATATTTTCGCCCCACATGAGAAGAGGAATTTACGGAAAGTATTGGCTGATTTAAAAAAGGAAGGAGTGCTTCAGGTCTCCGGCAAAGGAGCGAGAAGGCGCTGGGTAAAATTGCCAAAATAAGAACTAAAGCTTCGCTTTTTCTCTACGAAAAGGCAGTCAAGCTGCCGCCAGAAAAGAAAATTATTGGGCTAAAGCCAGCAGCTCGAGCCAGCCTATTTTCATTCAGCCTCATCTCCGGGCTGTTTTAATTGAACGAAGTACCGATGCCCAAATTTAAGGAGATTAGGACCGGCCATAAGACCCCTGCGGAGGCAGGTCCTCAGATCATCGCGATATTTTTAGCCTTTGGCCCTAACCACAGCGTTGGTTAATTTTCTGCTTACGGCCGTGAATAGATAAGCCTTGTCCTTAAAAAATGCGCTGCCTCTAGCCCTTTTTATCTGGAACCTCTGCGTTTGGTGAGGCTAAACCTGGAGAATTTTAGGCCCATGGGGAGCCTTTTAATGAACAGCCTTAAACGAGTTTAAAAAGCAAAATGCCTATGTCGTTATCATATCTTATCGGGTTTATTTTAATGTTTCTCTTCCATTTTATATGGGTTGGTTCGAAAGCTGAGTTCGCGATGGCAGAAGCGACTATGGAAGGTTTAGCCTTGCCGAATCGGCCTTCGAGGGAACCTCTGGGCGCCGAGGATGTCTGAGCCTGAACAGGACAAACGGAGAGGCCAAAGGGGGCGAGGGACTTCCGAGCTATGTCTATGAACCGGGAGGCGAGTTCCGCAGGCGCCGAGAAGGCCGAAGACGAAACGGCGTTAAAAACCTGAGTGGGAGCGAGGCCATCCTGAACATCTCCGAGCCTAACTCATACAAGATGGAAGAGGATCATTTTAATTAGCCTCATGGGCAACAAACCAGCCTGAGGAAAATTCGCTAAAATGGACATCCAAATATCATATTTTTACCCACAAGAAAGTCGGAAGAAGCTTTTATCTTAAATATTTAGCGTTTTTTGGTTCCAAGAAATTTTCTATTAGGAGAAAAATCGGGCTTTATAAAGGCGGCTCATTTTTAAAAAGGGTGGTGGATTTAGCGCTTTTTTATCATGAGTATTTAGCCATTTTTTTCGCTTAGATAAGCGCTTGTATCAGGATAAAGGACGGACTTTATAAAACCCTTCTTTAGTCCCTTTTTAAGGGGTAGAATGAGAATAAATCATCCTTTAATTTTGAAAGGCCTTTTTGACTCGGTTAAAATTTTATATCTCATTGTTTTTAAAAGAAATACAGCCGTTATAAGCCCAATAAATCACCACAATTTTTGCGAAAGAGGCCACAGATAATTGACAGGGAAGAGAAGCGGGGTTTAAAATTTTCCCTCTTCCCTAAGCAGAGGCTAAATTAATGATTTTTGGAATCGGGATTGACGCCATCGAAACCAAAAGAGTCGAGCGGCTCCTTGCCGAAACCCAGGACCGCTTCGCCCTTAAAGTGTTTACCCTGGAAGAAATTGCTTATTGCGACCGGAAAAAGACGCGGGCTTTGCATTATGCCGCCCGCTTTGCGGCTAAAGAAGCCTTTATGAAGGCTCTGGCTACAGGGAGACAGTTAGGTGTGACCTGGAAGGATGTGGAAGTCACTCATGATAGCCGCGGCAAACCGGAACTCCTTCTTCATGGCCGCGCCAAGACTCTCGCCGAAGAACACGGTATTATTCGGCTCCACCTTTCCCTCACCCATCTTCAGGACTTGGCCATTGCCGTCGTCATTCTCGAAAAATAAATTTGTCTCTTCCGACTTTATTGGTACAGCGTTCGAGGCTACCGACGCGACCCGGGGGATGAAGATAACTGGGCATCAGAAGAGATTTTTTGGAGCAAATTGGTGGTGGAAAAGCCCTCGAGGTACGGAACGAGAACAACGCGGCCGCCCGCTTCTTCGACCTCTCGGCGTCCGACAATCTGGTCGGCCGGCCAATCGCCTCCCTTGACCAGAACGTCCGGCCGGAGAAGCGAGATAATCTTCTGCGGCGTATCCTGATTGAAGACCGTAAGAAAGTCTATAAACTCGATGGCCGCTAAAACTTCTAATCTTTCCTTCAGAGGAAAGACTGGCCTCAACGGGCCTTTTAGACGCCGCAACGAACTATCAGAATTGACGGCCACAATAAGAATATCGCCTCGCTTTCTGGCTTCTTTAAAAAGATAAACATGACCAGCGTGAAGCAGGTCAAAGCATCCATTGGTAAAAACCACCTTCTTACCTTGACTCCGCCATTTTTCGCGGCGACGCTGTAACTCCTTCCAATTAAGGATAACTTTGGCGCTGCTTTTCTTTTTTCCCATCACCATTGGCCAGAGAATCCCTTCGCTTCTACCCCCTGTTGGCGGGGCTGATTGGAAAGATAAGCATAGGATGGCGGAAGCGTCGATTTAAGGTTTAGCCATCCTAAATCGTCCTCCCAAAATGCTTTTCGGCCCCAAGGATGGTCAATTGAGACAATCTTGTTAAAGAAACTCCTGGGCCTGGTCGGTAAATCTTGTCGCCAAAACATATCTTAAGCCAGCCTAACCCTTTATTATTTAATATATGAGCCGCGGTTCATGAAATTTAATCTAGGTTAACTTTTCTCTCGGGAGGTTTAAGCTGGATATTCGGACTCACTTCCCAGCGGTGCGGTAAGCGCGTTATTCCTTCATCCCGGTAGGTGGAAGAAACCAGGAAGGTGTAAAGGTTACGATGATAATCGTAGGGGTAACCGTCACGCTTGTGGGTGGCGACATCAAGATAATAGGTGCCATTAATCAGATTAAGCTTTTCCAGGCGACAAATAACCTTACCCTCACCCTCGATGGAGACCGGCGTATAATCTTCTAAGTGCGTATTGGTGCCATAACAACAAATTCCCTGAGAATTAAAAATTCCAATCCCGAAAACAAAGTCCTCAATTCGCGAATAGGCCACCACCTCCATCTCGATAACCATGCCCTCTTCGGGCGAAAAAACATGCTTGGCCTGGCCCTGAAGGTTTTTTAGCGTTACCTTGGTAATTTCAATCTCCCTCTTTCCCCAGCGCTGCTCGCGTCGCTCCTGTTCTCTCGCTTCCTCCTCTGGCCGCCTCTCTTCGCCTCTCCCTGTCTCTGGCCGTCGCTCGCTTTCCAGCGGTTCTTGCTCGCCAGGCCGAGAAGCCTCAGCCCGCAACTCTTCTTTTTTCCTTATTTCCGTCTGCCGGCGGATTTCCTCCTGCCGACGCTCAAACTCCCGCTCCTGTCTCTCCACCACGTCCTGCAAATAAGCATCCACCACCCGGCTGGGCTCACCAATGGTCATGATCCGGCCTGACTTGAGCCAGGCCACTCGGTCGCAAATTTTCTTGACCGTCGCTAAGTCGTGGCTGACAAAAAGAATCGTCTTCTTGCGGCGCCGGAAATCATCAATTCGGTCTAAGCACTTAGGGACAAAGGCGGCATCGCCCACCGCCAGCACTTCATCCACCAGCAAAATATCAGGATTAACGTTAATCGCAATCGAAAACCCGAGCCGCATATACATGCCCGAAGAATAGGTTTTCACCGGCGCGTCGATAAAATCCTCGAGCTCCGCAAAGCGCACAATCTCGTCAAATTTCTCCTGAATTTCTTTTTTGGATAGACCGAGCATGATGCCGTTAATAAAAATATTTTCCCGGCCCGAAATTTCGGGATGAAAGCCGGCGCCCAGCTCAATGAGGGCTGAAATCTTGCCGTCCGTCTTCACCGCTCCTGACGTGGGCTTGACAATGCCGGCAATTATTTTCAGGAGCGTGCTTTTACCCGAACCATTCTCCCCGATAAGGCCAAAGGTTTCCCCTTTATGGACTTTGAAGCTGAGGCCAGCCAGCGCCGTTACTAACTCATCTGGCCTTAACGCCCGGAATAAATCCCCTTTAATCAAGGCGCTCTTAAAAGTCTGAAAACGATGCCGCGCCGAATATTTCTGGTAAATCCGTGTCAGATTCTCCACTTCGATGGCGTACAACTTCACACCTCCTCGGGGAAGGAATCCCGGAGTCGGTCAAAAATATAATAGCCGATAAGGAAAAGAATAATGGCTACTCCCAAGGTTACGCCCAGTCTTTTCCAGGGCAAAAGCCGGCCATAAAAGACACTGTACTGATAACCCTGCATGATATGCGTCATCGGGTTAAGGTTAAGGAAGACCCGTAAGGTCCGGGAACGGGTAATGGTCTCAAAGGTCATAGGATAAACAATCGGCGTCGCAAAGAACCAAAAGGTAAGCAAATTAGCCAAAATATCTTTGATATCCCGAAAATGCACGGTGAGCGAGGAAATCAACATTCCGAAACCCAGAGTAAAAATGTACTGGACGAGCATCACCAGAGGCAGGAAAAGAAGATAAACAGTATAGGACTTGCCGAAAATAAGCACAAAGAGTAAAAGAATCGGCAGGCCGAAACAGAAATGAACAAAATTGCTGGTAACTACGACCAGAGGTAGAACTTCGGCGGGGAAAAGAATTTTTTTGATTAAATTCCCATGAATCATAAGAACATTAGCTGATTCGAGGGACGACGAAGAAAACCAGGTCCACGGCAGGACACCGCTAAAAAGGAAAAGAGCATAAAGCCAGGGCGAGCCGCCAAAGGCGGGGTCGCGGGGCTTGATGATGAAGCCAAAGACAACAGTATAAACAATCATCAGCAGCAGCGGGTTAAAAAAAGACCAGAGAAAGCCAAGCACCGTCCCCCGGTAGCGAGCTTTAAGCTCCCGGACAACCAAGCTTTGGACGAGAACCCGGTAACGATAAAGCTCTTTTAAATTAGCCAAAAGTCTAAGCACGGCTTTCTCCCCGATTTCGCCCGCGGTCTTCCCCCCGGCTACTTCCTTGGTTCCCTTTAGGGATTTCTCGCCGGTTTATTGGCCAGCTCTCACCTTGACCTTCTTTCTTTTTCCTGGACCGCCTTTTAACCTGGTTTTGGCCCTGTTTTTCTTCCCCGCGGGCTTCAGGTCTTTCCCCCGCAAAGATTCTTTTGGCCTCGGCGGTATACGCTCCGTCAGGCCCGAACAAAATAAGCGGCGGCATCTCCTTTGTTGGCCGGTCAAGATAGCCAGCCTCAACCAAGAAAAACCGCGGCGGCCGGTCAGCCTTGGGTAAAACCAGCCGTCGGCGCCACGGCTTCAGGCCGTAATGTTTAATTAGCTCCATGATTTCCTGGTAGCGATTAATGGGATAAATGAAGTAACTGCGGCCCTCAGCCTCCAAAAGCTCGGCTGTTTTTCCCATAATATCCCTCGCCGTAACCGCCGTTTCATGCCGAGCAATAGCCCTTTCCTCATTATGTCCAAGCCAGCCCGACCTGACCCGGAAATAAGGAGGGTTGGAAAAAACAACGGCAAATTTTTTCCCCGGTTGGTAAAACCTGATATCTCCTTCGATGACTGTTATCCTTTCTTCCAGCCCGTTGAGACGGACATTGCGCCGGGCCAGCTCGGCCAGGGCGGGCTGAATTTCCAGGCAGGTAAGGTGGCAGAAAGGTTTCTCGCTGAGAAGCAGGGAGATGATGCCGCAACCGCCGCCAATCTCCAGAACTTCTTCCCCTTCGCGAGTTTCGATAAAATCGGCCAGCACGGGCGCATCCACTGAAAACCGGTACCCCTTCTTTTTCTGCAGGACAAGAATTCGGCCGTGGTAGAAGGTATCGAGGGTTTCGTCATCCCTTTTCAGCTGCGTCAACTTTTTCATCCTGGCTGAGCTCAGTAAAGACAATTACTTCCCTTGCTGATATAGTGGCATATCCCCCGCTAATAGACAAGCGGTTCTCCTTTGTCCCATGACGGTAGCTTAGCGAGCCAGTTCCCAGCCCAAGAATCAGCGGCCGATGTCCTGGAAGAATCCCCACTTCTCCCTCCAGCCCGGGAAGGGCCGCTGCCTCCACCGGCTCGTCGACCAGCAGTTGTTTAGAAGTAATAACCCGAAGCCGGAGCTTCTCGCCGCTTTCCGGGCTCATGCCGCTCGGAGCTCCTTGGCTTTTTCCATCGCTTCGTCAATCGTTCCCACCATGTAGAAGGCTTGTTCCGGCTTATCGTCATGAACTCCCTCTACCAACTCCTTAAACCCGCGCACCGTCTCCTCGACCGGCACATAACGTCCTGGCCGGCCCGTGAATTCTTCGGCCACGTGGAAAGGCTGGGAAAGAAAACGCTGAATCTTTCTAGCCCGGGCGACAATCAGCTTATCCTCCTCTGAAAGCTCTTCTATTCCCAAGATGGCAATAATATCCTGCAGGTCCTTATATCTCTGGAGGATTTCTTTAACCTTACGGGCCACATAATAATGTTCTTCGCCCACCACCCGCGGGTCGAGGATCCGGGAATAGGAAGTCAGGGGGTCAACTGCCGGGTAAATGCCCATCTCGGTCAAAGCCCGCGAGAGGTTAGTCGAGGCATCGAGGTGGGAAAACGTGGTCGCTGGAGCAGGGTCAGTAAAATCATCGGCGGGCACATAAATCGCTTGCACCGAAGTAATCGAGCCTTTTTTGGTGGAGGTAATCCTCTCCTCCAGCTCACCCAACTCCGTGGCCAAATTGGGTTGATAGCCGACGGCCGAAGGCATCCGGCCCAAAAGGGCCGAGACCTCGCTTCCGGCTTGAACGAAGCGAAA
>JGI24721J44947_10010323_pt1 | contig 11836 bp, 7 predicted proteins | sample YelNatPaOPGAMG01_FD_44947 | JGI IMG/M metagenome (IMG submission 44947)
CGGAGGGGCGGGCTCCGCACGCCCGCAACGTCGGCATAGGGCCAACCCCAACGTTGCCTCCCTTTGGCCACTGGGTCATCGTCAACCCATGTTGTGGAAATGAAATGCCTCGGCGCTAGTTCGGGCCTTGCCGTCCGGACGCGCAGACCGCGCCCCTCCGAGAAAACCGCACCTCCCCTTGTCCCCGGGTTTTCCCCGCAAGGCCATCTCACCTCGGCTAGGCCCCCCGTGGAGAGGCAGGGTCAGCACAGCCACGAGGAAACCCTGGTGCCAGCGGAGCATCGCCCTCCGGCTACCGCTCATTGCCGTAGCCCGGTCTTTGTGACTTAAGTCGGTGATAGTATCGCGGCACTGCGCGGAGGCTCGGGGCTCTTCCTCAGGAAAACTGGACCTAAACACCCGGTTGCGCGCCCCACTCCCCTATCGGAGAAAATATACTGGGGAGCATGAGGCTCGAAATCCCCCTAATTAGCATAAGCCAGCTCCCAAACGAACAGTCCCGGAGGCTATGTTCCCGACAAAACCTCAGGCCTCCACACGATCCTTTCGCCAAGTAAGGGCATTCTCAGGCGGGGTCACGTCCTTGTGAATACGTGCATCCATGTCGTGCCAGAAAGATTGGACCCAATGCGTCTGAAAAGGTGCGAAACCGCGGGACTTCCGTAGCACGGTGGGATTGGCTCATGGGGACAGCTGAACGTGGCCAACCCGTGGCCCCTGAGACGGCCCAATTAGAACTTATGCGACAGGGTCAACCTGAGAAGCCAGTTTGTCCTATCCTTTCCTGGCGAAAGCCCAAAGTTTTCTACTCCTTCGACTGCCATTCTCGCCCTGAACTCCCACGACTCCTTCGGGAACCAACGCAAATCCACTCCTCCACGGAAATGGCGCTCCCGGTCGCCGCAGCTATAATATTCGACAAGGTCGCGCCCCCTATCCTGATAGAAAAATCCAGCCCGATTCTCGCCATAGAAGTCACATCCCTCGTCACACGAACGAAAATTTCCGAACTATCACCTCCAGCTGCATGTCCGAGGATCATCCGATCGTTGGTCCATCCTGAAACGTAGGTCCAGTGAGCATACCATACAGCGGGGATTCCATCTCCACCAAAATTGTTCCGCATCCACTCCAACGTGAGTTGAGTCCTGCCATCGTCCGTAAGCCTGGGAACAAACAAGCCGAGTATCAAAGCAGGTTCACTCACCATGAGGTTTGACCTGCGAGCTTTTCCCCTCGAAGACCCCCTCTCCTCCTCGCCGCCATACTCAACGTATACTTGGGTATTCCTCAAGAATGGAATCGTGAACCTAGCATCCAAGGCCATCATTTGATTAGTTTTTTCCGGTCCCTTGCCTCGATCCACATTACGCAATCGTAGCAACTCCAGCCAGTCCGCAGCTTCCAAGCCGGGAAGGCCCTCACCGTTGAACTGCATTCCGCCGGTAACTCCTAGCTCAAGCCAAGGAAAGGGCTTAACGTTGAGCCTTCCTCCCCACAGGAGAAAATGGGAAATTTCGGTCTTCGATTCGATCCGGGCCACGAAGGTTGCGGCTTTCACAAGGCCGATCCTACTCAATATCCAGGGAAGAATTACTGGGTGTGGAGTTGACAGCTTCAGCATGTCCATCGGAGCGGCATTATTAGTGAAGACCAATGAACCCTGACTCCCTTGCCCCCACCATATGGTGTCCCTTCCAAATTCGAATTCTAAAGGCCCGAGATAGGTCTTGACGTATCCTTTGTGGATATGAGGATCTGCCTCCCAATCCCCGCCAATATCGCCCTTCAGTGAGAAATAAGGCTCAAAGTAAAGGCTGAAGCGGTTAAAGAGATTGGCATAACTCCTTATGGTCAACCCAAAATTTTCCGCTTGCCCGTATTTTATCCCCTCGTTATACCGCACGAGGGGAGCACCCTCAGTTGCGTCTATGGAACCCAGCCCCCTGCCATCGCCCTTTGGAAAAAAGGTCACCGGTCTTCCCTTTAGGTGGACGTAATCCACGATCATCTCGTCGATTGGCTTCAAGAAGGTTGGCGGAACAACCAGCTTTTCTCCCTTTAACTTCCTCACTTCGTCCTCGAACTCTTTTTCCAGTCGCTGAAGTAATTCGTCAACGAGTCCGTCCCGCGAAGGACCGAGACTCCCCAACTTCTTTTCCGCCTCGACTGTGAGCCTAGCCAATTCCTCCCTGGTAAGAGGTCTCGTCCCGTGCATCCTGCTATCGATAAGGCCCTTAGCCTCCAGGATCGTTACAGCATCATAGGACCAGTGATCCAATGGGACATTCACAGAGGAGGACCAACCGAAACCAAAGCTCGGCCAGAGGTTAGAAGCCGCTACGGCGAAGATAAAGAGTGCCCGGCTCAGTGACTGTGCAAGCTTCAAACACAGCAGGCGAATCACTTCCCTCGAGGCCCTGGCACACTGCTTTACACTGTCCGTTCTCATCCCCCAGTTCAAGCTTTCCTACTTCCATTCAGAATGGCCCCTGAGACCTAGCCGGCAGATTGGCAATCCCAGCTCCATAATACTTTTGTCACCTGCGGTCGGCCTGAAGACCAAAGCAACTCTTGGCAAACGCTTTGCTGTCCGGCATGACCTGATCCCCAACACTGGATAGGACCCTCGCTGTGGTAGCGAGCCTCCGCCCCCCGAAAAACTTGTTTTCACCGGGTATCACCCATCGGGGCAAGCGGTGGCTCTGACTGCCTCACCCCCCCTTTTTTCGATCTTTTACCTTTTTCCAGAGAGCTAACACACAAGATTGCGAGGGCCAGGGAAAGAAAGAAAGCGATCACGGCATTCAGAAGAGGCCTCGGGCTAACGGGGTGATAAGAAGGGACAGCCTGATCAATAATCTGGAACTTTATGTCCTCCCTCGCCTCGTCTATACGGGCAGACTCGTACATCTTGTAAAGCATCTCCAGAAGCTTCTCCCTGTAGCTCACCTCTCTTTGGAGACGAGCGTAGGTCAATCCCAAATCTGGTGCCGATACGAGCGACAGATCGCTTCCTCCTTTCGCCGAATTTTCGGCTTCCAGCTTCTGGAGTTGCTTTGTAAGCTCTTTTATTTCGGAATCCAAGATTTGCACCCTGGGATTCTGTGGCGTTGCATACGTCTTNAGCACATCCAACTCCACCTCTTTCGCGGTTATGATCGCTTTGAGCTCAGCTACGCCTTTTATCGCAGCCTGGGCCTGAGCGTCCATGACCACAAGCCGCTTCTCCTCTTGAAATGCCTTGAGTTCTTCCTCTGCTCTTTGCAGCTCCTTTTTTGTTTTCTCCACCTGAGTCTCCAAGAAAATTCTCTGGCGCTTCACCATAGTCAAGGCATTGTCTCTCATAAATTTGTCGGCTTCTTCGAGATACGCGTTGGCCACTTGCGCGGCCAGTTCGGGATCCCCATGCTCAACCCTTATTTTTACCACCCCGGTTTTCTTATCCCAAATCACCTTCCTCATTGACTTGATCCTCTTAATGCGGCTTTCCATCTCCGGGGGATCGAGGGGATGGCCTATTTCCTCAAGTGTTTTTTCTTTTCTCTCGAAAATCTTGGCCGACTCGAACCTCTTCGCTATAGCTTCGGCGATAGTTCTGCTCTCCAATATGGCAATTATCGTCTGGGAAGAAGTCTGCTTCTGCAAACCCAAAAGAGGTAATGTTCCCCCGAATTGAGCAAGCATAGTGATGAGCGTGGTGTCCGGCGGCTCCAAAGGGAGGATCGTGGCCTCGGCCCTGTAAGTCTTAGGTAATACGAAGGCACTTCCAGCCCAAGTAATGAGCGTGAGCCCCAATACGAAAGCGGCTAAGGGTTTTATCCTTTTCCTCAGAGTCCACCACACCTCGTAAGCGCCGGGCTCCTCGGCACCTCGGTTCCACCCGCCCCTCTCAGGCCCTGACTCGGTCACTTCCCCCTGCACCCTTCCAAGTGGGTCCCCACAGGATCTTCCGGTTGGACAATTCGACAGAATTTTGAATTATCCAAGCATCCAGCCCATCCCCACTCAATACCGCGAGTGCCCTCCCCTCGCGCTCAAAGGCCCAAAGAAGCCTTTTTTCAAACTTCTTAGAACGCATCCTGCGCCTTCAGGCACGATAGCTTTCCCGGTGTCTGGCTGAGCGAGGCCATGAGCCATCGGGCTATTTGCTCCCTCTTCGGGCCTTTGTCCGTGCTAGGTGGCCATCCGGCCCTCAAGCCCTTCCTTTTCTACTAGAAGAATGCACTGAACAGAACCCCAGCCGAGACAGCAATCTGGTACAAGATGGTGCTTATGTCCTTCAAACCCCTCAAGAACGGCACCCGCTCAACGTCCTGCGGGACGATGATAGTGTCCCCAGGGTCGAGGCGAAGGCCAGCGAATTCATCCATCTCGAACCTATTGGCTTTAGCATTCCAGGTAACCAAGTGGGCGACGCTTCCCGGCGGAACTGCCACTCCGTCCACCTTGAGCACATATATTGGGAGGTATCAGCAGTGGGGAGTGGCCCACCAGCTTTCGCCAAGTAATACCTCACAGTCCTTCCTTCCTCGTAGGTGAAAGCCGTGGGATTGTACACGGCTCCCAACACGTGAATGGAGTTGGGAACTTCTGGAATATGAAGAAGGTCGCCATCCTCGGTCTCCAGGTCAAACCTGCTCCCCTTGAACTTCTCGAGGGGCGCCAAGTTGATCACTACCCTTCCCGTTGGCTCTATTTGCTTGAGCCTACTCAACAGCTCTCTTCTCTGGCGAATGGTCTCGCTGACCAAGGCGGCTCTTTCTTTCTCTTCGCTGACCGCCGTCGTCAACTCGATATTCATGGAAGCCATTTCCGTCTCGAGCCTTTTTATCATCTCCTGGTAGTGCTTCTTCTGGATCTCCTGAACGCTTTTTCGTGTGAAAATAGCTCCCTTAAGATACGCCTTATCCGTGAACCCACCGGCTCTCTCAATAACGGAACTTAGCCTCTCACCTTTTTTGACAGCATACGTTCCGGGATACCTTACCTCTCCACTTATTGTGACCTGCCTATAGAGTTCCCATTCCGGAACCGTCCGCACAAAGAGATAGTCGTTTTCCTGCAAGGTAAGATCGTAATTGGGATCTCTCTCCATTGCTTTCGCTAGGTCGACACGGATCAACTCCGTCACCGGCCCCTCGGAAGTAGGTTTCACTCTGGTGAGCTCCCCCCATTGCGANGCGAAATACTGTAGCCCGCCCGCCAGGTTTACGAGTTGAGAAATNGTCATCTTTTCTCTGAGCTTGTATTCACCAGGTCTCCAAACAGCTCCGGTAATCCTCACAACAGGCAAGATGTTGAATTCTTCTTTGCTGAAAATCCTTACCTTGTCTCCACGCTGCAATACTAGGTTCTCCGAAGGCGTCCCCCTCATGGCTTCTAGCAGGTTGAACGACACTATCTCCTCGTGATAATCGGGAGGCTGATACCTCAGTATAATGGCCACATCCAGGTGAGCCTCGGGCTTGAGGTCTTCCATCCTGGGCAATAGGTCAGTAACTCTCATCCCTGGTCTCCATTCGTAAAGACCAGGCCTATAGACGTGACCTTGCAATTCCACAGCGTTTGCGACCCTCTCGTCCACAGGGAAGACCATAACGATGTCGCCATCTTGCAACTCTATGTCATGCTCCTCCACTGCCTCCTTCAGCGATAGATCCATCACGACCTTGTAGACATTGTCCTTAACTCGCATTACCTGCACTCGAGGCGTGTAGCCTACTGCAGCTATTCCACCTCCCATCGCTATCACCTGCGATAGCTTCTTTTCTGGCCCCAGCTCGTAAATAGCAGGCTCCTTTACCATACCGGCTAGTGCCACCAGAGGCCCAACAAACGGAACCAGGACCACATCCCCATCCTGCAACACTACGTCTTTTGTCCTGTCCCCACGGAGAAGGAAGTCGTACAAGTCCAATCGAGCGACTGTATTTCCTCCCCTCACTAGCCTGATGTCCCTCATGGAACCCGTTTTTGAAGGGCCTTGTGCCGCTCCCAAAGCATGAATCACAGTGCTCAAGCTCGAAAGTTCGTAGGATCCTGGCTTGGTCACTTTTCCCACGACGAACACCCTTATGCTTCTTATCCGGCCGATCCTCGTGCTCAGCTCGAACCCTGAAAAATATTTCCCTATTTCCCTCTGCAGATGAGCTTTGAGAGAACCGTAACTGACCCCTGCCACTCTTATGTCCCCCACACCGGGGACGTGAATGTAACCCTCTCGATCGACTTTGAGGGCGAAATCCCCTGTCACCTTGCCCCATATCCTCAACAAGATCTCGTCATCCGGGCCTATCACGTAAGATGGATCCATGGCCTGATCAGCCGGTGCCAAAAATGGATAGGTGTCCGGCCTCCTGAAGACTTCGTAGCCGAACTGCCTCAGTGGCTTTCGGGGATCCGCCAAGATTTGCTTGTTGACGTATTCCTCAAAAAGCGAGAAATCCTCCCCCTTATCTTGGGGAGGGGGACCAGTCTTCGGAAACTCCATGGGTGGGCCTGCACCCGGAGCTCTTGCTTCCTTTCCCGACGGCTCCCTCTGGAGAGGGGAGAATGGATCAACGCTTTTCTGGCTGGCTTGGGGTGTGGAAGGGCTTGCAAGTGGAGCCAGCGACCTATCTGCAGCCCCCCCCTGTTGCGGCTGCGAGCCCAAGATTCCCTGGGACCCGCGGGGTTCGGGGCCTGACGTTTGCCCCCTGACGCCCGAAGGAGATTGCGGACCTCCACCTCCAAGTGTGCTTTGGAAAACGGAGGACCTCTCGGACACAGGTGGCTGGGCGGTCATGGGCCTCTGAAATGGTATAGGCGTAAGCTCTCCAGCAGCCATGGCCCTGGATAATAGAAGAAAGGAAGAGAAGAAGCCCAAAAGCCACACTACCGTGTAGCCTCCCTTGAGGAAGGGTTTGACACGCATAGATTCAGCCATTTCTTGCATCTCCCGCGTGATCTTTGCCGAGGAGTCACCAGGTAAGGCGATTCTACATTTTACCGGAGGCTCGGTCAAGCGCCGTCCCCTCAGGTCCCTGGAAAAACAACAGGTTATTCCTTGAAAATCTCTCGAGGTCTGGATCTATCGAGAAATGAACGAAGCTCGGTCCTCCCCGTGGCGAACCATCTTCCAGGGTTTCGATCTCCTCAGCCCATGACCCGGAGCTCCTCGAACCTTTGTCCTTTCGCATCGAGGGTCGCTCAGCGTCTTGCTGAATCTAGACATGATCCCAATTGCTCTTGGGGCACCGCGAAGATATTTCCGTAAGGGGAAGGGGCCTCCAGAACGCGGAACGAACCATCTTGGCCCAGGACAAGGAAAGAGTAATCCTTCGAGCTCAAAAGCCTCCAAGCTCCCCAGGGCTCCAATCCCATGGAAGTGACGGCCCCTTCATTGAGCTCCAACATCACAACCGGCCTCGATCTCTCTATGAGGTTCATCCCTCCTTTGAGAACGAGTTCCTCGGCACCTTCCACGTCCATCTTCAAAAACGCCGCTTCCTCCACAATNTCGTCCAACCGGACCACCTCAACGGGNTCCCCCTTATCCGTCTCCCTCTGCGCTAGAACGAGAGCGTTTNTGCTGGGATCTGGATGATGACTCAGCCACGCCTTTGCTGAANAGTCGGCGCATGCAGCCTGGANCACATGTACCCAATNGAACTTGTTTTTCTTCACATTCCGTCGGAGGACCTGGGCGGCCTCATGGGCTGGCTCGAAGGAGTAGACCTTTCCCTCNGGCCCAACTAGCCTTGCCAAAANCAGGGTATAGATCCCGTAGTTAGCTCCCACATCCACCGCCACCGAGCCCTTTGGGACAAGCTGCTCCAGAGCGAAAAGCTCTGGCTCGTAATGTTCTCTGAAAACGTAGACCAATTTGGAGACCCCCCTCCATCTCGGTGGAATTTCCATGGTGAGTTTCCATCTTCCAAGTGTTATTGAAGCTGGCCTCGGCAAACGAGCCCGAACGTACCAAAAGGCAAGACGAAACAGCACCTTAAGGGGCTCTTGTCGGAAGCCCGAATGTTGAAAGAGGAATTCTAACTTCTCCTGGAGAGACATTCTTGCCTCCTTTTCACTCCCCCCTAAACTCAGCAAAACCCACGCGAGGAGTTCCTTTTCCAGAAAAATACCATCATGCGAAGGCGACCCACTTCCCCCAATTTTTCTTGGCCCGTTAATTATACAGGACTACTTTCTCCCTCGCACAGGTTGCTGAATCTTGCGCTTCTCCATTCACCTAAGCGACGGGAACCCTCGGGCCCATTGCAAGAAAAGGGAACCTTTAGGAGCATCTTTCTGTCTTCGATGCGCAAGGATCCTACCAAGATGGCTCAAAGACATCCACGGGCTCAGAAGCCCTCAAGACGGTCGTGCCCTCCTCAATTTTGGACCTTGTCCTTTGATCCCGGTACCGTCTCCGTTGAATCTCCTTATGCACAAGGAGGATAATAGTCGAAAGAGCTCTGGGACCCAAGACTTGGGGAATTCAGCTTTCAGAGTTCATGTGCCCTCGGCTCACAACGGAGACGATGAAAGTCCTCGTCATTCACACTCGTTACAAGGTCCCTGGAGGAGAGGAGGAGGTTTTTTCGGCAGAGACAGCGCTTCTCAGGGAGAAGGGTCATGAGGTGGCGACTCTAGTTATGGATAACAAGGAGTTGGACCTGTTCCCTCTTCCCAAGCAGGCAGCAGTGACCCTGTGGAATCCCGCCGCTTTCAAAAGGGTTAACCAGCTAATGGAAACCCACAGGCCAGAGGTGGTCCATCTTCATAACATCTTTCCTTTGTGTTCACCATCGGTTATCCATGCAGCCAAACGGCGTGGGATACCAGTGGTGATGACCCTCCATAACTACCGTCTCCTTTGCGTCAATGCCCTTCTTTTCCGTAGCGGTTCTACTTGTGAGGAGTGCTTGGGACGGTTCCCTTGGAGAGGAATCTTCCGGCGTTGCTACCGATCTAGCATCCTGGCGAGCGCAGTGGTAGCAGCCACTTTGGGGCTTCACAGGAGCCTAGGGACGTGGAGGCTGGTGGATCGGTATATAGCCCTTACCGAGTTCGCCAGGAAAAAATTCCTCCAAGCTGGCTTCCCCGTGGAAAAAGTTGTGGTAAAGCCCAACTTTCTCAGTCCGGATCCCGGGAGGGGGGAAGGTGGAGGGGGATACGCCCTGTTCGTGGGGCGACTTTCTCCCGAAAAAGGAATCCGAACATTGCTCGATGCTTGGCAACGGATGACTCGAAGGATTCCCCTCAAGATCGTAGGGGATGGACCCTTGGCTGGAGAAATGGAAAACAAGATCATGGGGATGCCGCAGGTGGAGTGGCTCGGGCGAAAGCCTAGGGAGGATGTCATTGCCTTGATGGACAAAGCGGAGTTCCTGGTTTTTCCTTCCGAGTGGTACGAGGGCTTCCCTTTGGTTCTTCTCGAAGCCCTGGCCAAAGGGCTTCCAGTACTCACTACGTCGACAGGTTCTCAAGCAACTATTGTGAAGGATGGCCTTACGGGCCTCCATTTCAAGCCTGGGGATGCGCGCGATCTGGCAGCAAAGGCGGATTGGATGGCCAGCCATAGAGAGGAATTATTGGGAATGCGCGAAAGGGCCCGTCAGGAGTACGAAGCGCATTATGCCGCAAGTACGAATTACGAACTTCTCATGGCCATCTACAAGAAGGTTACGGGGGGCAGCAAATAGAAATGGTGAAAAACCTGAGCGACATTCCAACGATTCTCGGGACGCGTGTGGATCCAACAAGTTATGAAGACGCTACACGGAGAGTTGCAGAGTGGGCGTTAGCCGAAGAAAGCCGGTATGTATGCGTGGCAAATGTCCACATGATCATGGAGGCTTACGACGATCCTACGTACCGAGCCGTGCTCAATTCGGCGGACTTGGTTACCCCCGATGGTATGCCTCTGGTCTGGATGCTGAGGAGGAAGGGATTCAGAAAGCAACAAAGGGTCTATGGACCTGAGCTCACCCTCAGAGTCTGCTCCCATGCTGCAACGAAGGGAATTCCCGTAGGATTCTATGGAGGCAGGTCAGAGGTGCTGGAGGCGCTCGAACGCAGGGTGAAGGAGCGTTACCCCAGGCTGGATGTGGCCTTCTCCCACAGTCCACCCTTTCGCCCTCTGTCGGTGGAAGAGGATCTCGATGTCGTTGAAAAGCTCGATGCCTCGGGTACGCGCATCTTGTTTGTGGGGTTGGGCTGTCCAAAACAAGAACGTTGGATGGCTGAGCATAGAGGCCGGATCAAGGCGGTGATGCTAGGTGTGGGAGCGGCATTCAATCTAATTGCGGGCTTCCTCCCGCAGGCCCCTGGGTGGATGCAACGGGCAGGACTCGAATGGATGTTCCGGTTGCTCCAGGAGCCGACGAGGCTAGCACCAAGATACTTCAAACATAATCCCAGGTTTGCTATATTAGCTGCCGTCGAGCTGCTGAGGGAAGTCAATCACTCCTAAACTGAGGACCTAGCGGAGGGATGCCCGGACATAACGCGGAGGGTGGTTTTCTCGGAGGGGCGCGGTCTCCGCGCCCGGGTGGCAAGGCCGGACCCGAACCCGGGATAGGGCATGATCATCGAAGGGTGAACGCACNCCCGGTGGCCTAGCGGGGGCATACCAGGGTGAAGCCNAGGCATTCTCATGCGGGCGTGCGGAGCCCGCCCCTCCGCGGGGTGGGCTAGCCCGGCTGGGATGGCCTAGCGGGGCAAGGCCGGAAGTCAAGCGGAAGGCGTTTTTCTCGGAGGGACGCACTCCGTGCGTCCGCGTGGTGAGGCCATACGCAAGCCGAGGCATAACATAATCATCCGGGGCAAAGGAACGCCCGGTGGCCTAGCGGGGGCATACCAGGGTGAAGCCAAGGCATTCTCACGCGGGCGTGCGGAGCCCGCCCCTCCGCGGGTAGAGGATCCGGGCTACGATGGCCTCGGGGGAAGTCCTGGGACAACGCGGAGGGTGATTTTCTCGGAGGGATGCGCTCTGCGCGTCCGAGATCTAAGGCTGGGCGCAAGCCGGGGCACGTCATGACTGCGGACGTGTTGGCGGGAAGCCGGAGGCCAAAAGGAGGCAATGTTGGGGTTGGCGTGATGCCTTGCGTGCGGGCGTGCGGAGCCCGCCCCTCCACGGGGGGATGACCCGGGGAAGATGGCCTTGCGGGGGAAGCCCCCAGATGACGCGAAAGGCGGTTTTCCCGGAGGGACGCGCTCTGCGCGTCCGGGTTGCAGGGCCGGACCCGAACCCGAGATAGGGCATGATCATCGAAGGGTGAACGCACGCCCGGTGGCCCAGGGGGCGATTCCCCGGTGAAGGCATAGCCTCCCATGCGGGCGTGCAGAGCCCGCCCCTCCAAGGGGGTTAGCCCCAGCGTGGGTCGCCTAGCGCGGTGAGGGCCAGAGATGGCGCGAGAGGTTGTTTTCTCGGAGGGATGCGCTCTGCGCGTCCGAGATCTAAGGCTGGGCGAAAGCCGGGGCACGTCATGACTGCGGACGTGTTGGCGGGAAGCCGGTGGCCAAAAGGAGGCAATGTTGGGGTTGGCGTGATGCCTTGCGTGCGGGCGTGCAGAGCCCGCCCCTCCAAGGGGGTGAGCCAAGGTGAGGTGGCCTTGCGGGGAAAAACCGGAGACGAAGGGAGAGGTGGTTTTCTCGGAGGGATGCGCTCTGCGCGTCCGAGATCTAAGGCTGGGCGCAAGCCGGGGCACGTCATGATTGCGGACGTGTTGGCGAGAAGCCGGTGGCCTAATGGGGCGATCCCCCGGTGAAGGCATAGCCTCCCATGCGGGCGTGCAGAGCCCGCCCCTCCACGGGGAGGCCAAGCCCGGGTGAGAGGCCTTGCGACGAAAGG
>JGI24721J44947_10010329_pt1 | contig 11833 bp, 14 predicted proteins | sample YelNatPaOPGAMG01_FD_44947 | JGI IMG/M metagenome (IMG submission 44947)
GACCCAATACAAACCAACAACTACTTCAACTCGACCACGCCACCGGCCGTCTCGATCTTCTTCTTGATCTCTTCGGCTTCCTGCTTGGTCACGCCTTCCTTCAACGTCTTGGGAGCGCCTTCCACCAGGTCCTTGGCTTCCTTCAAGCCGAGGTTGGTGATGGCGCGAACTTCCTTGATCACGCCGATCTTCTTGTCGGCGGGCGCGGATTTCAACACCACGTCGAACGTGGTCTTGGCTTCCGCTGCCGGGGCGGCGGCGGCGCCACCGGCGGCCGGGCCGGCGGCCACGGCGACAGGGGCGGCGGCGCTGACACCCCACTTCTCTTCGAGTTTCTTGGCCAACTCTGCCGCCTCGATCACGGTCAAGGCGCTGAGTTGTTCCACAATTGCATTCAGGTCTGCTGCCATTTTGTTCTGCCTTTCTGGTATCGTCGCGCCCCAAAGCCTCGGGGCATTTCATCCCGAAAGCTTTCGGGACGACGAGGAACCGGTTTTCGTTTCGTGCTACTAGGCCGCGGCCGCCTGGGCCGTGGCTCCTTCCTTGTCGGCGTGCGCCTTGAGGACGCGCGCCAATTGTGCGGCGGGGGCGCCAAGCACCACCGCCAGTTTGGTCGCGGGAGACTGGATTAGGCCGATCAACTGGGCGCGCAACACGTCCAACGACGGCAAATCCGCCACCGCGGCGACCTGTTGCGGGCCGAGCAGTTCCCTGCCCATCACGCCAAGTTTGACCTTCGATTTCTCCGTCTCCTTCGCAAACTCCTTCAAAATCTTTGCAGCTGCGCTAATGTCGGCTTTCGCCCCGCCGATCACCACCGCCGTCATGCCCTGAAGCGCTCCCTCAATGTCCGGCAAGCCGGCTTCTCGCGCAGCATAGCGCAGCAACGAGTTCTTCACCACGTGGCATTCCGCCTGGACACCGCGCAGTTTGCGTCGCAGCTCGGCAAACTGCCCCACCGTCATGCCTTTGTACTCGGTCAACAACACAAACGGCGATGCGCCGACTTGTTTGCCCAGTTCACTGACCATCAATTTCTTTTCGGGTCTCATGGAAATTCACCTCGATCAGGCGGCTGCGCCCGAGAATTCCTTCATGTCAATCCGCAATCCCGGACTCATTGTGGACGACAACGTGCAACTCAACACGAACGCCCCCTTGGCCGCCGCCGGTTTGGCATGCAACACGGCCGCGATGATGGCGCGGGCGTTTTCCTCGATCGCCTTCGGCTCAAAACTCAGCTTGCCGAATGCCACATGCAGGTTGCCCGCTTTGTCCATCTTGAACTCCACGCGACCTGCTTTCACTTCTTTGACGGCTTTTGCCGTGTCTTCGGTCACCGTGCCGGTCTTGGGGTTCGGCATAAGTCCTTTGGGACCGAGCACCTTGCCGAGTTTACGAACCTCATTCATGGCTTCGGGCGTGGCTATGGCCACGTCGAAATCGGTCCACCCTCCCTGGCATTGCTTCAACAAGTCTTCAAATCCGACGAAGTCCGCCCCGGCGTCCCTGGCCGCTTGGGCCGCGGCACCGCGGGCAAACACCGCCACGCGCACCTTTTTGCCCGTGCCGTGCGGCAGGGAAACCGTGCCGCGCACCATCTGGTCGCTCTGTTTGGGGTCCACGCCGAGTCGGAACGCCAGTTCGAGCGTTTCGTCGAACTTCGTCTTCGGCAGTTTCTTCAACAGATCCACCGCTTCCGCCAGTTTATATTCCTTGTTTTTGTCCACCAGCTTGGCGGCAGCTTCGTAGCGTTTACCGTGTATGGCCATTTTCTGTTTCTTTCCGTTTTGCGGTGCTGGCGGCCCCATTACGGTCGGGGGCCTCCCGCGTTGCGTTTTCAGCCTTCGACGTCAATGCCCATCGAGCGGGCCGTGCCGGCGATCATGCGGGCGGCGGCTTCCTCGTTGGTGGCGTTGAGATCAGCCATTTTTTGTCTGGCAATCTCCAACACTTGTTTTTTGGTCACCTTGCCGACCTTGGTGCGGTTCGGTTCGCCGCTGGCCGTGGCAATGCCCGCCGCCTTTTTCAGCAGGGCACTGGCGGGCGGCGATTTGGTGACAAAAGTGAACGTCTTGTCTTTGTACACCGTGATGACGACCGGGATGATCGTGCCGGCGTCTTTCTGGGTCTTGGCGTTGAACTGCTTGCAGAATTCCATGATGTTGACACCCTGCTGGCCCAACGCCGGACCGACGGGGGGAGCGGGATTCGCAGCCCCGCCGGGAATCTGCAATTTGATAATGCCTGTGATGGGTTTGCCTGCCATGGTACCTTTCGATTAGGCGCGTTCGACCTGCCAGTATTCGAGTTCCACGGGGGTCGAACGCCCGAAAATGGAAACGGAAATTTTGAGTTTACCACGGGCGGCATCCACTTCCTCAATGACGCCCGTGAAGTTTTGAAACGGTCCGTCCGTGACCTTCACTGTCTCACCAGGCTCAAAGGCCACTTTCGGAGCCACTTTGTCCTGACGTTCTTCGATTTGAGCGAGAATGCTGTTGACTTCGTCCGGCTTCAACGGCACCGGTCGCTCGCCACCGATGAACCCGATAATGCCGGGTGTCTCGCGGATGAAATACCACGATTTCTCAACCAGTTGATTCTTTTCGTCGAGCAACCGCATGTTCAACAGGATGTAACCGGGGTAAAACTTGCGGGTGCTGGTGGTTTTCTTGCCCCGTTTGACTTCGGCAACTTTCTCTGTCGGGATGAGGACCTGCTTGATGTAATCGCCCATTTCCTCCACTTTGATGCGTTTCTCGATGGAGTCTTTGACCTTCTGTTCCTGCCCGGACAGGGTGTGGAGCACAAACCACTGGAACTCGGATTTGACATCAGTTTCACTCATGAATTCGTTTTCCTTACACCGCACCGGTCAGCCAGCGGATCATCCAAGAGAAGACCATGTCCGCCGACCATACAAACAAACCTAGGACAATAACGGTCACCAACACCACCAGAGTGGAATCCACCAATTCCGAACGGGTCGGCCAGGCCGATTTTTTTAGTTCGACCCAGACTTCCGTCAGAAACTCGCGGATTTTTGGAATGGGATTGCTCATGAACTGCCCTCGACGGCTTCGCTGGCACGGCAGGAGGGACTTGAACCCCCAACCTGCGGTTTTGGAGACCGCCGCTCTGCCAATTGAGCTACTGCCGTACCGAATTTCGCGTCCGTGCTGTGGGCCTCCTACTTCGTTTCCTTGTGCAGAACGTGCTTGCCGCATTTCGGGCAGAACTTGCGCAGCTCCAGTTTTTCGGAGCCTTGCTTTTTGTTCCGCGTCGAAACGTAATTACGGCTCTTGCACGTGGCGCAAGCCATGGTGATCAATTCTCGCGGCATTGTGTTATTCCAATATCTCCGTCACACGCCCCGCGCCCACGGTGCGACCGCCTTCGCGCACGGCGAAGCGCATGGTCTTTTCCATCGCGACGGGAGTGATCAGTTCGACTTCCATGTTCACATTGTCGCCCGGCATCACCATTTCAACGCCCTGCGGCAACTTGATGACGCCCGTTACGTCCGTGGTGCGGAGATAGAACTGCGGGCGGTAATTGCTGAAGAACGGCGTATGACGGCCACCTTCGTCCTTGCTGAGTACGTACACTTCCGCTTTGAACTTCTTGTGTGGCGTAATCGAACCGGGCTTGGCCAACACCTGGCCACGCTCAATACCATCCTTGTCCACACCGCGCAGGAGCACGCCAATGTTGTCGCCTGCCTGGCCCTGGTCAAGAAGCTTACGGAACATTTCCACGCCAGTGACGACTGTTTTGGTGGTCTCGCGGATACCGACGATTTCCACTTCGTCGCCCACTTTGATCACACCACGCTCGACGCGACCCGTGGCCACCGTGCCGCGTCCCGTGATTGAGAAGACGTCTTCCACGGGCATCAGGAACGGTTTGTCCACTTCACGCACCGGGTCCGGCACAAAGCTGTCCACCGCCGCCACGAGGTCGAGAATTCCCTTTTCGGCATCGGGATCACCGGCGAGTGCTTTGCTGGCGCAGACGCGAACGATGGGGGTGGTGTCGCCGGGGAACTGGTACTTGTTGAGAAGGTCGCGGATTTCCATTTCCACGAGGTCGAGCAGTTCGGGGTCATCCACGAGGTCCACCTTGTTCAGGGCGACCACAATCGCCGGCACGCCGACCTGCCGGGCCAACAGAATGTGCTCGCGGGTCTGCGGCATGGGACCATCCGCGGCGCTGACAACGAGGATGGCACCGTCCATTTGCGCGGCGCCGGTGATCATGTTCTTGATGTAGTCAGCATGACCGGGGCAATCCACGTGGGCGTAGTGACGTTTTTCCGACTCGTACTCCACGTGGGCGACGGCAATGGTGACGGTCTTGGTTTCGTCGCGAACGGTACCGCCCTTGGCGATGTCGGCATAGCTCTTCACCTGGGCGCGCCCTTGTTTGGCGAGCACCTGCAGAATGGCCGCGGTCAAGGTCGTTTTGCCGTGATCAATATGACCGATTGTACCCACGTTCACGTGAGGTTTGGTCCGAACAAATGTTTCCTTTGCCATGATCTCCTCCTGTTTTTCTTTCTTGCTTCAGGGACTCGCCTGAGCCTCGTTTCTGTCCTTTTTCGGTTTCAACCACTTTGTTTTCTGGAGCCCATGACCAGGATTGAACTGGTGACCTCGTCCTTACCAAGGACGCGCTCTACCGTCTGAGCTACATGGGCAAACCCATCAAATCCGTTTACCCCGCCAAATAAAGAAGACGGCAAAAACCCGCCTCCTGTTCCTCTTTCAAAAACAGGCACAGTTCCCGCCAAACCTTCTCTATTTACATCTTTTGCTCTTTCTCTCAACAAGAGCGGACGCAGTATAGTCATCCGCCACTTCCTGTCAACGCCAATTTCACAATTCCATAAAAAGGCCGATGACAGTGGTAAATCCGTGAACAAACGTTTTCCCGCCCACGGGGCCGATCTCGCCATTGCAGAAAAACCCGGCCGTCGGCACCGGGCCGATATATTCGCGCAACACCTTGATGTCGTGACTTCTTGTCCCGTACATCCCTTCTCCGCGTCCCAAGCAACTAAACAACACGGCGCCGCGAATCGCCATCAGATCGGTGTCCTGTCGCAGTTTGCCCAGCAAGGCGCGCAGTTCCGCATCGGCCGTTTTGCCGTCGCGCACATGAAATTGCACGGTTTGTCCTGTCCGCATCCAGTCGCCCACTGCCAACGCTCCCGATTGGGGGTCATGTCCGATCAAGGTTCGCACCAGAAAATCGCCTTGTCTGAATTCTTCCTGGTACTCGTTGATCACCCGCCCGATCAGCAGGGAGGTACGTGCCAGTTGTTGATCGGTTGGCGACAACATCGGCAACATGGTCTGCAACACCGCCAGGGGGGGGCGCCCGCCCAGTTCAAAGACGATATTCTTGTCGGCGCGCGTCACCACCAGCGGTTCGCCAATTGGGCGACAACCTTGTGCCACCATCGCGCGTAGTTGCATGTTCCCTTTCAACGCGACTCCAACGGCGCCCTCTCGAAGGACTTTCCCGTCAAGGAACAACAGGTTTTCACCCGGTTGTTCCGCCCCGCTGGCCAGACCACCGGCGACCGGCCTGTCCGGGTAGGCCCGGCTGAACTCCTCCACGAATCGGACCGACTGAATGGAAAACGGTTCCGCCAACAGCAGAAAACTGAGGTCGTTGTCGGGTTTTATTCCTAGTTGAAAATGCCAGAGTCTGGGATCGGAAGCTGCTTCCACGTCCGCTTGCGTCACCGCAAAAGTCGAGATCGTCACATGGGGCAGGCTTCCCGCCAGCAGCGAGATGGCGGCGGTTTTCTCCACCTCGCTTTCCAACCCGATGACACCCGCCCCCGTGCAGCCGATCAGTCGCGGGCGTCCGAGGGCTTCGTGAAGCATGTTGACCAGTTCCTCGGCTGTCTCGCGGTATTGCGGATGGACAAACAGAAGTATCAGGTCGGCCTTTTCGGAGCCGAGTTGGGATCGTGTCTGTTGGACGAGGTGCTCGACCGCGGTGATCGGCTCGGTGGCAAATGTCATGGCGGATGCAAATTTCATCTTCGTTTTGTCCTGCTTGAATCTACGGGGCGTATCCCGCCCCGACAAGCGGGAAAGACGCTGTTTGTCCGCATATCAATTTTGAATTGTCAGATTATGACAGCGTCTGACAGAGAAAGCGGAAAAAAATCGTGCTGGCGTGTCCCTGTTGATTCGGCTATGAGCGCACTGGTACGGTTTTGACTCAAGGAGCACAACACCATGGAACAACCCGAACAAACCGCCGTCTCGAACCAGGCGGAAGACATTTCGCAAGCCAAAGCGCTCGTGGATGCTTACACGCGAATCACCCGCGAACTGAGCCATTTGATTGTGGGGCAGAACGATGTGATCGAGCAATTGATGATCGCCGTGCTGGCGCGCGGCCACTGTTTGTTGGAGGGAGTACCGGGTCTGGCCAAGACGCTCATGGTACGTGGACTGGCGCGCGTGATGGATCTTTCGTTTCATCGCATCCAGTTCACCCCCGATCTCATGCCTGCCGATATTACAGGCACGGAGGTCATCTACGAGGACCCGGCCACGGGACGTCGAAACCTGACGTTTCTGCCTGGACCGATTTTCGCGCAAATGATTCTTGCCGACGAAATCAACCGCACACCGCCGAAGACTCAGGCCGCCCTGTTGGAAGCGATGCAGGAGCATTCCGTCACGGTCGGCGGCAAGACCTATCCGCTCACCGAGCCGTTTTTTGTGTTGGCGACACAGAATCCGATTGAACAGGAAGGCACCTATCCGTTGCCGGAGGCGCAGCGTGACCGTTTTTTGTTTCATGTGAAAGTGACCTATCCGCAACGCGAACAGGAACGCGAGATTGTCACGCGCACCACCAGCGCGTTTGAGTCGAAGCTGGAGCCGGTCATCACGGGACCGGAGATCATTGCCTGTCAAACGCTGGTGCGACGGGTGCCGGTGCCCGATCACGTCATGGATTTCGTCCTGGACCTGGTGCGATGTACCCGCCCGAAGGAAGCCGAGCAACAACACGCGTTTGTGAAGGAGCTGATTGAGTGGGGCGCCGGGCCGCGCGCCTGCCAATACCTTGTGCTGGGCGGCAAGGTTCGAGCTGTGTTGCGTGGCCGTTTCCATGTGACGATTGACGATATTGAGGCGCTGGCGCATCCCGTGCTCCGTCATCGTATCGTGCCGACCTTCAATGCCGAGGCGGAAGGCATTCAGGTGGATCAGATCATTGACCGCATTCTCCAGGCCGTGCCGCGCGGCACGCCGTCCAAAGTCTTGTGAGTCGCCCGTATGATTTTCTGACGCCGTCCGACCTGCAGAAGATTGGAAACTTGCAGGTGTTGGCGCGTCTTGTGGTCGAGGGATTCTGTTCGGGGTTGCACACCTCGCCGCACAAGGGTTTCAGCGTTGAGTTCCGCGAGCATCGCCAGTACGTGCAGGGCGATGAGATTCGACGGCTCGACTGGAAGGTCTTTGGCAAGACCGACCGCCTTTACATCCGCGAGTACGAGGAGGAGACCAATCTCCGGGCGACGTTGTTGGTGGATGTGAGCGGCTCGATGGCCTATGCCGGCAACGGTATCAGCAAATATGAATACGCGATCCATCTGGCCGCCTGTCTTGCCTATCTGATGTTGCGCCAGCAGGACAGCGTCGGGCTGGTCACGTTCGACACGAAACTGCGCCAGTATATTCCGCCGCGCTCGCGACCGAGTCATCTGCGCGTGTTGTTGGACGCTCTTCAGCAGACCCAAATCGGGGGCGAGACCGGTCTGGCCAGGGTTTTCCACCAGCTTGTGCCGAAAATTCACCGACGCGGCTTGCTGATCATTTTTTCGGATTGTTTCAGTAATGTGCCGGAATTGCTCTCGGCGCTGGCTCATCTCCGACATGCGCATCATGAGATCATCCTCTTCCAGATTTGGGACCGGGATGAACTGGAGTTCCCTTTTCGCCAGTGGACCCGGTTCGATTCCCTGGAAACGGAAACCGACAAACGCCTCTTGGATCCGGCCTCGATGCGCGCCGTGTACCTGGAGAACCTTGAACGGTTCCGCAAAGAGCTGAAGGACGGGTGTCACCGTCATCGCATTGATTTGGTGCCGATGGTCACCGACAAACCGTATGCCGAGGCCTTGGCGCACTACCTGGCCCGACGGATGAGTTCCGTATGACGTTTCTAAACCTCATCTTTCTGGGCGGCATTTCGGCGGCGAGCATCCCGCTGATCATCCATCTGCTGCACCGCAACCGGTTCAAAGTCGTAAAATGGGCCGCCATGCACCTGCTGGAACCGCTCCAGCGCACGCAACGCCGACGGATCCGCCTCGAACAACTCCTGCTGTTGCTTGTGCGTTGCCTGATCCCGACCGTGCTGGCGCTGTTGATGGCGCGCCCCGTGTTGACAGGAATGCGCTCGCTCATGGGCGCGGCAAAAACCTCCGTCGTCATCCTGCTGGACAACAGTTACTCCATGGATGTCGGCACGGCCAACCGTACCGCTTTTATTCAGGGACGCGACGCCGCCGGCAGGCTCATCCGCGCGCTGCCCCGCGGCTCCGAGGTCGCCGTGGGGCTCATGGGCGGACAACCGACTCCCTTGTTGGGCTCATGGGCGGACAACCGACTCCCTTGTTGGACGAACCAACCTTCAACACCGACCGCGCTGAGCGCCAGCTCGCCAAACTCCAAACCGGCTTTGGCGCCGCCGCCGTGCCCGCCGCCCTCGAAATGGCCGCCGGGCTGCTCGGCAAAATGCGCGAGGCACACCGCGAACTCGTTGTCATCAGCGATTTCCAGAAAATCAGTTGGGCTGACACCGAAGGCGCCGACCGGGCGCGCGCGGCCGAGTTACTGAAAAAACTTCCCGTCCCGCCTACCGTCACCTTTCTTCACATCAGCCACGAGGACCAAAACAACGTCAGCGTCCAGTCGCTTGACCTTTCCCGTTTTGTGCTCGGCGTCGGCCAGAAATTCCAGGTCCGCGCCCACCTGAAAAACCACGGCGACACCGCCTTTCCAAACCTGCGGGTCTATTTCCGCGTGGACAACCAGGAACGCGGCGTCACGCAGCTTGCGCTCGGCCCGCAGGAGACCGCGCAGGCGCTTTTCACGCACACCTTCGAGACGCCCGGCTCGCATGTGATCGCCGTCGAGGCCGACGCGCCCGACGCGCTCAAGCTCGACAATTCGCTCCTGGCCGCCGTGCCCGTGTGGGATCGCCTGCCCGTGTTGCTGGTCAACGGCAAAACGGGCCGCGCCCCGCTCGAAGGCGAGACCGACTTCCTGGAAATCGCGTTGCGCCCCTACTCCAGCGCCAACGCCACCCTGGCCGACCTGATCACCACCACTGTCATCGAGCCGGAACGGCTCCACCAGAACGCGCTCAAAGACCAGCGGGTCGTCGTCCTCGCCAACGTCCGCGAACTCTACGACGCCCAGCTTCAGCTCCTGGAAAAATTTGTTCGCAACGGCGGCGGCCTGCTCATTTTCCCCGGCGACCGCATCAAGACCGCCTTCTACAACACCAAGTTTTTCAACGATGGCCAGGGGCTGTTCCCCGCGCGACTTCTTTCCCTCGAAGGCGGCCTCAACGACCAGGACCCGCACACCTCCATTCTCGCGCAACGCTACGAACATCCCGCCCTCCAGGTTTTCAACAACCCGCGTCAGGGCGACCTCGCCGCCGCCACCGTTCGTCTCTGGTACAAGTTCGCCGAGAAATCCGCCGCTCAACCGACTGCTTCCGATCCGTTTGTCCTCGCCCGCCTCGGCACGGGCGACCCGTTTCTAATGGAGAAGAAATTCGGCGACGGCACCGTCATGGCCAGCAGCGTTCCCTGTTCGGCAGAGTGGTCAAACCTTCCGATGCGCCCGTTTTACCTGCCGTTGATGCAGCAACTGGTCACCTATCTGGCCACCAAATTCGATCCACCCCGCAACGTGGACGTGGGTCGCCCGCTGGTCGCCGTCCTGCCCGCCTCGCTCGGCGGCAAAACATTGGAGATGACCGACCCGACTGGCGCCCGACACAAACTCACCGTTCGCAGCGAAACCGGCCGCGCCCTGGTTACCTTCTCCGAGACGCACCGTCCCGGTCTCTACCTGCTGGAGATGCCCGCCGGGACAAACCCCATCCACTTTGTCGTCAACACCAGCCGCGCCGAGTCCGATCTCCGTCAACTGACCGCCGACCAGATCCGGACCGCGGCCAAACCGTTTGACGCCGCGGTGGTCGGTAGTTGGGACGAGTACCAGAAACTCGAACAACGCCGCCGTTACGGACGCGAAATCTGGCGTCCCTTGCTCTGGGTGTTGCTCGGTCTGGTGGTCACTGAACTGCTCCTCCAACAACGCATCGGGAGGACACGATGATCCGCACCGTCACCAGCCTTCGTTTCCTCGGCGACTGGGGTATCGGATTGCCGGTGGCCCTGGCACTGCTGGCCGCCGGTTTCGTGTGGTGGTTGTACCGCCGCGAGACGCGTCACCTGAACGGGTATTCCCGGTGGTTGTTGCCGCTGTTGCGGAGCGCGGCGGTGTTGCTGATGATGCTCCTGTTGCTCGGCCCCGTCCTGCACCACCGCCGCACCATCGGCGAACTGGCGCGCGTGCTGGTGTTTGTGGACAACTCCAGGAGCATGGGCGTGACCGACGAGTTCATGGATCCGGCCCGCAAACTGATCGCCGCCAGCGCCTATGGATGGCTCCGCACCGATGTGATGCCGACCAACCGTTTCGGCTCCGGCGTCAACCCGGTGCTGCTGACCAACGAGTTGGTCGTCACCGCCCTCCAGAAATGGGACGGAGCCACTCGCTGGCAGCGGATGGAGACGTTGCTGTTGGACGAGCACGACGGGCTTCTGCCGCATCTGACCCAGAAACACAACGTTGAACTCTGGACACTGTCCGGCACCGAACCGCAACGGCTCTGGAGTCCCGAACAAAATGTTCCCCTGCCGAAGACCCTGTCGGGCAAGGCCGACGGCGACGGCTCCAATCTCAGCGATCCCATCGCGGCGCGTCTCGGCCAGAAACAACATGAGCGTTGTGCCGTCGTGCTGTTTTCCGACGGCCAACACAACTTCGGCAGCTCGCCGTTGGAAACGGCCAAAATTGCTGGCGGACGCGGCATCCCGATCTTCACCATCAGCGTCGGCGCCCTGGAACGTCCTCCCGACCTCGCCATCACCGACGTGACGGCGGCCGATTCGGTGTTCTACGAAGACCGTGTGCGTGGCGAGGTCACGCTGAAAGACGATATGCCGGCGGGCCGGTCGTTTGTGTTGCGCATTCAGGAGGGGGGACAGACGCTTTGGGAAAAACCGCTCACGACCGAACACTCCCACCAGCGCAAGATTGAGTTCGATTTCCCGATCAAGGAGCTTGTCGAAGCGAAGAAACGGGAGGCCGCCGGACGCGAGTTCACCAGTCTGCCGCTGGCATTCAAGGTGAACATCGCGCCGTTGGACGGCGAGAAAGACGCCACCAACAACGAGACAACGCTCCGTCTGCGCGCCGTGACGCAACGGCGCAAACTGCTGTTGCTCGACGGGCGGCCACGCTGGGAGTTTCGTTACCTGCGAAACATGTTCGACCGCGACCCGCAATGGGAGGTCAACGCGCTCGTCGCCGGGACCGAATTGAGCGATGTCTGGCCGCGCGGCGACCAACCGGGCCAGTTCCCGCACTCGCGCGAGGCGTTGTTCGCCTACGACCTGATCGGCTTCGGCGAAGTGCCGCCACGACGGCTGCGCGACGAGGAACTGGAATGGATCCGGGAATTCGTCGGCTCGCGCGGCGGCGGCCTG
>JGI24721J44947_10010332_pt1 | contig 11833 bp, 8 predicted proteins | sample YelNatPaOPGAMG01_FD_44947 | JGI IMG/M metagenome (IMG submission 44947)
CTGGACCGGCGCCGCGGCAGTTCGATGCGCCGTCTGCTGTTGGAGCAGATCCCGCTGAAGGTGGCCGAGGAATGGGACCGCCGCCAAGTGGGCAACCTGCAAGTGGACTTCGTGGCCCATTGCGGACAGTCCACCGCGGGTAGTTTCCTGTGGACGCTGTCCGCGGTGGACATCGCCTCGAACTGGTGGGAAGGCGAGCCGGTGATGGATCGCACCCAACAGAGCACCCGCTGCGCTCTGGACGCCATTCGCCGCCGCTTGCCCTTCCGGCTGCGCGAGATCCATCCCGACAACGACCACTCGGTGATCAATCACCTGCTGGTGGAGTACTGTCGCGAGAACCAGATTGCCCTGTCGCGCTCGCGCCCGCTGAAGAAGAACGACAACTGCTGGGTGGAGCAGAAGAACTGGACGCATGTGCGCAAGCTGGTGGGCTACCACCGGCTGAGCGGCGGGCTGCAGTACCGTCTGCTGAAGGATCTGTACCGGGTCTGGAGTCTGTGGCGCAACTATTTTCAGCCGGTGATGCGGCTGGAGTCGAAGACGCGCCGAGGGGCCAAGGTGCATCGCCGCTATGATGTGCCGGCCACGCCGTATCAGCGTCTGCTGGCATCGGGCCAGCTCAGCCAGGCGGCGCGGGAGAGCCTGCAGCAGCGTTACGCGAGCCTGAACCCGATCCAGCTGCGCCAGCAGATCGAGCAACGTCAGAATGAGTTGCTCAGGACCATCCGCCGGAGCGAAACCAGACCGGATTCGGCCCGCAAACTCACCCCCCGTTCGGTTACTTCTTTCGTGACCCAAGGGCCGGCTGTTCGGTTACCGGAGGAGATGACTTGACTCGAAGGCCTCCGGCGCCCGCGGTCTGCGTGCAGCGGAGTCCGCCCCCCAAGCCATAACATGCGCCAAGATCGGGGAGCGCCCGCGGGCTGCTCGGGCGAAGCCCCGAGGCCCGGCATAACCCGGCGTAAATTGAAGCGCCTGGGTTGGTTGTGCTAACCTTTTGATGGGAATGAATTTCCGCTCGCTGTTCAGCCTGTTCTCCTCCGACCTCGCCATAGACCTGGGCACGGCGAATACGCTGGTTTACGCCCGCGGCAAGGGCATCGTCGTCAACGAACCCTCCATCGTGGCCGTCAACAAGCTCACTGGCGAAGTCGAAGCGGTGGGCCGGGAAGCCAAGGAGATGCTGGGCCGCACGCCCGGCAACATCGTTGCCATCCGGCCCATGAAGGACGGGGTGATCGCCGATTTCAAGACCACCGAGAAGATGCTGACTTATTTCATCCAGAAGGCGCACGGGCGGCGAATGCTGGTCCACCCGCGCATCGTGATCGGCGTACCCTGCGAGATCACCCAAGTCGAGAAGCGAGCGGTAATAGATTCGGCTTACCGCGCCAAAGCCAGCGAGGTCTACCTGGTGGAACAGGCCATGGTGGCCGCCATTGGCGCTGGCCTGCCCATCACGCAGGCCTGCGGCAACATGATCGTGGATATCGGCGGCGGCACCACGGACGTGGCCGTCATCTCGCTGTCCGGAATCGTCTACTCCCGTTCGGTGCGGGTGGCGGGCAACGAGATGGACGACGCCATCATGCAGTACCTCAAGCGCAAGTACAACCTGCTCATCGGTGAACGCACCGCCGAGCAGATCAAGATCCAGATCGGTTCGGCCTACCCCCTGGACAAGCCACTGACCATGGAAATCAAGGGGCGCAATCTCATCGAGGGCGTCCCCAAAACCATCACTGTGGATGACAGCGAGATCCGCGAAGCCCTCTCCGAATGCGTGGCCACGATCGTGAACGCCATCCGGGTTGCCCTGGAACGCACGCCGCCTGAGCTTTCGGCGGACATCAGTGACCGGGGCATCGTGCTGACCGGCGGCGGCGCCCTGTTGAAGAACCTGGACCGGAGGATTCGCGAAGAAACCGGCCTGCCGGTTTCCATTGCCGAGGANCCGCTGGCCTCGGTCGTGCTCGGCACCGGCAAGATGNTGGAGGACTTCCGGCTTCTGCGCAAGATNGCCATTGAATGAGCCCGCCTGACAACTCACTCTTGCGCTTCTCGCGCGCCGCGAGCCATCCATGGAGTTCCTGAGCCGGTACCGCAATCTCAGCGTCCTGCTGCTGCTCATCTTTGCGCAGTTGCTGCTGCTGGCTTACCAGGTCAAGACCGCTCAGGACGTTCGCCTGATCCGGGTATGGGCAGTGACGGCCGTGACGCCCGTCGCGCGCCTGCTGGAAGGCGCCCGCAGCACGGTGACCAGCTTCGTCGAGTCGTACTTGTTGCTCCATAACGCGGTGGAAGAGAACCGGCGACTGCGCGCCGAGATCGGGAGGCTCAAGCTGGAAAACCAGTACCTGAAGAACGAGCTGGCAACGGCGGAACGCGCCCGGGCGCTGGCCGTGTTCCAGGCGCGCAACCCTTCGAAGACGGTGGCCGCCCGAGTCATCGGAGCGGGCGTGGGCGCCACATCGCGAGTGGTCTTCGTGGATCGCGGTTCCACCAGCGGCGTCATGCGCGGGATGGCCGTGATCACCCCGGACGGCATTGTCGGTAAAGTCGTCGCTGTCTTTCCCACCGCCTCCCAGGTGCAACTGATCACCGATCCCACCTTCGCCGCGGGCGTCATCTCGGAGAAGCACCGCGTCCGCGGCGCGCTGANAGGACAGGGTCACGGTGCCTGCCGCGTGGACTACGTGCAAGCTGAGGAAAAGGTCGAGGTGGGCGAGTGGTTTTACACGTCCGGAGACGACCGCGTCTTTCCGCGTGGATTGCCCGTGGGCGTCGTGACCGCGGTGCGTGACGGCAATCCGTTCAAGGAAATCTTCGTGGCGCCGAGCGGCCTGCAAGGCGGACTGGAAGAAGTGCTCATCGTGCTGGAGGGAGTGCACATGGAACTGCCCGAGCACAGAACTCCCGACACGCGCATGTACCTGTTGCCACCTCCGCCCGACGCCGCGGCAGCGACAAATGCGCCGCGCGGTCCCGTCACCGACGCCGACCGCCTCCTCGAGCGATACCGCGCCATTGGCGAAGCACAGGGCCACAAGTTTGGAGAGGGAGCGCCCGGATCCAAACCGCCCGACTTCAATTTGGATCCCTCCGCCCTGCCCCGCCCTTCCCCGCCGCCACCCAAACCCGCGCCTGCGGTTAAACCGTGAAGATCTCGACCGCCTGCTTGAGCGATTCCAGCGGGTCGCGGCGCGGCACGAACTCGTGGGCGACAAAGCCCTGGAACCCGAGGTCGGCAATCGCGCGTGCGATGGCGCGGTANTTCAGCTCCTGGGTGTCGTCAATTTCGTGGCGACCGGGATTGCCCGCCGTGTGGATGTGGGCGATCCACTGGATGTTGGCCCGCAGCGTGCGGATGATGTCGCCCTCCATGATTTGCATGTGGTAGATGTCGTAGACCAGTTTGACGCGGGGCGAGTTCACACGCCGGACCACCTCGACTCCCCAGGCCGTGTGGTCCGCCTGGTAGTCCTTGTGATCCACCTTGCTGTTGAGCAGCTCCAGACAGACCGTAACCCCTTTGTCCTCGGCAAAGGCCTTGATCCGGTTCAGGCCGGCCACGCAATTCTCCAGGCCCTCCTCGTCGGACAGGCCGCGGCGGTTCCCGGAGAAGGTGATGACATTGGGAACGCCGGCCGCGGCGGCGCGTTCGATGTTTTCGCGCAGTTGCCGCTCGATCTTGTCGTGGTTTTCCTTTCGGTTCAGCCCGTCGGCAATCGTACCGCCGCCCGGAGCCAGCGAGGGCACCAGGCCATACTTTTGAACCACCGGCCATTCGTCAGGCCCGATCAAATCAATTCCCTCGATGCCGAGGGCGGCAGCATTGCGCGCCAGCTCTTCCAGACTCCATTTGTTGAAGCACCAACGCGCCACTGCCTGCTTGAGGCGTCCTTTGCGGGCCGCCGGTTGAGCCAGCGATGGCAGCCCTGCCGTCAAAGCCATTGCGCACCTCCGCGTCATCATCTTGCCCACCTCACCGCCACTCTGACGCCCGGCCATTCACAAGCGGAGCCGAAAAACGGCCAGGTCTGGCAACCCGCCATGTCTCAACAGGTTGCCGCAGCCGGGCGCCACGGGGATCTCCCGTGTTGCCATTCGGTTTTGGGCACGCTGCCAGTATAATCAAATGGCATCCCGCCCGGCGCTCTTCGTCGCCGCACTTCCTCTTCGGAGCTGCATTCCCGATGATCGAGATCCGAGACACAGCACTGTCATCGTCGCTGGCGTCGCTCGAAGCCGAGGTGCTCCGGCGACCCGAGGATGGCCCCGTTCTGCTCGATCTGGCCACCGGCTGTTGCGGCGCTCCCGGAACCGACGCCCGGGAAGCGCTCGAGCGTCCCGTGCAACTCGGAGAGGGCCGCGTCCTGGGTTACCTTCACACGGGACAACTCGAAGTCGAGCTGCCGATCTGTTTCGGCTTCGCCCTGAGCTGGCTCGCGCAGCCGGTCTCCGGCAAACTCGAGGGCCGGCTCGCACTTCCTCTGGAGCCGCTCTGGAGGGCGACGGTTCGCCTTGCGCTTGCAGGCCCGTTCTTCTGCGCGCTCTGGCGAGAGGATGAGGAACGCGCCCGCTTGATCGTAAAACCGCTTCGGCAACGCGAGCCCAACTTTGTGCGCGAACTGTCGGTAGAGGCCTGCTATTCCAGCGATCGCGCGCACGACGAGCTGCTGAGCGCCTTGCTGGACGCGCACCCCTTCACCGCCTTCGAAGCTCTGCTGGAAAAATCCGGCCGCGGTCGCGCGGGCGAACACGTCATGCGGGCCTTCGATTTCTGGCGGCAGTCCCACCACGCCGCAACGACGACTATCTGGCGCGCGCTGCCGGACACCGAGCGCATGGCAGAGCTGCGCGAGTGGCTCGCCCGCATCGCAGAGGCCGGCTCTGCTGCCGAGTTCGCCGAGGATCTGGCATGGGCGCACTTGCGCCCGGGCGGGCCGGCGGAAGCCTGGATCGAAGCCTGCGCCGGCACGCTGCTCGATGGCGCCGTGGAACCGTCCCGATTCGAACAACTTCGACAGGCGGCCCGCACCACCGCTCGCCTGCTGGATGAACCGGCGGTTCTGGAGTTTCTCGAGGGCCTCGCTCGACAGGCTGACGAGCAGGTTGCCGGTGCGAAAGAGAATGCGCCGGCGCCGGAAGTGCGTGAGCTGATGGCGAGCCTGGAATCGAGCGCTCCTGGCGCGCTCCGCAATCGCCTCATCGCGGCGCTGACTGCACGGGCGCTGACCGGCTCACCGCAAATTCCGTGGCTGGACGTCTCCGTAGACGTTTGCTCGCTTCCCGAGCAATGGCGCGAATGGCTGCGCGGCCGCGTGCGTGCGGACTGGACAGTGACGGTGAACGCGCCCCGATGGTACCCCGGCGTGCTCACACACGGAATCGAGCGGCAGCAGCTTCTCGAAGTCCATCTGCCTTTTCTGGCGCGCAACTCGTGGGCCGAGCGGCTGTCGGCAGTGGCCCAGGCCAGCATCGAAACGACACTGGACGGGCGCCTGGTCGTCGTGGGGCGCGGCGCCCGCGTGAGCCGTGGCGAGCAGGATCTGGCGCGCGATGCGATGCACCTGTGCGGCGCTTTCATCACGCGGCCGGCGGAACGGGACACGCGGTTCCGTCTGTCGTGGTCGGGCTCCTGGCGGCTGAACAGTCACGTAGCGCGATCGGATCTGGCGTCGCTGCTGGCGGCCTATCGCTTCGACGCGGCGCTGTCGTGGCTGAAGGAGATCGTGGGCGAGGCAGAACAAATCGAGGCGGAAATGTCTCTTTCGCTCCCCGGCGCCGACGCCGCGGCCTGGCTGGAGGCGCCCGTCGAGCGCAGCCTGAACTACAAGGAGGCCTATGCGGAACTCTCGGTGGCCGTGCAACAGGCTTTGCGCCTGTGGATCCCGTTCCTGTATTTCCGCGATCTGGCCCGTTACGACACGCCGGCCACCGCCTGCCCGCTCATCGTTTATCGCTGTACGCTCCCCTTCCGCAGCAAAGCCAGAAACGAATTCGCCTACGACATCATGAGCTCGGAGAGCGTGGCCATAGCGCGTCGCTCGACCGGCATGGCTCTGGCCGCCGAGCTGGCGCGCATCGAGCAACTGCTCGTGGCCGCGGGCAAAGCGGAGCAGGCCCGGCTGTACCGTTCGTCGCGGCGCGAAACGATTCTTGCCGGAGTGGAGCGCGCGCCGCGCCTGTTCCACTCGCTGCTCGTGGCGGATGCGGTCTTCATTGACCACCTGATCCGCTTCGGCGTGCAGGCCGGCGGCCTGCGCCGGGCGCTGGAGCACGAGCCGCAGCGCGCGATGCGCGAACTGGTGAAGTCGGGCGAGGAACTCGTCAAGAACTTCCAGCGTCGCCTGCGGCGGCTTTATGGCAACGAGGACTTCACCGGCCTCGGGTCGCTGATTCTTGTCGAAGCCACGCGCGGCCTGAATGTGGGACTGCGTGGCCAGGCGCGTTTGAGCGGCATCGTACGATTGAGGGCGCACATGCGCGATGGCCGCGTGCTCGAGAGCTCGTTCGTCAACAGCGATGGCGGCCAGGCCGCAGCGGCGTGAAGCGCGCGCCCGTCACGGTCGCGGGCCTTCCGCGCGACGGTAGATGCGCGCAAGCCGCGTGGCGGCCTCCGGGCGGTACGGTTCAAGCCAGCGCCGCAGCTCAGGATAAGCGTCCATGCGCAGCGCCGGTTGAATGGCGCTGAGGCCGTCCACGATCCAGTCCGGACGGCTCTGGATGACCTCACGGCGGCTGCGCTCGGCCAGCGCTGCATCGGAGACGTGCGTGTCGAAAAGATGGCGGTCGGCGAACACGCCTGTCAGCGGCTGCGATTCCAGAAAGCGGCTGGCGGCGGGCATGCGCGTGTAGACGTAAAGCTCCGGGCGGTATCCCCAGACAAACAGCGTCTCTCCGGCCTTCGCCGACGCCCGAATCCGGCGAGCCGCTTCCCGGCTGTCGGCATCCAACGCGACATCGCGCCAGAGATGCGGGCGGCCCGCCACCAGGTCCGCAGCGAGCAGGACGTATCGAGGACCGAAGCGCACTGTGGGTACAAGCANGGCGGCAGCCACAAGCGCAAGGTACNGACGCGGGATCAGCGTCAGGCCGCGGGCCGCCGCTACCACCACCGGAAGCAACAGCAGGAAGTAATACCGCGGAAAGAAGCGCAGTCCCAAAGCGACGCCCGCGAGTCCGAGCGCGGCCCAGAGGGCAAGGCGCAGGGCCAGCCTGCCCGGTTCCCGCCTCCAGAAGGCCAGCGCTCCCACGATGAGCGCTGCGTGGAATCCTGCCCAACTTGCGGTACGCGCCAAGCCCACGCGCAGCGGCGCTTTCAGGAACGTATCGCGGGCGTATGTGGCGCCGAGTTGCCAGACCTGGCGGTAATAATCTCCCAGCGCACCCTGAGCCGCCAGCCAAAGCGCAACGAGCGCGGAAGGAACGCTGAAGCCGGCCAGCAGGAGCGGCACGCCGCGCGGATGGAAGATCGTGCAAGCCGCCAGAACGAAGAGTCCTTTGGGGTTGCACTGGAAGGCGAGGCCGGCCGCGATGCCGGCGGCGAAGGCGCGTCGCTCGATGGCCAACCAGATGGCGGCGGCGTGCGGGGCCAGCATGAGAAGATCGGATGCCAGGGGAATCACAGCCGCGGGCAGCCAGAAGGTCAGGTAGAAGGCGAGCAAAGCAGCAGCGATTTTTTCTTCCCGTTCTCCCCACAGGCTCCGCGCGAGCCGTCCTGCAAGGATACAGGCGGCCAGCACGTAAAGGCTTCCCGCCAGGCGCAGCGGCCAGCCCGGCTCCGCGCCCCACAACAGGCAGATGGCAGGCGCCAGGGGCGGCTTGTCGAACCAGACGTCGCGATACAACTGGCGCCCGTGCAGCATCTGGACGGCGGCCGCCATCGGCAGCGTTTCCTCAGGCCACAGGATGCCGCTGTGACAAAGGCGGAAAAGCGCGATGGCGAGCCAGAGGATCGCCCAGCGCGCCAGCCGGTTCATGCCCGGTTCGCCGTCTGCGCCAGCAGACGTTCCAGCGTTTCGCGCAGGCCGGGACCGTACTCGGGATCGGCCAGAGCAAACTCCACAAACGTCGCAAAGTAACTGCCGAAGTTCCCGATGTCGTAGCGCTTCTCCCCGGGCCGCAGCTTGAGCGCCAGCACGCGCCGGCCTTCCTCGCACATCAATTGAATGGCGTCGGTAAGCTGGATTTCCCCGCGCGAATCCGGCTGGACTCTGCGAATCATGTCGAAGATGAGAGGGGAAAACACATAACGTCCGGCGATGGCCAGATTGCTCGGCGCCTGGCCCGGGGCCGGCTTCTCCACCAGATTCGCCACGCGGAACACGTCGCCCTCGCTCTCCGCCGCTTCGATGATGCCGTAGTGGACAGTTTCTTCCGGCGGCACTTCCTCCACTGCCAGCACGCAGCTTGCGTGCCGCGCCTGGAACAGTTCTGCCATCCGCGAGACGGCCTGAGAAGCGGCGTTCAGGCCGATGATGGAATCGCCCAGGGCGACCACGAACGGCTCCTCGCCCGCGAAGTGCTCGCCGCAAAGTACGGCGTCGCCCAGGCCCCGTTGCAGTCGCTGCCGCGTGTAGAAGAACTTGGCGTTGAGCTCAACGGCGCTCAACTGCTCGAGCAACTCGTGCTTGTTGGAAGCGGCCAGCAGACGCGCCAGCTCGGGATCGTGATCGAAGTGGTTTTCGATCGAGGTCTTCCCGCGTCCGGTTACGAAAAGGATCTGCTCGATCCCGTTGGCGACCAGCTCCTCGGCCACGTACTGCACGACGGGCTTGCGGGCCACCGGCAGCATCTCTTTGGGTTGCGACTTGGTCGCGGGCAGCAAGCGCGTCCCCAAACCGGCAACGGGAACGATGGCGGAACGGATGAATTTCTGCATAAGCTACGTCCTCACGGCCAGGGCATGGCAAGCGGCGCGCGCGCCGCATCGAGCATGCGCACGCGGCGCGCGAAAGGCTGGACCAGCTCCAGCGCCCGCCGCAGCGCGACCATGCCGGCTTCTTCTTCCTGAGGCTCACGGCCGGTGAGCCGTTCCATGATAACTTCCAGCAAGCTCTTGCGGGGCGGGAACAGCTTCAGGCGCACCTCTTCCTTTTCGGGAATTCCGGCTGCCTGCTTGGCGAGGCGCAGCGCAACATCGAATCCACCCAGTTCATCCACCAGGCCCAGAGCCTTGGCGTCCTCGCCTGTCCAGATGCGCCCNTTGGCGATTTCCAGAACGCGCTGTTTGGGCAAGCGGCGACCTTCNGCGACCTTGCTGGTGAAGTCGTCGTAGATGCGATCCAGCCACGCCTGGAACCGCGCCCATTGCGCCGGCGTGTAGTCCGAAGTTCCCGTCCAGAAGGTGGCGTTGGCGCCCTCGTGCACTTCGTCCCAGGTGATGCCCAGCTTTTGCCAGAAGCCCGTGGTGAGCATCTTGCCGCCGAGCACACCGATCGAACCCGTGATGGTGCCGGGCTGGGCTACGATCTTGTCCGCAGCCATGGCCACAAAGTAACCGCCCGAGCCCGCCACGTTGCCCATGGAAGCAATGACCGGCTTGCCTGCCTTGCGCGCGCGCACGGTCTCCTGCCAGATCGTGTCGGAAGCCACATAGGAGCCGCCGGGGCTGTCAATTCGGAACAGAATCGCCCTGACTTCCTTGTCCTCGATGGCCTGGCGAAAAGCGGAAGCCACGGTGTCCGAGCCCATGACCAGCTCGCCGAACACAGGATCGAAGCCGCTCTTGCCGCGCTGGACGCCGCCCACGCCGTAAATGAGCGCGATGGTCTTGCCGCGAGTGTGGGGCCGTCCGGCTCGCTGCAAGTATTCCATCAGTGGAATCACCTTGGCGCCTTTGCCGGCGCGTTCCTTCACTTTGTCGTACACCTGCTCGCGGTACGCCAGGCCGTCCACGAGTTTGGCGTTCAGCGCTTCCGGCCCCAGCAACGGGCCGCGGTCCACCAGCGCGCGCACCTGTTCCTCGCTCATGCGGCGTCCCTCGGCGATCCCGCGAAGCATCTGGGATGCAAAACTTTTCACCACGCGCTCGGTGGCCTCGCGGTGCGCAGGCGTGAACTTGCGCTCGGTGAAGATATTCATCGCGTTCTTGTACTCGTAGCGATGGTCCAGCCGGGGCGTGATGCCGAGCTTGTCCAGCGTGCCGCGCAGAAAGAAGGCTTCGGCCAGCACGCCGGTCAAGCCGACGTCGCCCGAGGGCTGCAACCAGATTTCGTCGAAGGCCGTGGCCAGATAGTAGGCATTGCCGCCGGGGCNGAATTCGCCGAAGGTTTCCGCAAAGGCTACCGCGAATTTCTTGTGCTCGCGGAAGCGGCGGATGGCGTCGCGCAGCTCCTGCACCTGCGCCATGCCGAGCGGCGCNGCGCCCACGCGTGCGATCAGACCCTTCACGCGGCGATCCTCGGAGGCGCGCGTCAGGGCNTCGAGCACATCGCGGAGGCTGGGCCGTTCCCCGAACAGAGCGCGGGCCACGGGATCGTCGGGAACGTACTCGGCCAGCGGGGTCTCGAAATTCGCTTCGAGCACGGCCGGCGACGGTACGCCGCCGCGGGCGATTCGCGCGGCAATCCCNGCCACCAGGCCGAGGACGAANACGANCACGGTCAAGGCGCCGACAACAGTCAGGAACCTGACGATAATGCGCTTCATTTTGGTTATCCTCGATGGTCGTGGGACCCGCTCGGCGGCGCTGCGTCGCGAGCGGGACCGATCGCGCTTATTGTAAAACGTGCAGCCTGANGACTCCAGAATCACGCTTTCGGCGCCCGCCTCGCGCGCGGGCGTGCGCCTGGACAAATTCCTGCACGAAGAGCTGCCGGAAACCAGCCGCGCCCGCATCCAGGAGTGGATTCGGGCCGGCCGCGTGCGGGTCAANGGGCGTGTCAGCGAACCCTCTTACCGTCTGAAAGGCGGCGAGATCATCGANGTCGAGCCCGCGGCTCCGCCCCCTTTGCGCGCCGAGCCGGAACCCATTCCGCTTAACGTGCTCTACGAGGACGAGCACGTAATCGCAGTGGACAAGCCGGCAGGCATGGTGGTTCACGTCGGCGCGGGACGGCGCTCGGGCACGCTGGTGAACGCTTTGCTGGCGCGCTATGGCTCGCTTTCCGGGGCGGGCGGCGAACTGCGACCGGGCATCGTGCACCGGCTGGATCGGNTGACCAGCGGCGTGATTCTGGTGGCGCGAAACGATATGGCGCACCAGCGGCTGGCGGCGCAGTTTGCNGCGCGGCAAATCGAGAAGGTTTACCTGGCGCTGGTCCACCGGGAGCTGAAGGAAGATCACGGGGTGATCGAAGCGCCCATCGGTCGGGATCCTGTCCGCCGCACGAGAATGACCGCGCGCGTCCGGCAGGGTCGCGCGGCGACCACCGAGTATCGCGTGCTGCGTCGCTTTCCGGGCTTCACGTACCTGGAAGTCCGCCCGCGCACCGGGCGCACCCACCAGATTCGCACCCACCTGGCGAGCATCGGGCACCCGGTGGTCGGCGATCCGGCTTATGGCGCGCCCCGCCGCGTCGAGGGCATGCCGCCGCTGGAGCGTTACTTCCTGCACGCGCACCGCATCGGCTTTGCGCATCCGGCCACCGGCGAATGGCTCGTGATCGAGTCGCCCTTGCCCGCGGAATTGCGCGCCTGGCTGGAAGAGCTGGAGGTGCGGCGCAGCTGAAGCCGGAACGGTCTCCGGCGCCGAATGGTCCGAACCGGCACGGACCGTTTCCGTTATGATTCCATTGAGTCCGGCGTTTCCGCCGGAAGCGCAGCCCGGCCGGCTATGACTTCCAAACGCTCACTGGCGCGCGCCAGCCGCCCCATCCACAAC
>JGI24721J44947_10010335_pt1 | contig 11831 bp, 9 predicted proteins | sample YelNatPaOPGAMG01_FD_44947 | JGI IMG/M metagenome (IMG submission 44947)
GGCGTAGCAGTGGAGGAGTGATCGCTCGTGCAGCAGTTCGACAGCACCTATATCCGTAGTCAGTTTCCCGCTCTCACACGCACGGTAAACGGCCAGCGGGTCGCCTATCTTGACGGACCGGGCGGCACGCAGACGCCGCAGCGTGTGCTCGACGCCGTGCACGACTACCTGGCCCACCACAACAGTAATATCCACGGCGTCTTTGCCACCTCGCAAGAGACCGACGCTATGCTGCGTGCCGCACACGAGGCGGCCGGCGACTTCTTGGGCTGCGCCTGGGACGAGGTCAGCTTCGGCGCCAACATGACGACCCTCAACTTGCTGCTTGCCCAAGCGCTCCGGCGCGAGCTGCAGCCGGGCGACGAGGTCGTCATCACCGAGCTCGACCACGAGGGTAACCGCGGCCCTTGGCAGAACATCGCCGAGCACGGCATCGTGGTGAAGGAAGTGCCGGTCAACGTCGCCACCTGCACGCTCGACTGGGACGCCCTCGAGGGGCTCATCGGCCCGCGCACGCGCGTTGTGGCCGTCGGCTACGCCTCCAACGCCACCGGCACCGTCAACGACGTCAAGCGTGCCATCGCCTTGGCCAAGCGAGTCGGCGCGTGGACCGTCATCGACGCCGTCCACTACGCCCTGCACGGCCCCATCGACGTGCGCGATCTCGACTGCGACTTCTTGCTCTGCTCGGCCTACAAGTTCTTCGGCCCCCACGTCGGCATGATGTACGGACGCCGCTCGGTGACTGAGAAACTGCGCCCTCTCAAGCTTCGTCCGCAGGAGGACTTCCCGCCGTACAAGTTCGAGACCGGCACGCTCAACCACGAGGGCATCGCCGGCACACTGGCCGCGATCGACTTCATCGCTGACATGGGCGCCCACCATGCCGAGCTCGTGGCTCAGTACGCTCCCGATCGCCTGGCCGGCCTGAGCGGTCGGCGCCGCGACATCGTCGCTGGCATGCTGGCCACCGAGGCCTTCGAGCAGCCGTTGGCGCAACGCCTCATCGACGGCCTCAGCGCCATCCCGGGCCTGCGTATCTACGGACCGCCNGCCGGCCACCCACGCACCTCGACCGTGTCGTTCACACTTGGCGACTGGAATGCCCAGGAAATTGCCCGTCGGCTAGCCGACCAGGGCCTGTTCGTCTGGGACGGCGACTTCTTCGCCACGCGCTTGGTCGAGAAAGCCGGCTTGGTGGAGCGTGGCGGTCTCGTGCGCATCGGCCTGGCGCCGTACAGCACGCCCGACGAGGTCGAGCGCGTCATCGCGGCCGTCGCCGGGCTAGAAAGGCTTCAGCAGTAAGCCCGCAGCCAGCACGATGAGCAGAGTCAGGAGGATGTAGGCGGCGTAGGCGTTCACCGAGCCATGGTGCATACGGGCGAAGAAGCGCGCCAGCGCCTGGAGCGCGCCGGCCACGGGTCTTAGGGTGAGCCGGTCGACGATGTGGACTCGTACCTCNCGGCGATAGATAGCTGCGCGGAAGTGCTGCTGGTTGAGCTCGGTCCGCTCTTCCACGGTCGGCCGTAGGATGGCATTGAAAAGAACCCTGACTGGCGAAGCGAAAGCAGTCGCGGTGTAGGTCATCGAGGGCGCGAGGGCATAGAGTCCCCCGTCCCACTCGCGGCCGACGCGCACCGGCGACCGACGGCGAAGCCTCCAAAACACTACGTACACCAGCGCGAAGAGCAGGCTCAGCGCAACCACCGAGTAGAAGGGCGACATGGCGAACACGACGGGATTTGCCGACCCGCCAGCGTGGAGCAGTATCTCGCCCCGACCAGGNAGGATGCCCTTGCCAACCTGAGCTCCGATTTGGGTGAGGTCATGCAGGAGCGCAGGCGAAATGCCGTNGGGGTTAGCGGGGGATGCGCGGAAAAAGGCAGGGACAAGGGCCGCGGTCCCATGAGCATGTGCTATCGGTGCCGTCGCTTTGTCGAGGACCGGGACCACGAGCGTAGGTGAGACGCCCAGCCCCAAGCAGACCACTGCGAGCACCGCCATCGGCACGATCTTCGCTCGCGACACCGGCAGTGGCGCGGCAGCCTGGCGCGACCGGCTAATGCCCGTGAANGAGGATCCAAAGACCATGACGAAGCAGGTCACCGCCAGGCCAGCGGTGAGGGCTAAGAGAGCGCCAGCCACGGCGAACCCGAGTCGAATGACGGGTGAACTCACCTCGACAACGCGCAGTAAGCCTTCTAGTGTCAGCCACTCGCTCACGAAGCCATTGAACGGTGGTANGCCCGCGATGGCCAGTGTGCCGGCCAGGAAGAGCANTCCGAAGACTGGCAGGCGCTTGAGCAAGCCACCGAGGCGGTCCATGTCGGAGGTGCCGCACGCAGATTCGATCCCGCGCACACCGATGAAGAGCAACGTCTTGTAGATGGCGTGGTTGACCGCTTGGTAGAGGCCCGCAATGAGCAACATGGCCCCCAAAACGGGATGGCCCAGAGCTACAAAGCAGAGACCCCCTCCCGCTCCTGCGAAGGCGATTCCCATGTTTTCGATTGAACTGTGGGCGAGCACGTGGCGCAGGTGCGCGTTCGTGTTCGCGTACACGACGCCAACGATGGCGGTGAGAGAGCCGAGAAGCAACAAGATCATGCCGAAGCCAGCGACCGGCGGGAGCAGACGACCGATAACCGTCAGCACGGCGAAGAAACCGAGGTTCAGGGTCACTCCCGTGAGCAGCGAGGGGACAGTGCCGGGCGCCGCCGCGTGAGCATCCGGCAGCCACGCATTCACGGGTATAAGGCCCGCTTTGACGCCGAAACCAAGCAGGGCCAGGAGGAAGACGATCCAGGCAGTCGCGGGGGACAGCACAGGAGCGGCCGCAGCGATGAGGTCGAAACGAAGCGAGTGCGCAGCTCCGGCGAGCACAAGGAGAGCTGCGATACCGGCCAGAGTGCCGGCTTCACTCATAGCCAAGGTGACATAGCCAGCGCGGGCCACGCCGTCTTCGGCTGAGCGGAACGACACGAGGGCGAACACGAGCAGCGACATGAGCTCCCAAGCGAAGCTGAAGGTGATCACGTCGGCTGCCAGTAGCAACAGCGCGGTCACGGCGACCAGTCCTTCGTACAACACCAGCAGCAGAGCCCCAGAGCGTACACCAGCTAAGTCGCGGGCATCCTCCGTAAGGGGTGCCGCCGTCACGGCGAAGACGAGCGCCGAAACGAGCAAAATGACCGCCCCAAGGGGAGTGGCCTTGATCGTTAGTGGCCCCAGGATCGGTAGTGTCCAGAGCTGCATCGTGCGCGGGCTCGATTCGGCGAGCGTCCAAATCGCGAAGGTGCCGGCAAGCGACCCCTGAGCGATCGCCAGGGCAACAAAGAGGCGTCGTCCCGTGCGACTTGGCAGTAGCCACGCGACCGCTGTGCCAGCGCCTACCAGGCCCCAGAACGTGAGTAACACGGCGTTCACAGCACCCTCACCCGACCTCGAGCGACGACGACGCGACTCTGCCGGCAGCCAAGAGCAGGCCGTGGATCACGGCAAGCGGGGGCGGCGGACAGCCCGGGATAACGATATCCACGGGGATCACCGCTTTGGCGCCACCTGCCGACGCGAAGCTACGACCAAAAACACCGCCGTTGATAGCACAGACCCCCATGGCCACGACGCGCTTGGGCTCGGGCATGGCCTCGAAGGCGGTCAGCAACGCGGCGCGCATGTTTTCACTCACGGGCCCCGCGACGAGCAACACGTCAGCATTCCTTGGCGACGGTGTGAAGAAGATGCCCAGCCGATGGAAGTTGTACCGTGGGCTGTCGAGCAGACCGGCCTCGCCCAGGCACGCCCCACAGGCACCGGCATCGACCAGACGCACGTGAAGGGAGCGACTGAATGCCTTGGCAATCCACCCCGCCTTCTCAGTCTCCTCGACCGCCCACTCATAGCTTTCGTCCCAACGAGCCGGCCTGTCGCCCGTGCGGCAGCGCTGGCACTGCACGCAGCGCGTGTAATCGATCGCCAGGCCCTGAGAGCCAGGAGACAGCGCCGCCGTGGGGCATACCGCCGCGAGGCGCCGGGCTTCATCCGGCGTCATCGGCGTGGCCGCCGGTCGGCCCGGGGTAACGCCGGGCGCCCTCTCCGGTCGAGACGGATACCGGCTGCTCTGCCTGCCCTTACGAAGGCCGCGCACTACCCAGTTGGTCATCTGTCGCTCTCCGCGAATGAGAGGTTGAAAGTGCTCAAGATGATGGGGAAGTCCTGGAAGGCGAAACCCTCGACGGCCGCAGCGAAGGCGTGCACATTCTTGAGTGACGGGGGCTCGACGTGGAAACGCAGCAGGGTTCCGTCGTTGCCGACTCGCACCCAGTGGTAGGTGGCACCTGCAGGCGCTTCAACAGCGCCGAGGGCNGCCCCTTCCCTCAGGTTCACCGGCACGGCGACCGGGCCGGATGGCAGTCCACGAGCGACAGACACACAGAGCTCGAGGGCCGCGCGAGCCTCGGCGAACAGGACCCTCAGGCGCGCAAAGCCGTCACCCTCGACCTCGCTTGCCACGCGCAGACCCAGTTCACGGTAGGCGGCGTAGGGCAGCAAGTCGCGAAGATCCGCGTNGTCGCCCGAGGCCCTGCTCACCGGCCCGACAACGCCGTAGTCTCGCGCCAGCTCCGGCCTGAGGACGCCGACCTCCTCCAGGCGATCGAGAAAGCTCGAGGAAAAGCGCAGTCCCTGCTCGAGTGAGTTGAGCTCCTTAAGCACCTCGGGGAGCCGCGCCGTGAGAAGGGCACCCGTGTCCGGAGTCAGGTCGACGGTCACTCCCCCCGGGGCGCAGACGCCGAAGAGGTAGCGGTGACCGGCCACCTGCGCGCTCAGGCGCAACAGTTCCTCCTCAATGAGCTGCGCCTGAGCCTTGGCAACGGCGAGGGCAGTCGATCCGCAGATTGCAGCGATGGCCGAGGTGTGGCTACGCGCCCGCTCGAGCTCGGCGAAAAGGACCCTGAGCCACGCCGCCCGCGGTGGGATCTCGACTCCGGCGAGAGATTCGACGGCCTGAGAGAACGCGAGCGAGTGGGCGAACGCCGCACCGCCGCTGAATCGCTCCGCCAGGAGCACAGCGCTCTCGGGGGAGAGGCCTTCGGCCAGCTTCTCCACGCCGCGGTACTTGTAGAAAGGTCGGCTCACGCAGCGGCGGATCTGTTCGCCAGTGCTCTCCAAGACGAACAGCACTGCCTCGGTCACATCACCGTACACCGGCCCGATGGGCAGTGCGTGCGAGCCCGCTTGCCGCAAGACCGTCCGGGGTCGCCAGGTCTCACGGCGACCTCCGGGCTTGACGGTTGCGGCGCGGTCGTAGCTTACGCGCATGGGCGCTACGTCTTCGCGCCAGGTCGCGTCGTGCAGCACGAAATCGCCAAGCACCGGGTGCCCCGTAAAGCGAATGCCGAAGAGATCCTCGATCTCCCGCTCGTGCCAGTCGGCGGCGTGCAGGGCCTTCGTGATCGAGGGCACCGTATCTTCCAGAGAGCGTGCCTCGACTTTGACCAGACGTCGCTCGAACCGATCGAGGAACACGTATGTCAGGTCGAAGCGCGTCTCGTCGCCCAAGGGCTGTTCAGCGACGACGGTCGCCAAACTACAGTTCCGCTCATCGGCGAGAAACCGGCAGACGTCGAGCAGCAGATCGGCGGGGGTCTCAAGCGTGAGCCCACCGCGCTCCTCTGCGTGGATTTGCGGCCAGCGTTTCTCGACCTCGAGGCCCAGGGGAACCGTCATGCGTCCACCGGAGGTCATGACGCGCCCCCTAAGGCCAGCGCCGCCTGGTGAACAAGGGTGCCAAGCGGACCAGGCAGGTAGATTCCCAGGAGCAAGGCGGGAAGGGCGGCAACCACGAGCGCGAGCACCGCTGCGCGAGGAAGGGGCTGCGCCGGCTCGGTGGCCTTACCGAAGGTCATGCCGACGAGGTGGTACATGATGGCGCAGAACGCCACGACAATGAAGGTCACCAGGAGCGCCGTCGAGNCCCAACGCCCCGCGGCCAGGCCGCCCCTGACGATCGACACCTCCGAGATGAAGATCGGGAAGGGTGGCGCGCCAGCNATCGCGAGGCCACCTAGGAGCAGCGCGAAGCCCGCCACCGGAGAGCGACGGAGGAGCCCCCGGGTTGAGGCGATGTCCTGCGTACCGACGGCGATGGCCGCGAGGCCGGCGGCGTAGAAGCAGAACGACTTCACGAGCGAGTGGCCGAGCATTTGGTACACGGCGCCGAGCTGGCTCGCGGGCGCCGCGAGACCGCAGGCGACGAGGAGGATGCCCATGTGCTCAACTGTCGAGAAGGCGAACAGCCGCTTGAAATCGCGCACCTGGATGAGCAGCAGCGCCGCTACTCCCACTGAGACGAGGCCGGGCACGATGAACCACGCCGCGGCGACNTCGGGACGCAGCCGCCAAAGCAGCGGGAAGAGGCGGAAGAGCACGTAGATAGGTGCCGTCGTCTCGACGCCGGACAGGACGGCGCACACGGGGGCAGGAGCCTGGCTGTGAGCNTCGGGGAGCCANGTGTGCATGGGCACAAGCCCCGCCTTTGCGCCAAAGCCGGCTAGGATGAAGAGAAAGGCGCTGAAGGCAACGACCGGCCGTACCTGCCCGGCAAGACCGACGAGGGCCTGCCAATGCAGCGGCAGCCCGGCTGACCGCAAAGCGTAGACAAGGACGAGAAAACCGGGAAGCGCAATGAGGGCGCCCATGGTCGTGAGCGTCACGTATTTCCAGGCCGCTTCGAGCATGGGACGCCTGCCCTCAAACGCTACCAGAAAGGCCGAGAACAGCGTGGTCAGATCGATGGCTATCCAGACCAGAACGACGTCGCTGAGCACGGGAACGGCGAGCAGCGAAAAGAAGAACAGGTTAAACAGCGTGTAGTACGTCAGTATGCGCGATCGATCGAGCTCGTGGCGCGCGGGGAGGTAGCCCCACGAGTAGATCGACGACGTAAGGCCGACGAAAGCGACCAGAGTGAGGTAGAGAGCCGACAGTCCATCGACCGAGAGGCTGCCCCCCAACGCACTGACCTGGACGCCATTGACGACTCGCAGATCGACGGAGAGCGCCAGCGCAACCACAGCCAACGCCGAGATCACCGTTGCCACGCGGCCCCACCGCTGGCCGAGCGGCGAAAAGGAGACCGCGGCCGCAAGAGCTGGGAGCACCAGTATGCCGAGCAGGAGCACCTCAGCCATCCTTAAGCTCGCTGAGGCCACCAACACTGGTGGTGCCGACCTCATTGTGGATAGTGCGAATGAGTAGACCGATGACCAGGGCGACGATGGGCACATCGATCGCGATAGCAACCTCGACGATAGAGGTCATGTCGGGCACCAAGGCGACGCCGGCCAGGAAAGCACCGTTCTCCATCACCAGGAGTCCCAGGAGCTGAGCGACCGCTTCTCTACGCACGACGATGGTGAAAGCTCCGAGCAACAGAACGACGACCCCAAGAGACACGTGCAGAACGAGCAGCGACCCGCCAAGTGCGACCACGAGCGGACGCACCATCGCCCAGCCGACGATGGCCAGCGCGGCCGCCGCGAGAAGGGACATCGGAATTGACACGACTTGGTCGATCTCGCGCCGGGCGTAGATCTCGCGGCTTAAGGTCGAGCGGAGGACAAGGGGGATCGCGATTACCTTGCTCGCAACGGTGACCGCGGCAAAGAAGTACAGGTGCCCGCTCGGCAAGCCTACGGCAAGCGTCGTGGCCGAGGCCGCCAAGAGGATCGATTGCCATACAAAGAGGCGCAGTAAAGCCGCCATCTGTCGGGAAATGACGAGACCGAGNGCCGCNAGNCCCACGAGCACGGCGAACAGCGCATCGATTGCAGAAAGTGCTGCGGACACGGGATTACCTCACACCGTGACGAGTCGGAGGGTCATGGCCAACAGGCAGATCACGAACGCTGCGCCGACAAACTCGCTGATTCGGAAGAGGCGAAGCTTGGCCAAGCTCATCTCAATACCGGCGAGTACCACGAGAAACGCGAGCACTTTCAAGAAGACCCAGAGCGCCGCTACGGCAAGCGCGCTGACGGACACGTGGTCGGCAAGCCCGTACGGCGCAACCAGCACGTTTACGAAGATCATTGTGAGGAGCATCAGCTTCATCGCCGAACCCCACTTCATGAGCGCCGCGCCTCGACCTGAGTACTCCAGACCCTTCGAGTGGCTGATCATGGCGATCTCGACGTGTCCCGACGGACTGTCGACTGGGATGCGCGCTTCATCAGCCAGGATGATCAGCACGAAGGCGACCATGACGAGCACATGGCTCGGGTCGAGAAAGCTGGCCCAACCGTGAGCCACCCATTGCTGATTGACGATGTAGGGGATCGTGGAGTTAGCCGCATACGACACGCTGAAGAAGACCATCATGAAGACGGGCTCAACCATGAAGCCGACCATACGGCTCCTGCTCGCGCCGATCGGACCGTACGGGTTGCCAGTATCCATCGCAGCAAGCGCGCCGAAAAAGCCCGCCAAGGCGAGAAAGAAGCCGGCAGCGACCATGTCGCCCATGAAAGCGAACGTCAAGGGAAACGTCGTGAGCGCCGGCACGAGCAGCACTACGAAGAGGGGCATGGCAAAGCCGATGACTGGAGCAAAACGAAACAGCCAGGTCGACCGCCTCGAGACGCGCTCCTCCTTGTGGAGCAGCTTGCGAATGTCGCGGTAGATTTGAAAGATGCTCGGTCCCTGCTTGCCTTGGATACGTTCCTCGAGTTTGGTGAGGATGCCTTCCGCCAGCGGAGCAAGAGCGAGTAAGAAGACGAACTGGGCGAAGTTCGCCAGCAGGTGGGTCGCCGACGCCGGCAGTACTGTCGCCGCCTCAATCATTGGCGGCTTCTCCGCTGTGGGAGGGGGACCTTCTGGAAGCGAAGGCGCGGCTGCTCAGCCGACACCGTCCAGCGCTACGATAGCGGAATGCTCTGGGCACACCAACTCCTCGACATGCTCTTACGTCAAGGAGTCATTAGCCCCGGACGGGACGCTTACAGCGAACTCCATCGCCGAACGGTGAGTTTAGAGGACGCTGTGGCGTGTTGTCAACGCCCGTGAGACAACGAACCAGCGCTTCGAGCACTTTCTTAGGTGAGGCAACACGTGCCCCGCTGCGAGCGCGCTCGACGTGGGACAACACGCGTGTGCACCCCCGCGACAACCCCAAAGGTGAGGACACATCGCGTCTGCCACCGCCACGTCTTCACTGTACGTAGCTGCACTGCACTTAGCTGCACCGAAGACGCCGGCCCATTGTGCAAGCGCCAGCCTATATGCCTGATCCATATCGCGCCCGTTGTGCTTGTGCTCATAGTCTTGAGACACAGGCAGCGCTCGAGTTCACGAGCGCAGTGACGCAGCTGTCGTATTCCGGGCGGTGCTTGACACCGCGATCACGCAGCCCGCGCGTCACACCGGCGTGCCATGGCTAGTCCGCGAGACGATGCGCCGGTAGAATCCGCTCGGCACGAGAGCCCGCTCGGTGCAGCCCGCCGGCGCAAAACCCACCTGAAGGTGCCGGAAAAGTCGCACCGAACGGCCGCAAGCAAGACCGCCGCAGCGAGGGAGACCATGAACGAGCCAACGAGCATAAAGGTGTGTTGTCTGGGCTTCGGTACTGTCGCCCGGGGCTTCCTCGACGTGCTGCGGTCCAAAGAGGAAGAACTGGAGCGCGACTTCGGCTTGCACGTGCTCATTAGCGGCGTTGGTACCCGACACGGTAGCTTCGTTGAGCCGAAGGGGCTGCGAGCGGGCGAGCTGCAGGCCCGCGTCGGTGACGCGGGCCTGCCGGCGCCCGCCCGCAGCCCACACGACTTACTGGCCGCCGCGCAAGCCGACATCCTTGTCGAGGCCACCGTGATGGAGCACGAGGCCGGGGCGCCGCAAGCCACCGCCCACATCGAGACGGCCTTCTCGTTGGGTATGGACGTCATTACGGTCAACAAGGGACCGGTTGCCTGGAACTTCACCCGCCTGAACGACGTCGCCCTGGCCGAGGGGCGGCGTTGGCGCTTCGAGGGCACAGTCGCCGACGGCATGCCCGTCTTCAGCCTCCTCGAACGAGCCTTACCCGGCTGCAAGCTGCTTGGCTTCGACGCCGTGTTCAACTCGACGACGAACTTCGTCCTGGAAGGGATGGCCGCTGGACGCTCGTTCGCCGACGCCGTGCGCGAAGCTCAGGCGCAGGGATTCGCCGAGGCCGACCCCTCGCACGATATCGACGGCTGGGACGCGGCCGCCAAGGCGGCCGCCCTCGCTAACGTCGCCATGAACGCCCAGATCACACCCGCCGACATCTCACGCGCGTCTCGGCGCGCGAGATCACGCGTGAGCAGATCCTGGGGGCGCGCGAGCGCGGCGCCCGCTTGCGCATCGTGAGCTCATGCCGCCTGCGCGACCAGGCCGACGCGGCCCGCTTGCCGGTGCTCTCGCGCACGCGCAGCGATGGGCCCATGCCGCTCTGGGGCCGCGTCGCCAGCAACGATCCGACACGAGCCTCCGAGGGAGCCGGCGGGCTGGGAAACGCCACGCGCCCAGCGAGCGTTGACGGCAGTCCCGTTCCGATCGATGTGCGCCAGGGGGTGGTCGAGCTCCCGCTCGACCACCCCCTGGCGCACATCGCCACCACCTCGCTCGGCGTGATCCTGCACACCGACCTCATGGGTGACGTCTTCATCGAGGAGATCGACGCCCTCGTGCCACAAACCGCTTACGCGATCTACTCGGACCTGCTCGCTCTGCGCGCCCAGCAATAGGGCCCTGAGGCGCCCAACTCACTTTGCCCGCCGGACGCGGCCGAGCGCAGGCAAGCGGAGTATGCGCGGCCGAGCGCATGGGAACCTGCTCGCGGCTGAGCGCAGGCAACCGGACGCATGAGAGGGCGCGCGCCGGCTGAGCGCAGACAGGTCGGCGCGGCGACCGGGCGCAGGCGCTGCGGCGCGGTAGCCGGCGCAGCGACCGGGCGTAGGCGCTGCGGCGCGGCAGCCGCCACAGCTCGATTTACGGACCCGAGCCGCCCGTCAACAGCTGCCAGCCGCCCGTCTTGGCGTTGCGCACGAGGTAGAAGAAGAGGCCGTTCTCACCAGGCGCCTCTGAGCCAGCACGGACCTTCACGCTAGCGGCCCAGTAACGGACGTAGAGCAGAACCTCATCCCGTGTCCCCTTCAAGAACTCCGCCGACAGGTAGCGCAAGCCACCGACGTTCTCGCCGAACTCGCGTGCTCGCCAGGTGCCATTGGTGGCCACCAGACGCTGGGCGGCGGCGTAGCGATGCTGCGCCGTCAAGGCAAAGAACCGGCGCACGGTGGCGAGAGCCTGAGCCGGGCCTTTGGCGCCGTAGCCGGCCAGGGCGAGCTGCCGGCGCGCCGCCTCGATCATCGCCGCCGGCGCGCCGGCAGTTCGCAAGTCGCGCACCGTGTTGGCATCCACGTAGGAGTCGCTGTCGACCCTCCAGGCATTGCCCATCCAGATGAGCGTCAAGCGGTGAAGCGTATCCTCGCTCTCACCCCACATGTCGCCCTTGCCGAGCGGCCGCGCGCCGATGTCGGCCGAGACCCGACCGATCACGAGCGCCTCGGATCCCCCCTCCCGTAGCCCCGCATATTGAAGGGCCACGTGCAGGTTCTCCACCGACGAGTAGCTCACGTGCCAGAGACCAGCCTGCTCCCACTTGCCGAGGAGCACGAACCACTCGCGCATGGCGTCGGCGCTGCCGGGCACGAACCAGTCACCAACGAGAGGGCCCGGCTCGTTCCACCCGACGGTTCTGATCGGCGGAGAGGCGAGGATCCAACGCTCGCGTGCTTTCAGGTACGCAAGGGCAGCGG
>JGI24721J44947_10010341_pt1 | contig 11824 bp, 12 predicted proteins | sample YelNatPaOPGAMG01_FD_44947 | JGI IMG/M metagenome (IMG submission 44947)
GGTGCCCGTGGCCGGCTTGGTCCCGAACGCGGTCCCTTCGACGGTCCAGTTCTCGTAGCCGCGCTCGAAATCCTCGAACACAATGTCCGGGCGCGCCGCGGCGCTGCTGAGCGGTTTGCCGCCGGTAACCGCAGCGTAAGCGCGCAGCAACGGTTGGGTGCGACCGGACAAGATCAGCGTGGCTCCGGCTCGCACCGCATTGCGCACCGCCCGAAGCAGTGCTTCGGGAAAATCTGCCGCCGCCTCTTCGATCCACACCACCGTCTGTTCGGGCGCCTTCAGCTCGGCCAACGCGGCAGGCAGCCGATCCAGCATCTCCAGCTTGAGCTTGTCGGGCCGGGCCGGCGGCGGGCTGTTCAGCCCTGCCAGGTTGTTCGAGGCAAACAGGTGCACCGGCTTGTCCAGGCTCGGTTCGCCGGCGGGCACGGCCCGGAAGACCAGGCCGTGCGCCCGGCCGGCCTGGAGCGGCTCGGCCACATTGCCGCCGAAGCCCGGGTGCCGGAATGCCGCCCAATCGTTGGCGCCCCGAGCGTCGTAGCCGACCGGATTTTGCATGAACGCGGCTAGCGAGACGGTCTGGGCCTGGCCGGAGGTGTTGCGCAGGCGGAAAACCAGGGCGGCCAACGGCACACTGGACAGCGCCGTGTCCAGCGGCGCAAATGGGCTGAAAGCGCTCAGCTCGACCTGCACCGGCAGCGCGCCGTCCAGAAACCGCAGCGTGGCCACCGGATACTCGCCCGTCATCTCGATGCGCGGCACCCGCGGCCAGTCCGGCCCGCCGGCGGTCTGCAACAGCCGGGCCACCGCGCCGGCCTTGATGGCCAGGTAAAACGGCACCTGACCGTCGCGCAGGGTATTGAACAACTGCCAGGTGGTGAACTGGCCGTCGGCGCCGACCTCGAAATTGCCGGTGCCAATGCCGCCCAGGTGCATCCGCGCGTCGGTGTGTTTGTCGGACGAATAAACCCGTGGCCGGCTGGGGCCGAGCAGGTCGCGTTTCCATTTCTCGAACTCCTCGGCTGGCAGCTCAAACGTGGCGCCCAGGGCCGGCCCGGCCAGGAGCGCGCCGGCGGCGCCCGCAGCGGTCAGTTCGAGGAATTCACGACGGGACAGGCCCTCGGGTTGCGGTCCGCACTGTCCGGAACAATTGCATTGGCGCATAGGTTGGTCTTGGAAGTCCACCTTTTGGCGGTCGTTGCCAAGTCAAAAATGGCTCGGCTAGGACGGCTTCCGGCTCGATAGCGCGCCGCGCCAGTGCAGTGTCGGCATTGCTGTAGCCGTGGCGTTACCCCAGCCCGACCGTTACGGCCACTAGGCTACCGCAGTGGGCTTTGGGCTCGACGCGGTGCGCAACACCAACGCTGCTCCCAGCGCAAACAACACCGCGCTGTAGGCAAAAGCCACCTCGGTTCCAAACGCTGTCCACAACGCCCCAACTACCACGCTGGACACAAAATCGCCCACGCCATTGACCGTGGCCAACAGCCCAAAGGCCATGCCGTGCTGGTCTTCACTGACCAGTTCAGCGCACAGGGAATCCTCGAGCGTCTCTTCAATCCCTACATACGTTCCACCCAAAATAAACACGGCGCCCAAAACCCAGAGGTTGGCGGGTAATCCGATCACCGCCACCGCCATCAAGGCTGCCAAACCGTAGCCAGCCGACAGCAACATCGGTTTGGGCAACCGATCAGCTAGCCAGCCGGCAAAGTAAGCCCAGCCAGCGTAAAAGACGTTGTGCAGCACGTAGAGCGCTGCGGCGGCCCCGGCGGCTTTTTCTGGGCCAAGCACCGGCGCGAGCTTCTGCGCAGCCAACAAGATCAAGAGCGAATGCGCAAAGTCGCCTGCCCCAAACAGACCCACCGCAACCAGGAACCGGCGATAGCTTGCGGGCAACAACCGCAGGCGCGCACCGAAGGTAATGTGCGGCACCGGCTGGCGGTCGCGTTCCTTGACCGCAAAGGCAATGCACGCGGCTGCCAATGCGCCCGGGATCAGCGTCAATGCAAACAGGCTCGGATAATGATGGTCCAGCACCGGCAACAACGCTACCGCAGTGGCCGGACCGACAATGGCGCCCAACGTATCCATCATGCGCTCGAATCCAAAAGCCCGGCCGTAAGCTTGAGGCGGAACCGCAGCGGCCAACAAGGCCTTGCGCACCGGCGTGCGCACGCCCCGCCCCAACCATGCGGCAGCCCGCGCCCACAACACATGCCACGCAGCCGTGGCCAAGCCGAACGCGGCGGTGCCAAGGGCTGTGATCACATAACCGGCCACGGCAATGGGTTTCCGGCGCTGGAGTTTGTCAGTGTAAAAGCCGGAGGCCATCTTGGCGAAGCTCGAGAGGCCATCGGACACCCCTTCAATTAACCCCAACCACCCCGCCGCAACCCCCAGGCTAGCCAAAAACGCCGGTAAGACCGACGTGGCAATCTCGTGGGCCCAGTCACTGAACAAGCTGGCTAGCCCAATGCCCAATACCGTGCGGTTGAGCCAGCGCCACTGTGCGGCAGAACTGGGACGGTCGTTGACTGCGGTCGGCTGCACGCCGGCAACCAATGTGGCTTGAGACGCCCCAACTGACAATCCGCTTTGCCAGCCGGTCCAGCCACTGGAGGGCTCCCATTTTCTTGCAGTCCGCCGGCTTAAGACGGCGGACTCACCGAATCCGGCAGATCAATCCGCCCCGTAGCCGCTGCCGTCAGGCGGCGAACCTGCCAGGACCCGGCGGGTGAGCCGCCGACTAAGCCCCGTAGCCGCCGCGGCGGACCTGGCGGAGGTGGTGGATGGATCCGCCGACTCACGCCGGCGGCTGCGCGGTGGCCGGTAGCCGCCGGGGCGGTGGAAATCCGTTGTGGAGGCTTCCCCAACGGGTTATGGTCGGAACGTCAAGTAACGAGGCCTTTTGGGTAAGTCCGCAACCCGTTGGAACTGTGCGTGCAGCAGGTGAGCTGGCCTGGTTGGGCGCATCGGGAAAGACGCTCTGGGCCACTGACGCGCTGCGCTGAACTAGTCCGTATGCCTGGTAAGCCAAAAAAGACCAAACCGTCGGCCACGTCACCGCCGGTGACCGATTACCGGCACAAAGCCAAACGTAAACATATCCCGCCGGCCGGCCTGGCTGCTCAAGGCCAGATTAAGCAAACGCCCAAGCTGCAGTTTGCCTACAACCCGCATCTGCCGCCGGTGCTGCGGTTCGATCCCACCGGCAAGGCCGATCAGTTGCCGGAGCCGATTCGCCAGGCCACAGTCCGCCCGTTGAGCCTCCAGGAAGCCCGGCTGCTGGCCGATGCCCTGCGGAATCATGAGCCGTGGCTCGAATGGGCCGGCAAACGCGAGAAGAAAGGCTTCGAGGTCGAGCCGGTTGCCCTCCACATCCACGAACGCATCTCGGCCGAGGCCATCCTCAAGGTCGCCGCCCGGCAGGATCCGCAGCGCGACCTGTTTGCCGACCCGCAACTGGAATATCAGAAAGCCGTCCAGTTCTACGAACACGCCGTGGACTGAGCCAACCGGATGATTCTGGGCGATTCAGTGCAGGTGATGGCCAGCCTGGCCCGGCGCGAGGGGTTGGCTGGCAAGGTCCAGATGATCTACCTCGACCCGCCCTACGGCATCAAGTTCGCCTCCAATTTCCAGCCCGAAATCGGCCGGCGCGACGTGAAGGACAAGGAAACCGACCTGACGCGCGAGCCGGAAATGGTCAAAGCCTATCGCGACACTGGACGCTGGGCGTGCACAGCTACTTGATCTACCTGCGCGACCGGCTCATCCTCTGCCGCGAACTGCTCGCCGACACCGGCAGCATCTTCGTGCAGATCGGCGATGAAAACCTGCATCACATAATCGAGCTAATGGACGAAGTCTTCGGTGAGGAAAACAGATGCAGCATCATCGCGTTCAAGAAGATGAGCGGCCTCGGGACGTTTGGCGTCGGGAACGTACTCGATTTCTTAGTTTGGTACGCCAAGAGCAAGGACAAGACAAAGATCCACGAACTCAAGGAGCCAAAGCTTGAGGCGGAACATGTCGGCGTTTTCTACGACCACGTGGAGTTGTCCAATGGCGAGCGGCGGCGATTCTTGAGGACAGAGTTTCAATCCGGCCCGGCGCCAGACGCCAAAGTATTTCAAGGTAGCGTCCTCTACTCGGAGGGAAGCACGCAGACGGGGCAGCTTGAGATCGAGCTTGAGGGGCAGCGGTTCGCCGTGCCGCGCAACGCCCACTGGAAAACCAACAGCACCGGCCTCCAAAGGTTGCTGGCAGCAGGGCGAGTTTTTCTCAAGGGCAACACACCTCGCTACGTTCGATACCTCGACGACTACCTGTGCTACCCCCTCACGAATGTCTGGACCGACACGGGATTCGGCGGCTTCGTTGGTGATCAAAGCAAGATTTACGTTGTCCAAACTTCTTCCTTGGTCATCGCCCGCTGCCTTTTGATGACCACCGACCCCGGCGATTTGGTGCTCGATCCGACCTGTGGGAGTGGCACGACGGCGTATGTGGCCGAGCAGTGGAGGCGGCGCTGGATCACGATTGATACCAGTCGCGTGGCGTTGGCGCTGGCCCGGCAACGGTTGCTCACCGCCCGATTCGATTACTACAAGCTCAAGGACGAGGCGCGGGGCGTGGCGGGCGGGTTTGTCTGCAAGACCGTGCCGCACATCACGCTCCGGAGCATTGCCCAGAACGTGGCGTTGGACGCCATTTTCGCCAAGCATCAGCCTGTCCTGGATGAAAAGCTCAAGGCGCTCAACGACGCGCTGCGGCTGGTGACGCCGGAACTGCGGCAGCGGTTGCGCGCCAAACTGCTNGAAAAGGAAAAACGCNAAGGCAAAAAGGCCCTCACCGACGCGGACCGTCGGCGCTGGTTGTTGCCGGCGGCTGGGGGCGCGTCGCCCTCTCCCCTCCACGGGGAGAGGGCCGGGGTGAGGGGTGGGCCCGGGACAAACGACGAGCCCCTCACCCTGCCCCTCTCCCCCAAGGGGGCGAGGGAAGCGCCGTCGGCTGGCGCGAGTGGGAAGTGCCGTTTGATACCGACCCGGACTGGCCGGCGGCGTTGCAGGAGGCGTTGCGGGCGTATCGGGCTGCGTGGCGGGCGAAGATGGACGAGGTCAACGCCTGCATCGCCGCCCANGCCGAGCAGGACGAGTTGGTGGACAAGCCGGAGATCGTGCGCGGCGTGGTGCGTGTCAGCGGCCCGTTCACGATGGAAGCGGTGATGCCCATCGAAGAGAGCCTGACCGATGAAACCCCTATCGGCGGCGCACCCGAAGAGCTGCAGACCTTCGGTAGCCCCCGAGGTGAGTCCAGGGAATGCGGCCAGCAAGGTGGCGAGGCCGAAACGGACTTAGCCTCCGAGCCGGCCAATGCGGAGGCGTATCTGGACAAGATGTTGCGGTTGCTCAAGGCCGACGGAGTGCGGTTCCCGAACAACAAGGTGGCCAAGTTCAGTCGGCTGGAGCGCTTGACCGGCGCGGAGTGCCTGCATGCGGAGGGGGAGTGGACTGCCGAAAACCGCCAGCCACGACGTGTGGCGGTGTCGTTTGGGCCGCAGTTCGGGCCAGTGACGGCGTATCAGGTCGAGAACGCGCTGCGTGAGGCTTACCGGTGCGGGTATGACGATCTGGTGTTTGCCGGGTTCAGTTTCGATGCGGCGGCGCAAGCGGTCATTCAGGCTGATCCCAACCCGAAGGTGCGGTGTCACTTGGCCCACATCCGCCCGGACGTGAACATGGGCGACCTGCTCAAGACCACGCCCGGGGCGCAGATTTTCACCGTGTTCGGCACGCCGCGCACGAAGTTGATAGGGCCGGACCAGGACGGGATGTATCGGGTGGCGATGGAAGGGGTGGACATTTACGACCCGGTCAACAACGTGTTGTTGCCGACCAATGCCGACAAGGTGGCAGCGTGGTTTTTGGACAGCGATTATGACGAGCGGACCTTCTGCATTACCCAAGCGTTTTTCCCAGACAAAAGCGCCTGGGACAAGCTGGCGCGGGCGTTGAAGGGCGTGGTGGACGAGGCGGCATTTGCGGCGTTGAGCGGCACGGTGTCGCTGCCGTTTGCACCCGGCCCGAACCGGCGCGTGGCCGTGAAGGTGATCGACCCCCGTGGCAACGAGGTGCTGGCTGTGCACCGGCTGGACGGGAAGGTCAAGTATGGGTAGGCTGCATGCAGGCTATGAATGAGCGCATCGTGATTGACCCCAAGNTCTGTCACGGCAAACCCGTGATAAANGGGACGCGGATGCCGGTGGCATTGGTCGTGGGCAGCCTCGCCGGCGGCATGAGTTTTGAAGACGTCCAGCGGGAATACGACCTGACTCCAGAAGACATTCGCGCTGCACTTAAGTTTGCCAGCGAGCTGGTGGATCAGGAGCAACACCACCCTTTGCCGGTGTGACGCGACCGTGCAGTTCCTGATCGACGCGAACCTGCCCCGCTCCACGGCCCAGTTGCTCGCCAGGTTTGGACATGAAGCGACGGACGTGCGGGATGCGCTGCCGGGCAACACCCCCGACGCGNAGGTGGCCCGCTACGCACAAACCCACCGGCTGGCGCTGTTGACCCGGGATTTCGATTTTGCCGACATTCGCAACTACCCGCCTGCCGAGTACGCGGGGCTGGTAGTTTTAAATCTGCCCGAAGATGCCGTGGCGGCGGTCGTGCTGAATGCGTTGGAGGCGCTGCTGTCGCAGCCAGCGCTGGTCAACCAGTTGCCGGCCGCCTGGCCATTGTGGAACCGGGCCGGGTGCGACTCCGACCCGCCTGAGTTTGAGCTGTCGTGCCGAGCGCCACCCCACCGTCTCCATCCGCCCGCCTGGCTCACACGGGCAAGCCGCCTGGAAGGCCGATTGACCCGCGCGGCAACGAGGTGACGGCGATGCGAACGCTCCGTCAGGGTTCTGCGACAGGATGAGACAACTGAGTCTAATGACGCTCTTGAGTTCTGGCGCCGAGACGGCCATTCGTAACATGAATCCGTGGTGGCGAGGGGAATCCCTCGGAGGACTTCCTCCCATGCGGCGATGGGCGTTCGAGCCCTTGCGTCGCCATTACGAACGGGGACTTACTCCGGCGGCGGTGTTGCGCGGACCTCGCCAGATCGGGAAGACCACGCTTCTGAATCAAATCATCGACAGTCTGCTGCAAGAGGGCTTTGATCCGAAGCGGATTTTTCGCCTGCAATTCGACGAACTGCCGTCACTGCGCCGGCTGGAGGAACCCTTAATCGAAGTGGCGCATTGGTACGAACAGCAGATCCTGGGCACCACCTTCAACCGTGCGGCCAACGAGGGAAAGCCCCCGCTACTGGTGCTCGATGAGGTTCAGAATCTCGCAGACTGGGCGCCGCAACTGAAACACCTGCTGGACGTGTGCCGGGTGCGAGCGCTGGTCACCGGAAGCTCCGCTCTGCGAATCGAGGCAGGGCGGGACAGCTTGGCTGGGCGCATCACGACCTTGGAAATGGGGCCGTTGCTGCTTCGGGAAATCGCCGAAATGCGGGGCATGGGCCACATTCACCCGTTATTGCCGCCCAACGGGCTGGGGCCTCTAAAGGAAAAGAGCTTCTGGCTGGAACTGCGGTCCTTTGGAGAAAAGCATTGCATGCTGCGCCGAGCGGCCTTTGCTGCCTTCTCCGAACGCGGCGCTTACCCGGTGGCGCAAGCCAATCCCCACGAACCGTGGGAGCGATTGGCCGATCTACTGAACGAAACGGTCATTCGTCGTGCGATTCAGCACGATCTACGCATCGGGCCGCGCGGTCAAAAGCGCGATGAACATTTGCTGGAAGAAGTCTTCCGTCTCGCCTGCCGGTACATCGGCCAGTCGCCTGCCCAGTCACTCTACCTCGAGGAAATCCGGCGTGCGATGAATGCGAACATTGGCTGGCAGCGCGTGCTTGCGTATCTGAAATTCCTGGACAGCACCTTACTGGTGCGTCTCATCGAACCCATGGAGTTGCGCCTCAAACGCCGGCGCGGCGCATTCAAATTGTGTTTGTGCGATCACGCCCTGCGCGCCGCCTGGCTGCAGGAAACGGTCCCCCTTACCCCGGAAGCACTGAATGCGTCTCCTCACTTGACCGAACTAGCGGGGCATGTCGCGGAAAGCGTCACAGGTTATTTTTTGCGGTCGATTGTGAACCTCGATGTAGCTCATTTCCCCAGGCGGCCAACCGAGCCGGAGGTGGATTTTGTCGTGACCGTCGGCGATCAGCGCATCCCAATCGAGGTGAAGTACCGGCGAAGGATCGGTTTCGAGGATACTAAAGGGCTGCGCGCGTTTATGGAAAAAGCTCACTACAATGCACCGTTCGGCGTATTGGTAACGCTGGAAGACGAACAAGCCACTGACGATCCGCGCATAGTTTCCCTCCCACTGTCCACGCTCCTTCTGATGCGGTGAGCCCCCATGGCCACAAGTCGCGAAGACCTCCCCATCTAGCCCGTCAACAAGCCGATCCTGTGTTCCCCTGACGAGGAACCCACGGAGCATTGGGTCTGTAACACTGAGACGGGTGAAGCGGCGCGATTCCTCGGCCGGCGCCCGGCCGGGTACTGGTTCAAAACGCGCCGCACCGGTGACGCCACGCTCATGCTCAAAGGGTTTGCTGAGGAGGAACGGGACGACTTGCCTTTGGTGAACCGGCTCAGGGCAGACGTCAAACGGTGGCGTGAGCTGGAGTATGAAGGCGCCACGCCCGTAACCAAACAATTGCTGCGGTACTGGGCGCGAGCGCATCGACCGCGCCGGCTATTTTTCTGCCAGCGCGAGGCGGTCGAGACCATCATTTACCTGAACGAGATCCTGGGGTCGGGTCGTAGGCCAAGGTGGAAGCCGGCGTTGAGCGTCGAGGATTTTGAGGCGCTGTGCGCCGGGCAGAAAACCGTCCTTCAGCATCGAAACCAAGCTTGGGGTTTTCCCCAGCTTGGTGGACCTGCCCAATGAACCTGGGCTGCCGCCGTTGCGGCAGTACGGGTGCAAGATATCTGGCCGGCAGCGGGTACATCGAAGGCGCGCCGCATCCGTGGTTGGTGAGCGATTTCGGGCTGGTGGACGCCATCGAGTCGGGCATTGTCAAGATTCCGCGCCTGCCGGTCAGCGACACCACCGGTCGGCCTGAGCCGAAGTATTTTNCTCTGTGGAAACACATTGTGGAAAACCTCAAGCCGGGCGAGAAGCCGCCTGGCGGCAAGCCCAAGCCCGAAGTGGTCTGGCGCGAGGNTCAGGACGCCCTGCTGACGCTGGCCAGCCAATGGAAGGAGCGGTTCGATTACCTGCAACAGGCTACGCCGGACAAAGAGCGCACNCCGCCGGTGCTGATCATTGTGTGCGACAACACCGACACTGCGGAGCTGTTTTACCGCAAGATTTCGGGTGAGGAGACGGTCGCGGCAGAACCGGAAGAGGAACCTGAAGCAGGCGACGCGGCAGGGGAACCGACCCAGAACAGCAAGAAACCCAAAAAGAAGGTCCGCTATGGTCAGGGCGAGATTTTCCCCGAGCTGCTATCGAACCGGCCCGAGTTTTCACCTNCGCTGCGCATCGACGTGAAACTGTTGGCCGAAGCCGAAAGCGCCGATCCGANCGTGACTCGGAGCGAGGCGGCAGAGCGGTTGCGCGAGTTGGTGGCCACGGTGGGCAAACCGGGCAAGCCGGGCGAGAAAATCCGGTGCGTCGTGTCGGTACAGATGCTCAACGAAGGGTGGGACGCCAACAACGTCACGCACATCCTGGGGCTGCGCGCCTTCAGCAGCCAGCTTTTGTGCGAACAGGTGGTTGGACGCGGTTTGCGGCGCATGGATTACACACCCGACCCACAAACCGGCCTGTTGACCGAGGAATACGTGGACATCTATGGGGTGCCGTTTTCGGTAACCCCGTTTCGGGGCCGGCCGACCAAGGCCAAAGCGCCCGAGGACAAGCCCAAAAACCACGTCCGAGCGTTGGAGGAGCGGAAACCGTTCGAGATCCGATTTCCCGTCGTGGAAGGGTTTGTGTTCGATCTCCGGCGGAATCTGATTCGGGCCGACGTAGCGGCGATTGAACGGCTGGTGCTTGAGCCGGACCACACGCCCACGGCGGCGTTTGTGAAGCCGCAAGTCGGCTATCAACTCGGGTATCCCAGCTTAGCCGGCAGCTTCCAGTTCCAGGAGCACAACCAGGCCGAATACTACGCCAGTACCCACCCGCAAACGATCCGCTTTGAGATTGGCCGACAAATTGTGGTGGGATTGACCGAAAGTAGCGGCAAGCCACCCAAGCTGCAATTGCAGGCCCGGCACCAGTTGTTCCCTCAGGTGCTGCGCCTGGTGAACGAATACATCGACACGCAAGTGGATTTCCGTGGATGCCACCCTTGCGAGTTGGGTTTGGAGAAATACGTGCGCCGAATCGTGGAGCGGCTGATCGATGCGATCGAGCCGGACAACGCGGGCAGTGAGCCGGCCCTGTTGCCGGTGCTCAACCGCTACAAGCCCATTGGCTCCACAGCCCAAGTGGACTTCAAGACGGTGCGCCCGTGCGTCGGCACCACCAAAAGCCACATCAACTTGGTCGTAGCCGATACAGGATCGTGGAAACAGGCTGCGGTGTTCCGGCTTGAACAGGCGCCCGTCGTGGCCGCTTACGCGCGCAATGACCATCTGGAATTCAGCATTCCGTATGAGTTTGAAGGTGTCCCCCACCCTTACATGCCGGATTTCCTGGTTCGGCTGGTGAACGGCACCACGCTGATCCTGGAAATCAAGGGGCAACAGACCGAACAGGACCGGGCCAAATATCAGGCGGCGCGCCGCTGGATCGCTGCGGTGAACCATTGGGGCAAGCTGGGCCGATGGGCATTTGCGGTCTGCACAGACCCGCAGAACCTGGATTCAACGTTGCGCCAAGTCGGCAGCTAACTAGTCGCGGGTTTTCCGAGGCTGGACGTGCCCGCAAGCCGACCGGAAAGCTGCCGATCGGGTCATGGCTGGTGGGCAGGCGTGCGTGTCGGGGCGTTACGGACCTGGCTGAGGTACTGGGACGGCGCCGCAATTCCGTTGGCAGTGAGGGCCTTGGCGAGGCAATTCGCTCCCCGACCCGAGCGCAGGTTGAACGCCGGTCGCCTCCCCGGCCTCGGCGCTGAGGGCCGGGCGCGCCACGCCCGAATAGCTGCCTTGCGGTGATAGCCTAGCAGTTGGACCGCCTGACCCAGCCGTTGCGCTTTGTGTTTGGGGCCGGCAGTGGCCTACCGCCGCCGCAACCGCGCACGCAGGCGATGAGTTTACCTTGCCCATGGTGCGCCCGGACTTGACCGACCCGCGCCTGCTGCGTCGGCCGTTGGAGATCGGCGTGGTGGTCATTGTGGCGCATTGCGCTATTGGGCTTGGGTTGACAGGGCGGGATTATTTCCCGGTGTTCGTTGAACTGACCGAGCGGTTTCCCAATCTTTACGGTGATACCAGCGCGTTCAATACCCCAGCCCGAGTGGCTCGTGCGAAGGCGTGTTTGCGGCAGCCGCTGGCTGATCGGCTGGTGCATGGGAGCGATTTTCCTGTGCCGGTGTTCGGGCATTGGGCTTGGGCGGCGGGCTTGGTGTCTTGGACCCGAATGTGGCGCATCCAGCGGTTGGGTGTGCTGGAACGGGATTACCAACTGAAGCGCGCCATGGGCTTCGATGCTGCCCATCTCACGCGCGCCTATGGCTTGCTGCGGTTGAAGGCCGATCGGATAAGGAGCAGCGCGTAGCCGCCGCCGTCAGGCGGCGGACTGGCCAAGACCCGGCGAGTGATCCGCCGACTAAGCCCCGTAGCCGCCGCCGTCAGGCG
>JGI24721J44947_10010345_pt1 | contig 11822 bp, 9 predicted proteins | sample YelNatPaOPGAMG01_FD_44947 | JGI IMG/M metagenome (IMG submission 44947)
AAATTCCCGTTGTAATAGATGTCGCCGGCGTTATAGCGCGTATCCCACCAGACAACATCAATTCTTCTTCGCTCGCCATCTTTCCAGCAACTCGCCTCAGGCCAGTATTTATTGTAAGATGTCTCATCGCGATTCACCTTGATTTCCGGGCCAAAACTCGCCCCACCATCATTTGACCATTTCATAAAAATATCCGAATGTCCACTCCTGTAATCCACCCATGCAATGAATGGATTATTATATGAATCAAGCGCAATGGTAGCGTCCGTTTCTGTGTAGGGTTGTATAGCTACAGGTATTCTAACGGAGAAACTTCCGCCCCCATTNGTTGACCGGCAATAATAAACATCCCAGTTACTTCCCCCGCCGGTGTTTGTAACATAAACGATATGCGGGTTCGAATCGCTCCCAATGGCAATTGCTGAATTCGTAACAAAATCCCTAAACGAGGTCGGACCAACAGGGGTGGAGGGTCCAAGCGATGGGTAGGTGCTTCCAGCGTTATATACCTTCCTGTATCTTACATCGTAATCGGTTTCGTTTCCGAAAACATCATAATCATAGGCAATATGAATGACAGACGAACTTGCTGAGCCTGTCACGGCAATGCTTGGGTGCATTTCAACATGCCCCTCATCATCAGCCACCCATATAGCCCCTCTAAATGTTGTTCCTGCGTCGGGCGAGACGCGCAAAACTATATCAACCTCAGGTTCAAAGTCCCAGCAACCCTCTCGCCTATTATAACCGAAAGTGTACGCTATGTAAACATAGTTCTGGTTATCAACGGCTATATCAGGGAAGCCCTCAAACCTATCGCTTGTTGCAAGCCCCCTTATTGCCCAGCTTGTCCCTCCGTTCCTTGAGACGGCATAGTATATATCGTAGTCCATATTTTCGGCGTTCGCAACATAAGAATACGCTATATAAACATTTGCGCTTGAGCCGGTCCCAAATACCGCTATAGATGGTCTTATATTGGGTCCGTTTGGGTCAACAAGCACTCGCGGGATAAATGAGACTCCACCATCAGTTGATTTTGAAAAATATATCCCGGGTGTATGTCCGCCTGGCACAACAGAATCTACCCAGGCAACATATATTATGCCATCCTGTCCTGTGCAAATTGCGGGTTGAATCTGCCCTTGGTCTGCCTGGCTGTTCACACGGACATCGTAGGCAAATGTGTATTCGCTTCCGCGCTCCCCATCGTGAGATCCCTCACGGCGGTTTTCAACGAGCATCTCATCAGCATTTGAATTATCAAGAATCTTTTTCCTTCTGAAATCGGTCCAGCTAATCGCAGAGCTAATCCTGTTTTGCTCAACCCCGCAGGCATACCTTCTCACCGCATCCTTGACCCACTCCGGAACCTCCTCCCTACCGGCTGGATTTTGCGATTTGAACGCGAACTTATCCTCACCGCTCGTTATTATTCTTACGGGCTCATCAATGATTGGTTTACTCGTAATCGCAACGCCAATGAGCAACAAAATACTAAAAGATTTAAACAAAAAAGACGCGAGCTTTTTCATCTTTGCCCCGGAAGAGTTTTCTTCTATTTAATTATATAAAAGAATATAGAAATTGTCAAGCCGAACTTGCTAACTTTGTGCTTCCCAAAAACAAAAAATTTATTGTGTACTTTTCAAGGGAAAATAGGTAAAAGCAAGCAGCATAAGAAGAAGCTCGGGAAAACCTTAAGATCTGAGCGATATAACCTCACCCGCTTTTATTCAACAACATTTGTTATATATTGGCAATTTTGACTTCATTGATTGTGCGCGATAAGAAGCGTTCGCCAATACGCTTGAATCTTTCGGGTGCATCGGTGACAAAAAATGTTTCTTCGCGCTTGCCTGTGTTCAGCAAGGCTTGTGATTCGAGATAGGATTTGACCTCAAGCGCAACAGAATTTCCGGAATCCACAATAATCACCCCTTCCCCCATCACCCTTNTGATCGGCTCAATCAAGATGGGATAGTGTGTGCACCCAAGAAGAAGAACATCAACCCCTTTTTCTTTAATCTCGCCAAGATAATAATNGGCAACAAGAAACGGGATCTCACCCTCCGTAAATCCCTCCTCTGCGAGCGGAACAAACAATGGGCAGGCTTTGGGGAAAATCTGAAGACCAGGGTGAATCTCAAGAAGCGCGCGCTGGTAAGATGAAGAATTTATTGTTGCCTCGGTTCCTACTACACCGATTTTACCATTTCTGGTGAGCGAACTCGCAAAGCGAGCCCCCGGCTTAACAACACCAAAGATAGGAATCTCAAAGCGTTCAAGAAGATAATCCAGAGCCACGGAAGAGGAGGTATTACAGGCAACAACCACAAGCTTTACCCCGAAACTGCAAAGGAATTTGATATTTTCCTCCGAGAGCTTCCTTATTCGCTCTGCTGAGCGGGTGCCGTAGGGGGTTCTTGCGGTATCCCCAAGATACACCACAGATTCGTTCGGAAGAACTCGTTCTATCTCCCTTAAAACGGTAAGCCCACCAACACCACTATCAAAAATTCCGATTGGCGAATTAGAACCGAATTTCATCAAATCCTCTTAGCCCGTTCCTTGCTTTTCCGCATTATTTTTCTGGAACAGATCACCACTGTATTCTACTATATGTTCAAGTTCCTCTTTTGTGGGCAATTCCGATAAATCCTTCAAACCAAAAAGTGTCAGGAATTTTGTCGTTGTAGCGTAAAGATAAGCGTTAGTACCGGGGGCTTTTCCGGCAATCCTTATAAGCCCCAGTTCAAGCAGATTGTGAATAATACTATCGCTTGACGCCCTTCTTATAGTATCTATTACTCGCTTTGTCACAGGCTGTTTTATCGCTACAATCGCAAGAACATCAAGAGCGCTCTTAGAAAGCCTTCGTCCCTCCACCCGGAAAAACTCGCGTATTGATGGGCCGAAATCCGATCGAACATAAAACTGATACCCCTGTCCAATAAATCTTATATAGAAAACCCTCCCCGCACGATTATACTCTTCGTTCAACTCCTGAACCAGTTCGTGAACCCTCGCTTCCTCCATTTTCAGATAATCCGCAAGCCTTTTCGGTAGAACCGGTTCCGGCGAAGCAAATAATATAGCCTCAACCAAACTCTTTGCAGAAATGCTTTCCACTTCCACCCTCAAAACTCCGCGCTCAAAAACTCACCGCCACTCTGAACAAGATAAACCCATATATTGCTAAAGTTCCTTCTCTGCAAAAGTTTCACCTTCCGCAATCTACAAAGTTCAAGAATTGCAAAAAAGGTGAGCACAACTATAGAAATATCCCTTTCCCCGTTCAAAAGGTCCCTGAAAAGGGCTTTTTTTTGATGTGCGAGAATCATAAGGATTTCCTCAATTCGCTCGTCAATGTCAAGCCCGGGCGCGAATTTTATCGGGAATTCATCTGGCGCCGCGAAAAATTTCTTCATACTCTTCATAAGGTCGTACAGATTTGGCTCAACAAGCGTTTGCTGGTCCTGTGCGAGTTCGGGAAAGCATCCGCGTGGAAAATTGAGCGATTCCTCAACAAGTCTTCCCTCAAGCCTCTGTGCCAATTCGTGATGCTTTTCATATTCAATAAGCATATACGCGAGTTCCTCTTGCGGTGTGAGCTCTTCCTCGCTCTGGGGTTCTTTCTCCCTCGGTAGAAGATGTCGTGCTTTTAGGTCAAGAAGCGTTGCGGACATAACAAGATAATCGCCCGCAACCTCAAGGTCCAACTCCTCCATCATCTCAATATACTCAATGTACTGGTCAACAAGTTTGGAGACCGGAAGGTCAAATATATCGTACTCCTCCTTACGCACAAGATACAAAAGAAGTTCCATAGGACCCTCAAAATCCGGGAGCTCAAGCCTCAACCGATTTTTTTCTAATGCAAGCGCCATATTAGATTATTGGTTCACTCGTCCTTCGGCAACCTTGAGTACTCTGCGAGCGAAAAAACAGGACCATCCTTACATATATACTTGTGCCCGATATTGCACCTTCCACACTTCCCAATCCCGCATTTCATACGCATCTCAAGACTCACAAAAACAAACTCGGGGTCAAATCCAAGTTCGTATAGCACCGGAAAAGTGAATTTTAGCATTATCGGGGGTCCACAAACAAAAACCCCTGTATTTTCGCTTTTGGGATTCACATCCCGCAAAACCTTCGGAACAACGCCAACCCTCTCTTTCCAGTTTGGGAATTCCCTGTCAACTGTCAAAATGAGGTCGCAATTGGGGATCCTTCTCCAGATGTCAAACTCCTCACGGTAAAGGAAAAGCCCCGGTTCCCTCACACCGTAAAGCACGATTATTTTGCCAAAATTGTTCCGCCTGCCTGGGCTTGATATATAGAGCAAAAGAGAGCGAAGCGTTGTAAAGGCGAACCCCCCACCAACGATAAGAACATCTTTGCCCTCCACTAAATGCACGGGGTAGCCTTTCCCAAGGGGACCACGAATCCCTATAATATCGCCATCATTGAGTGAATGAAGCGCTGTTGTGACCTCCCCTATCCGGTTTACTGTGAAAAGAAGCTCTTTCTCGTCGGGGGAACTTGCAATCCCAAATGGCGCCTCACCTGCCCCAAATATGGAAAGCTGACAAAATTGACCCGGAAGATAATCGAACCTATCCGCAGGATCAACAAACTGAAGGAAAAAACTTTTCAGCTGGCGGTCTTCAGTCTCAATCTTAGAACGAACGAGCCTCACCAAAACGGGCATATATGGATTGGCTCGGGCAGAGACATTTGCGCTTTCAGGTTTCATCTATGCTCCTATGCTCTGTTTATTACCTCACGAATGTCTATGTTTACGGGACAATATATAACGCACCTTCCACATCCAACACACTGATAGTGTCCAAATNTTTGAGCGAAGAAAGATAGTTTGTGCATAAATCTCTGNCGCATCCTGTGNNTCCTTGATGGGCGAGGATTATGCCCCGAAGCTTCAAGGGTAAAGAGCGGAAATTGACAGGCATCCCAGAACCTCGCACGCCTTACAATCCCTTTTACCCTTTCATCCGAAATATCAAAGCAATAGCAGGTAGGACACAAAAATGTGCAAATCCCGCACCCAAGACATCTGTCGCCAAGTTCACGCCAGAATTCAATATCCTCAAACCGGTTTAGCATCCTGGACTTGAGCTCGGCAGTGTTAACCTTTTGACTCTCAAGTTGTTCCGCAAGATTCCTCTTTACATTTTCAATTTCTTTAAGCACTAACTCATCCTGTATTTCTTCCCAGTCATTCAATAACTTTTTGCCGTTCTCGCTCGCATCAATAAGATAATATCCTTCGTTACCCTCGCACAAAAGGAGGTCAGCTTCGTACCGTTTGAACGGGTCAAAGGCTGGAAAGCTTGTACAAAAACAACCTNGAAGCGGTTCTCTGCAGGCTATGGCGATTATTATCGTGTTCTCCCGCCTCNTTTTGTAGTAAGGGTCGATCGGGTCCTGGTAGAAAATCTTGCCCAAAAGTTCAAGCCCGTAAGCATCGCAGGGTCTTATTGCCCAGACCACCCTTTTAGCACCACCGAACGCTTCCCGAACCTCGCCATCCCTGTATATCATCAGGCTTTCATCCTGAGGAAGAAGAATCTCTTTGGGCGAAAATTTTTGCGTCCCGCACTTTAATTCAAGCTCCGGCATCTCCTTGATCGGCTCGTATCTCCCATCCGTTATTCCCCACAACAGATTCTCCTTAACCAATCCCCCAAGAAAGTCTTTGAGCTTTTCCTTACTGATATATTTCATATCATCTTCTCCCGAACTTTTTTGCTTTTCCGGTGCAGCAAATTTCACATGATGAATTCCTGCGGGTCGTCCTTTTTGAAAGTTTGAAGGGGCGGAAGCTCATTGATCTTCACGCCTGCCTCGTACCCGAAAGAATTTTTCACGACCTCCTCCATATACAGGAGTAGCGGAGCAAAATCAATATCAACCGGGCAAACATATGAGCAACTTCCGCAATTAACGCATCTTCCTGCCTGATGATATATTCGCCCGATGTGCCAGAACATAATATCGCTTTTTTCAAGCCCACCAGAAACCCATCGTGGCTTATTGCAGTCCACAAAACATTCCTCACAATAGCAGGTCGGGCAAGCTTGCCTGCACGCATAACACCTTATACATTTTGTGAGTTCTTCCGAAAACAGTTCCCATCGCCTGTCCTGCGTCATCCTTTTGAACTCGCCTATAAGCTTCTCATAATCCTTTTCCTTCTCCTCAATCGGTTCGCCAAGAAGCGTATCGTAAATAACTGGCGTCCTATGCGAGCAAGCGGCGCAGGTTTTATCAAGCACATTTTCAATATCAAGTTCAATTTTGCCATCCCTTCCAGTAAGAATAATTTTGTCCCCCTCAAACTCAACCGAGTAAGGATCAGGCATAATAGATGAAAGTTTCCTCTTATCAAGCATTCTCGGGCACGGTACACCAATAATGTAGATGTTTTTTCTATCAATCTGCTTCTCAACCACGAGCATATTGATGCTTCTTGCGTCGCACCCCTTGGCAACAATCGCAACCCGGCGCCCTTTGAACTGGCTCAAATAAGCAGCAAGATTAAGCCGTGAGAAACGATTGAATATGAGTCTGTCAACCTGTTCAGGGTTGTAGATGACACATGGTCGTGTTGTATATGGAACATTCGCTTCTGCAAAGCCAATAACTAATTCAACCCTGTTTTCAGACAAAAGTTTTCGTGCCAATTCCTGTATCTCTTTTTCAAACATTTAGGTCCTCCAGCGAGAAACCCTGCTTAACCATCCTTGTTTGCGGGGGAAGTTTTGCAACGCGAGCGGTAACCTCTTTGACAACCTCAGCAAACTTTTTCCCCTCGGAGGCAGAAACCCACGAAAAGTTAAGCCTTCCCTCCTCAATCCCGATGAACTCGCAAAGGCTTTTGAAAACCGAAAACTTTCGCCTTGCGTAGTAGTTGCCTGTAAGATAATGGCAATCGCCTGGATGGCAACCAGAAACAAGCACAGCATCCGCCCCAGCCTGAAGCCCGCGAAGCAAAAAGAACGGATTTACACGCCCGGAACACGGAACCCTTATCACACGATTTGTGGGGGGNTATTGTATCCTTGAGGTTCCCGCAAGGTCTGCCCCCGCATACGAACACCAGTTACATAAAAAGGATAGTATCCTCAAGCGCTCCTCCTTCACTTATCCCCGGAGATACTATCTTTATTAACACCGACAGGTTTTTTAATCAGATTTTCATTGAACCTGAAAGACCCTTTTGCAAGATTAACTTTCATAGCCTTTAAGTCAAAACTGGATTGTATCACTCCCACACTGTAGCCAGGACCTGCTCCATAATCTCTTTATTATCAAAACCTAAAAGGTCAATCGAATTGGACCTGCAGGAAGCGGCACAGGCGCCACAACCCTTACAAAGAGCAGGGGTGACATTTGCTACAGTTTTCAGGCAACCGCCCACCTTCTTTTCGACAAGGCTTATAGCATTATAAGGGCATATATCAACGCAAAGCCCGCAGGCAACGCAAGTAAGTTCGTTAACCTGCGCCACAGTAGCGGGTGCTTCTATCTTGTCGCGCGAAAGGACGGTCATTGCACGGCTAACCGCGGCGTATGCCTGGGCGATGGATTCATCAATCCGCTTTGGGAAATGGGCTAATCCCGCAAGATAAACCCCGTCGGTCGCAAAGTCAACGGGACGAAGTTTCATATGCGCCTCAAGGAAAAAGCCATCCTCATTTAGCGGGACCTTCAGAAGTTGTGATAATTCCTCGTTGTTCCTCAGGTCTGGAACTACCCCTGTAGACAAAACGACCAAATCAGGCTCAAACTCAAGAACGCTTTTCAATAAGAGGTCTCGGGCACGCAGAAGAAGACGCCCATCTTTTGTCTCAACAACCGGGGGATGCTCGGGCTCATAGCGAAGGAATGTTACGCCTTTTTTCCTCGCCTCAGTATATTCGAGCTCGCTAAACCCATAAGTACGAATATCGCGGTAGAAGACGAAAATTTTCAGCCGTGGATACCTTTCTTTCAAAAGCAGGGCATTCTTTACCGCCTTCTGGCAGCATATGCGGGAACAATATGGATGCTCATCATTTCGCGACCCAACACATTGAATCATACATATCGTTTCGTCCCCTTTTAGCCCAAGCGTGCCTTTCGCCAATCCTTCCTCAATATGCTCCTGCGTAACTACGCGCGGATCCCTGCCGAAACAAAATTCCCCCTTTGGCTCGTATTCCCGCGCACCGGTAGCAACAATAATCACACCGTGCCTGAATTTTACCCTTTCCTTCCCATCTATACTTATTGTTGATTCGTAATTGCCGACAAACCCCTCAACCGACTCAAGAGTAGAATTCAACAATACTGTGATCCTGGGGTGATGAGTAACTTTTTCTATAAGTTCGCGCAATAATCGTTGCGGTGGATAATCTTTTTCCTGAAGCGAGAAGTAAACCCTTCTTGCGTTTCCACCGAGCTCGCCTTCCCGTTCAACGATAATCGTATCTATGCCCTGGTCTGCAAGCGCAAGGGACGCTACCATACCCGCAATTCCCCCACCTATAACTAAAGCAGAGCGTGTGATATCAACCTGGGTTGTGAACAACGGCTGAAGCCTTCTTGCTTTGGCAACAGCCATGCGCACCTGGTCCTTGGCTTTCTCCGTTGCGCTTAAAGGGTCTTCCTTGTGGACCCAGGAATCCTGGTCGCGAATATTTGCCATTTCAAAAAGATACGGATTTAGTCCCGCCCGCCTGAGCGTCTGCTGGAACAATGGCTCGTGCGTTCGTGGTGTGCAGGACGCCACTATTACACGGGTCAAATTCTTTTCCTTTATAATATTGGCAATCCTTGCCTGTGTATCCTGCGAGCAGGTGTATAGATTCTCTTCCGCATAAACCACATTGGGAAGCCGTTTAGCATATTCAACTACATCTTTAACATTGACAACTCCGCCAATATTTATTCCGCAATGGCAGACAAAAACGCCAATCCTCACCGATTCGCCGCGAACATCTCGTTCCTCGCAAAACTCCTCCGGCGCGGTAAGTTCGCCACGGGCGGTGTAAATATCAATACCCGCACACGCAGACGCACCAGATGCTTCCGTCACAGTTTCCGGAACATCCTTGGGTGAGACAAAACTCCCCGCTGCATAGATCCCCTCTTTTGTCGTTTTCGTCGTGTAGTACGGTTGAGCTTTAACAAACCCGAACTCGTTCAGCTCAAGCCCGAGCTTTTCAGCAAGTTCCTTATTCGTTACCGTGGGCTCCATCCCAACGGACAAAACCACAAGCTCAAATTCCTCCGACCTCATTGAACCATCCTCAAGTTCGTATTTTATGAGGAGATTGCCATTTTCAAGTTCATCAATCCTTGCGACGCGAGAACGAACAAATCTAACCCCATATTCCTTCTGGGCGCGATCTATATATTTATCAAAATCCTTCCCGAATGTGCGAACATCCATAAAAAATATAGTTGGCTCAACATCTGGTGCGTGTTCGCGCGCAATCACAGCCTCCTTTGCTGCGTACATACAGCAGACAGACGAACAATAAGGTCGGCCAACTTTTTCGTCCCTGCTCCCGACGCATTGAACCCAGGCAATTTTTTTCGGGTGCTTTCTATCGCCTGGACGAAGGATATGCCCCCCGAAAGGTCCTGATGCAGAAAGGATTCTTTCAAACTCAATTGAGGTAACAACATTCTTGTATCGCTTCCAGCCGTACTCCTTTTTTACATCCGGCACAAATTCATCAAAACCAGGGGTGAGAATCACAGCGCCAACCTGTATCTCCTCAATCTTGGGCAGCATATCGTGAACAATCGCCCCAGCCTTGCACTCCCAAACGCATTGCATACATTCGGAGCAAACGCCACAATTCAGGCATCGTTCCGCTTCTGCTTTTGCGTCCTCCTCCGTAAATCCAAGCTCGACCTCCCTGAAATTCCCCCTCCGTTCCTCAAGCGGGAGTTCGCGCTGGTGATGCCTTGGTGAAACACTAACCCCCTCAATATTAGCCCTTACATCGGTCGTCTGGCTCCCCTCATCTTCCCGACCCACTCTCATATCCTTTCCGGAAAGGAATAAATCAATGGATTTTGCAGCCTTCCTGCCCGCCGCCAAAGCATCAATGAATGTTGCAGGACCACTAACAGCATCCCCACCCGCAAATACATTCGGGATATTTGTTTGAAGTGTTACAGGGTCAACCTCAAATGTTCCCCATTTGTTGAGAGCGAGGATCTCGAATCCGGTAACATCTGGCTGCTGGCTTATCGCCTGAACGAGCATATCGCATTCAATTGTAAAGTTGGAATTCGGGATCTCAATCGGTCGCCTTCGCCCGGATTCGTCAGGTTCCCCGAGCTCCATACGGATACATTCTACTCCTGTAACTCTCTTATCACCAAGAACTTTTACAGGATTAGCAAGGAAAATGAATTTCACGCCCTCATCAATAGCGCCGTCAATCTCCTCCGGATTGGCTGGCATCTCTGCACGGGTTCTCCTGTAGACAACAGTGACCTCAGCGCCGAGCCGAAGTAATGTCCTTGCGGCATCCATTGCGGCATTGCCTCCGCCAACGACAACCGCCCTTTTGCCAACTTCCACTGGCTCACCAAGATTGAAGCTCCGCAAAAATTCCACAGCGCCGAACACCCCGGCCTTTTCCTCTCCAGGGATTCCGAGCTTCCTGCTCTTGTGCGCCCCAACGCCAACAAACACCGCGTCATATTTCTTGCAAAGTGCGCCAAGGTCTATATCCCTGCCAACCCGCACATTGTATTTGATTTCAGCCCCGAGTTCCGTAATAAGCCTGACCTCTCGTTCTATTATCTCGCGTGGCAATCTATAAGGCGGGATTCCTGTATAAAGCATCCCCCCGGGATGAGGGAGAGCCTCATAAATAGTCACCCTGTATCCTGCTCTTCGCAAGTCGTGGGCGCACATAAGACCTGCAGGACCAGCACCGACAATAGCAACACTTTTGCCATTATCGGGCTTGCAGGTTAAATCCCACTCCGGGCTAACTTCTCTGTCCGCTACAAAACGTTTCAGAGCATCTATTGCAACAGATTCATCAACCCTTTGTCGTTCGCAGACCTTTTCGCAAGGTCTGGTGCAGATGCGNCCGGTGATACCCGGAAATGGGTTCTTCTCCCTGACAAGTGCGAGCGCCTCTTTGTACTTTCCAGATTTTATCAATTGTATATATCCCTGTGCGTTAACATGGATAGGGCATTCAGCTCTGCATGGTGGCATTCCTGCCTTTTCAATTGCGAAAGCGCTCGGTGTGGACTGTTCAAATAATCGCCAGACTGCTTTCCGTTTAGCGAGGTTTTCCTCAAATATATTCGGGCGCTCTACAGGACAAACGCGAGCACAATCCCCACAGCCCGTGCACTTTTGAAGATCTATGTATCTTGGGTGAAGAAGTATCCTCGCTTTAAAATTCCCGGGTTCACCCTCAAGGCTTATAAGCTCGGCATTTGTCAAAAGTTGTATATTCCTGTGTCGCCCTGCTTCAACAAGCTTCGGCGAAAGAATGCATATTGAACAATCATTTGTTGGAAATGTCTTGTCAAGCTGCGCCATTGTTCCGCCGATAGAAAGGCGCCGCTCAACAAGATACACCTTAAATCCCGACTCTGCAAGGTCAAGCGAGGCTTGCACGCCTCCTATTCCCCCGCCTATCACAAGAACCGCGCCAACCTTCTTATTCCCCATTTGTGCCTTCCTCTTTCAAAGCCTTAAATGATAAAACCTACCCAATCACTTGTCAAATAATTTTTGCTAATACCGGGCGCGAACAAAAAAA
>JGI24721J44947_10010347_pt1 | contig 11822 bp, 8 predicted proteins | sample YelNatPaOPGAMG01_FD_44947 | JGI IMG/M metagenome (IMG submission 44947)
ACTAGTGCTGGTGTGAGGCTCAACAGGATCAAGAGGTTGACGATAGGTGTAGGGGATCGCACTAGCCCCAGGCAAGGCAGTACTGGCAAGCTGTACATAGACGATATCCAACTGACAAGACTGGGTAAGTAGTGGCCAGCTCATGTAGGTAGACCACGGGGCCCGTGCATCGCACGGGCCCCTTCTGTTTAGGTGCCAATGTCGATCAGGCAGCTTTTCTAAAGCCCGCCCTTGCGATATCCTTTCTAGCCATGAGTGCATACACAAGGATAGCTGACCTAAAGGCAGCCATAGACGAACAGGTAACCATAGCTGGCTGGCTATACCATGGCCGTTCTACTGGTAAACTGATCTTCCTCTTGGTGCGGGATGGTAGCGGGATCTGTCAGTGCGTAGTGGAGAAAGGCAAGGTGGATGATGGCCTGTTCGACCAGCTTGACCACCTGGGCCAAGAGTCTTGTCTGGAGGTGACCGGACTGGTCCGGGCGGAACCTCGTAGTCCAGGTGGACTTGAGCTGGCCGTCAGGGGGGCCAGGATCATCGCCCCAGCCACGGGGTACCCAATCACGCCCAAATCGCATGGGATAGACTTCCTGATGAGGAACCGGCACCTGCACCTACGGTCGAGGATCCCCTGGTGCATAGCCAGGATAAGGCACAATGTGGTAGATGCGATCCGTAGATTCTTCAATGATCAGGGCTTTGTACTTGTGGATACCCCTATCATCACCACGATTGCTGGTGAGGAGGTTGGATCCCTGTTCAGGCTGGACTATTTTGGTCAGCAGGTAGCCTTGACACAGACCGGTCAGCTCTATCTCGAGGCAGCGGCAGCCAGCCTCGGGAAGGTGTATTGCTTTGGACCTACATTCAGGGCGGAGAAGAGCAAGACCAGGCGACACCTCACGGAGTTCTGGATGGTAGAGCCAGAGGTGGCATTTACGGACCTGCATGGGCTGATGGATCTGGCGGAGGGGCTGCTCTGTGCGATCGTCAGGAGGGTGCTTACAGACAACAGGGCTGAATTGGAGGCTATAGGGGCAGACATACTATCCTTGGAGAGGGTCTCGCCACCGTTCTACAGGCTGACCTACACCGAGGTGGCACAGCTGCTGACATCCGAAAGGACCAGCCAGTTCATGGCACAGCAGTTGGAACAGCTCCAGGCAGAGAAGGCCAGGATAGAGGCCAGGATAAGGGAGCTTGAAGACCTTTCTGCCAAGAGGCCATCCCAGGCCGACAAGTTGGAGGCTGAGCTGGCAGGGTTGCGTAGCGAACTAGGTGAGGTTACGACCAGGATCGAGAATAACCCCAAGCACGCGGAGTTGGCTGCGAACTTTGTCTGGGGAGAGGATCTTGGAGGTTCTGACGAGACGATCATCTCTCAGATGTTCGATAAACCCGTATTCGTTACGCACTACCCTAGGCAGGCAAAGGCGTTCTATATGAGGCAGGATCGCTCGGATGGGCGTGTCGTGGAGAACTTCGACCTGCTTGCACCGAATGGTTTTGGGGAGATCATTGGCGGGTCCATGAGGGAGGAGGATCATGATCTCCTGCTGGCCAGGATGCAACAGGAGGGACTGGATCCTGATGAATACTGGTGGTATCTGGATCTGAGGAGGTATGGTAGCTTCATGCACGGTGGCTTTGGCCTGGGTCTGGAGAGGACCATAGCCTGGATAACCGGTCAGAGGCATGTAAGACAGTGCATAGCATTTCCAAGGATGATGGACAAGCTGTACATCTAGAAGCTGAGTCTATGCAGACATGGACGATCAAAGCACTGCTGGAGTGGACCACCGGGTATCTAGCTAGTAGGCAGGTGGACAGCCCTAGACTGTGCGCGGAGTTGTTGCTTTCTGAGGTACTTGGCAGGCCCAGGATCGGGCTCTATACGCACTTTGACCAGATCGTCGAGGGGGCCGCATTGGATCGTCTGCGGGATATGGTAAAAAGGGCTGGTCGGCATGAACCTGTGCCGTACATTGTCGGGCGTACGGAGTTCTATTCACTGCCACTGGAGGTCAGCGTCGATTGCCTGATCCCTAGGCCCGAGACAGAGCTGCTGGTTGACAAGGGTCTTGAGTTCCTGCGTGGCAGGACAGGGCCGCAGTTGGTGTTGGACATAGGCACTGGCAGCGGTTGCGTGGCTGTTGCGATAGCAGCCCATTTCAGGCAAGCGAGGGTCATTGCCACCGACGTTTCTACCAAGGCCCTTGCGGTGGCTGCCAGGAATGTACAAAGGCACGGGCTCCAGGCCCAGGTGGAGTTGTTGGCAGGTGACCTGTTCGAGCCTGTAGCCAGGTTAGGCCCGGTGTGTTTCGATCTGATCTTGTCCAACCCACCTTACGTGGCCGCAGGCCAGTTCGATCGCCTGGACAGGAATGTCCGCGACTACGAACCAAGGATTGCACTGGATGGCGGGCCAGAGGGACTGGACGTCATAAGGCGTATCGTGTGCGGGGCAGGTCCGTACCTCAAGCCTGGGGGGGCTATGATGATGGAGATAGGTTATGGCCAAGGCCAAGCGGTCTGTCAGACGATCAGCGACTGTGGCGGATTCTTGGGGCCTTCGCTTTACAAGGATGGCCAGGGTATAGACCGGGTGGTGGTCGCAGTCAGGCAGGATGATGGATGCCGTCCGCAAGGCTAGGTATGGGGCACAGATCACTAGACCGTTTTTTTGTCTGTCCAGGCGATGTCAGCGGGGATGTGGTCAGGCTAGGCTCCGGCCAGGCACACCAGGTCCGTGAGGTACTGAGGCTCAGNCCTGGTGACATGATAGCGGTCCTGGATAACACCGGATGGGAGGCGACCGTGGTCCTGCAGTTGGTGGAAAAGGGGTTGGTGCAAGGGATGGTGGTAGAGAGGCACAAGGTAACTACCGAACCGGCTGTAGACCTGACACTCTATCAGGCGTTGGTGCCGAGGACCAAGTTCGAGCTGGTGTTGCAGAAGTGTACAGAGGTCGGGGTCAGTAGGTTTGTACCATTGGTGGCCGATCGATCCATAGCTCGCGATGTCGGTTCCAAGCTGGACAGGTGGAGGAGGATCGTTTTGGAGGCAGCCGAGCAGTCAGGCAGGGGTTTGATACCCCTGGTGGAAGGGCCGAAGGAATCGGATGTGGTCCTTGGCAGGTCCGAAGGGCAGGGCCTCAGGCTGCTGGCTGTGGCTGGGCAGGAGGGTGAAGCTTTGCACGGTGTATTGGCGTCTGGAAGGCCCATCCGTTCGGTGGAGCTGTGCATAGGGCCAGAGGGTGGCTTTACCTGCCGCGAGCTGGAAAGGGCCAGGCAAGGGGGCTGGAGGTGGGTTTCCTTAGGTAGGAGGGTCCTGCGGACAGAGACTGCTGCGATAGTCGCTAGCGCCCTCGTACTTTATGAGCTTGGCCAGATGGAGCCATAGATGGCACAGTTATTCCTGGTGGCAACCCCTATAGGCAACCTTTCCGACATCACCTTACGGGCGGTAGAGGTGCTCAGGCAGGTAGACATCGTCGTCAGCGAGGATACACGCAGGACAGGAATCTTGCTCAAGCACCTTGGGATATCCAAACCGCAGGTCTCCTTTGGCCAACACAACCAGATCCGTGCGCTAGATAAGATCTTGGGCTTATTGCGGTCTGGCAAGTCGGTGGCCTTGGTGGCGGATGCCGGTACCCCTGCCATATCCGATCCCGGGCTGCTCGTCGTCAGGGCCGCGATAGAGGCAGGCCTCGAGATGACCATGATACCAGGCCCGACCGCCTTTGTGATGGCCTTGGTGATGTCAGGTCTGCCTACTGCCAGCTTTACATTCAAGGGTTTTGCACCCCGCAGGCCTGGGCCTAGGCGGCGATTCCTCCAGGCCGATGCAAACAGCCCCCATACATTGATCTTCTATGAGAGCCCACACAGGCTAAGATCATTCCTGGCCGATGCACTGGCCGTTTACGGGGATCGCAGGGCCGCGGTGGCGAGGGAGCTGACCAAGGTGTTCGAGTCCATCCAGCGAGGCAGGCTCTCCGAGCTATTGGCAGGCCTTCCTGAAAGGCCGAGGGGTGAGTTCGTGGTGGTCATCGAGGGTGCAGAAAAGGGCCGGGGTGGCGAGAGCTTCGAGGGGATAGAGGGAAAATCCTAAGGGAGGGCCCCGGCCCTAAGGGTACAAGGTTAATGAACATGAATTATCATGCTAATATCAGGTCTGGGTTGTCAAGTCCATCCTCGGTGGGTAGGTTTGTATCCGAGGGGTTTTTAGCGTTGACCTGGCCACTGACCCTGGCTATTGTAAATGCCTTCGTCTTAAGGGCTTAATAGTTATGATGGGTGCCAAATGATAAAGAGGACATGTACGTGCGGGCAATTGCGGCTCGCTGACTGTGGTAGGCAGGTCGCCCTTGCAGGATGGGTACAATCGTATAGGGATCATGGGAACCTGGTCTTCGTGGACCTGCGGGATAGGGAAGGGATCACTCAGGTGGTCTTCAATCCTCAGCAAGACCCACAGATGCACAGGTTGGCCAGGACGCTGAGGTGTGAGTGGGTCATTGCAGTTGAAGGTACGGTTCAGCCCAGGGGCGAGGGTCTGGAGAACCCGAAGCTTCCTACCGGCCAGATAGAGGTCTGCGCATCTAGGTTAGAGGTACTCAATACGGCAAAGACCCCGCCATTTGACATAGACAGTGCCGAAAAGACCAATGAGGAGACGAGGCTTACCTATAGGTACATAGACCTCCGGAGGCCTGCCATGCAGAATGCCCTCAAGGTCAGGCATAGAGTCATGATGACGGTCAGGCATTTCTTCGATAGCCTTGGCTTCTGGGAGATAGAGACACCCATGCTTGCCAAGAGCACGCCTGAGGGGGCGAGGGACTTCTTGGTGCCCAGTAGGCTGGTAAAGAACTGCTTCTATGCCTTGCCTCAGTCACCTCAGTTGTTCAAGCAGATACTGATGGTGTCAGGGGTAGAAAAGTACTTTCAGATCGTTCGGTGCTTCAGGGACGAGGATCCGAGGGCGGACCGGCAGGCAGAGTTCACACAGATCGATGTAGAGATGAGCTTTGTGGATAGCCAGGACGTGATGGCCGTCCATGAGGCCATGATAGCCAAGGTATGGAAGGCGATCTTAGGTGTGGATATTGCACTTCCTATCCCGAAGATGACCTACCAGCAGGCAATGGAGGAGTATGGAACGGACCGCCCTGACCTGCGTTTTGACATGCGACTAAAGGATCTGACAGATATAGGCAGGCAGACCGATTACAAGGTCTTTACGGGTGTGATCGAGGCAGGTGGGATCATAAAGGGGATGTGCGTGCCGCAAGGTGCACAGCATTATTCCCGATCCGATATCGAGCTGACACTGACAAGGTTCGTCCAGGACCTCGGTGCAAAGGGCCTTTCTTGGTGCAAGGTCAAGTCTGAGTCCGGGCAATTGGGTCTGACCTTGGGGGCCGCAAAATTTTTCAACGATAGCCTCCAGGCCCAGTTGATCCAGCGATTCGATGCGAAGGATGGCGACCTTTTGCTCTTCGTTGCTGGTCCTGAAAAGGTGGTCAACAAGGCCATCGCACCATTGAGATGCAAGATTGCAAGGCAACTTGGCCTTTACGACCCGAACGAGTTCAAGTTCGTATGGATTGTAGATTTTCCTCTTCTAGAATGGGACCCTCAGGAGAAGCGATTCGAGTCCGTCCACCATCCCTTTACCTCACCCTTGCCGGATGACCTGGGCCTATTGGAGACCGATCCAGGCAAGGTCAGGGCACAGGCATATGACCTGGTAGTGAATGGTTCTGAGATCGGTGGCGGGAGTATCCGTATACATGACATGCAGATACAGCGGCGGATATTCAGGCTGTTGAACATAACAGATCAGCAGGCCGAGGATCGATTCGGCTTCTTCTTGCGGGCCCTTGAATACGGCGCGCCCCCGCACGGTGGGATCGCATTTGGGCTGGACCGAATCATCATGCTCTTGTTGGGCACGGACAATATCAGGGACGTGATCGCCTTTCCCAAGACGCAGAAGGGTCAGTGCCTGCTGACTGGCGCGCCGAGCGAGGTTGACCAGAAGCAGCTCGATGAACTGAATCTGAGGGTCCAGAGGCATTCTCATCAGATTGATCCTGCTGCGCAGTGACCGAACCAGACGGTTGCCGGCAGGGGTGGGCTTGGCATGAAGGGTTTTTTGTATGCGTTGGCGGCCCTTGTCGCTGGCTGAGAAGTGCAGGCTGGCCTTTGGCGGGGCGGTTGTCCTGACCCTGCTATTGGTGCTGGTCTTTCCATATCTTTGGATGCAGAAGCTGACGGTCAAGGCCCTCTTGGACGAGAGCCGCGAGCGGGTCAGGCTACTTTGGCTTACCCATTTTAGACTGGATAGGCTAAATCAACCTGGCCCCCCATCCATAGACCTGGAAGGCAGCCTTGTAGGTCCCAATGGACTGGGGATTAGGTGGCTGAGGTTGGATACTGGCCAGGGCAATGTCTTGGCGGTATTGGATCAGCCGGATCGGCAATACATACAGTCGATGTTGGCCCGCCAATCTGATGAGGAATTGCATCAGGTCAGGGAGCGTGGCCAGTTGAATTGCTACTATTACAGGGTCGTAAGGGCCACAGAGTCCTGCCTTGCCTGTCATAACACCCAAGGGCCGGCACCTGTTTTCTCTATCAACGCGCCCGTCGGAGTGGCCATTGCGGTAAGCCAGGATGTGGGTGGCCAGATAAGGCGGATCGTGTTGGTCAACCGACTGGCAGTGGCCATTGCAGGCCTTCTCGGTGCTACAGGGGCAATGGTGGCATTCTACTGGATAACGCAGCGAGTCATATTGCGGCCTATCAGGCAACTGAGGGCCCTGGCGAATAATGTGGCGGAGGGCAACCTCGATATCAGGAGCAGCATAGATACAGGGGATGAGTACCAAAGGCTCGCTGAGGCCTTCAATCACATGCTTGATACCCTAGAGGCTGCACAAAAGAAGCTCCAGGAGGCCAATAGGCAGTTGGACCAGAAGATTGCCGAGCTTTCCCAAAGGAACGTAGAGCTTTTCAGGGCAAACAAGCTCAAGAGTGAGTTCCTGGCCAATGTCTCGCACGAATTCAGGACACCTTTGAACTCGATCATAGGCTTTGCACAGGTCCTGAAGGATAGGCCCACACTCCTCAAGACTGAGAAAGGACAAAGGTACATAGATAATATTATCTCCGGCGGAAACACGCTCCTACAGATGATCAATGACCTGCTGCAATTGGCAAAGGCTGAGGCAGGCAAACTAGAGGTGCGGGTCGAACAAGGCTCGCTGCCACAGATATGTGAGGCATTGCAATATGCCTTTCTTCCTCAGACCCATCAGAAGCGTCTGAGGTTGAAGGTCTCGCTGGACCCAGATATCCCATTGTTGTGGACCGACTGCGGCAAGGTACAGCAGATCCTCCACAATCTGGTTAGCAATGCCGTCAAGTTCACGCCCGAACGTGGCCAAATCGAGATCAGGGCCAGGATGGTCGACCAGAAGACCCTGAGGGTGGAGGTGGCCGATAACGGTCCAGGAATACCCGAAGAGGACCAGCCGATGCTTTTTGAGAAATTCTACCAGGTAGATGGTTCATTGACCCGCAAGGCATCTGGCACTGGCCTCGGACTGGCCATATGCAAGGAGCTGGTCACGTTATTGGCGGGCAGGATCGGTTTCGAGAGTGCCCCCGGCAAGGGGTCGGTCTTTTGGTTCGAGATACCAGTAGCCCTCGGCCCGATGCCACAGCATCCTGTCAATGCCTAAAAGGAGGTCTTTGGTATGGATAGTCTCGCATTGAGGGTCCTCTTGGGTTTGCTTATATGTGTTACGTGCCTGAATCCTGCTGACTGGGCGCAGACACACCCCTTTTGCCCTGAAGATCTGCTAGCGTTCTCGAGGATTGGCCAGGCGCAGGTCAGCCCTGATGGCCGGCGGGTGGTGTTTGAGGTCAAGACGGTAGATATGGAGGCGAACAGGACCAGAACGGATCTTTGGCTTGTAGACGCCAACGGTGTGGGCCTCAGACAGCTTACAACGCATCCAGAGGATGATATCTGCCCTTCATGGGACCCCAACGGCAGACAGGTGTGGTTCATCTCGAGGCGCAGCGGTTCATGGCAGGCCTGGAGTATATCTATTGAGGGTGGCGAGGCCACTATGAGGACAGACCTGCCCTTGGATATAGCCAACCTGAAGGTAAGCCCCAAGGGCACACACATCGCCTTTACGGCAGAGGTATTTGCTGATTGCGATGGGATGGACCGGACCAGAGCGCGGCTGGACCAGATGGCCGCTCAGAAGGCTACCGGCAGGGTCTATGACCGTTTGTTTGTCAGGCATTGGGACAGGTGGACAGACGGCCGCAGGTGTCACTTGTTCGCCATGCGGATCGGTGGCAAGGCCGTAGATCTGATGCAGGGGATGGATGCGGACTGTCCTTCGGTGCCATTTGGCGGCCCAGAGGAATTCACATTCACACCCGATGGCGATGCGGTGGTATTTACCGCCCGCTTGGCTGGTAGGGCAGAGGCATGGTCGACCAACTTCGACCTTTTTGTTGTCCCATTGGATGGGACTGCCCAGCCGAGGCCTCTTACACAAGACAATCTGGCATGGGATACGCATCCAGTATTCTCGCCAGATGGCAGATATCTGGCATACCTGGCCATGGTCAGGGCTGGGTATGAGTCAGACAGGTTCAGGATCGCATTGCGGGCCTGGCCCGATGGTCCTCAGCGTGTCCTGACCGAGGGATGGGACAGGAGCCCTTCGAGCATATGTTGGTCTGCAGACGGCAATTGTATCCTCGCTGTTGCAGCTCACCTGGGCCAACAAGGGCTGTTCGCAGTGGACGCAAGGACTGGACAGGTGAAGACCATATGGGCAGATGGCTGCGTCGAGCATGCAAGCCTTGGCGCAAATAAGGTGATCCTTGGCCTAAGCAGTTTCTCTCATCCAACGGAGTTGTTCTCTATAGGACTTGACGGCACAGGCCTGACCCAGATGACCTTCTTGAACATGGACAAGCTGGCCAAGGTGAGGATGGGCACAGCCGAGCAGTTCTCATTCGCAGGTGCAGGCGGCGACAGGGTATATGCGTACGTAGTCGCGCCAGTGGACCTGGACCCGAATGCTCGATATCCGCTGGCGATGCTGATACATGGTGGGCCACAGGGTTCCTTTACCAACAGCTTCCATTACCGATGGAACCCCCAGGTCTATGCTGGGGCAGGCTACGGGGTCTTGATGATAGACTTCCATGGTTCTACAGGCTATGGTCAGGCCTTCACGGATTCGATCAGGGGCGACTGGGGTGGCAAGCCTCTTGAAGACCTGAGGTTGGGCCTTGCTGCTGCCCTGAATCGCTATCCATGGATAGATGGGCAAAGGGTGGCCGCACTTGGTGCGTCATATGGCGGTTACATGATCAATTGGATAGCTGGCAACTGGCCCGACCGATTCAGATGTCTTGTCAACCACGCTGGCAGCCTTGACGAGCGTATAGGGTATTTCGAGACCGACGAGCTATGGTTCCCCGAATGGGAGTATGCAGGCCCCCCATGGGTCGATCAGCAGGCATATGAGCGTTTCAACCCCGTAAGCCGGGCGGCCAACTTCAGGACGCCTATGCTCGTCATCCACGGGGCCCTGGACTACCGCGTACCGGATACGCAGGGCATCGCAACATTTACGCTGCTACAGAGGTTGGGCATCCCCAGCAGGCTCCTGTACTTCCCTGATGAAGGCCACTGGGTCTTGAAGCCCCACAACAGCCTACAGTGGCACAGGACCGTCCTGGCCTGGCTCGATCAGTGGCTTAGGTAGTGCCCTGGTCCACACAGTCGCAGACCAGCTCGTAGGGTCGGGCATCGGTTACCTTGGCCTTGACGAATGTGCCAGGTTTGGCGTGGCAATTGCGGATGAGGCAGTTGCTGTCTATCTGTGGGGCCTGGCCATAGAAACGACCGATGCGGGTCCGCCTGGACCTTTCTTGATCTACAATGCAGGTCAGGACCGACCCTATCCTGGCCAGGTTCTTTTCTAGTGCGATCTGCTGCTGGGTCTTCATGACCAGATCGTAGCGCCTACGTTTAGTGGCTGAGGGGACCTGGCCTGGCAAGGATGCAGCTGGTGTGCCGGGTTCACTGTAGAATGGAAAGCAACCCAGTGCATCAAAACGCGCCCACCGGATGAATTCCAGCAGCGACTCGAACTGTGCCTGGGTCTCACCAGGGAAGCCTACGATCAAGGTGGTCCTGAGGATCATATCAGGTATGGTGGTCTTGAGTTCCTCTATGAGCATCCTCAAGGACCTGGCGGTATCTGGCCTTCGCATGGCCTTGAGTATCTGGTCATCGACGTGCTGTATAGGCAGATCGACATAGTGGACCACCTTGCTACTTGCGGCCATGGCCTTGATGAGCGTGCCTGTTAGGCCTGAAGGGTAGAGATACATCAGCCTAGCCCAGGCAAGGCCATCCAGCCTGTCGAGGCCTTCGATCAGCCGGACCAAACCATCCTTGATGCCTTGATCCTTCAGGTATGCGGTGATGTCCTGGCCTATCACTATCAACTCCCTTACCCCGGCCTGCACCAGGTGCTTGGCCTCCTGAAGGACCTGCTTCAGGGGCTTGCTCGCATGTGGGCCGCGGATGGATGGGATCGTGCAGAAGGAGCAATGGTGGCTGCAGCCCTCACTGAGCCGCAGGTAGGCTGTGTGGCCTGGCCCTACCAGGACTCGGATCGAATCGTCCAACAGCAATGGTCTGGCCGTATCGTCCAGATATGTCCTTTTCTTGGTATCAGAAAGGGTCTGCAAGATGATCTGCGCGATCTGGTCCCTGTAAGACAGACCTACAAGGGCGTCGATGCCCTTGACCTTCCTGAAGAGCCCTTGGCCAAGCCTTTGTGCCAGACATCCGCATACGATCACCTTCTTGGCACTGCCCTGCATCTTGAGCCTCATGGCCCATCTTATGGCATCGATGGACTCGTCGATGGCAGGCCTTATGAAACCACAGGTATTGATCACTACGACCTCGGCCCTTTCCGGATCACTGGAGATGACCAGGCCTGACTGGGCTATGTGGGCCAACATCCTCTCGGTGTCCACCTGATTCTTGGGGCAGCCCAGCCCGATCATCCCCACTGTTGTAACCTTATGGATCTTGTCGACCACAAATAAAAAATAGCACGACCTGGACCATAGGCAAATATCAAAGCCAAAAAGGATGGGAAAGGCTTGACTGGCCTTTCAAGAGACGCCATAGTAACGTCTGTAGACGATCGAAATCCGTGCAGGTTGGCAAGGAGGCCTCATTAGCAAGGGCCGGACGATGAGTGAAAAGCCAAGGACAACCTGGTTTGGCTGGTGGGTTTTATGGTTGAGCGTGGTCTTTCTGGCCTGTGGGGGATGTGGGGACTTCTTTGCAGAGAAGGCCACAGAGCTGGAATCAGAAAGGACACTCTCTGACCTGACAGGGGTAAGGCCCTTTACAGAGCCCAACGTACCTAGGCACCCAGTGTACGAAAGCCCACCCGAGATAAGCAGGCAGGTGGTATCAGGGGTGGAGGAATACAAGCTATTCTATTTCTGCAAGTATCACACATCCGATAAACTCCGCCAGATCATATATGAACAATTCGCAACCCAGCTATTTGACGAGAAGGGCAAGTCTACAAACGTAAAGGATTACACTGTAACCAGTAACCCTGCCACCAATCAGCTAGTGGTCAGATGCCCAACGCTTCAGGACGTAGAGGCGGTATTGGAGGTCCTGGAAAAGGTGGATGTCCCACCTATACAGGTCAGGATAGACTGTATGGT
>JGI24721J44947_10010354_pt1 | contig 11819 bp, 10 predicted proteins | sample YelNatPaOPGAMG01_FD_44947 | JGI IMG/M metagenome (IMG submission 44947)
TTCAAAAATATTCCTGCCGGGCTTGTCTCTGCNGGCATCATGATCGCGATTGTGCTCGTNGTGTTTGGATTCATGGGTTTCGCGAACATAGAGCTTTCGACNGCAACNGCTCTTGTCGCCTCCATCACGCTCGGCGTAGGCATCGATTACCTCATTCATTTTTCCGCGCGCTGGTTCAGCGAGCGAGCCAGCGGAAAGAGTCTGGAAGAAGCCACAAGCAGAACGCTCAGTCTTACCGGGCGGGGAATCATCATCAACGCCATGGCGATTATTTTCGCGGTGATTCCGCCATTTTTTTCTCAATTTAGACCAATCATGTATTTCGGAATACTCTGTTTCATGTCAATATTCTTATCGCTTATCGGCGGGCTTGCGGTCATGCCCGCGATGTTGTCCGCCGTGCCGGAAAGGTTTTTCAAACGCGTCAAGGTAGGATAAGATACAACAATGGAACATCAGGTACGCGAGCGCATTGTCGATCAGTCGAAAGCGCTGTTCTTCAACCGGGGTGTGCGGAATGTCACAATGGATGAACTTGCCTCGGCGTGCGGCATAAGCAAGAAGACGCTCTACGTGAATTTCCCGAGCAAAGAAGAGCTTCTCCACTACATCATGATGCAATTGAGAGACGAGCTTGTGGAGCGTATACGCCGGATTCTCAGCGACACCTCCCAGCCCGTCTTTTCGCGTCTGAGAGATGTGATAAACGCCGTGAGCCTCCACAGCATGCAATTCGCGCCGATATTTCTCGAAGACGTAAAACGCCTTCAGCCCGGAACCTGGCGCGAACTGCAGGCCTACAAGAAAAACGGCATTGCCGACGCCATCCGCACACTCATCCATGACGGCCAGGCTCAGGGCTATATCAGAAAACTGCCTGAGAACTTCATTATCCACGTCTGCTTCGCCCTCATCGATGACATTTTAACGCCCGAGACAATGCTCGAGCTTTCCATGCCCTTCCGCGACCTATTCGAACATCTCATGTCGCTCTTTTTTGAGGGCTTCCTTACTGAGGATGGCAAAAAAGCGATATATTATAGAGAATAGAGTCAGTAAGAGAGGAGGCTGTATCGTGGAATCTATCATGAAACCACCTGAAAAAATCACGCTCGCCCTCAGCCATACCGACAGCATCGCATTCAACAAGCTTATCCATGTATCACCGCAGACTATCGACAAGCTCATCGACGCGCCAGTACTGAGAAAAGCCATAGCAAAAGTGTTCGAATGGTCAACCTATCGCTCAAGCCTGTCATTTAAGGAATATCCGAGGCAGGTCCAGCTCGACAAGTTCTACATAACGCGCGCGTTCATAAAGGCGATCGATGCCGCGCTTGCCAATGCGCAGAAGAGCCCTGTATTCAGGCATTCGCTTGTCAACTCTGTATTGCCTGCCATGTTCAGCGCAATCGATAAAACGGCCGAGCGGGAAACGGCTTTCAAGCAGCGGTACGGATTCGGTCCGCCCCGCTTTTTGGTTCTCAGCCCAACCAAATTCTGCAATCTCCATTGCACAGGCTGCTATGCAAACAGCGATTCGGCGAGCCGCGAAAAGCTTTCATTCGAAACAGTCGACAGAATTATTCGCGAAAAAACCGAAGTCTGGGGTTCAGTTTTTACCGTTATTTCCGGCGGCGAGCCGCTTTTGTACGAAAGCGAGGGCAAGACAATGCTGGATCTGGCGCGTGCGCATCAGGACAACTATTTCCTCATGTACACAAACGGCACCATGATCGACAAAGGCATGGCCCGCAAACTCGCCGAAGTCGGGAATATCACCCCCGCGATTTCAGTAGAAGGCTACGAAAACGAAACTGATGCGCGGCGCGGCAAGGGTGTCTACAAGAAAGTTTTGAGCGCCATGGAGAACCTGCGCGCCGAAGGTGTGCCGTTCGGCGTCTCACTCACCGCAACAAAAGAGAACGCTCACCTCATCCCGAGCAAGGAGCTGGTCGAGTATTACACAAGGTTAGGAGCACTATATTTCTGGATTTTCCAGCTCATGCCGATCGGCCGTGCTTCCATGGATCTTGTGGTGACCGCCGAACAACGGCTCGACATGTATAATCGCATGTTCGACCTCATCAAGAATAACCGGTATTTTATCGCTGACTTCTGGAACGGCGGAACGTTGAGCAATGGATGCATTTCCGCAGGGAGAATGCGCGGAGGCGGCTACCTCTATATCGATTGGAACGGGCATGTCACACCATGCGTATTCAATCCCTATGCCGCAGGCAACATCAACGAAATCTACGCGCGCGGAGGAGAACTGAGCGAAGTGCTGGTATCGCCCTATTTCGATTCACTTCAGAAATGGCAGAAAGACTATGCCATGAAGGGCGAAAAATACGAGGGCAACTGGGTGCTCCCCTGCCCCATGCGCGATCACTATGCCGATATGCTGAACATTCTCGAGAAAACGAATCCCGAGCCGGTGGACGAGGCCGCAGCCGAAGCCCTGCACGATCCAAAATATCATGCTGCAATGATCCAGTACGACAAGGAGCTCGAGCAGACCATCGGGCCATTATGGAAAAAGAAATATTTGAAGCGTTGAAGAAACGCGCATTTGCTCGCTTCTTTTTCAAATGAGAGAAGACAAACAAGTGAAAAAGAATCTTATAATTACTGCGTCTGATCGAAAATACGGAGATTTCCTCATAGAACACTGGCTTGCATCTCTATGGGATACAAATGATCGAAATGGGGCTGATATAGCAGTGCTCGACTATGGGCTTTCGGTTGCACAGCGCTATTACCTTGCTGCTAACAATATTCTGGTACGGCAATGCATACGCGATGGCCATGTCACCACCTTGCGTTACAGGGACATGGAGAAACTGCTCCAGGAATATCCGCATTATGAGCAGATTCTGCTCTGTGACTCGGGAGATATCATCTTCCAGGGAGATATTCTGCCACTTTTTTCAGACCATCCCGACATGTTCCGTGCAGTATGCGAGGATCGCAAACCATTCTTTTCGGTTTTTATCACCGATGACTTTTTCGAGCCAGAAGATCGCAAGAACCTTTCGGCGTGTTTTATCAAGAATCCAATGATCAACGGAGGGTTCGTACTGGCACCGCGTGAAAAAATGCTCATACTCTGCAATGAAGTATTGACAAAAATCAAGGATAAAAGCCGATTCGGCCCTGACCAGATTGTGCTGAACGGATTATTGTATCGCGTCGGCTTTCACAGGCTGGATTCCATCTATAATTATGTCATTGCGACAGCAAAGGCTGGAGTACAGATTGTCGACGGAAAATATATACTGCCGATGGTCGTCTCCCTTTCGTCGTGCATAACGCAGGAAATATTAAGGCATTCAGACCCGTCGAGAATTTTGGCTATGGACCAGGACACAATGTATTGAAACACAATGTCTATAACGCACTAAAAGGGATCTATCAGTCTTCGGAAGGTCTGTTCAGAACCCAGGAACAATTCCTGGATTCGCAAAAGCATTTCAAATCGATGATGCGCCGGGCTATAAGGGAAATAGGCATTCAGCCGATGAGAAAAAGCTAAACGGAGCGCCTCTGTATCATTGGAAGATGCATTATGAAAATTCGAGGAACACAATCGAAACAACAATACCGGCAAGCCCAACCAGCTGGAACGGAACCACTGCAATGCCGGACACGAAATACGCTGCGATAGAAGGATAGAGCACAGCCACACCGTAGTAGGAAGGAGCGAAGGCGCTCATTTTCCCTCGTCTAAACGCAAACTGGCTGATAAACAAGGAGGCAATACCGCAGAAAAAATAAATATAAAAATACGGCGACAAGAGCCAATGCAAGGAAAATGCAGCTTCTGTCAACTTGAGCGCTGCCATTGCCAGCACCATGAAACCAGAAAATGAACCAGCGGAAATCCCCAGAAGCAGCCCTTCTGAAATATGCCACTTCCTTTGGAGGGAGAAGAATGTACCCAGCGCAAATAACGCCGGTAGAGAAAAGGTTACCCAGAAAGAAAGTGCATGAAATACCGCGACTGATGGCTGCTGCGTTAGCCCCACTGTTGCCAGTGAAGCAGTCATCAGCGCGATCCAGCGTATCTTTTGGCGGTCAATATGCTCCTGCAATAACCACGATGACAAGAGCATGGTGAACGCTACATTCGAGCCACATAATGCTGCAACCACATTCGCAGAAAGCGTTTCTAGGGCAAAATAGTTGAAAATAGGCTGAATATTGGTCAGCAAAAATCCAGCGCCCCACCATGCGATCTCTTCTGGCTGCCTGCGCGGCCCCTGCTGCTTTGAATGGATCCATCCGACATGCTTTTTCTCAAGCGTAAGCCCTAGAGAGAGAATGAAATTCCCGCAAAGCGCGAGCAAATAGCCTATAAAAGAGGTCACGAGCTGTCCTCGGACTATAGAATACCGCTTTGTACTCTCTAGATACAATCTTCGCAACACTATGGATGCGCCGAGATGCCCTCAGGCTTCTGCTTGAAAAGAATGGGGGGCCATTTACGTACCATCGTAGCGCGTGCCACATACTGCTTTCGGCGTCCTTAGCCCGTTACGATTTCTTTTGCTTTTTCATACGCGGCTCGACGGATTGCTTCATTCCGAATGTGCATGGATTTTTCGGAAACTGTTTTTCTTTCAGGGCTATGCGCTCGCACGGCAGCGGAAATCGCCTCCACGAATACAGAACCAGCTACGACAGCATGAACGTACGATGCGACAGCACGGGCCTGCGCACCCGAACGAATGCCAAATCCGCCGAAAATTTTTGAGCCGCCTTTGTTGACAGCGCTGAGAAACATTTTTGTATCAGCAGTGATCTCGGTAGCAGCCCCGGTAATTCCTGCGCGCAGAGCTGCATATATGTATGGTCTTCCAAGAGCGATCATTGCAGCGAGCCGGCTTGGCTTCATGGAGGGAGCCGCGACTGGTATCGAGCATATGGCTCCATGGATTTTCTCTGATGCAGCCACACAAGCTTGAGCCAAACCCTCGTCGGCATCGAAAGGAAGGTCGGGAACAATGAGGCCGGCAGCACCGGCCTTTGCCGCGGCATCTACGAACGACGNNANACNGGGCGTAAAAACCAGGCTTGCGTATGCCATAACGAAAACAGGTATTTCCGGATAGGCGCTGTGCAGATCTGCAACAAGAGCCAGAGAGTCTTTCACTGAGCTTCCTTTTTCGAGCGCTAAAGAACAGGCGTCACGGATAATCGGGCCATCGGCGCTCGGATCGCTAAAGGGGATTTGAACCTCCAAGTAGCTCGCACCGCCTTCAACAAGCCCTCGTGCGGCAGCGCGACATCCTAAGGCATCGGGGTAGCCAGCAACGAGATGAGCCATAAGAGGTATGCGTTCGATGCTCATTTTTTTGCTCCCTTCAAATTGTTCATTGCGGCTAATTCTCTCTCGAGAAAGTCTTTCCATTCTTTTGGTCGAAGAAGGGGCGCGGTGATGAACAGGTCTTTGTCTCCGCGGCCAGACATATTGACGACAACCGCCTTCCCTCGTTGAAGTGAACGTGCAAGTGAGAGAGCGGCAGAAGCCGCATGCGCGCTTTCCAGTGCAAAGACAATGCCTTCTGTCTTTGCCAGAAACGTTAAAGCCTCCAACGCTTCGGTGTCGGTCGCTCGGCGGAATTCGATACGGCCAGAACGGCCCAGCGATGCAAGCTCTGGACCAATGCCTGGATAGTCAAGTCCAGCAGAAATCGAATGGGTCTCTGCAACCTGGCCATCGTCGTCCAGAAGAAACCGACTTTTATACCCATGAACGATACCAATGCGAGCTCCGTTGCCGGTCATTCGAGAGGCATGCTCACCCTTTCCCTGTCCGATGCCTCCAGCTTCCACTCCAACGAGCCGAGGAGTTTCATCGTCAAGAAAGGGCTCGAAAAAACCGATCGCGTTCGACCCACCACCGACACAAGCCACCAGCGCCTCAGGTATTACTCCGCGTTCAGCGAGCTGGGCCTTGGTTTCACGGCCAATAACAGACTGGAAAACACGGACCATATCCGGATATGGAGATGGTCCGAGCGCAGACCCTATCAGGTAGTACGTGTTGCTGAAGCTCTCGGCCCAATCGCGAAAGGCCTCGTTTATTGCATCCTTCAAGGTCTTTGAACCGGAATAAACCGGCACAACCTTGGCACCAAACAATTCCATTGTCGCAACATTCGGTTGCTGGCGATCAACATCGATTGCTCCCATGTACACGACACATTCGATTCCAAGTTTGGCGCAGGCTGCAGCTGTCGCCACACCATGCTGGCCAGCGCCCGTTTCTGCAATTATCCGTCGTTTGCCCATGCGCTTGGCCAATAAGGCCTGCCCCACTGCGTTGTTGATTTTATGCGCTCCAGTGTGCGCGAGCCCTTCCATTTTGATATACAGATCCGCACCACCCAAGAGCTTTGAAGCATTCGCAGCATGCAGCAGCGGCGTCGGGCGGCCTATGAACTCGGAACGAATCCGTTCCAACTCCGCATTGAACGAAGGATCAGCAATTTCCTTGAAAAAAGCTTCTTCGATCTCTTCAATTGCACCCCGGAGAACTTCTGGGACATAGCGCCCACCATACGGTCCGAAGTAACCTTTGTCCGAACGGCGAGCCATTATTTCGTTATTCGTTGGCATATTCATCGATCTCCTTAAAAAAATCGGCCATAAGGCCATGGTCTTTTTTCCCTTTTTCGACTTCAAGCTTGCTTGAGACATCGATCAGCTCAGGAGTGTATGCTTTTAAAACATGACCGACCGTGCCAACACTCAAGCCGCCGGCAAGCCAGAGAAAACCGCGATCGGCCAGGTCTTGCGCAAGTTCTGCGGCTATCGCCATCCCCGTGCCTCCAGCTGCATTCTCCGCACGCGCATCTGCCAGTATCCGCGGTTCACCACTTCGCCGCAAAAGGTCGACTACTGCCAGATCATTGACGTTTCCAATTCGAGCGGCGGCGTAGCGTCCTGCTTTGCCCTCGAGGACAGCATCCAGCGCTGCAAGCGCGGAAGGAGCACTTTCCCCATGCCACTGAATGGCGTCTAGGATCCCTTCCCGCGCGAGAGACAGTGCGCTTTCTGCTTTCGAAGAATGTATCTCAGTGATAACCCCAACCAGAAATGGNATTGAATCATCCTGGTTGGATGAATCCTGTTGCAGCTTGTGCAAAGATTGCCAAACCTCTCGCACCANGTGTACGGAAGCTGCGCGTGGACTTTCGGCAAACACAAAACCGAGCAAATCTGCNCCAAGATTGGCGGCCAGGAGTGCATCTTCNGTCCGAGCCAGCCCACAAATCTTGACGAGGGGGCGTTTCAGATTCTTCATTCGAGTTTCTCTGCGTTCGGCGATGCGCCGCCAGAAAATACCCGCAGCGTCCTCTCTCGCACTCTGAAAACCATTGAGAATGGCGGGAATCCCCGCAGGGTCTTTAATAGCAGCCTCCCCGACCAGAATTCCGTCGAAACCGAGGCGGCGCGCGTAGGCAGCGGCCCCAGCAGAATCGATGCCGGATTCATATACGGCTCTGCCTGGAATACGGGATCGAGCTGCCGCAGGAATAAGCGGATCGATAGAAAAAGTAGCTAAATCGCGCGCATTTACGCCGCACAGCACCATGCCTTCGGCAGCGACCGCCCTGAGCTTTGCATAATCCTCGTACTCGCGCACTTCCACAAAAGGCGTCATTCCGAAAGAACGGCAGAGCTCAGCCATGCGGCGCAATAGATCGACATCAAGAATTCGGGCTATAAGGAGTACAGCATCTGCCCCAGCTCGATATGACAGCTCGATTTCTTCTTCTTGCAATAGAAAATCTTTACGAAGGTATGCAAGTTCCGGACGCGCTGTGGAAACATCGATTAAATCTTCCAGCGATCCTTTGAAGTAGTTTCGTTCGGTAAGAACGGAAATGTTCCTTGCGCCAGCCGTTGCATACGCCGCAACAAGTTTTCTTGGCTCCAGAGTTGGAACGATATCACCCCTGGAAGGAGAAGCGCGCTTGATTTCCAGTATCGCACCAGGTTCTGCAAGGAAGGGAACGAGTGGCCTGAGACGCCGCGTTGGAATCCTCGATCCAAAACTCGGCCCAAGCTTCACCAAATCTCGGCGTCTATCGGCTACTATATTCTCAAGAATGTCAGCCATGGTAGGCTCCACCATCAGCGGCAGCAAAAATTCTTGCAGCCATTCTTAGTTCCTCGATTTTGGCTGCCACAGCGCCTGAAGCGAGTGCCGCAGAGGCCTGCTTGGCGCCTTCCACTATGCTCTTAGCACGGCCAGAGATGTAGAGTGCAGCGCCGGCATTGATGGCGGTAGCCGCTTCCAATGCTGGATAGCCTTTCCCGTTCGCCAATTCCATTGCGAGTTTGGCATTGTCGTTTGCATCCCCGCCCTTGAGTTCGTTATGGTCATAGGCTCCAAAACCCTCTGCCTTCGGATCAAAGATATATTCCTTGACTGTGCCATCTTCGGAAATCTCCACGATGTCGGTTTGCGTACAGGGAGATATCTCGTCCATGCCATCGCGGCTATGCATGGTCATGACACGCTTAACCCCAAGGAGACGAGCTGCTTCGGCGACAGGCCTCAGAAGCGCTTTGTCATATACACCGATGATTTGATACGACGCATCTGCCGGGTTTGAGAGCGGGCCGACGAGGTTCATAATAGTCTTGACGCCCAATGCTTTGCGGGCTGGTGCCGCGTGCTTCATTGCCCCATGGTAAAAAGGAGCAAATAGAAAAACGAAATTCGTCTTTTCCAGAAGCTTCTGTGCAGTGGCCACGGGAATGTTGACCGGAATACCAAGGGCTTCATAGAAATCAGCGCTCCCCGACTTGCTTGATACTGCGCGATTTCCATGTTTTGCAATTGGAAGCCCACACGATGCTGCAGCCAGCGCTGCCATCGAGCTGATATTGAATGTTCCCATTTCATCGCCGCCGGTACCGCATGTATCAGTAACTGGAATCTTGGCGGCAAACGGCGTCTTTTTGCGGCGGAGAACCGCTGCGCACCCGGCAATCTCGGCTGCTGCTGGACCTTTTGCGGCAAAGGCCGTCAACAGCGCAGCAGTCTTTGGAGTATCAAGCGCACCATCAGTGAGCTCTTCCATAAAGGATTCAGCTGTCTCTCTGTCCAGGTCCTGCCTTGTCAGAAGCTTTTCCAGCGTAAATTTAAACGCAAAAGGTTCACGCCGGTAGGTCAAAAAAGCCTTCAGAAGAAGTTCGCCTGCCTCGGAAGCTATCGATTCAGGGTGGAACTGGACGCCTTCGATATCGAAGGATGTATGCCGAATGCCCATTATGTCGCCATCTGCAGAGCGTGCAGTGATTTCCAGACAAGAAGGCAGTGTAGCCTCATCAACCACTAAGCTATGGTAACGGGTAAATACTGATTTGGTGCCTATCGTACGAAAAAGTCCCCTGCCGTCCAGCGAAATCTCCTCAGCAATGCCATGCTTGATATGCTTAGCTTGGACAATCTTGCCGCCGAACGCCTGACAGATAGCTTGATGGCCGAGACACACGCCTAGTATCGGTATCTTGCCGGCAAAATGCTGTATTGCTGCGACGCTAATGCCTGCATTCTCAGGCCTTCCCGGACCGGGAGAAATCACGAGGCGCTTCGGCTTTAGCGCTTCTATGTCTTCCATATTGATTTCGTCGTTGCGGACGACAATGACCGGCTCATTCGAAAGCCGTGCCAGCAATTGATACAAATTGTAAGTAAATGAATCGTAATTATCGATCAAAATCGTCATTTCTCCCCCCTTACTTTCAACAGCCAAGAGCTGCACGCAGGGCAGCAAGTTTCTCATTCGTCTCTTCCCATTCGCGCTCGGGCTTGGAGCCATACACAATGCCTGCACCAGACTGAAGGTACCAACGCCCATCTTTTACCAGAGCTGACCGTATGGTGATGCACGTATCAAACCCACCCGCTGCGTCCAGATAGCCAACTGCTCCTGCATAAAAACTTCTGTCCTCAGGCTCAAGGTCGGAAATAATTTCCATCGCCTTGATTTTTGGTGCACCACTGACAGTCCCGGCAGGAAACGCTGACCTCAGAACATCCAGATTCGCGTGACCTTTAGCGGGGATACCCTCCACCTCCGAAACGATATGGATGACATGCGAAAAACGTTCTGGTTCGAAATTGCGAGTCATGTGTACAGAACCGGGTGTGCAGGTGCGGCCAAGGTCATTTCGCGCCAAATCAACCAGCATAAGATGCTCAGCCCTTTCCTTGGGATCAGCAAGCAGTTCTTTTTCTAGTTTTATATCCTCATCGGGCGTGGAACCCCTTCGCCGGGTGCCTGCAATTGGGCGTATAGAGGCGACACCATTGCGCAGGCGGACCAGGCTCTCAGGAGAAGCACCAACAAGCGCATAAGCTCCGAAATCGATATAGAACAAATACGGCGATGGGCTGGCCGATCGAATTCGTCGATAACCTTCCAGCGCCCCCAAACTCGATTCCACGACGAGTCGACGAGAAAGAACAGCCTGCACGATGTCGCCTGCGATGATACGCTCACGGATTTTCTCGACTCCATCCATATAGACCCTTTTGTCAGCTTCCTCGTCGGAAATAACGCTAAAAGAAACGCTTTCCTCTGGAGGAGCCAAGTGGCTGAAATCTAAATCTGAAAGCCGCTTCTTTAAATCCTTGATTCGAGCTTCTAGATCGACCTCGTGTTCCGCATAGTTAAGCGCGATACCATGAATCGTATCGGTGAAATGATCAAATATCAGGTAAAGGTGGCCGACAATGAATTCAGCTTCCGGCACTATTGTGTCGGGTTTGGCAATAATCTTGACCTTGTCGCAGCGCGCTGCAAAATCGTAGCCAAGAAAACCTATTCCACTCGCGGGAACAGGCAAGTGAGGTGCAACCCCTGCGTTCTGGGAAGCGATATAAGAAAGAGCATCAAGTATGTCATATTTTCCTTTGCTTCGTCCTGCTGGTTCTGAGTCGGGTGTCCATGGACGAGAGATACCGTTGACCACAAAAGACACACCATCTTTTTCCTGCCGTACTCGGAAAGCCTCATCGACAAGAAGCAGTGAATAGCGTTCGCGCCCCTGCTTGAATGAGGCCGATTCCAAAATAGCCTTCGAACCCAGCTTCTTTGCCAGCGTAAACGGCGTAAAGCGTTCTCCCGGCATCGAAAATACGATCTCGTCCCCTCTCCTTCCATTCATTGTGTACCTCCAAAGATGTTTCTATGCATAGATACGCTGTTTGCAGGCGAATGTACACGATTGTGTTGATTCTGTCAATAGAAACATGCTGGAACATGCATTCTCTAGCCATGATTTTGAAAAATAAAAAAATGTGTGCACTAACTATTGACAATTTGTCTATAGACAGGTATATTCTATTTCGATCGATTTCAGGAGCAAAGAGATGCCAGGTGGGCCACATGCAAGATTTGGTGCAGGAAGAGGAATGGTACGAGGACCAGCAGGTCCCTTGTTTCTTCAAGCATGCATCCTCGTTCTGCTGCATAAAGGCAAGAGCTATGGATACAGCTTGGCACAAGATCTGAGGCAGTTTGGGTTCGACCCCGCGCGCATCGATATCAGCATCATCTACAGGGCACTGCGCGGCCTGGAAATGCAGGGGTTTGTCGAGACTGCATGGGATGAGAACAGCCTTGGGCCTCAGCGGCGAATGTATGAAATTACGCCGCAGGGCGAAGCGGTGCTTTCTGCCTGGATGCAGGAATTGCACCAGAGGAAGCTCGAAATAGAAGCGCTGGAATCGGTCTATGATGAAGTGACGAACAGGCATCCGTAGGGATGACCTATAGCTTTTTTGGAGG
>JGI24721J44947_10010361_pt1 | contig 11816 bp, 9 predicted proteins | sample YelNatPaOPGAMG01_FD_44947 | JGI IMG/M metagenome (IMG submission 44947)
CCGAAGACTATCGGAAGGCTTATTCTCTTCTCTCTGTTAAGGCTCAGTGTAAGCCAGTACGGCGTTAGAGCGTTGTCTGTCTTGGAAAAACTGTAGCACCTTTTATCGAAGCGGATGGAAGTCCTTTTAAGCTCCAGAACGCTTTCTTTTTTTCTGTTTTCCTCAAAGCCCTTCAGGATCTCGACAGCCTTATCCCTTGCTGTCTGGATTAAAGCTGTGTTGAGGTTGAAGTGCTCTTTGGCTTTTTCATAGCATTTCTCGTGCAAAAACTTCTTCGATTTGGAATTGTAGCCCAGGTACCATTTAACGAGTTTGAAATACTCGCTGAGAGTTTTATTCAAAGCCAGGACTTTTGATTTATTCGGCCTGAACACCTTGCCTACAACGCATATCTGGACTTCTTTCTGCAAGGGGTCATCTCCAAGGCTTTCTTAACGCAGAACTATTTAAACCTTGCCCATTCATCCCAGAGCTTTAGCTCTGGGTTTTCTGGGCACCCATTTTTATAACTTTTAGTCTGTTGTATTAATTCTCCTTAGCCTTTCGACACCATTGAGTTCCCTGATGATCCTTGCTACAGCTTTAGGAACGCATTCTTCCCAATTTCCGCCGTTAAGGATCATCTTTCTGATTGTAGTACCCCGAAGTTTTTCCCTATTGAAGTTAGGAGGCTGAATAACTTCAAGTCCTGCATCTTTGAATACCTGTCCAATTACCGGGTTTCTCGTGATGATAGCCTGTATTTTTGGCACGAGATGCTGGATGTATATTGCGTTACCGACGTATACACTCATCGTCGGGACTGTAGCTGTTATTATTCTGTCGAGGCTTATTCCCTCCTCTTTTAATGATTCTCTAATCATTGTAATTCTTTCTCCTGCAGTAAATGGATTTCTCAGTGTATGGCTCTCGTCTGCCATGCCTACAAGCAAAACGAGCTCGTCAAAGCGTTCCAAAGCCCATCTGATCACACTTAGATGTCCAAGGTGAAAGGGTTGGAATCTCCCGAAGATCAGTGCTCTTCTAACTTGCATAAAGATTGCTATAAAGGTGGTTTTAAAATCTTGTCCTTTTTTAGCACAATCAGAAGGGCTGTTGTCAAGCTAAGCGTGATGGCTAATGTAACAGAGATCCAAAAACCGAATCTTGAAACGTAGAAGACCGAAAAGGTGATAAAAAATACCGAAATAATAGTAGAACTTAGTGAAATCTTCCAGCTAAGCTCTCTGAGCTCGAGCATCTTCTCTCCTTATTGCACCTTTCGGACAGAGTTGGGAGCAGACTCCACAACCAATGCATAGAGTGGGATCGATCCATACCTTTTGGTCGAAGTTCAATGCAGGGCAATTGAAAGTTCNTATACATTCCATGCAGAGATCGCACTTTTCCGTAACNTTCAGTGGAATGATACCCGACTTCCTCCTTTTCTCTCTAGCCCATAGAATTGCGCAAGCTTGTCGTGCGATTACTACTGAAACACCTTCGTGCTCCAGTGCTCTTTTCAGAGTCTCTACCATTCTTTTCACATTGTAGGGATTCACAACTTCGACGAAATCAACTCCGCAACCTTTTACGATATCTTCTATCTTTACTTTTCCGCCATTCTCCCCGCAGGCTCTTACACCTGTGCCCGGATGGGGCTGATGACCGGTCATTGCAGTTGTCGAGTTATCCAAAATAACGAGTACGAATTTGGCCTTGTTGTAGACCGCATTTATCAGTGCCGGAATTCCTGCGTGCAGAAAAGTTGAATCACCGATCGTCGCTATTATTTTATCCTTCAGGACATGGGCAAGGCCATTTGACACTCCTACGCTTGCACCCATGCAGATCGTGATGTCCACAGCTTCCAGNGGCTTGTTTATTCCTAGGGTGTAGCAGCCTATGTCTGAAGGTAGGCAGGCGTTTCCGAGCTCGTTAACAACTTTTCTTATGGCGTAAAACGCTGCTGTATGCGGACAGCCAGCACAAAGCACCGGTGGTCTTGGAGGGGCGATTTTTGAAATCTCNTCTGNTTTCNTCAGGATCTCATCGTAATTNCTAGTGGGCTTAATTCCTAGAGCTTTTGCAATTCCCAGCTCCACTTTAGAAACGTTGTATTCGTAATCCATTGGCATATAGCCGTTCGTCTTGCCGAAGACGCTGATACCCATGGCTTTTAAGTGGAGCTCGACAAAAGGATCAACCTCTTCTACCACAATTACCGAATCCAAGTTCGAAACGAATTTCTCAGTCAGCTTTTCTGGGACTGGATGGGTTGAAGATAACTTCAGAGTTGGAAGCTTCAATTTCAGCATTTTCATCGCATCCTTTGCNTAAGCATAGCNCAGACCGCAAGCAATAAGACCGATTTTTCCCTTTCCGTCTTCGATCCAGTTCATTTCCCAGGTATTGAAAAAATTCTGGATCTCTGAAATCTTTCTATTCAATATGGGTTTTAGCTTTCTAGCAATTGCAGGTAAAACAACATCGGTGTCAGCATGTCGAACCCATTTTACCTTTTCTAGTTTTTTTTCGGGAATTTTTCCGAGTTTAACTATCCCGCTCTGATGGCTGAGCCTGGTATAGCTTCTGAAAATCATAGGGAGACCGAATTTCTCAGACAGTTCAAAACATTGTTTTGTTATTTCCTTGGCTTCCTGAACACTCGAAGCTTCGACAACAGGAAGCTTTGCAATTTTTCCGTACCATCTATTGTCTTGCTCATTTTGACTGCTGTACATACTTGGATCGTCTGCCGAGACCAGCAAAAATCCACCCCTCGCTCCAACATAAGCGAAGCTTAGCAAAGCGTCAGCAGCAACGTTTACTCCAACATGTTTCATGCATGCCATTCCCCCTTTTTCCAGCAAGTGATGCACCGATTGCAACTTCAAGTGCCACTTTTTCGTTTGTGGAGTATTCCACGTAGAATTCCATTCTATCTTTCAGTACTCTGCAAGCTTCGCTAAGCGTATCTAGAATCTCGGAAGAAGGTGTTCCGGGATAAGCGGAACAAACATCTATTCCCGCCTCTATTGCTCCTCTGGCTATGGCTTCGTTTCCGAGAAGTAGAACTCTTTCACCCTCGCTGTCCCTGATAACGTCTTTGAGCATGGAAGAGCGTTGGGGGGTGTGAGATAAAATTTTTTGCTAAACTCGGTTTTTGATATAGATTGATGCAGAGCCATATTGAGCATTTTTTAGTGAGCTGTAAACCAAATTAGTATAGGTACCTTTTTTGTTCGAACAAGAATGGGCTCGCCCGGATTCGAACCGGGGAACTTCGCCGTGTCAAGGCGACGTCATAACCGCTAGACCACGAGCCCTACGAAGTTTTAAGTATTTTGACTTATGAATTTTGCGGTTCGATCTCTTTAAGTTTTCTGGCTATTGCCTCTCTCAGCTTTTCTGCAATAATCTTGCCATCTACCTTGCCCCTGAATTCTCCCATGACTATGCCCATTAGTGGTTTAAAGGCATTCTCACCTTTTTCTGCTATAAGTCCTATCTTTTCGTCAACGAGTTTTTGAATGAAGTTATCAACATCGCTCCTCGAGCCAATCTTTTTCTTTAATTCATCTTTGTTGGCAGTTGGGTTCTCTATCAGCGCTCTAAGAGCAGNCTCGGCACCCTCTTTCGCGATATCTCCATCCTTGATCATTTCCAAGACCATCCTGAAGTGGTTTTCATTTAAAACATCAACGTTACAGTTTTCCCTTCTGAGCTCGGTAGGGATCACATGAATAACCCTTGCAACAATCGTGGGCAAAATAGAGCTGGAAAATTCTTCGAAAAGCCCATAGTACTTTGAGTCTGCNATCTCGGAGGCTAGATCCTCTGGTAAAAGCTTAGCATATCTCCTCGCTCTTTCCTCAATCAGTTCGGGTATTTCAACATCTAAGTAGTCCCAAGAAAGCACGGGCGGAACATCGGTTTCTGGATACATTCTTGCCGAACCCGGGAGTGGGCGAAGGTAGGAGGTAGTTGCATCTTCATTGGCCTTTCTGGTTTCTTCAGGAACTCCAATTAGGCAGAACTTAGCCCTTTCCAGTATCCTGCGCAAGGCCCTTTCGGCTCTCTGTGGCTCTCCCGCNGCTATTACAACCGCGTCACCTTCTAATGCTCCGACTNCGCTCCTGAGTGTTTTGACTTCTTCTGCGGTTATGCCGTAGCCTGGAAGCTCGTCGGTGTGAAATATCCCGCCNAACCCAAATGCCTTGGCTATATCTGCAAATTCACTCCCAAGCCTTCTTCCAGGCTGAATTTCCATACNGACTATTCCTGANAAATTTCTAAGTAAGATCGCNTTCACGTTTTTTCCTCTTAATATCTTCGACTTTGTACCTCTGAAAACCTCTGTCACGTCGAAAATTTGATCCAAAACATGCGCGTTTCTATTTCTTAGCAGATCTCTTATCTTGAGCAGATTTATTTGTCTCAAAACTTCATACTCGACGACTTTATCGATCAATTCCAATTCTTGAACGCCTTTTATCTCAACCCTTGCCCCTCCCTTTATGCTAATATTTACGTCCTGTCTTATCGTCCCAATACCTCTTTTTACCTTGCCGGTCGATCTGAGGATCATTCCTATCTTCTTTGCAGTCTCTTTGGCAATTTCAGGAGTTTTTATGTCCGCTTTGGTTCCTATTTCAATCAGAGGTATTCCCAATCTGTCCAGAGAGTAAACTGTATATCCCTCGCCATCCTCAACCTTCCGGCAAGCTTCCTCTTCAAGGCACAGTGTCCCGATTCCAATTTTTTCACCCCTCACCTCTATTTCTCCATCTACGGCGACCAGAGCGGTTCTTTGAAAACCGGTTGTGTTGCTTCCATCGATTACGATCTTTCTCATCACGTGAATCTCGTCAAGAATTATCATTTTCAGCATTTTTGCAACCTGGATAGCTATTTTTAGGGCCTCTTTGTTTATCTCGGTTGGCGGCTCCTCGTCTGCCTCGACCAGACAGGTTGTGTCGTAGTACTTATACAGGAACTTCTTTCCCCTCTCGATCTCTTCTTTTGCGGCTCTATCCTCTTCGCCCATTTCGCTTCTCTTTAACCTCAAATAGCGTTTTATCTCTAGCTTTGGATCCTCTGAGGACTCTGTCGGGCATCTGCAGAAAAGCTTCTCTTTTGTATCAAGCTGCTGGTGAATCTCGATACCAACTTTCAAACCGTGCCAGTTCTCTTCAGACATATCCTTCTGATCCCTCCTCTAACGTCTACTAAAACAGCTTCTGGGGCTATTATCGGTTTGTAACCAGCAAGAGCCTTGATAATTTCCATCGACTGAAGTCCACAGGTAATCGTATAGCTGATCGGGTCTCTTTCAGTCTTTGGATACTCCAATTCCCAGAATTTGATGCCGTCAGGGAGAAAGGTGGTGACGATGTCTGGAACAAATGGTACTCCGATTTCCTCCGCTACCCTTGCGATTTCTGGGATGTACTTATGTGCTACGATAATGTCAACTCCCTTCAAAATCCTCCTGAGCTCTCTGTGGTCTTCCGGGTATAGATAAGAAATCACACAGCTGCCATCCGATTTTGGATNCACAACATCGTACTGATTTGCTTCCAATGGGTTTATAGTNCAGTCTACAAGCGTTTCGAGGGGAGTTAGAAAGTCGGAAACATANCGAATGCATCCGATTCCACAACGCCATAGAATTTCGAGCATCATCCTGCTTCCCACGACTGCTACGCTGTATTTGCCCAGATATTCGATCATCTGTCTATCCATCAGTTCCCGCCAGAAGACGTGCTTCATATATCTTCAAATCTGTCCCTGAGGCTTTCTAGTACTTTTGGAAGCGTGGTATATTCCATTTCTTCGGCTGAGAGCCTGTGAGGCTCAAAAGGTCCGTGTCTGCGCATGTATTCCGCAATCTCGTTAGCCTTCTGTCGGGCATAATCGAAAGCGGGGTCGTCGAACATATCAACAGGACCAATTAGCTTACCATCGGAGAGTTGGAATCCTGCGCATACGCACCGAGGGGGACCATCAAAACGGGTGCATTTTGAATACCTGAATGGTACGGGCATTATTGGGCCGTTGTGGCTTCCACGCATCCAGCCGCTTACTAGGTGTGGGAACGAGAAGGCTTCTAGGATCTCTCCGACCGCTGGCAAACCACTCTGGGCTCTTATAATTGCAACAGGGTCGTCTTTGCCTACATACTCTCCTGCTACCTGATACAGCTTCTCGGTGCTCACGACCGCTACAGGCTCGTCAGCAGGCAGTTTTCCAGTCTTAGGATAAACCCTCTTTATTACAAATCTGCTCTTGCTACCAATCAGTGCTAGAATACTGTATAACTCTTCAGGGCTGCGCATAAGCACTCTTTTGTGCTTTAGAATATCCCAGATTTCGAATACGAAGCCAGAATGCATGGAAGGGTCTATTACGAGGCCGGCAGTGTTGAATGGATCGGCAAATATTCTGAATATCGGAAGGTTAAATGCTCCGGGCTCCGTTTTGTCCATCATGAAAACGAGAAACGGCTCTGATTTTCTTTTTGTGAATTCCATCTCTGCTATTCCAGGACCTAGACCTCTGATATTACCTGAGAAAGCGTCTTTGAGCAGATCCTGCCCTGCACCGTACAGTTGCATCTCCTTTGCTCTTTCGGCGCATTTGCTGAAAACGTTCCAAGCAAGTTCGTGGATTTTGGGATTGTCAACTCCTTTTTTGTGAGTCATGAGCAGTTCTAGATCGTCTCCAGCATTAAAAACGCGGAAATCGATTATTTCACCACTCTCNATAGCTCTTGTTAGGCATTCTTCGGCTAGTTTTTTTATTTCATCAGGGACAATGGTATGTCCTGCGACACTTCCGACATCAGCCTTTATCAGCGATATTGTTATCTTCATGGGGCTGAATTTAGCGTAAACAATTTAAACTTTAAGGTTTTTTAAATGGTTAGAGTGATGATTATGTTAGAAAGAGTGCCAACGGGTATACCTGGTTTTGATGAACTCTGCGAGGGCGGATTATTGAGGGATAGGAGCTATCTGATTTCTGGTACTTCTGGTTCCGGAAAAACTGTTTTTGCGATGCAGTATTTGGTTAACGGAATCCAGCGATTTAAAGAGCCGGGTATATTTGTAGCGACAGAAGAAAGACCTCAGCACCTTCGGGAACACTTTCTGAGCTTTGGATGGGATCTTGAAAAGTTGGAAGATGAAAACATGCTAGCAATCGTTGACGCCACTTCGACGAAGATCGGTCTACCATCTGAGGAAAGATACATTGATCTTAGACCCTTCGATACAAGGTCTCTCCTAGATCAGATAATAACGATACAGGATGAGATTGGGGCGAGAAGGGCGGTAGTGGATTCCACAACTTCAATTGGATTCACAATTTCTGATCCTGCGAGATTCCGGATTGAACTGCTAAAAATTTCAACCACCATGGAAATCTTAGGATTGACTTCTCTGCTGACTTGCGAGGTTGTGGAAAATGGCCCGGACAGGATAAGCAGATTCGGTGTTGAGAACTTCATAGTAGAAGGTACAATCGTTCTTTATTATACAAGAGTTGAAAACACAAGAATGCGAAGCCTAGAAATTTTCAAAATGCGTGGAACGAGTCACAGCAAGAAAATCCATCCTTTTGAAATTACGAACAAAGGGATAGTCGTTTATTCTAAGGAGGAACTTCTTTAAAATCTTTTTAGAATGTATTTTTTAAGATTTAACGGGTCAGAAAAGTGGAAAAGTCTTGAATTTCCACATAGCTTGGCCATCGTTGTGCATAATTCGACAAATCTGCTCTCATTGCCCAGCATTACTATCTGTAGCTTTGCTTGGATTTTTTTGAGCATTTTTGCCTCTCTTACTGCGCAAGCCCAAGGAGTTACCTTTGGATCATAGCTTGAAGTTGGCTCTCCATCGCTTATGAGAAACACTATTCCAGTTCCACTTTTTTCAGAAAGAATTTCACGTGCCCTCTTTAAGGCAAGACCGATATCCGTTCTCCCCTTTGGTTCAAGGTTCAATATCTCATCTCTTCGAACCTTGGTAACTTTGTGATTGAATGCCATTACCACCAGCTCGTCGTCAGTCGATCTCCTCTCTATGGCCCTTCTGAGTGCGATTGCAGCTTCTATTGCTCCAACGATCTTTTTGCCTCTCATTGAATCGCTAACGTCTATCAGCATTACGTAGACACATTTTTCAGCATGTTTTGGCTGTCTTGCGAAGATTTCCTCTAAATCCAATTTACCCTTAATCGCGGATCTTAAAAGAGATTCGCAGAGGTCTATATTATCAAAGGAATGAATCCCAGGATCGAATTCGACCAAACTTTCGCCACTAAAAATCGAAATTCCTTCTTTATTTGTTAAGTTCTCCCCCCTCTTCTTCTGATCAAGTTCTTCAAGGGCGATGGAGAGTATTTTGTCGCCTATTATCTTTTCTGCTATTGCCTTGTATTTCACGACCNTTCTGTGAAATTTCCCTTCAACGTAGTCAATATAACCAGAATTCTTTAGATCTTCAACTATTTCGTCAAAGAAATTCTCTACAAGCTGATTTGCGCTTAGATCTTCTCTTTTCACTTTGCCTTTTTTGAGCATTTCCTTAAGTTCTTCCCAAGCCATTCTCTTCGCAGTTTGGTACTTTTCGAGCTGTTCTGTCCAATAACCGTCAAAAAATCCGAAATTTCTTACAGCTTCCCTAAAGAATGGATTGTCGTCAAATCTCTTTAATTCGTCTCTCAGATATTTCTTTATGAGATCTGTGGGATCGAAATTGCCTTTTTCTCGGTAGTATGGGTTGAATAAGGAATAAAGAAGATCATCAAACAGCTTACCTAAGGTATGTTCTTTTCTGCATGCTCTGCATTCAGGTTTCTCGATCATAGGCCTTGTAAACGTAAATTCCGTCTCCGCTTCTCTCAATTAGACCCGAACATCTTGCTATTGCCTCAAGTGTTATCTCGACTGCAGATCGGAGCTCTTCTTTTCTTCTACAGAGCTTAGAGGCGAATACACTCAAAGTACCGTTCGTTTTGTAAACATTCAGGATCCTTTTTCTAGCGATTTCTTCGATTATTTCCCCGAATATATTTCTGGGAATCATGGAATAGATCGAACTACAAACGCTGTCAATTGAGTCGTTCAGAACCCCTTCTATGATTTCGTCTTTCGATACCTCTGTTTCGTAGTCAACCTCAAACCTGCTCTTNAGGGCGAGTTTCACTACCTCGAATTTATCTCCGTAATCGGCAAGCATAACCGCTTCGTGCCCTTTTCTTGTTGCAGAAGCTCTGACATGGTCGAAGAGCTTTATTGTGGCCCTGCAGCTAGGCTCTACCTCAATTCTGTTGGCATATCTACAATTCTTATTCCTCATACATCTCACGGCGTTTGCAAGAATTCTGAGGTGCCAGTCAGGGATTATTGAGCCACTTTTTAAACTCATATTTCTGAGTCCGATCTCGATTTCTTCTTCCACTGTCTCTGGTGGCCCTATATCGATTTGTTCCATTCTATCGAGCAGAGGCTCTTTTATATCCGAAACACCTTTGTAGTTGGCCGGATTAGTTGAGGCTATTACGAGCGTGTCGATTTTCATAGGCAGTATATCTCCTTCGGGCGTTGTTATTTGTCTCTCTTCGAAAAGCTCGTGAAGTAATGTTTGAAGGGCTGACGGGATAGATCCAAGCTCATCAAAGTACGCAATTCCTCTGTGAGCCTTCAAAACTCTGCCAGGTGTGAAGACTTCTGGATGGTCAAGGTCGTACCCTTCTTTGATCTTCTGGATGCTTATACCTCCGATCAGCTGTCTGGTGGTCATCATCGGGTCTCCAGGGATGCGAATCCACTTTCTTGGAATGAAGCTCAGTTCGACCTCTTCTTCTTCAAGCACTTTTTTCTTGCAAGAGAAGCAGACTGGTCTTGTCGGATCATCATGGATTTTGCAGCCTTTTATTGCCAGAATTTTCTCGGGAAGAAGCTTTGAGATACTTTTGGAAAAAGTAGTCTTTCCATAGCCTTTTTTACCTTTAAATAAAATGTTTGAGCCGCTCATGAGTGCAGTTTTTATCATTTCCTTTTCAACTGCCTTGCCTACGATTTCGGCAAAAGGATCAACTCCTTTTTCCTCATAACGTAGCAAATTTTCCTGAATATACTCAGAAATACTCTTTGAATGATAGTATAATAGAGCATCATCCCAAATGTCGACCTCATTTCCATTAAGAATGAATTTGGGAGCATTACTGGGCTTCACCTTTACTTCTTCAAATATGTAGTCGTATTCCATAGTGAAGAATATTTGGTCATGTTATTTTATTATTTTGGTTGAACTAGCAAAAATAAAGGAAAGATTCAGTCTTTTCTTTCGATAAGAGAAACTATTACGGCGGTTAAAAAGCTTGCCACGAAGCCGGGGAAGGCCGCATAGATCGGAATACCAGAGACAGTAATAGTCTTCCCGTAAATTGCAAAGCAAATTAGTGTCACAACCAGTCCCAAGATCATGCTAAGCCGGGCAGCATTTCTCGTCATTCTGCTCCAGTATAGCCCTAGGAAGATCGGGAAGAAGAAGCAGTTTGCCATCAAACCAAGTCCAGACCATATTATCCATGCGAGCATTTGTTGCGGTGTAAGTGCTAGTAGAAGCGAAGAGAAGCCTATGAAGGCGACTAAAATCGCGTTGAGGATCTTAAATCTCTTTTCACTGATCTCTCTGCCAGTAGCATTTTTGAGAATGTCATAGCTTATGTTATTTGCGGCAGTGAGAATTAAACGGTCAGTTGTAGACATAACGCCTGCGAGAATCGTGGGGAGTAGCAAAAGGAAGAGCCATTCTGGGAGGAATTTTTGTGCTGCAGTAGGATAAGCCATATCTGACCATGTAACTTTTGTAACTCCAAGATCAAGTTCGGGTATGTTTAGTGTGCCTTGGGCCCAGGCAACCCTTGCAGCCATTCCCGCTAAAGCGGTCAAGAGGATTATTGAAACTCCTATAACATACATCACGAGCGGACTCCATCTCATGTAGCTTCGATCTTTGAAAGTGAGCATGTTGTTTACAATGTGCGGCGCTACCATCAGGCCAAGCGGAACCGTAATGAAGAACAGTGTTATGTTATAAACCCAACCGGCAAGCGGAACGTTTGCAGGGGCGAAGGGTTTCGATAAGTATTCTGCAAACATGTAATTTGGTGCAACACCACGTGTTTCGTTCTGCAGCTGTGGCATATTCGAGAGGGCTATATTCATCTGTTCAAATCCCCCGACACCCATTATTATTAGTGGGACTGTGAGATAGATACCCAGAATCATCAGTAAACTTTGCAAAAAAGTAGTCCACGCTGTTGAAAACATTCCACCACTCATAACATACGATACTACGATGACCGCCGCAATCGTTGCGCCAAGCCAGTAGGGAATGCCGAGAATTATATAGCTCGCAACACCAACTGCGGTATATTGACCAATCAGGTAAATGTAGCAAGTTAGGGCCGAAATTCCGCCGGCAATGATTCTCATCAGCTTTGGGTCATTATATCTGAAAGCTAGATAATCCTGAATGGTTAAAATACCGTTTGTTTTTACCTTGTAAAGCTTGTTGCCAATGAGAATGGTGCCAAAAGCAATTGCAAAGGCCGGACCGATTATTCGCTCCCACATATTGGCCCAACCGGTTGTGAAAGCTAATCCGGCAACTCCGATTAGAGTCATACCGCTGAATACGCTTCCAATCATAAGCAACGAATAGGTCCAGAAACCAAGCTGACCGCTTGCAGCAACGAAGTCTGCAATTGTTTTAGTCCTCTTGGCCCCGTAGTATCCTATTATGGCTACCGCTATCAAATAA
>JGI24721J44947_10010368_pt1 | contig 11811 bp, 14 predicted proteins | sample YelNatPaOPGAMG01_FD_44947 | JGI IMG/M metagenome (IMG submission 44947)
TGTGTGTGTGTGTGAGCAAATCGCGGATCCCACGATCATGCGGAATAGAATCATCTGTCCCGAGCATCTACTGCATTTTCGCATGAAGATTTGATAGATACGTTCCAGAGGAATATGGACAGCTGATAGCCCCATGCCCGGAACTCGTACGAACAGTTGGTTGAAAAGGTGCGTCTATGAGACGGTAGCTGGGCGAGATGGCACAGCGTCCAACATCTTTCGACCTCACGGACGTGAACATGTCTTCTATGGATCCCGCAGGGTAAAATGACAGTTTACATCAGAGAAGACGCCTCAGACGGAATCAAACCAGGGAGGAGAGTCTGCCATGAAGCTCATCTCAATGCCAATCGCAGCTACATGCTCTTTGACCGCGTTTGACTGAAGACAAAAAAGCGACTTTTTCCTAGAGCGGCAAAGCAGCATCTGGGAAAACAAAGCCACGAAGAGTGCTTGAACGAAAGAAAAGGCATTGAAGGATCGTGTCCGGGTGCAGATTCGTAGACGACCNCGCGATGGAATCTTCGTTGGTGCTGATTTGCTCGGAATGTTCGCTTGTTACTTCCCTGCGAGCAGCGGCGTGCCACTCTTTGAGTACCCATATGCGGGTCTTCCATTTCCGCTGGATGCAGTCTCATCGAGTGAGATGAGCACCCGCCCCGCCAGTCGTAAGCGTTCGCGTTTCAGTAAGCTATCGATCGTGTGCTCGTTCACGCGCGAAGGTCCGGCAAAGAGCGCACTCGTTCCTTATTATCTAGTTGTGTCTTTTCGTCACCGTTCGTAACAACGGTGCGTAAACTTCATATCCTGTGGCTTCTTTGGTCGTATTCCGGAGAGAGAGCATATGGAGTGATATGCATTGACAAGAATGCAGCCGTGTCATTATGGTTCGATATTTTTCGTTTGCGGTGCACGACGTTCACGATAAACAAAAAAACGAANCGTGGTTCGTCCACNCGCTGNCTGTAGAGCAACTGACTTGTACAAGGACGGCTGTTTTCTCCCAAACCTACACGGACAGTATCACATCTTTCCGCGAACTTCCTCCNATCAAATCGATACATTGCTCCCATTGAACACCTGTGAGAGAAGCAAGCAAAAACGTAAACNGCGTGCTGGTACAAGTGTTCCAGAATTCGCTGCTCTCAGCGCAACGCGCCTCGAATACCGTGATGCTCCGCTATCGAATGCTATTCGAACCGCATACACGTCCGATGCACGTGACTCGATCTGAACCAGAAACAGGCGATCCTCGGGTCTAGAACGCTGCATCCATTTGGTCCATAGCTCGGTAGCAACGCGACATATCTCATGGTGTGCTGGTATCCCGCTCGACCAGGGTGCTCGCCATCTGCAGTGCGCCAGCGAGTTGCTCACAAATGGCTGGATCCTGTTCCAGAAAGCACCAAATTTCCTGCTCCGCTTGCTCTCGGGATCTAAGCAGCGACCCTGCAGTGCCTGCGTTCGTTGTTTCGAGCGCATAATGATTCCCGGTTCGCGCCCTGAGCTGGTCAATTGCGTAGGAGAGAATCCTGTANTTGCCTGCCATGCTAGCCCTCTCTGCCAGCTCCAGGTACAGCNACGCTTTTTCTTCGTATATTCCGAGCATGCTGAGCGTTTGGGCGTAGAGAAAGCACGCGAGCGCGTGTTCGTAGGATGCTGGCGATTCGACCGTATCGAGCCACGGTTCAAGCAACGTCTTCGCAACGATGATATTGTTTTCCTGAAGCGACAGTACTGCGTTCCGGAGATCATGCGACAGCGTCCGCGACGGCTTGGCGTCCGTACTTTGCTCGAATGTTTCCAGCACATGCAGCGTTAGGAACCTGCTCAGGGAACTGGATCCCGCTCGGCGGTGCAGCTCGGTCCATCCGCTGGACTGCTTTAAAAGCGCCCGCAAATCAGCTGCACGACCAAGGAGCCACTCTGCCGCAGCGCGAGTGGCAATGCGCCCCAGGCTGCTCCAGAACCAGAAAGAGGGCATCGTTAGCGTCAAGCGATAGAGCCAATGCGTTGCCTGCGCGAGCACCAGTAGGGATTCAGCGCATTTCACCAGTTCATAGCTTTGCAGCGATGCGCGCGCAGACCAGGCGGCTGTGGAAGCGACGGCGAGCGCTTCTGCGAATCCAATCCGGATGGGCGTCTTTCGAACCTGCTGCCTGCCGATATCTTCATCAAGCTCAGCGAGACTGTCGTAATCCGGGTCTGTTTGCCACGTAGGCAAAGAGCGCCAGCTCGAGCGCTTCTCCACGGAGACGGTGTGTACTGGCACCGAGTCTGACTCTGCCGGGCACGCACTGCATGGCAAGTCATGCTCACGCCGCATTTTGGCCGCATCCATCGAGTTCGACACTGATAAAGTCTCTGCACTGCTCGACAGCGCCGAAACCGTAGATGGAGCAAGCATAAACGAGCGATGTTCGTGCAACAGGGATAGACCAATCATCCAAAAGCGCTTCAATGTCTCTGGCATGCCTGCGCCAGCGATTTCCTCTGGTTGCGCTTTCACTCGTTTGTCAAGCTGTAGCGGTAAACCCTCATCCGGGGCCGCTGGGCATCGCTTCTCGTGCGTCAGGGAAACGGCGAAAACGATCTCCTGACGCGAACGGTGAATGCACTCAGGGTCCGCGCCGGCGGCTTCAGCGACGTCGCATTCCGCTAAAGCTGCTTGCAAACCTGACTCTACGCTAACCAGGCGTATCCATTCCAGCCAAAAATGTGTTCGCCACGCGGTCAGGTCCACAGTTTGCTGCAAGGCGCCATCAGCGTCGGGGCCCTCCAGGATCCGAATAGCGTCACGAATGGCCTGACGCGCACCAGCGCTGTCGCCGATCATGACTGCGGCCGAAACGTGCATGGAATGAACGTGCAAGAGTAGCACCTCTGCACTTAGTCGTTGCACGGGACGTAGCAACGCCGCGCGCAGCGTTTGCTCGTGTTGGAGCGTAACCTGCAGCCGAACCAATATCGTTCGGAGACACGCCACGTCTTCCTGTATACAGGCTTCCCGAAACTGCCGCTCGACAAGCGCACCCTCCAAAAGTTCGAAGCGTGCCCCCGGTTTCCACGCAAAGCCTCTCCCCTCGCTGCATCGCAACAGCCCCGCGTGCTGCAGCGTCACCAGATAGTCGAAGAGCTCGCGCACAGCCCAAAACCTCAAAAGGACTTGATTTGCCGGTGCCGAGTCCAGCAGAGACCCCAAGCTCGGCCGCGTTAACCAGTCCAGAGGCTGCGTTGTCGTTGCCCGCGGCAACGGCCACCCGAGCGCGCTTTCAGCCTCAGCGCTCTGGGCTGCACAGAGCCAGGCAAACGCAGCCTCCCGGTGGCGTTGCTCACCCCGCAGGCAGGCCGCTAGCACCCCGAACGACCACACAGCACGCCAACACGCTCGCATTCCCCACGTTGGTCGTCAGCAGCACAAGTCGCTTGTGCTCTCCAGACGCTCAAAGCGTACGATCGACCGTTTCTCCGCCGTGTACCGCATGCGTGCCTTGCTGCGGCACGATGCGTGCACGGCTGGTGACGTGTATCCGTGGGCGGGCGATTTCCGGCGCGCTGCCTCACCGGCGAATGCGCAGTTCGCGCCAAATTTACGTAATGCGTGCTGGATGCCGCTGGCACGCTTGCGATGCACGGAGGCACGCATACCAACCGGCGGGCTCACAATGCATGGCGGTGCCGTCACTTCGGCGTTTGGCGACAGCGGCTGCCTGTCCAGCGCTGCTCCGAGCAGGCCGGAGCAAGCTACGCACGATTGCAAGCGGGCAGCAATGGACTGCAACGCTGCCACCGTGGAAGCTTCCGCGGAGGAACGGCGGTCTCTTTGTTGGCTGCAGGCTGCGTTGGCGCCCTCGTTGGAGTCTGGTTGCCATTGGATATAGCATGATATCAAAATGGATCGAACTGGGGCGTCTTGTCTATCAGCAAGGCTTTTTAATGTATCCATCCGCTACTAGTTTGATGCTGATGTCGCGAAGCCCCGCGGCTGAACCGTAGCGCCGACGACTCGATCGCTGCATCGCGGATGTTGGCACGCGTTCGGGGCGGGCCCAATGAACATGGGTCATTCTCATGCTCGCTCTGCTGCTGGCGTTCGACTACTTTGTCCGAGCTTTTTATGATGCACAGCCTCGATATGCAAAGAGCGGTCAATAGGGTTTGCGGATGCGTTCGTAGTTTCAGGGTTCGCGGTCGACTATTCTGAGTGACTCTTTCGCGTGTTTGCAGCCTGATTCGGTCCGTGACAGGAATCAAGATGGTTCGCGACACCNTCGAACAAGGGCCCGTAACATACCTGGCACCGTGAACCGTTGCATACGNACAAGCGTCCACTTTTCTACATTCGTTGCGTTTCGCATGCTTCAATCAACCATTCTTCAAAATTTCTCTCTTTCTGTTTCAAGGCAACTGGAGGGCGCATCAGTCCGCGCCNGCAGGATGGACGACGATAAGAATCGATGTCGTCGCTTGATANTATGTTCAGAAGCATATGACGGCGCCTCGTTGGACTTGTCATGTCAAGTNATCAGAATCGACTCCGGCTGNAACAAAAANCGTCCTCTCTTGCAGGCCGTCCGCGATGCAGCGTTCCACGGCGGCATGTGCTTCTCATGATGTATGCTCCCAGAGGCTTCCATCTCTTCTGTTTGCGTGGAAAAGTGTCCCAGATTCGGACTGCGTTCATCGCGGTGATCGCTTCGATTGGAAGGTACGTTGCCGCTTCGCAAAAAGGAAGCGTCGACGGATCGAGTTCGGTTACACTGTTTCCAGACCGCGGTTTTCCCTTGTGCTACGTGTTCCACGGTGGGAAACATCACGCCCCACGAATCCTTTATCGAATGGGAGCTTATGCGCTTGCGTATGCACCAGAAAGCGTATTCGCTGAGCAGCTGGCCCAGCAGAAGCTCATGATCGTGCGGTACCGCACCGGGCGCCGATGCGGAAGCGGGAAACGAGGCGAGCCCTCNGTACCTGTCCAGGACACGTATCGAGCGATGAAGCAAGTGCTCGTGCGGCGCAGGGCGCTGGTCAGAGGAGGAGCATATTTGGTCGCCGTTCGAGAGCACCAGACAGCAGTCATGTGTCAAGGGTGCAACTCGCGCACCGAGGCTCTACCCAGAGAAGCTGAGCACCATAAGCGATGCGTCGATCACAAATTTTGCCTGTGCATGAAATGTATCGATAACAGTCGGGAGGAGCGAAAATGGGACCGAAACGCTTCCATCGACATCTATCGACTGTTGACAAAAATGATGNAGCGCATGGATAGACTTGCGTATTNAAAGCTGGAACTAAGATACGAGCACTGGAAGCAGTTACCGAGAAAAGCCCACCAAGGCTGGTGCTCATGGAAGTGAACCGAAACCACAACGCCAGCGTGGTCGCCCGAGTTCATGGACCTGGTCCATTTTATTTGAACATGAGTATGGACGTCTATGTGCCCGTCAGCGTCGCGATGACGACGAGCAGCAGCCGCGTACCCCGAAGCCGTGTGCGGCTTTCGTGGCTTGAGCGATGCTCGCACTCTGCTGGCTGCGAGGCGAGCGCTTTGTAGAGCGCCAGCGTTGCGTTGGTGCTCCTCAACTGGGAATGAACCTATAGAAGGACGCTTTTTCGTTTGCCTATGCTGCATGCAACGCGAGATGCGCTTAAAAGGTGCAGTGGAGCGTTGTGGAGCTGGTCAGCAGCGCAAGTTCGTCAGCTACAACCGCTTTCTCGCCAAGCTTGCGCCATGCGCTGCGTCTGCGGAACTCGAAGCGTGTACCGTCTTCCACTACACCAAACAAGTTGTTCTCGGGACTGTGGGGCACGTTCATTACGTGGGACAGCAGAGGACGAACGCGTCAGTGGGCAGCTAGATTCTTTGCTCTGGTCAAGGCTCGTACAAACGGTTTCAGCAAAGGACTCCGAGCAGGACGCTGCTGTCGCACGGGATCCAGACAACGTGGGGTCGTCGACGCCACCGCCACCGCCACCGCCACCGCCACCGCCACTGAGCAGCGTGCCGCTCTGGCGACAGCTCAAAATACGGTGGCACCTGCTGCAGCTGCAGCGAGTCTGGCCCCCACCGGTCTTTTCTCCGGATGAGTTTTTGAAGGGCGCACAGTTCGCTTTCCAACGCGTCTGCGCGGCTTTGATCGAGAAGGATATCGATGCGCTCGGGGATGCTGTAAGCGATCAGGTGGCGAAGGCTCTCCGAGAGACCATTGAAGCATATGAGCGTGAGAACATGAATGTGACCATGCAGGTCGAACAAGTTGGAGGCGCTCAGATTGTGAATACCTACGGTCGCTACGATTTCGAGAGACGCTTGTTCGTTGACATTGATGTGGAGTTCGTTGCCTGCTTCTCAACGATTTGGAAGAAGCCAGATGGGTCCCTTCTGAAGCATGAGCAGAACGTCTGGCGCAAACCCGTATGGTGTTTTGAAGCGCTGCTCGCAGAACGAATCGACTCGCCCAGCAGTGGCCTCGGTAGCATCGGAATGCCGCAAATGCGGATCGCACCTGAACCCGAATGGCAGCTGGTGCACATCCTGAACTAGAGGTGCTAATGAGTTGCCTGTTTCGAATGAGATTTATGGCGCTTGTTTCTGTCAGTGCTCTTTGAACAAGGATAGAATCTGGTGCACATCCTGAACTAGAGGTGCTAATGTGTTGCCGGTTTCGAATGAGATTTATGACGCTAGCATAGTTGTACACTACCTGGACGCTAGTGCAATGGTGCATGCGGTATAGAGTTTGGGTGCAGTACCCAGAATGCACCAAGTTCGATCACGGATCAGGTTTAGCGCTCGCCTGACAACGGTGACTGCATGGTGATTTCCACAAAACACCCAACTCTATTGCGCAAGTACAGTGCACGTGCTCCGGGGTCTCGAGAGCGCCGCTGGGCTGAACGAAATCCCAGTGGCGCGTCTTTCATTTGGAGCACTGTATCCGGCCTNTGTCACAATGCAAAGAAACGCAGGGCATGCGTTCGATGCATTGCGGAACGCCGCGCGGGGCAGTGGGAGCACGGTTGAGCATCGGTCAGGTTTGTCGCATCCATGTCGACAGCTCTGAATCCTTGACACTCAACATGCCCCAGATTTGAGTCCACGAGCGAGCGTCGTGTTCCACTTAGATGCGCTTTGGTTGCTTTCGCAACTCGTATCCCCCAAAGCACCCATCTTGTTCCGTTCCATCGCGACAGAGCATGGAAGACAGCGTTCGATGTGGTGCTCTCAATCTACGTCTCGCGCCGAGTAAATCATTCGTTCGAGTCCGTCGGATCCTTCGACAACGCCATATCATCGCAGCGTTGATGCTGCGTTGCTCTGGCAGGAACTTGTGAGATGCAGTACGCTCTGTGCAGGTCGAGACATTGCCCTCATCGATGTATGCTGTAGCTTTATAGCGACCGGCTCCAGATGACGAAGAAGCGTGATCAGAGCGACTAGGTCGGTGTCTATGATAAGCAGTCGAACGTTTCCCATGCAATGGTGTGCTGTTAACATGCTCACCATTCCGGCAGCGTCCACGTTTGACGTTGCTCGACCAAAAGCAAGCTTGTTGCGTCGCTGATGTCTCCAGGTTCTGTGCCGCAGCACCGATGGCGCATGAGGTTGGTTCTCTCATTTCGCATCCGAGGAGGCAGCAGATTAGCCAAACAGCGACTTGCTAGAAGCGAACGACACCCACCCGGCTCCAGAGCGCTTCTTCGTATCTAGTCCCATGCATCGTCGCAAGAGTCGTCCTCTACATACGGACGCTGCTGCTGCCGCAGCCCGCAAGAGGCCCCACATGTCGGTCAATGCGTATTCGACCTGTTCACTGTAGGTGGAGTTTGGTATTCCATGCGCTTCGCTGTTCATGTTCCGCTCTTTTTTATCCGATCGGCAATGTTGATCTTGTTCACTATCTGTACATCCAGTACAGTGCGTACCGATCCAGAGCACGTTGCCTATTGCCTATCTTGGCCAAATTCAGTATCCTTACGTCCAGTGTAGTGCGAACCCATCCAAGGTACGTTCCCTAGAGTCCCGCTGACCACGAGGAGCATCCGTACATCCGGTACAGTGCGTTCCAATCCAGAGTACATCTCCCAGAGTCCCGCTGAACAAGACCATTATCCGTATATCCAGTACAGTGCGTACCGATCCAGAGTACCTTGCCTGGTGTCCCGTTCCCAGCAGTTTGCACGCATGGCAGCGCAACTTGCTGAGGGTATGCTCCCTGGTGCGCTCTTGCTGCACTCGATGCATCGGTGATCGCTCTGCGGGCGCACTCGATGAACTGGAACATTGCGGACATGAATAGGGCTCCTCACACCGGACTCCGGGGTGTGGCAGTTGCCGAGGTCGTTCACCGCCCGCAGAAGAGAGGACCATGCCACTGGTTGAAGATGCAGCAGAGGCAGCAGAGGAGGCTTTCAAACGCTACCCTTTCGACACGGACGAGGCTTGGCAGCGCTTTCGGCGTGCCGCTGAGGTCACCGCACCGTCAGCGGAAGTCGAGGAGCGTCTCCGTCGGGCTTTCTTTCGCAGGTACATCGATGCTTCGTTGCCGTTGAAGCCGCAGAGCTCTAGAGCGGTTCCAGCAGACGCAGNAGCAGGTGAGCGTACCCAGTTTGCGCGGACCTGCAGCAACGACTGGCGACAGCGCACCTGGAAATGTGTGCAGGCATGCCGACAAGCGGTCTGGGCTGGCTTTCAGCGCAGCGGGGCAAGCGACTTGGGCCCCATGTTGGACCTGTGCATCCTAGTTGCTGCTACTGGCACGTTTTGGATGGGAACGGGGCCTCTTGTCGGCTGGACCTGGGTCGGTGTTTTCCTTTCCCTGGCTTGGACTTGCCACCAGAGCTGGCAACGGCTACCTCGCGAGTGGCCTGGTCGGGTGCGTCTAGAGCGGGCGCTCGCTTCTGCTGATCTCATTCCGCGGCTTTTCTTCGTATCCGTTGGTGTGCAGCTNCATCACCCGGTTGCGTTAAGGCTCGCAATGGCGTCGCTCATCANCACGTTCGTTTACGATCGTCTGTTGCCACTTTTCGAAAGCGCTACTGCCTCTGCACAGGTGCTACGCTGGTTTTTGGCACCGACAAAGCAACGACATCTGGCCGCATACTTGCGCCAGCATGAAAGTAGGGCTCGCCTACTGGCTGCCTACGCCGAAGCAGCCCTGTTCATCTTTTTGCTGGCTTCGATATTCACACCGCAAAGAAGCTTCCTGGCGGTTTTGGTGCTCTATCGCTATTTACAGTTGCGCTATTTAAGCTGTCCTTTCACGCGGCTGGTGTGGCAACACATCGAAATGCAGTTAGACATGTGGTCGACCTGGTTGCCTCCGACACTGCGCGAGTTGTACGGGCGTGCCAAGACCGTCCTCATGCAGACGGTAGGCGCAACTCGCCTGCAAACGCCGACAGCATCGACGTCAACACGCCATCATTGAGATGCTCCCGCTCGAGCACGCGTCCAGCGCTGCCCGCNCAAGAACGCTACAGGCAACAGACATNATTTACCGATGATAGGGTAGATGTCTCTGGAGCCTGCTGCCGTCATCGCCGAGGTACCGCGCTAGTNGCATCCGCGCTGCCGTGACTTTTGCCACTTCTAATANCATCCAATATGCATCGATTGCGAGTCGCTCAAAAATTCGCCTAGGATCGGAAAACATAAGCGCTGCCGCCCAGCATCCTCATGAATCGTTTGGTTTGCCGTTCTCTGCTCGAGTCTCTAACCGATCAGAGAGCCATGATCGTATCGCTCCCTGCGATAGCAACGCTGCTATGAACACAATGGCGGCGCCGAGAATACCTCGCGGACCGAGCGTCTCGCCCAGAAGCAAGTACGCAAATGCTGCTGCATAGACGGGATCCAATGCATATATGATAGCGGCCCGCTCGGCAGAGATGTGCTCTTGTCCAAAGGCTTGGAGCAAGCCGCTCAGTGCTGTCGCTGCTAGTCCCAAATAAAGGATTGCTGGATCCGTTATATGTTGTGCAGCCGAACCGAGCATCGCCCAGTCGAACACTGGCCTTCCTGAGTCATCGAATCGGAACGCACTCCATAGCGTTGCGAGAATCGTTACCGTTGTCAACGACAGTGCATTCATTGTGGCCGGCGGCATTTGACTTGCTACACGCTCCAGACGCAGGATGAACATCGCTGACGCGACGGCTGCTGCGACACTCCAGGCATCACCCGCGTTGGGTGGCGCCCCGTCGAACGAAAGCATTAATGTTCCGAAGAGCGCTATCGTCGCAGCGAGCCATGTGACTCGCGGAATGCGACGTCGCAGCAGTACGGCAGCGAGAAACGGCACGATCTTCACATTCAAGTACAGCAGAAAACTACTTCTAGAGGCGCTTGTGTCGGTCAGACCAATGGATTGGCACGCATAGCCAAGGAACATCCAAAGGCCGAGCTCCAGCGCACCGCTCCAGGTTTCCAGTATTCGTCGCCAAAAACGCCAGTTTTGCGGAAACTGTTGCGCTTTTCGCCTGCCGGGCCGTCTCGAGGTATTCCACGAATCGAGGATGTGCAGACCTGCCGCCGCTGCTACGCTGACGCTAGCTGCAATGCCAAATCTTTCCATATTGAGCACAGATGCGTCGAACCCGCTGTCTACGAGCTGTTTGATAACTGCGTGCTGTGTCCCCCAGAGAACGGTCGCCAGGTGCAGTGCTAACCAGGGTACCGCGTCCAAGAGTGCATTCGCAGACCCGCTTCTAGCACTCGTGGTTTGGTACGGGTCCAAGGCGCTCGCCCTCGACGCATTGCGTTTCTCTGCGGCACCAATAGCGGGTCCTGCGGAGCGTGTTCTTGTTGAATCTGAAGCGTCCGATACCAAGTCCCGCACAGGTTCCTCTCTCGATACCATGCAAATAATTGCTCGGATNGCAGCGGACTGTGCACATCGAGACGCTGCAGCNGTCCGTTGCTGGCAGTCCGGNGTCAGTGCTCCTCGACGCCAGGTTGTGGTGAAGCGTCGCTTCCAACACTGTCGTTGCCGCTGAGCCTTTCGTTTCCAGTCTGCCGCGACATAGTAGCCAGTAAACATGAGTCTGCTGAGCGCATACAACTCTAGCAGACCTCAGATCAACAGATACATACAGACTTTGCTTTACCTCCCCCTGAGCATGAACGCATCGCAACAGAACGCAATCAACTGTCGAATCGGAGCGTGATTGCGCTGCAGTGAACAACGCGCTGGCACTGGGCATTCTTGCCATTCGCAAACACGTTGTAGGGCGCGCAGCAATGCTATCGCTGACCCAGGGTAGCGCTGTCCCAAAGATTGATCCACCAATCCATCAAACAGTACCCAACTGATGCCTCTTACTGCTGTACAGCAGGGCAGCACTGCATGCGCGCTGGCGTGCAAACAGTTTCGGGCCGATGCTTCACACTTGCGTTCCGTGACTGTGGGTACGCAACTGGCGAACAACGGGTTGAACTCACTCGGTTATTTTGCGGAAATGTCGAGGTGATAGGCATCACCGTCGATTGATTTACGTAGGAAAAGAGGCTTGATTCATGAACTAGTCCTGCAATGCTTGCAATGCCCTGCCGCTCTCGCAGCGCTTTCACGTGTTCAGCATTTCGGGACTCGCCGCTGCCGTTTGGACTTGCGACAACGCAGCGAATGTTGGATCATTTTTCTGAGGGTATAGGTTTGAGAAATCCTGATTCTCATCAGTGATTACACAAGTATTAAAAGCAGTGAATGGAATCGTGTAGGGTATAGGTTTGAGAAATCCTGATTCTCATCAGTGATTACACAAGTATTAAATGCAATCAGTGAAATCGTGTAGGGTATAGGTTTGAGA
>JGI24721J44947_10010371_pt1 | contig 11808 bp, 6 predicted proteins | sample YelNatPaOPGAMG01_FD_44947 | JGI IMG/M metagenome (IMG submission 44947)
CTGCTTCGAAAAATATGAATCGCGACTGCCAATGGCGCTGTCTCACCGCGCATCGAAAGAAATCGGCTGTCGACGCACGTCATCATCAGCGGCCGGCAAATGCCGGCAAACAGCTACTGGGCATCCTCGTTCTATGACAATAATATACTCTAGGGATTAAAATTAGCTTATATGGGCTTAAATAGCCCACAAGTTTTGGAGCGCTTTCTTGCGCAGTGCCCCCCTACAGCAAAACTACGTACTCTTCAAGTGCGTAGAACAGTCTTACGCTACCGTGACTGAAACGAGCCGCTTCGCACGAAAATTCGACGTTCTGGACACAAATAGCAAAATTTAAGCGTTCAACGTCCGGTGTGTGAACCTTGGACATGCGGCGAGGACGCTCCATGTCCTACTGTGGGTTCGGCGCTTACTGGCACGCACGCTAGGGCCTGTACGCAGTTTCGAACAAACTCGCCGCTGCGCGGCACGCTTGCAGCTCAAGTTGGGGCGTGATTAGAAGTCAACTTACACAAAGTCTTCGTGATTCGTTCTCAAAGACATCATTGGAACTCGTTTAGCTTGCTCGGGGACTGCGATCTAGTGCCCGCTTTCTGCGAACGCAGAGGCGTAGCGGTTCACATATTCGGGACTCCGGCGCAGACGCTCCAGACAGCCTGCACAAGCCGGCAAGCTTCAGCTGTTATTCGACTCTTGCCAAACGCTCCCTTGTGGAAACTTTGCTGGAGGCGAACAGAATGCCTCAGGAACCTGAACTAGCAAGTATCGAGGTGTCGCCCCCGACTCCCGGCGAAAGCTCACATTTCATGGAGGCTATACTCCAAGACACTCCAGAATACCGCGTTATATGTGCTGCAGCCGTGCGACGAAAGGCGGCTTTGCCTGTTGTTAGCGCCGACTTGTTCAGCGGTACATGCTCTGAACAGTCTGCGGCGCGGAGCGCTCTTGGTCAGGTCGGTGACGCTTCCGAGTGGAGCGAAATGATCATTCAAAGGCCGGAGACAACTGAAAGTGCGCTATTGAATGATCGTTCATTTGCTGTCGATGATCTAGTGGGTTACATGAAACCTGCCTTTCAGCATATAGCAAGCCTGAATCCTGTCCAGTCCAGCGTTCTTGCTCGGGCGTTACGGATGCATGGAAACGTTCTGGTCTGCGCACCAACAGGGTCCGGCAAGACGGATATTGCCGTTGCCCTGATTCTTCGCACCCTATTCGAGGAATGCGGTGGCGAGCTGCAAGAGTTCAAATGTGTTTATATTGCTCCAATGCGGGCGCTCGTGGGGGAGCTTCAGCGTTCGCTGAGCGCTCGCCTGCGAACCTATGGAATCTTGGTAACGGAGTGTACCGGGGAGCAGCGTCTGAGTCATCGCGACTTGTGGCGCTCCCATATCCTGGTGACAACTCCTGAAAAATGGGATGTTCTCACTAGAAGAGCCAACGAACGTCCTTTGCTACGTTTTCTGAAGATTGTCATCATTGATGAGATCCACGTTCTCGATGATCCAAAGAGAGGGCCCGTCCTTGAGAGATGCGTAGCTCGTCTACACCATGAAACAGCGTTATTCGGCTATCGAGTACGGCTTGTTGGCCTGAGCGCAACGCTTCCTAACTACGATGACGTGGCGGTCTTCATTCGCGCCAGGCTTCACGAGGGCGTGTTCGTCTTCTCTGAGAGAGAACGTCCATGCCCCCTGGAGCTGCGCCTGGTGGCACTTCGCCATCGCGTTGGCCTTCTAAGTAAGACCCGGTTCGATCAACTTATGAACCATGCTTTGTGGTTCCAGGTCAAAAAATTTGCCGTACAGCAGATGGAGCAGGTTTTGGTTTTCGTTCACGAGCGAGCAGATACGCTGAAGACCGCGCACTGGTTGCTTAACGCTGCAGACGGCGAAAACGCTCCCATCCTACAAAGGCGGGAAACGGAATGGCTTTCGCCTTCAATCCGTGAGCATTTCAAAAACTTTGGTGAGATTCTCGCCACGGTGAAGAAAGGCATTGGAGTCCATCACGCCGGTTTACCGCGAGAAATCCGCCATCTCATGGAGCAATTGTTTCTGCAGGGCAGCCTCCGTATTATGATATCTACCGCAACGCTAGCATGGGGAGTCAATCTGCCGGCGAACGTGGTCGTCATCAAAGGCACGCAGTACTACGACAGTGAGGAGGGTCAGACTGTCCAACTCGCCCCGCTGCACGTCCTGCAGATGCTCGGCAGAGCGGGCCGCTACCCCTTCCACCAGCGTGGTGTAGGCGTGATCATCACAACCGAACCGGAAGCGCCGCTGTACGCTGCTGTCGTAGCGCACAAGGCCCCCATAGAATCGCATCTCATACCGCAGTTGGCAGATAGCTTGTTGGCCGAAGTTGCGGGCGGCTCCCTCAGCACCGTCGAAGAGGCAGCAGAGTGGCTCAAATACACATTCCTCTTCGTTCGAATGCTGCGGAATCCATCTCTCGAGTGGATGCCGCATTTCGCGAGCAAGCGGCCTGCCGATGGAGAAGATGTTTCCCTCTGGGGCGTNCGGCTCCGACTTTGCCATTCGGTGGCGAAAGAGCTCGCCCGGAATGAGCTGTTGCGCTACGGCGAAAATCTAGAGATGACTGTAACAGCTCGCGGTAACGTGGCTTCTGCGTTTATGCTTCCCTACAACACGCTGCGGACAATAGAGGCATACCTTCACCCAACAAGCGCTCTCCCAGAGTTGATCCATCTGCTCGCAGTTGCCTCACCTGCACTTCGGAACCTCAGTCTACCACGGGAAAGCGAAAGCCGAGAGTTGCGCAGGTTCTCTTGGCGCCTACTGATACCGCTTTGGGATCCTGACAGAGACCTCAAAATCTCGGCATTGTTGCAGGCCGCAGTCCTGCCAACGGGCCTAAGCTCTTCGCCCGCATTATCGCAGGACTGCTCTTCGATACTGGAAGAGTCTCAGCGGATGCTGCGTGCGGTGCATGCGCTTTCTGCAACCTTGGGAATGGCTGTACCCATGCGTTTGAGCTTGCTACTCGCCAAGAAACTTGAGCATCAACAAACGCGTATTCTGCAAGGCGCCCTCAGGGGCGGAAGCAGCAACGATCAGAGCAGTAGCACAAGCTCCCGCATGCAACCCCGTAAGACGCACAACAGCAAAGGCCAGCCAGAGCAACACAGCGAAACCGAGGCGCTGCGTTGCTTTTCGCCTTCAGTCGGCGACTGGATGCCTCCCGCGGTGTTATGCAGCGCTCTGGGGCGTCAGCAGTGTGCCGTTCGTTCCTGGATAGCCTTCGAGAGCGCGCTTCTACCCGTTTCAGCAGACACGTTGCGTTTCGAATGTCGCATCGCGCTGCAGGATAGCTCCTGTATCGACAGTACGGAAGCGCTCTGGGTATCCCTCGAGGATGCCACTGGTGAAAGAGCCTTTTTCGCTGCTCGCCTGGTCCTCCGTGAAGCGAAATATCACCTTGTCGGATGCTGTTCGGTTCCACCGTGGCAGCGAACCTCAGTCGCTTTCTGGAGAATTGCCGCCGAAGAGCATCTGGTTGACGACTTTCTGCAAGCTGAGTGTTTGCGCGACCTCCCGTGGCCAGTTGACGATAACCGAATTGCCCCCGAGATCGGCCGCTTTGTATTTCACGACTTTAGTCGTCTAGCGGCGGCTTGTGAGACCCTGATTCCAGGCTATCTCAAAATGGTGATGGACTGCGCTCCGGGACAGCGACCTGGGGTATTGTTTGCGATACCGTTCCGGCCCGAACGGATCCGGTGCCTCGCGGCTTGCCTCACGGTAGCGCGTGAAAAACGCCTCGTGTGCTATGTGTCTCCACATCGCTCGCATCGTGAAGTTTTTCGCCAACTCGTACAAAGCTGCAAGTTGCGCTGTGCGGAGCTAAGCATTGATCCGCAGTGGCATAGAAAACTTTCATGCGCTGACGACGATGAGCACGAAGCGCGCTTCCTGATCGGTGACCCCAAACACTTTGCCTCGCTCGTGCATAGCATGCAGTCGGAACAGCTCCGTGTGCAAGCACCACTGTGGCTTCTGGACGACCTCGAGTCTGTATCATGGGATCCAAGCTACGAGTTTTTGCTCATGAATCTGGCAAGAGCTGAGCAGGTTCTTTTTTCGGAGCATTTCCAGAATGTCGATCAAGTATTGCGCTGGCTTGGACTGGATCCGTCTCGAATGCTCCAGTTTGAGTGGCAACCTCCGGGTGAGGCTTCGCCGCTCATTACCACTGCGGACGAGGCACTTCTGAACCGGCCTCGGCTGGTGGCGAAGCGCTTCTGGCGCGCATTTCGTCGGATAGCGCCTCCTCGAGGACCACAATTCGTCGCTGTTTGCGCGGTCATGCGCGATGCGCTCTTACTTGGGGCAGAGCTAGCGCGACAGAGTCCGTACCGCAGTGAGTGCCCTGCACGTTTGGCAGCGTCGTTAACCGCCGCGGAGCGAGCGCTCCTCGAGCGTGGCATCTGGTTACCCACGAGGAGTACCAGCTACGAGACAGGTGCACCCCCGGGGCACACCAATGTCCGCGTCGTAGTCATCGAGATCGGAGAATTACTCCTGCTCCCGAGCGATGGCAATGAATACGCCTTCGCATTCATGGTGGGCAACGGCTTTGCGCAGGCATCGTCGCGCCCACGGGAGAACCTGTTCCGTTGGAGTTGTCGCTACTTTGCCAGGATATGCAGAGGTCCGGTTTCGGTCCTAGTGCCACCGCATCTTGAGGGACTGATGCAGCTGCCGGCGAATTGGCCTCCAGTCATAGACTCTGTCGCTGATCTATTCTGGGAGTTATTTATTGTTCATCAGGTAGCACGGGGCACACTGCAGACTGCCGAGCAGGTTGCTGAGCTCATGAGCCGCACTCTCTACCGCTACCGTTACCTGCAGCATACGGCTGCGAGGCCGCTGTGCGAAGTGATATCGCTGGGCAGCGAGCTCGACAGAATAGCTCTAATGACCAGACTCGTCACAGAAAAACTTATCAGCGAATGCAACTTGCTCCGAATTCGCAATGACGGGCGCTTTGATTGTCGCGATGTCGTCGCTCCACGGCTGGCATTCTGTTTCGGTATCGAAGTGCAGACAGCGCGTACGATTTTAGATCGGTTTTCAGGTAGGGTGATAACCAGGAGTGCGCTTTTGGACATGTTCGCTGAAACACTGGTTAGCGAACTCGGTCCTGGTTGGTTGCCGCGCGACCTCGCATCGAGCGATGAAGCTGGACGCCCTCATTCGCTGTGGCCCATTCGAGGACCAAAAGCGCGTCCTAAGAAAGTGCAGCCCGTTCTCTTTGTACGCACACTGCTGATATGGTTGCTGAGATCGCCACCGACGTCACAGTTTTGCTGGCGGAGGCTTTTGGAGGAGCTCAGTGGCGCTTGGGAGCGACTACTACCGGCACTGGTGTTTACGGGTCTCGCCCGTCTTTGTTGGAGCGCTTTCCGCCAGTTCCACAAGATCACTCGAACGCTTTCGTTCGAGCTTATGGTTAGTGGCTCGCCGTTGCGATCACGAGAGCAGAGCCACCTCACTAAGCCTGCAGACGATTTGGATGATGCTGTTGGCGAGGAGCCCGATGGCCGCATAGCACAGATTGAGCATCACATGGGTGCCGAATACCGGGAGCGCTGTACGAGTTACCTGCATCAGATGGATCACGAGCAGCATGAGCAGCATGAGCAGCATGAGCAGCATGAGCGCCAAGCGGATCTCGGAAACGAGCCGCACCGGATAGAACGTCGCGCACGTGGACGTCACCTGCAAGCAAAACTGGCGGCAGCGGCAGCGGCAGCGGCAGCGGCGGGGATGGTGGATTCTGGCGGGAGCATTCAATCCAGAAACGATGCTTGCTTTCATCTTCATCCTCGGCAAGGAGGTTCCCTTCGGGTCCAGCAAGCAATACAGCAAGGGACAAGACGGAAACGCGTCATAGACGTTCACTGTATTGACATAGCATTGGGGCAGCGAACCGAGAAACCCGTGGATGAGCATATGTACAGGAAGCGACATGCTTGGCTCGTCGTCCGTGACGCCGGCTCCGATACGGTTGTCTCCGCGGACCGCGTTTTCTATCAATTTGGACTGCAAAGATTTTGCTTGAAGCTCCCCGAGGTCGCCGCATGCGAGCCAACAAAACTCTCCGTTCATGCTTTCGACGAGTTCAGCACGGACGAGGAAATGGAGCGCTGCGTGTTGGTAACATCTGCACAAACGACCGCGGATCCGAGTATCTGACGGCTCAGTGCCTGCAGAAATATCTCATTGAACTTTTGCGGATTATCTATAAATAGATAATGACCCGCATTCGGTACGATTTGAAGGCACATATTTCCGTTTCCAAGTTCCCGCGCCTTGTCAATCAGGGTCCTGGCAGCATCCGGATCCATCCAATCGTTTGCTCCGTAGAGAAAGACCACTGGTACCGTTGGTGGGAGCGCTGTCAAGCGATCCATCAAGGGTGCACGGGCCCAGGCTCCGGGATGCATCAGCGTCTTGATCGCATACTCCGCAGAGCCTGGGGCAACTGAAATCGCGTACAAATAATCGGCAAGGAGTTGGCGCTCTCGTACACTGGTGATCGAAGATGCGAATCGACGCGAGATGTACTTGGATATCAGGTCATGGCTCCAGGAGGTCGAAGCAGTGGACGTCCATCGCAGAATTCTCTGAGGCGTTACATTCAATTTCCAAAACGTGCGAAGCACGCCTCGCAAGACTCGGTATTTCGTTGGCAAGCGATCCGCCGAGGCAGTAGGGTGGCTATCGTTCGCAGGTTCGCTTTGCAAGTTATTCGGTGTCGCCTCAGACGCTGTGGCGATCATCGTCAGACGAGGGGCCTGTGCTCCCGTCGGATGGGAGCTAACAGTTGTCGTTGATCGCTTCTGTGACTCTTTCCCATCCGGAACTCCGAACGGACTGATGAGCGCCAAGCCACGCAGACGCTCTGGGTGCTGCAGCGCGTAGACGGCGGCGAGGTAGCCGCCAAGCGAGTGACCCGCGAGAATGAACTTTTCGTTCTCCAGACCGACTCGCTTCGTCCACTCATCAAAGCGTCGCAAGAAGAAATCCTCGGACTCGGCCACGTTCATGCTTGTGTCGAACTTGGGACGTGACGAACCTCCGCTTCCAATCCAATCAAAACAGTAAATGCGGTATGCACCAGCGAGCGCGTCAAGGTTCTTGGCGAAGAAACCCAAGCCAGAGCCCCAGCCGTGCGCAAGAACAAGTACTGGTTTCTCAGTCTGGTGCTCGTTTAGCACCAGCGTGTTGATGAAAGCGCCGTCCCGTAGAGACACAAGCCGCTTTTCGAAAGGAGACTTGACGAGCGCCTTCAGCAGAGCCACTTCAGCACTGAGAATGGTGCGGAGCCGTTTCAAGAACGACCGCGGCCCAGAGACTGCTCTACAGGCCTCGTCTACCGTCAAAAAACTTCCCATATCTTCCATGGAAAACTACTCTCACCTTCAAAGGAACCTCGTGGCAAGTTATGTAGCAGTGCGAGCCACGAAATGCACTAACGTAGCAGGCGTCGTGGCCTGACATTTGGCGGGACAAGTACGCTTGCGCCGTAGGGCGGTGCAAGTGCTCTGACCCAGCGTTGACGCAAACTAGTCACTACGCACAGAACATTTGCAACCGCTGGACCGAGTGTGACGGCCTTTATGACATCGGAGGTCGATGTTGCGCTTGNTGTGCTCCGCCAGGTCCACACTGANCAGAAATATAGGGAGCTCAAAGAAGCGCTGCGGGAGAGCCTCGATCGAGGCCTCGTGCTTTCAGCGCGGTGGCTAGGGGAGTTGGTTGCAAGCTTGGGCCGGAAGCTCGAACCGCAGCTGTTAGATAACGATGCGGAAACCGTTGGAACGAAGCGTGGAGAAAGCGATCTGTTTTTTTATGGAAAAGCGCTGTTCGATGCTCGCGAATACCTGCGAGCAGCCTCTATCCTTGAGGCTTGCACTTCGAAGCTCGGTCGTTTCCTGCGTTGGTACTCGCTATTCCTACATGGAGAAAAGCGCAAAGAGGAAATGCTTTTAGAAGTGTCTCCTGCGGGGTGCGCTGCCCCCTGCAAGCCACAGAACACGCTGGCGGCCTCTATCGTCCAGGAGATGGATAAAGCTGTGCAGTCCGATGCGAGCCTTCCCGAGGACGCTTATATTTGCTGGTTACGCGGGACTGCGTTGAAGGCCTGTGGTTGTCGAAAAGAGGCACTTTGTGCTTTTATCGAAGCGCTGCAGCGGAAACCATATCTCTGGGCAGCCTGGACGGCGTTGCATGAACTCGGAGAGGACTACAGCTCTATCATTTCGGCGCTGCGTACGTTACTGGAGACCGGTAAGGCCTGGATGTTTGCATTCTTCCTCGTCATGCAGTCCGGAACCTTTTCGGGGGAAACTTCGATCATTCCAGTGCTGCAGGCGTTATCATCTGAGTTTCCCGACTCGGTAACTTTACTGCATCTGTTGGCCCATGCGCACTTCAGTGCGCATGATTTTGAAACTGCAGCAGAACTGTGCAGGCGCCTTCGCGAGTTAGACCCGTACTTTCTCGACGCTGTTGACCTTTATTCGAACATCCTCTTCGTGCAGGAGGATCAGGCAACATTAAGCACCCTTGCTCGTGATTGCGTGCAGATCGACAAGTATCGGGCGGAAACATGCTGCGTTGTGGGCAATTATTTTGCTTTACGTCAAAACCATGAAAAAGCGGTGCAGTACTTTCGAAGAGCGCTGACCCTTAACCGTTCGTACACCACCGCCTGGATCCTGATGGGTCACGAGTTCCTCGAGATGCGCAACACATCCGCAGCTGTGGAGGCCTATCGACGCGCTATCGATCTCGACCCAGCGGACTTTCGTCCTTATTATGGTTTGGGGCAGACCTACGAACTGCTCCACATGCCTCACTATGCACTCTATTACTTTGAGAAAGCGGCAACTCTGCGACCATGTGACGATCGCATGTGGGCGGCAGTCTCCCAGGCACTCCAAGACATTGGTCGGCTTGATGACGCCGTTCGCTGTCTAGAAAAAGCATTGACCTGGAATCCTGATAATTGGAGCTATGCAAAGAGAGCTGGAGATCTGTTCTGGGAAACTGGACAATACGACTCGGCAGCAAAACATTACGCAACGTACCTGGAGATCCGCAGGGCGCTTAGAGCGCCACATGCGACAATTGACACCGACGAGGCCGACGTCATTGTCCGTATGATGACCTATCTGAGGCAGCGAGGTGAGCTCAAACTTGCGAACGAGTATCTCGAGTACATGACGGCCGTTGAAAGCGCTGAAAAGCGGGAGACGATGCGAAAATTAGCATGTGATGCCTCCGACCCTGCACTCTGATGGTAGCGTCCATTCTCTGATGGGATTTGGCTAGTTCAGCGCTTCATCCTTGCATTGATGCTGCGGGACTAGTGCTGCAGGAGTTCGGGCTCGGGCTCGGGTTGCTGCCCCGGTGCACAAGTTCACTAGAGGGTGCATCACAACGCACGAAGAGTCAGTCTATTTTCATCGGGCTGTCTCTATTCCGCGAGCTCTTGCCATCACGACGAGGACCAATAAAGCTTGGCAAATTTCGAAGCTGGGCAACTGGATTAATATCTGCCGCGCTTTTCGAGATTCAGGATTGTGAGCGCCTTTCATCCGTTGGAAGAAACGCTCTATCTGGGCACCAAGTAGGTGCGTCTTCTCGCGCAGATGTAGTGCGCTTTGTACGCAGACTCGACCTTTGCTTGGAGCAACTCTGCAGAGGCTTGTGACTCGGCCCTTGTAGCGCGTCTTTTGGTTACAAGAGCGAGCCATGCGCGGACACGTCGAGTACAGGGGACGAAATTTTAAAGATGCACTGAGCGTAAGGAATCTGCAGATGCCGCAACGATTGCAGGANTCCTACAGCTGCATTCGCTGGAGCAGCAGTCGATTATCGCGGAATAGCNATATATCATTACACCCATGTCAGAATGAACTGGAACAGATCTGCAAACTCGGACGCACACTCTAAACTTTAGGTTTCTTCCCAGCGTTAACATCTTNANCCTTTTTAGGCTTTTTCCCATTGCTTCCTTTTACCCTATCTCATCCCCGGTCTTCAAATATGGCAGTCTCTCTTCTCCCTCCGGCACCGTTGTCAGCTGTCGAAGTATGTTGATGGCTGCGTTAGAGTCTCATCTTCTGCGCCTCCGTCTTTTTGTGACGCATTTCTTTTACAGGCGGAAGTTGCAATTTAAGCTTCGCTCGCGGATTTCATCTTCCCTGTATGGTGCTTCTACGCGTCTTTCGCAACGGTGACACTCGGCTGTTGGCAGGCGTTATCATACATGCACCACCTCTCTTCCTCCGAGCACAGCACTATGGTGGATCAACGCGTGCTTCATCGCTCGGCGCATGCGCTTGACGGGTATAGAAGGCTTCTTCGAATACGCTCCTTCGTATCTAAGCACGTCGCAGTACACTATGATCAAGAGCTTCTTGCACACAATGACATCGACGAGTACTCTGTCAGCAGCATGCGCATGTGCACACTGTACCAGTCGATCGAGGATTTGTGGAACGCAATGTCGTCCATGATGAAACATGGAACAGAAGGAATATCCAGGTTGCAAAACAATTCGAGAAAATTCGATCTGTCTAAGCTCTCTTCGTGGAAAGCAGTGGCGCACGCTCCACTGGAAGCGATCCTCGCGATGACTGAAGAGCGACTCTGAGGCTCTATTCCATGCAAGCGGAACGGATGAGAGCCTCCGGGAGCATATCCCGTCAGACCTATCAACCTGATGGGGAATCCGGTTTCGTCGACGACCAAATAGAGAGGCGGATTTGCATTGCGAACAGAATCGATTGTTTAATGTGACAAATTCAGTAAAACTTCTGGCATGAGCGCGTGAGGAGCGTGTCAAGGGGCGACGTCAAGTTTTTTCAGTAGTGGATCTGGCAGCGCGAACCACTGCACATATCAGTTGGCCTCAAACAGAACGACCTAATACTTGAAGAATGTGTGATTTGAGATTGCTGTACATGAAAAAAGCGAAGAGTGATGCAGTGTGCGTTCGACTCGGTTCATGATATATATTGTTTTACGAACTCTTGTTCGAACACGTCACGACTCATTTTTATTCTGGTGACGTAAAGTTACCATCTGCAAAGAGTCGAAGGAGCCACAACGAAAACAAGGCCGAGAGTTCGAAAAATGCGTATAATCACATATGCAAATGTTGTCGCACATCGAATGTCGAGACTACATCTAAACAATTTCGTAAAATTGACACGCAAGACCGGGAAACGGTTGAACCACTGAATATATATAGATAGCAAATTCGATCGTGGTGTCGCCTTACACGGTGTGGTCGGCTGATTTCTCCAAACACCGTTCGTTATTCTCTCTTCTTGGACTGTATAGTGACTCAAATATCGAATGTGGAGTCTTCCTGTCCCGTTAGCAAGCAATTCACGTCTTGCTGAGCGAAGAAAGCTGGCCTCACATGCAACTGTTACGGAAGCGACGCGCGAACTGTTCCTCGTCCGCAAGCGAAAGGCCCACGGTTTCGAAGCCGTCCGGGGGAAAGGCCCTGCCATTGTGCGGTCTGCAGCGCAGCACAAGCGCTCCTTCTATCTGCGTAGTAGCTTCGATTTGCCTAAGCTAAGTACTTTTCAGTTTGATGAAAGCAACGGCATAGAACTTGTGCTTGAGCGGTCAGAGACACTTACGCTTCCAGGGACACCTGAGGTCTACGTACTGTACCTCGCCCTGCTAGATTCGAAACAGGCCACCTCAGGCAAGCGCTTTCAGGGCTGGAATAAGCGACAAGACCATAACTTCG
>JGI24721J44947_10010373_pt1 | contig 11808 bp, 14 predicted proteins | sample YelNatPaOPGAMG01_FD_44947 | JGI IMG/M metagenome (IMG submission 44947)
GGTTTCGTTTAAACCTTATTCTTTTAGGGCTGTTTTTAAGCATTCTTTAAGCGGTGCAAGTATTGTTTCTGCCCTGTTCAGCGTCGGTGCATAGTGGGCTGTTTTAGCCGAGTTTGTCATTATCGTTTTTATTCCAAGCATGTCTGTCCATGTGACCACAGCACACGTGTCTGTTAAGACTTTTGCTCCGCTTGCCTCTATCTTTTGCACGTAGGCTCTTGCCTTTTCCTTAATGAAGCATGATGTGCAAACCCAAAATTCAACATTCTCCCTAACTTTTCGGTTGCCGATGGCACTTGCAATTTCTCGAATTTCTCGAAGCGAACAGTGGGGACACCCAATAAAGATTAAATCTGGTTTTCGCGTTTTGGCAGTTTTTAACTCTGCTACAGTTTCCTTAATGTCTCTGGGTTCTACGGTTATTTTTTCAATTTTCCCTTCCACCTTAACGCTTTTTCCATNATGAAAAATGTTCACCATTCCAGCAGAGGCTAGGGCTGCACCCAACTGCTTTAAGTCTTCAGCCTTCGGATTTTTCAACCCCCTTAACAGCGGGATNTTGTCCTCCAAAATTTTCCCCAAAAATATTCCTAAGGCACCATAATCCACCTCGTTTCCTAAAGAAGCCTCAACCTCAACAACAACATTGGGTTCACGGTTCGCAGCTCTATGCATTCCACAGTCGGGTGTCTTGCCGATAATTGCAGCTGCCAATGCGCTTGGACCACCCTCACGGTTTGTCCAAGCCCCTAAAACAGAATTGGCGTAAACAACGGCTGAGGATTCAGCCCATGCCAAGTGAGCGCCCTTTTTAGGCTCTTTAATGTAGTAGGGTGTGCATGTAAAAGACTGCATAAAACCAAGCTTGTCGAAGATTTCGCAAAGTTTAAGCTGCATTTCAACAAGGTGTTTCGGCAGCTTCTTCGACAAATGTTTCGGGTCTAAGCTTTGAGGATTTAATGTGGCTTCAACACTTACTTTTTCGCCGGCACTTGCCAAAGCCTCTAGAAAGTCTGTGGGCGCCTCGCCAAGTGTTTTATAGGAAACGCCAGACACATGGGCAGATTCTATGGGTATAAGCCTAGAAGCATTGAAAAGCTCGCCTAACTTAACAAGTATTTTCATGCAGACCTGCTTAACCCAGCCGAACTCGCCGTTATAGATGCGTTCTTCCTCTTTTGTTAAATACGTGTCTTTAACCCTCCACAGCTTTTAGGATCTTGACTATTCCTTTGTAGGCGTCAACCTCAACCAAATCGCCAGTCCTAATTCTGCCGATGTCAATTTGGTCTATCATGGGAATGTTGGCTATAACCGCGCCAACAACTATTACTGGGTCTGCTTTGTGGTTGATTATGGCTTTTGGCGCCAAACCCTTTTTCGCCAAAGAGTAAAGCACATAACTGCCAACAGTTGAACCATGCCCATGGGGAAAACATAAAACCCTATCCTTTACAGACTCTCCATACAAGTCATGCCTTTTCTCAACTATTTTCCCAGTTGCCAAGTCCACATCCCCAAGGAAGCTTATAGGCTTGGTGGAGACAAGCGCCTCGGCTTTACAGAACCCCTCGACAATTCCTCGCCCACGCAGAACCGTATATTCTGCCATTTTAAGCGCCTTCAATAGGATATTTTAGCTGAAGATGGAATTTCGCCTAGGATTTTTGAGGNTGCTTCAGCCACCTTTCCACGGTTTTTCTCGTCTGTGTAAACCCTTAAAATGTTTATGAAACCCTTTAGAACATCAAATATTCCAGAGATTTCGCTAAGTCTCTTAACNTCTTTTTTNCCTTCTCTGGTTTTGCTGAAAACTGGGATTTCCATGGGTTCCATAAACATGGAATGGTGGTATGGCACCGAGGGAACTGTTGGCACATCTATGATTATTGCTTCGGCGTCAACTTTGGCGTCTTTGGCGATTTTGTTCCTTATTTGGTTGCGGAATTCCTCGGCGCTGAAAATGTTTGAAACAGTCTTGTCTTTCACGTAGAAGGTCTGCTCGTAGGCGCATTTCAGCATTCTTCGCCTCTCAAGATTCTTTATTATTGGGCTGGATTTCTTACAGTTTTTAAGCATAGCCCAAACAGTGTAATCGTCCATGGACAAGTATTCTTCTGGTGTTTTAAAGGATGATAAGCCAAGCTCTTCGTCTGCCCTTTCAAGGGCTGTTGCCAACATTATTTGGGCTGCCCTTCCAACACGGTGGAAGTATATGCTCTTGAAGGATTCTATTCTGGCTATTATGAAGGATTCAAGGGTTGAAAGGGCCCCCATATCCACGGCTAGGTTTCCGTCCAAAACGTCGAAAGTATGGATTAAGCGGAAAACGTCCACGAACCCGTACTCTGCACCCGTGTGGTAGGTGTCTCTAACAACAAAATCCAGCTTGTCAACATCTATGGAACTTCTGATTATTTGGTTTAAGAAAGCTTTTCCACCCATAGACAAGGAGCCAACAGCAAGCTCGGCAATATCTTCAGCTTCATACCCAAGCCTTCCAAGCAAGTCTTTCAACTCGCTATGCTTAATTATCCACGCGGTTACGTCCTCATGGGTCTTGTTAAGCTTCTTCGTCAACAAATGTTCAAAAACATGGGAAAAGGGTCCATGCCCCACATCATGGAGCAAACCAGCAATCCGCACAGCCTCCGCTTCTTCTTCGCTTATTACTTGGGAGATATTGGGGTTTTCAGCCACCTTACCAGCCAAATACATGACGCCTATAGAATGCTCAAAACGCGTGTGATTAGCCCCGGGATAAACATATTCGGCGCCAGCCAATTGCCTCAGCCTACGGAGCCTCTGCACCGGATAAGAGTCAATGATTTCTTTTTCAGCCTCTGTTATGTAGACATATCCATGTACAGGGTCTTTTATTTCTCCCCAATAGCTTTTTGGCATTATCAATTCTCCACAGTTAAGGCTTAACAATTATTAATGCATGCTCCTCTTATAATTTCTAATGCTGGCTGGAGGATTAGGAGAGTTGGAAAGGCGAGGGTTCTTCATATGTGTCGAGGGCTTAGATGGCTGCGGAAAAACAACCCAGGCGAAAATCCTGGTGAGGAAACTGCAGAGAATGGGCTACAATACAGTTTATACGGCCGAGCCAAGCCATGGAAAAATTGGAAGGTTTATAAAAAGGTACTATTTGTACAGAGGGAAGCGTGTTTCCAGCATTGTCGAGGCCTTGCTTTTCGCAGCCGACCGCTACGAGCATGTGGAGAACGAGATAATCCCAGCTTTAAAAGATGGAAAAATAGTGGTTTCAGACCGCTACATGTACTCTTCACTAGCATATCAAGGAGCGGTTGGACTCAGCCTAGACTGGATCAGGAAGATAAACGAGCACGCCGTAACGCCCAATCTGGCAATTTTCATAGACGTTGAGCCAGACACGGTCATTAAGAGGCTGAAACCTAAAAAATCCGTCATGGAAAATCTCGAAACCCAACGTAAGGTTCGAGAAGTCTACTTAAAATTCGTCGAAAATGGAGAACTCGTTAAGGTGAATGGAAACAAATCAAAAAATGAAGTTGCAGATGAGATTTTTTCTATAGTCTTAAATTCCTTAAAAGGCGGCTAAACAGCCTTCAAAACTTTTCTCGGGAAAAGCTTGTTAACCCTTTCAACAATTAGGTTGACAAGGTCTTCTGGCAGCACATGTCGCGGTCCTCTTTCATGAAAAATGAGCACTTCAACTAAACCCGTGTTAAATATTAGGCGGAGCAAATAATAGTCAAACTTTAGCGGAGACTTCTTACCGGTACGCTCTTTATAATATCGTATTGCACAAAAAAAGTCCATCATCCGAAGCGAAGCTTTACGAATTTCCCCCAAAAGTTTCTGCATTTCCTCAGAGTCTAAATAGTTAAACGTGTCACCATCAGCCACCCCAAACTCAAAAACAACAGTGCAATCCGATAATGAAGGATTTGCAAAGTCTTCTGGGTGTAAGTTTTCGCTGTTAAGTTTCCTCAAACACTCAGCTACAGCTTTTTGAAGCGTTTTATCGGAAACTGTCGCAACGAAACGCATAACCTTCTGCACGTTCACGGGAAAATTCTCATACAAACCAAGCATTTTTCATACTCCATTTAAGGTTAGAGTTTTTTTGCTTTCCTCACCTTCTCCAAATTTTCCAAAAGTTCAGAGAGGGCCGAACCAAGCTTTTGAAGCGCTTCAACATTTGTTTCATGCTGCATCTTCTCTTGAATTTCCTTTATTTTCGCGAGCAGCGTATTTTCAAGGGCTTCAAGACTTAAAACGCTTGTCACCTTTGCCAACTCTGTCTCCTCTTTAACAACTATCACCTTTTTCTCACATTTTGCACACCACAAATCTCCACTCTTAAGCCTAAACAACGGAGAAGCACAAACAGGACAAGCCAACTCGGTTAAGGTTTGACCCTGACGAAGTAAGTCAGCCATACGCTTAATATACAGTTCCTCAGCCTCTTTTGCATTTTGTGACATTTCAATGCCTCAAATAGATAAGTTAAAAGAGCATTTAAAATATATGTATGCGGGGCATCCGAAAACTTGGTATTGGGAACCAAAAGTTTACACAAATGTTTCAGAGATGGCACGAGATCAAGAAGTTGATGCAATATGGATAACCGTTCCAAATTATGCCCGAATCCCCGTTGTGAAAGCTATAGTTGAAGAAGTTCTACAAGGAAAAGCTGATCTCATCGGATTGGCTTGTGAAAAGCCGCTTGGAAGAAATGTTAAGGAAGCCCAACAGCTCTTAGATATGGTTGAGAAGGCGGGCTTGCTTCATGGCTATCTTGAAAATCAAGTTTTTATGCCATCCTTGGTAAAGGGCAAGGAGATTATTTGGAAAGAGGCGCAAGCGCTGCCGGCAGACCATACCTTGCTAGATGCTCCGAAGAACATGGTGGGCCACATGAAACATGGTTTTGGAATGCCTCGCTTCAGGGTGGTGGAGCACTAAATGATATGCTTTGCCACAGCATAGAAGCTTCAAGATTTATATTAACCGCTCCTCACGAAGAGGAGAAACTAGTTCCTTGCGCACTCTCTGCCGAAATTGCAACCCTAAAATGGAGTAGAAAAGAGTACGCAGATAAGCTTATGAAAGCGTCGAAAGGGCAAATCGATTACTCGAAGAAACCAGCGGAAGACTGGGGAAGGGCGAACATGGTCTATGAAACACATGATGGATTATTGCTAATCGCTGACTTATCTACTTCATGGAGCTTTGTTCCGGGCGAACGAATATTCATTGAAATAATTGTGCCGGAGTATTATATGCAAATTGACACGTTAAACTCGGAAATGAAAACGTTTTTCAGCAGAGAGATAAAAGCTGCCATAGGAGACTTTGTTGAAAAACAGACTGCGGAGCAAGGTTTTATGCCAGTTCTTCCGGAAGAAACGTCATTATATGGGTATGTCAACGAAAATCTGCACATGGTTGAAAGTTTTAGGGAGAGAAAAATGCCGAAAGAAAATTGGAATGATGGACTACTCGTAGTTAAACTTCTAATGGCTTGTTATATGTCGGCTGAAAAAGGAAGAAAATTGACCTTCCCTCCACATGGATTGGAGGATTTCATACCAAAAGTTGCACAAGGAGCATGGAAACCAGCAGATGCCATAAATGCTCCGCCTGAATAATTTAAACTAGGCTCAAGAATAGGGTGGAGATTTTGTCTGAAAAGAAGTACGTTGTAGGAGTTGATTTAGGAGCAACTTGGGTTAGAGTCGCACTCTCCGATAAAAATGGAAAAATCATAGGAAAAGCGCGCGAAAGAACCGATGTAAGCGACGAGAAGGCAATAAGCAACCAGATAGTTAGGATGGTACACTCTCTTTGCAAGAAAAACAGTATTACAATAGCCAATTTAATGGGTGTAGGCATAGCCTCAGCAGGCCCTTTGGACCTCAAAGAAGGAGCGCTAATTAACCCAACCAATTTGCCATTTGATTATGTGCCGCTCACAAAACCAATCAGTGAAAAACTGGGCATACCTGCATTTTTAGCCAACGATTGCACAGCGGCTGCGCTTGGTGAAAAGGAGTTTGGAGCAGGAAAAAAGTTGAACAACATCGTTTACATAACTATAGGGACCGGCATAGGAGGCGGTGCAATAGTCGACGGACACTTACTTCTCGGAAAAGATGGGAACGCCGTTGAAATTGGACATCTAACCATAGATTGCGAAGGAAGATTGGAATGTGGATGCGGAAAACGTGGACATTGGGAAGCATACTGCTCCGGGAGGAATATACCGAACTATATTAAAATGAGACTTGAAGAAATCAATGAAGAGTTAAAAAGGCGAAGCACATTATCCAAAAAAGCTCAGCTGAGTTCCCAAGACCTTTTTGAGGCGGCAAAAATGGGAGATAAAATATCTTTACAATTAGTTGAGGAATTGGGAGTTCTCAACGCTATAGGATTTGCAAACGTAATAAATGCCTACGATCCTTCATTAATAACTGTTGGTGGGACAGTAGCCCTAAAAAATGAGGATTTCGTTCTGCCTCCGATTAAAAGGCACGTTAAGGATTACACTGTAAACAGATTACCTGAAATAGTTATAACGCCACTAGGTGAGGATACGGGTATTTATGGAGGCATAGCAATCGTTCTAAAGTTTAAGCCATAAATCGGATGTTGAAATTTATGGCTTTAATATGCGCGCGCTCCGGCCAGTTTTGCCAACTGTGTAAGCAACAATCCAGCCGGTCCTTGACCGATGATTACCACAGACATTACCATCGAAAAACAAGCTCTATATGCCCCGTGAAGGGCGCACGCAAGCAAATCTATGCACTCCTTCTTCGAATGAAACGTTATCTGCAAGGGGATAACAATATTTTGTGGGAACTTTCAAATATTCGGCGTATGCAAAATCATCCTCTAACGGTTTTTCACAAAGCTCTTGCATTCCTTTTATACAATAAGAGCAGATACCACAGGATAAGGCATAGAGCGGGCCCAGAACAACTTTATCTCCAACACTTAGCGAGTTTACATTCTTACCAGTCTCAATTATCACCCCGCAGCACTCATGTCCTGGTTTACCCGGTGGGAGAGGATATTTTATGCCCGGAATTTCGCCTTTTAAGAAATGCATGTCAGTCATGTTACAAATAGCCGCTGCTTCTATTTTAATTAAAACATCATCTTCGCCAATCTTAGGGATTTCAACGTCTTCAATTCGTACGTCGTTCGGGGCAGCAAAAATTACTGATTTCGTAGGCCATATAGAAATTCTCCCAAAATTTAACAATTTCTATGCTCCTTGTCAATTTCACACTTCAAAATTTCAATAGTGAAATGATTTACGCAAAAATATCAGATAAACGTATAAAAGCCTATATAACTTGATTATCTGAAATTGTTGTGGTGGCAGTCATGGTTAGGAAGAAAAAGCTTGAAGAGTATGAAGAGCGAATTAAGCAGGCTATGGCTGTTCTTGCAGAGGTTTCAGAGGACACGACGACTCCGCGAAATATTAGGAGGGCGGCTAAAGACTCCATGAATGCGTTGCAAACAACAGAGTTTACACCAGCCGTCAGAGCCTCAAACGCCATATCCATATTAGACGAGATTTTGCAAGACCCAAACATGCCGCCCTACACTCGTGTGAAACTTTGGAATGTGATGAGCATACTTGAAGCCATAAAGGACTAAACTGGTTTAGCGTGGGGAATTCACCGTGAAAATTTTCCATTACAGTGATATTAAAGCCGAAAAGGCTCGGGAAGAGGGAGCCTCAAAACTGAAGGTTAGGTGGCTTATCACCCGAGATATGGGTGCCCCAAACTTTGCCATGAGGCTTTTTGAAATGGAGCCCGGAGGACACAGTCCCATGCACGCTCACCCTTGGGAGCATGAAGTCTTCATTTTGGAGGGCGAAGGTGTGGTTGTAGGGGCTCAAGGCGAAAAAAGGTTTAAGCCTGGCGACGTGGTTTTTGTCCTGCCCAATGAAAAGCACCAGTTTAGAAATGATGGAAGCAAAACTGTTAAGTTTCTATGCCTTGTGCCCCATCACCATGGCTCCAAATAACCTTTGACGCCTAAACTAGAGATTCGCTAAAAATATATGCTTGTTGTCACATCTAGTTTTGGGCTTCAAGAGGTATAAGACTTTGAAGTATGATGTAATAATTGTTGGTGCCGGTCCAGCTGGAATATTTTCAGCCCTTGAAATGGTTGGAAAGGCTGACCTCCGCATATTGATGCTTGACAAAGGACCAGATTTAGAGCGAAGAAAATGCCCGGCAAGCCGGGGCTTTGGATGTGTAAACTGTGAGCCCTGCGGACTTCTGTGCGGTTGGGGTGGAGCGGGAGCCTTCAGCGACGGCAAACTAACCATATCCACAGAGGTTGGCGGCTGGCTTAACCAGTATGTTTCAGAAAAGGAGCTTAACGAGCTGATAAACTACGTTGAAAGCATCTACATAAAATTTGGTGCCCCGGAACACGTTTATGGAGGCGACATGGAAAAGGTTGAGGAAATAGAGAGAAAAGCATCCTTAGCTGGGCTTAAGCTTATCCACCAGAAGATTAGGCACATGGGAACGGAACGCTGCGCCCAAACATTACGGAAAATGCGTCAAGAACTAGATGGGAAAGTTGAAATAAAAATGGGAAAGGACGTTAAAGGGCTAATAGTGAAAAACGGAGTCATAGAAGGCGTTGAAACAGTTGACGGTGAAAAATTCTTCGGCAAATACGTGATTGTGGCCCCAGGAAGGGGCGGAGCAGAGTGGCTTCAAACAGAAGCCCAATCATTAGGCTTGAAAACACTAAACAATCCCGTGGACGTGGGCATCAGAGTAGAAGTTCTAGCCACAGTTATGGAGGAATTAACAAACATTTTATACGAACCGAAATTCGTTTACTACTCAAAGTTTTTCGACGACCAAGTTAGAACCTTCTGCGTGGCTCCCTACGGCGAAGTTATATCCGAATCATACAACGGAGTATTAACCGTTAACGGGCAAAGCTACGCGGAACGCAAAACAGAAAACACAAACTTCGCAATCTTGGTAAGAACATCTTTTACAGAGCCTTTCAGAGAGCCTATAGCCTATGGAAAATATTTGGCGAGGCTCTCAAACCTCTTAAGCGGAGGCATATTAATACAGCGCTTAGGCGACTTGGAGGCTGGAAGACGTTCAACACCGGACAGAATAGCCAGAAGCGTTGTAACACCAACCCTAAAAAATGCCACGCCCGGTGACTTAAGCTTCGTCCTGCCATACCGTTATCTTGCGGATATACGGGAGATGCTTGAAGCCTTAGACAAGATAGCCCCGGGAATCCACTCGCGGGACACGCTGCTGTACGGTGTTGAAGTTAAATTTTACTCTTCAAGGCTTGAGTTAAGTAACTCCCTTGAAACGAAAATACGGAACCTTTTCACAATAGGTGACGGCGCCGGAGTAACTAGAGGGCTAATACAAGCGTCAGCATCAGGCGTTATCGTTGCAAGGGAAATCCTAAGGCGGGAAAAACAGAAGGCTAAGTGAGATGTCAATAGTTAAGGAGTTGAGATGCTCCCACTGCGGTGCACCCATCTCTTTTAAGCCAGGCGAAATTATAGCCACATGCAGATACTGCGGCTACACAGTGGTTATTGAAACTGGGAAAGCCTTCACATTCGAGCATTCGATGTTACTGAACAAGTATAATCCAACGCAAATTGAGGAGCCAATAATGGAATGGATGCGTTCTGGATTCCTAAAGCCAACAGACCTTGCCAAAAAATCAAAAATAACCGAGAAAAATTTGATGTATCTGCCCTTCTGGGTTGTGTCAGTGGAAGCCGAAAGCCTCTATAAGGGCATTTTTGAGCGTATAAACCCACCAATTGTTAAGGAAGGCAAAATAGCCAAAAAGTATGATTGGCTTGTTCTCGCAAGAAGAGCCACTCAATTCCCGACAAAGGAGTATGATGTGCCATTAGAAGGGAAAGTTCCATACGATTTTAGGAAAATTGAGGATTTCGCCAAAGTATTAAACAGCGAGATTGATATGGATGAGGCTGTTGAAATTGCAAAACAGGAAATTGTGGAGCATCACAGTTATTTGGCACAGCAGGATGTAGACAAAATTGTTGAAATGAAAAACGAGATAAGGGTGAGTCAAGCAGTTTACCTTCACGCGCCAATATGGTTTATAAAATACGAGTATAAGGGTGAAAGCTACACTTTGTGGCTGGATGGAGCAACGGGAACTGTCATAAAAGGGGATATACCAACAGCTAAATTCGGAATATTTTAAGCATGCCCTTTCTAAACATTTTTTATCCACATGCTGCAACATGAAAAATGTATTAGAGGTTTGAAAACGCGATGAGCGGCGAAATAATCGGAAGAGGAACATGGTATGACAAAATGGCTTTTAAAATAATTGAGCGGGAGCGAAAACTTGGAAGAAGCCTAGACATGATAAGAACCGAGATGGGGTTAGGAGCCTCAGGATTTCCCCACATTGGAAGTTTAGGCGATGCTGCCCGAGCCTACGCCGTGACACTGGCCTTAAGAGAGCAAGGCTATCGCTCAGAGCTTATAGCCTTCTGCGACGACAAGGATGGACTGCGCAAGGTTCCGGCAGGACTACCAAAAACCCTAGAAAAATATTTAGGATTTCCGGTCACAGACATCCCAGACCCATTCAAATGCCACGACAGTTATGGCAGACACATGAGTTCGCTTCTGCTTGAAGCCCTAGACAAGTGCGGCATAGAATACCGTTATATTTCAGCAAGGGAAGCCTATAAAAACGGCTTACTAAACAATGAAATCCGGACATTGCTTTCAAACGCGAAAAAAGTTGGAGAAATAGTGAAGGAAGAAGTGGGACAAGAAAGGTACATGGAAGTCTTGCCCTACTTTCCAGTTTGCGGAAACTGCGGAAGAATATACACGACAAAGGCTTTGGAGTACATTCCAGACGAAAATAAAGTGCTATACATATGCGAAGGAATGGAGATTAAGGGAAAATGGATTGAGGGATGCGGATATAAGGGCGAAGTAGACATCACAAAGGGCGAAGGGAAACTAAGCTGGAAAGGCGAATTCGCAGCCAGATGGAAAGCCCTAGACATAAGGTTTGAAGCTTACGGCAAGGACATAGCCGACTCAGTCCGTGTAAACGACAGAATATGCCGCGAAGTGCTAGGCCATGAGCCTCCAGCCCACGCCAAATATGAAATGTTCCTCGACAAAAGCGGAAGAAAAATTTCAAAATCCACCGGCAACGTCTTCACACCCCAAGTCTGGTTCAAGTACGGCTCACCCCAATCACTAATGCTGCTAATGCTGAAAAGATTTGTTGGAACCCGCGCGCTAGACGTGACAGACATACCAGCCTACATGAACGAACTTGACTATCTAGAAGACATATACTTTGTAAAAAAGACAATACCAGACAAAAAAGAACTAGCCAAACTTAAAGGCTTATACGAATACTGCTGGGTCTTAAAGCCGCCGAAACAACCCAGCATCCACGTGCCATATAACATGCTAACCTTTCTGGCTAAAATAGCGCCGAAAGGCAAAGAAATAGAGTTCATAAGTGAAAAACTCCAAAGCTACGGCTACTTGCCAAAGGGGCAACAGCCAGACGAAAACCTGAAAAAGCGAATAGAATACGCCCTAAACTGGGTTAAGGACTTCGAAGAAATCCGCGAAACAACAATAACCCTAAAAACTGAAGAGAAAAACGCCATAAAAGAACTGATCGAAACCCTAAAAACTGAAGAAGAACCGGAAAAAATCCAAAACGCCATATTCAACACCGCCAAAAAACATGGCATAC
>JGI24721J44947_10010374_pt1 | contig 11807 bp, 9 predicted proteins | sample YelNatPaOPGAMG01_FD_44947 | JGI IMG/M metagenome (IMG submission 44947)
GCAGGCGACCGGCGGCGATGTGGTCGAGAAGGTCCAGTCCGCCAGAGCGGCTCAACAACACCTCGGTCGCCCGTCCGGACTCGGTCGCGTCGATGTCGCGGACGACATCGGCAAGGAGCCGAAGGCGCTCCAACTTATCGGTGCCCGGCGTGGCTTCGCCCCTTACCCAGGCGCTCAAGGATCGGCGATCCACGCCGATAGCCCGAGCAATCTGTGCGCGGGTGAGGCGCGTCCGCCGGGCGATTTCGTCCCGTAGCTTCTGTACATCCTCCCGCACCGGGCGGGGCGAGCTGGAATACGTCAGGCCGGTATCCGTTGAGCTCAGGTAGGTCTGCCAGAATTGCTGGCCCCAGTTGACGGAATCACCCGTCATCGGCTTGGAACCGAGTAACAGATCGTCAAGGTCCTGTTCGACAGGCATCCCGAGCCGGGGTGTCGTCGAGGACCTCTGCTCGAAGAGCGTGTCGGCAAGCGGTAGGATCGACCACGGCCCTACGATATCGGGATCGTCATGTCGAGGAAGCGGACTCGCGTGCATCTGCGGACTCATCGCTCGCCTCCGAACTCGTCAAGGAACGCATCGGTTACGACCCAGCGAAAGAAGGTGTAGATGCTGTCACAGAAGTCGGCGATTTTCCCGCTGATTGCGGCAAGGTCAAAGTCCTCTGATTGCGATGTGTAGTGGTCAAGATCAAGTACCCAGGATGGTTCCCGTGCCGGTTCGATCCCGGGGTCATACGTGGCACCGGCCGGAAGACGGCCCCAGCGGCCGCGTAGCTGTGAGAATTCGTCGAGTTGAAACAACGTGTCAGATAGAGCATGTACGATCTCAGTATTACCGAGTTCAATCCCGCCCCCGGCGACACCCAGTATTTCCGGACGGATAAGTTTAGCGAGACGAGCCAGTTGCTCGCCTGTGATCCGGTCTACGTACCTAACACCAATGCGGTCGCAGAGGTTGGGGTGAAGCCAACCTTCCAGTGCATGGAGCACCACAGTCATTCGAGCCAGGAGGTCGCTTCTGGTCGTATATCGTTTCGCCGAAAGCGACACAAAGCTCGGTGTCAGTGTCACCTGCCAGGCATCGGGATCTTTTGTTTCGAAGCGCCAGACGGTCCCTGCATCCTGGGGCTGGACTCCGCTCTGTCCGATCATGACCCCGAGCTGTCGTTCCGGTCGGAGGATTGGGTAGTCTTTCCGGATCAGCTCCTGAAACGTCGCTACGAATTCTTTACCAGCCTCGATCTGCATCACATGCGGGAAGCGGACCTGAGCTATCACGTTCACCAGGGGAGAGTTGGACAGCGGCACTTCCGATACCGATGGTCCAAATGGAGTCATAGTCCTCATCACCTTCCCATTATACTTCTCAAAGTATCAAATGGGAACCTATGTTGATGAATATTAGGTTAAGATTTAATCTCCTTTCCCCAGAATGCTTTCCGGTACAACAGATAAAAATCTACAAATACAACCTGCCTAAAATTACTCTATGATCTGATGGTTAGCGTTAGGCCCAATGGTTTTCGGTATGGGTGAAATAGACTTGCTATTACATCTCATATGTGATTTAGTTGTATGTTTACTGGCAGATACCCACTATGTAATTAGGTATAGTTACACAGATCAGTTCGGAGCTATTTATTATTATGCATTGCACTTGGTAAACATAGTTTATGTGAGAAAAATAAATAAGGTGACAAAGGGCGACGCAGGTTTCAAGTAAAAACTCGGAAGTGGCGTGAACTCTCCTTACGAGGACAGAAGGATCGCATGAGTCCCGGAGGTAGATTTCCCCGTCTCATCTTCTTTTCGTTCGGAAATGATAGGAATATACGACATCTTCTCTGAGAAGGGGGTTATGTCGATTTGATCAGATTTCTGGTTTCTTCTGCCATTATCAGATCCTCTTGGGCAGCTACCACCAAAGCCGATATTGCAGAGCTCTCTGAAGATATGACGAAGGATCTTTGGCCGTTGTAGGAGCTGTTGGCATTATTGTCAATGCTCAGCCCCAAGAAATGTATTTTTTCCGCTACGTATTTTCTTACCAAAGATGATCCTTCGCCGACACCCCCGGTAAAGACGATAGAACCCAAGCCGCCTAACGAAACACTCAACGATGCTATGGCACTTGCTATTGCCGAGGTATAAATGCCCATGGCTTCTTGGGCAACTGTGTTTCCTTTGTCAAGTAGATCAAGTATATAGAGCATATTTCCTTCAGAACCGGGAACGAGTGCCGTGAGACCGCTTGTTCTGTCGAGTATTTCTTCTATTTTGTCGACATCATATCCATGTTTTAGTAAATAGATAATAATTCCCGGGTCTATACTACCGGATCTTGTGGCCATGACTAATCCTTCCAGCGGAGTATAACCCATCGTAGTATTTACAGATTGTCCGTTTAGAACAGCGGTTATGGACACACCTGCGCCGATATGGCAGACAATAAGTTTTTGATAAGCATTGTCGGGCAGAAGTTCTTTGACGACTTTAGAAGACCATGCACAACTTAGACCATGAAAGCCAAAACGTCTTATCCCATGTGCGGCTGCTAAATCTTTTGGTATCGCATAAGTAAATGCTTCAGGCGATAAAGTCGAATGAAAGCCGGTATCAAAACAAGCGGCGGTGGTTGCCGAAGGTAATATTTCAGACAAGAGATCCATCATTTTGAGAGCGACAGGATTATGCAAAGGGGCAAGTGCCGACAACTCTTCAAGCTCCGCTCTTGTTTGTTTGTCTACGATAATGGCTTGCCTATATTTAGTTCCCCCGTGGACGATGCGATGTGCAGTTAGGGTAATTTCACCTACTTTATTGAGAAAGTTATGTAAATTTGCTTCAAGCTCTTTTCTGTCGTCAATTCGGAAATTGGCTTTATCGCTTATGGTGTCATCATCTTCTACAACACTTAGTTTCAAGCTACTTGATCCGGCATTTATTACTAAAACTCTCACATTGATCATCCTCACTCTTGTCAAGACCAAATATAGCCCGGTCCTAATAATTGGATCAAGATATATATTTATTAGGATAATTACGAATTGCAACTAATGGTGCACATCGATATTTAAAGTGACTTAAGTCTGTAAATCCAATCCAGCGTTGCTTGTTAGGCTGAATATTGAAGTGATGACAGCGGTTATGTTTTATTAAAGATTCAGAGAGGCAGGAAACGATGCTTGCAAAAACAGATACCTCAAGTGATTTTGATTCTGTTGCGAAAGGAAAAAATCTGGCGCCTTCCGCTTATGAATTGGCACCAGCGGAAGGGCCGCTTAGCAAAGAAGAGCTTGAACTTCTGGACTCTTGGTGGCGAGCGGCAAATTATCTTTCTGTGGGTCAAATATTTCTTAGGGATAATCCGTTGTTGAAGCGTCACCTTAGATACGAAGACATCAAACCCAGGCTTCTCGGACATTGGGGGACCACTCCCGGACTCAATCTAGTTTATGCACATGCCAGCAGAATCATCAGAGAACGTAATTTGGACGGCGTATTTGTAGCCGGACCCGGTCACGGCGGTCCCGGCCCTAATGCATGTGCCTGGCTGGAAGGTACATACAGCGAACTGTATCCGAATATAACCCAAGATGAAAAGGGGATGAAAGCTTTCTTCAAACAATTCTCTTCTCCCGGCGGAGTCCCCAGTCATTGTGCACCCCAGACACCCGGTTCTTTTCATGAAGGCGGCGAACTCGGTTATTCGCTGCTACATGCCTATGGAGCAGTCTTTGATAACCCGTCTTTGGTGGCTTTTTGTGTCGTGGGAGACGGAGAGGCCGAGACCGGACCGCTGGCGACAAGCTGGCATGCCAATAAATTTATCAATCCCCAACGAGACGGAGCCGTGCTTCCTATTCTCCATTTGAACGGATACAAGATAGCCAATCCGACTATCTTAGCCAGAATCAGTGAAGAAGATCTGCTGAACCTGATGAGAGGCTATGGTTATAATCCGCATATTGTCACCATAGTACAAGGCGCCAATCCGGCTGTAGCACATCAACTGTTTGCCAAAGAGCTAACGGCGTGTTTAGATGAGATAGCGGCGATACAAAGAACGGGTTCATTCCCGGACGGGATGCCAAAATGGCCCATGATCATTCTGCGTTCGCCAAAAGGTTGGACGGGCCCGATCTTGGTTGGTGGCGAAAAAATTGAAGGAACCTTCCGTGCCCACCAGGTTCCTCTGACCGAAGCAGCCGGTGACGAATCCCAACTGCAAACTCTTGAAGCCTGGATGAAGTCATATAAGCCGGATGAACTTTTTGACGAGGACGGGAGACCGGTAAAGTCCGTTTTGGAATTTTCACCCAAAGGTGATCTGAGAATGAGCGCAAATCCAGTCGCTCTCGGCGGCAGGATAAAAAAGAATTTGGATTTGCCAGATTTTCGAGACTATGCGGTCAAAGTAGGTGAGCATGCACAGAGTCTGCATGAGGCAACCAGAGTCCTCGGAACATTTCTCAGGGACGTCATTAAGCAGAATCAGGATAATTTCCTTCTTTTTGGTCCCGATGAAGTGGCATCCAACAGGCTTTCTGCCGTTTTTGAAGTAACAGACAGAGCCTGGATGGCTGAACGCACTGCGGAAGACGATCACCTTTCATCGTCAGGACGGGTTGTGGAAGTATTATCGGAGCACATCAGCCAAGGCCTTCTTGAAGGTTACCTCCTTACGGGACGCCACGGGATGTTTACGTGTTACGAGGCGTTCATACATATTATCGATGCCATGTTTAATCAACATGCAAAATGGCTTGAAGAAGCCGCTAAAGTATCTTGGCGTACCCCCATTCCTTCATTGAATTATCTTTTAACATCGCATGTTTGGAGACAAGACCACAACGGTTTTTCTCACCAAGATCCCGGTTTCCTTGATGTAGTGACAAATAAGAAGCCAGAGATTACCAGGGTATATCTGCCTCCCGATACCAACTGTCTCTTGTCTGTGGCAGATCATTGCCTGCGAAGCAGGAATTATATAAATGTCATCGTTGCCGGCAAACAACCGGCACTTGATTATTTGGACATGGACGAAGCCGTTGCCCATTGCACCAGAGGAGTGGGGATTTGGGATTGGGCCTGCAACGGCAAAAGCGGGGAGTTGCCCGATGTGGTTTTGGCAAGTGCCGGGGAAGTACCCACTCTTGAAGCTTTGGCGGCCACAGCTATCCTAAGGGATGCATTGCCGGACCTCAAAGTACGCTTTGTCAATGTTGTTGACCTGATGAGACTCCTGCCTGAATCAGAACATCCCCACGGTCTCTCAGACCAGGAATTTGACGCTTTGTTTACAACAGACAGACCCGTTATCTTTGCCTTTCACGGGTATCCTTGGCTGATCCACAAGCTGACTTATCGCCGTCATAATCATGGCAATATACACGTCAGAGGTTATAAGGAAGAAGGTACGACTACAACTCCGTTCGATATGGTAATGCTCAATGACTTGGACAGATACAAGCTTGTGATGGACGTTATCGACAGAGTGGAATGGCTCGGTGCAAAAGCAGGGAGTCTTCGTCAGGAAATGGCCGACGCACGTTTGAGGGCAAGAGCCTATACCAGAGAACACGGAGATGACATGCCGGAAATAACCGACTTCAAGTGGGGTATCAAGTAATACTAAAAGTCTCCCGATTACAAGCCGCGCAGGTTATGTCGCCGCGAGAATAAAGAAAATAACGGAAAGAATTCCAAAGGTGATACCTGATTTGTAAAGCAGTTCAGCCGGTTTTTCATAGCGTCGTTCCAGTACCATATAGCAACTGATAAGCGGAATAACAATTATCTTGTACCCGGGGAGAACCATGCCGGCTGCCATCAGCGGCCAGCATCTCCCTATGCACGACAAACCATTTGTCAGACCGAATTTCATCGATGCGACTTCCGCGGCGCATCCCTTTGGCGGAAGAGGGATGCTTCGGTGACATTTTTTGATGAAGCGTTGTTTATACGGTGAGACTTGCCAAAATGCGGCGGCGACGAGGAAGGAAATGAAGATCTGGTAGTTGCCGAAAAAATTTTGCAATATCACGATGAAAAACATAAGCAACAAGTTATACAGAAACCAGCAGATGAAATACCCAAAAGCATATTCCGACATGGCACGCCGTCTCCGCCAATAAAGACTGTTGAGGCCGGTATGTCTGATACCGGGCAGCATCACCGGTCCTGCCATGAGAATAGTCATTATGCACAGATAAGGTATCTGTGCATAGGTTGCGGTGATCGGGCTCTCCATATGGCCGTTCATATGAGAGGCAAAAACAGAAAATATGAAATTGGTATTTGCTTTGTAAGAGAAAACGAAAAGTATCAGCGATAATGCTATCAGTATCTCAAACGGTATTATGAAACGCTTTCTTGCTGTGAGTCCGGCTTTACGAGAAAGCCGGGAGAATATTTTATGCACCGACTGATTATTCGCAACGTACGCTGATGCGGCCGATCTTGATGGGTGTGGTATCGATAGTATTGCCTTGAGCGGGTATTTCTTCACCCTCCGGAAAGTCATTTGGCTGACCCAAGTATTGTTTTTCAAATGTTATCTCAATACTTTCACCGTTTTGCCAGGTATGATCTTCTCCTTGTCTGTCTAAAAAGTCAGTTATATCAAAAGATAAACGGAGGCTGTGATCCGGATGACCTTCGCTGGCGTCTCTAAAGTTTCCGATGCCGAATAAAGAGACATTGCCTATATGGTATTCCAATTTGTCTTGCGGTTCCGTATTATTCGGCAAGTTGAGATAGACGGCATAGACATTGCCGGGGTTTCCTTCGGCATCCAAGTCTTCCAAGTCTAAAAATATTTTTTGGTTGAGCTGTCTTTGCCCCAGCAGATTGACGGTATGGTTGAGGGCCCTTTCGTCCATCTCTAAAGTGACATTAAGATTGTTTTCGCCGAGCAACAGAGGGTGACTTGTTGCTCCGAGTAACTCCGGCATGGTCGCCTCCATTATCATTGTATCTGCTCTGCTGAGACTCGGTGACGGCCAAGGATGAGGCCAGTCATGCCCGATACTTTCAGTCGGTGATGGTGATTTTGGTGATGACGATACGGCGGCTGAGATGTCATCGGCAGAAGAGGAATAATCATAGCCTAATTGTTGGACGATATTTTTAATCTGTATCGCGGCGATTGTAACCGGATCTCCGTTGACGTTGATAAAAGAAAAAGGCTGTTTGTCCCAGGCGGGATCGACCGGGCTGGTCCTTGCAGGCATATTTTGCCATATCCACCAAATCCTGTCGATATTGCTGTGGTGAAGCCAAAAAATAGGATCTTGAGCAGCTGTTTTGGGATCACTCATCCATCCTAACGGTCCCCCTACGGCGTTATGAATGTCATTGTGCGGGGTCTGTTCCAACCTTCCGGTGAGCGACCAAAAATAATTTCCGGGGTCGGTTTTTCCTCCTCCGAACTCGCTTGCGCCTGTAAATATTGTTTTACCGAGAGCAAGTGCCGGGCTGGTGATCTGCGGCGGCAAAGTGGCGCCCGCATTTATTCCCGGGGCTCGTTCCTGTACGTAAAGCGGATTGGGGGAGCCGCTATCCAATTTTTCTTTTCTAAAAGCAGGAGGAAGGCTGTTTTGTCCCTGTCTGTTATAGTCCCAGTAAGGGAGTGCCCAATCGGAGGGGCCTCCTCGTTGCGTAACCACCTGTCTGACAATTGCTTCAAAGAAATAGACATACATTCGGTGCCAGGATACAAAGTACCATGATCCGTGCCTGCACTGATTCCATGTACTTAATGGATTTACAAGATTGGTTCCGTGGATGGCTGCCTGATAAAGCCAGCTTGTAGGATCATTGATATTGCGTGCTCGCATTACAGTTACCGCATCGGCATAGGCAAGCAGAATCGGATCATCCTGCGCCAAATCCCAAATATTTTGACGTATGTAAACCATAGTTGATACCACCTATATATAGTATGCGTGAGTCACAATACAGCTAATAGAGTATAATGTCAAGAAATAAATAAAAAATATTATTCTATTTACATTTAGCTTATCAATAAACATTAGTAATATATTTATATATAATAAAAGCTACTTATTATATAATCTTTATATCCAATAGTTGTATTCATATATTTAAATGCAGTTATCTGTAAATAATTTATCCTACAATAATCTAAATAAGCATCAGGTTGGCAAAATAATTATATTGGATATGCATTAGTGCACGCACATCTCTGCGAAGCCAATATTGCTTCTATATCCAATTCATCCTCTCTGTGCGTATTCAGAAATATTTTGAGCAACTTTTTTTTGTAGGAGTCCGTTCATTTACGGCAGAGCAAGAAAGCAAATGTAATATCCATATCTCCGGCCAAGCGGCAAAAGGATTTGTATCCCTTGGCAGGCATTGTGCGGAGACTCCGGGTAAGAGGCGGGGTATTTCCCGATGAGCCGGTAATATTCTAAGTCATTGGAAAGATCCGGACAAAAGTGTCCCAAAGTAATCAAACAGCTAATATTTTATGCTATGTTAAAGGGGATTTATTGCTGTAAAAGTTGAATGGCCATAGACATCCGGGGCGCATGCATAATAGACAATATGTCTACCGGACGAGGCAAGGTTCAAATAAATATATTATTTCTAAGTATATTTGTGAAGCTTTCCTCCGGTCTGTGGTTTTTCTGAAAATACCATACCAGGAAGGAGAGCATGGTGACAACCGCTACGCTACGGGAGCCGCGCTCAGAAAAAGTAGCAGTCGTAAACGAGGTCAGCGAACAGCTGCAATCCTCATCGGCCGCAATTCTTACAGAATATCGCGGTTTGAAAGTCAAAGAATTGGAGGAGCTCCGCCGCGGTCTATCGGCCGCCGGGGGTGACTACAAGATATACAAAAACACTTTGGTCAAAAGAGCCGCCAATGCCAACGGACTTGAGTCGCTGGTTCCTTTGTTGGAAGGACCCACGGGCATAGCATTTGTTGACGGGGATCTGGCTCAAGTAGCCAAAGCTTTGAGGGAATTTGCCAAAACGCATCCCAGCCTTGTCATCAAAGGCGGGGTTGTGGGTCAGTCTTTTGTTAATGCCAAGCAAACAGCGGCATTGGCCGATATGCCTTCACGCGAACAGTTGTATTCAATGTTTGCCGGAGCTTTGGCGGCCCCGATGGTACAGTTTGCCGGTCTGATCAAAGCGGTCCCGCAGAAATTTGCTTATGCGCTTTCCGCATTAATCCAATCCAAAGAAGGCGGTAAAAGCGGAGATCAATAGTACAAAAAAGTAGTAAATGATGTGCAGTGCCGTCGCACAACGCTATTGTGCGGCAAATACCAACTTGGCCGAACGGTCAAAAATTACGAATAAGGCAAAAACACTTTTCGTAATGTAAAAGAAAATTCCAAAAAAATAATAGGAGTAAATAAAATGGCAACAAAAGAAGAAATCCTTGATCAAATTGCGGCAATGACCGTAATGGAGCTTTCCGAATTACTGAAAGAATTCGAAGAGCGCTTTGGCGTAACGGCTGCCGCTCCGGTTGCCGTAGCAGCAGCTCCGGCAGCCGGCGGTGCCGGTGGCGGCGAAGATGCCGCAGAAGAGAAAGACGAATTTGACGTCATTCTTGCCAGTGCCGGTGACAAGAAGATACAGGTTATCAAAGAAGTAAGAGCCCTTACCAACCTGGGTCTCAAAGAGGCCAAAGATTTGGTCGACGGTGCTCCGAAGCCTGTTCTTGAGCATGTTTCCAAGGAAGATGCCGAAAAGGCTAAAGCACAATTGGAATCAGCCGGCGCCAGCGTAGAGCTGAAGTAATATCGTTTTTATCAGAACTTGATCTGTTAAAACCGGGTCGGATGCGGTGAGATACCGTTTTCGACCCGGTTTTTTGTTTTCAGGGGTATTTTGCCCAAGAGCTTTGGGCCCGGGTCGCATCACTTCTTGCAATTTGCCGTATATCTTGCAGAGGTATTGATTGTATGTCGGGATCTTTGGCATTTTTGGTGTTATCCTGCGTTTGTTGTGAGCAGCACTTCTAGTCTTGGATGGCCGAATCTTTCGTATCGATAAAGAGAAGCTTTGGAAGGATTTGGTATCTGATTTGGTGCTGCACATAGGTGTTTTTGTCGTTCTCCGATATATTATTGGCGTTATCTGCCAAGCGAGACGTGTTTTGCCGATCCGGTCATTGATCCGGTCATCGAATCAGCAACGAGAGTGCGCCGCTTTGGAGATAACACTATAGGTCTGTGATCCTAATCTTTCAATGAAGCTTTCCCCGTATCTTTATTTTCCCGATTTTTTTCATCTTCTCTTTCCCCCTGTCTCCTGCTCGCAGCCTTTACCAATCTGTTTTTTTACTCATCTTTGTATAAGGACATGTATATAGCGCTAAGATCGGCAAATCAGGTCATGACATGACAATCGGGTCTGTCGAGCCTTTGGAGCAGTTTGGATTCTGAAAGGATCTGTCAAATGCGCAAAGTGGTAGCTTATGAGTTGTTATCCCTCGACGGTGTTGCAGAGGAACCCCAGGAATTCGTGAATGATTGGGACGATGCGATGAACGAGAATCTCAAAAGGGTTATCGCCACCCAAGATATCGTAGTGCTCGGTCGCCGAACATATAACGACTGGGCGGCGTATTGGCCTGACAGTGAGAACGAACCTTTTTCCGGTTTTATCAACAAAGTCCAGAAGTTGGTCATCACCTCGACACCTCTTACGAATGAGTGGTCAGGCTCGAGTGTTGTAGAAGGGGATCCGATCGCATATTTGCAAGAATTAATTTTGCAACCCGGCGGTGATATTGGAATTCACGGGAGTATCAAACTGCTGCAATCGCTCCTTGAAAACTCTTTGGTAGATGAACTTCGGCTCGTGATTGCTCCCGCTTTCCGGTTTCAGGGAAGAAAGCTCTTCGAAAATGTTGCGCCTGGACGTCTCAGCCTTACCCGCAGTGTCACTTCGCCGACAGGGTATTTGTTACTCGACTACTCGCTGAATAAGTAACTACCGTATGGATCATTACTGATCGATAACAAGCAGGATCGGCTCATAGCGCTGTTATAAGATTACCTGTTGTCGTGCAGAGTTGAAAATTTTTCCCGGTGATAGCTTTGCTCCGGCCTGTGCTATCAACAGTACACAGATCACTACCTGAGTCTTATCTTCGCTAAGCGCGATAAGGATGTCTTTTCTGAAGCGGGAACATTTCTCAGATCTGTTGATATAGAAAATGGATCGCATGACTAAACCCTTTGTCCATGGCGGTAAATGAGAATGGGGCTAAAGCCTACCTTTTACTATTTTGTTTTTGGAAGTATCAAGAAAATAAAAATCAGATTCACCCAAGAAAATAAAAGCGATTCGATTCCCGATAGTTGAATGGCACAGTCAAAAATAAGTTCTGCAAATCATTGAATCTCATCACAAATCCGATATGAGAAATATCCAGAGAGGCGCCTCAGACAGGTCCTCCTAAAGTCGTGTTATCTGTTGTTCAAGGACAACTTTTCTGACCGTGGCGTAGTATATAGAATTTACTTCTATTTAACTGTCCGGATAGCAAGCAGTCATAAGTGCGTTACCCGGCATTGAAATAATGTACAACATGACTAAAGAAAAAAATATGACATACAAGAGACAGCCTATAACCGTAACAAAAAAAGTTACTTCCGTTATAGCCGTCGGGTTGGTAGCTCCGGCTTTGTTGATCGGCACTTCAGTTGGTGCCGGAGCAAGTCAAACAAAACACAAAAGGAAAGCAAATGCAGATAAAACAGAAGCTATTAAAAATCCCGTACCGCTTGTAGTTTATTCGGCCCAAGGTT
>JGI24721J44947_10010377_pt1 | contig 11805 bp, 9 predicted proteins | sample YelNatPaOPGAMG01_FD_44947 | JGI IMG/M metagenome (IMG submission 44947)
CTCGACCGTCGGAAGCAGATAACCTGCCATGTCAGGTACCTCGATATTCAATGCTCCCGGGATAGGACGGCTTCCCACCCACACAATTCCGCACCCTTTATTGATCAAGTCCTCCGCCAGGCGGCGCGACAACCGCTGTGTTTCACCGCTTCCCTCAAACACAATCCCCCGGAATCGTTCATCCGCCACTTCGATTGGTCCCTGGCGGAATAAACCGCTTGCCATAGGCACCACCGGCCTGCGACTTGTTTCTTCAATCACCAACGCTCCCCCATGCGCTGACGCTAAAGACGCACCTCGCCCAAGCAGATAAATCGGGCGGCTATCTCCGATAAAATCGCATAATTCCTCGCGCTTTGCAATGACCTCCTGTAAAACCTGTTCAACGGTAGATGGAATTTTCTGCAACTTTTCCAACATTTCATCAAATTTTCCAACAAACACACTGCTTAAAAGCAACTCCGTGACCAGCATGCCCCCATAAGCAGAAATTACCACCAGCTGATCCCATCGTGAATATGTCGGAATACACACAGTTGCCAGCTTTGCAACCTGGCTATTTGGCTCATTTGTCACCGCCACAGCCGCGATCCCAGCCTGCTTTGCTATTTGTGCTGCGCGAATTAATTCTGCGGTCTCACCCGAGCGCGTGTTCAATACCAGTAGTTTATCCTTGAGCCCTGGCATTAAACCATAAATCAATTCTGTCGTATCAATATATTGGGCGGGTTTACCCAGTTGCATCAGATAATAAGTTGCGGGGATGGTTGCATTCAACCCAGAACCAACACCGGTGAATACAATCTCTTTGCCCCCCCATCCCAACTCCCTGGCGGGTTCAAATGCCGCTTTCCCACCTTTGGCGTGTTGCTCAATCACTCGCCGATAGTTATCCACTTGAGCTAAGATATCTTCCCAAACAGTCATCCTAAAGATCCTTATTCCAATCCTGATTTCCACTTCGGAGCATTTTCCGGGAACAAACTCATCGAAGCTGCTCCTAACATTGCAATGCTTTGTCCTAACTTGCTCTGTTTGATCTCCCTTACTCGTCGAGTAAAATATGGCTCTCCACAACGATAAAATTCTTCTTTCAAAGGGTTTAATAACCAATGTCCAACTTGAGCAATGCCACCACCGACAATCACAACCTCGGGNCCAAAAATCTCCACCCAACTNGCTAAGCCTCTACCTAGCCAAAACCCTGTTGTCTTCCATATCTCTTGTGCAGCTTCATCGCTGGCTTCGGCCGCATCAAATACATCAATGGGATCCAAATGACCTTTCGCTTGAAGCATTTCGGTGAGCCTCGTCTCGCGTTGGGCAAGAGCAACATCTTCGGCTCGTCGGCGGATAGCCCTTGCTGATGCCAGACTTTCCAAACAACCACGGCATCCTGCAACACATATTGGTCCATGGGGATCTAAGATAATATGGCCCGGATTCCCTACCGTTCCCTCGTGAAACCGCAAAACCCGCCCATCTACCATCATTGCCATACCAACCCCTGTTCCTACAGTCATCACCATCAAACGCTTTTCCGATTTACCACCCCCAAAATAATACTCACCTAACACTCCACAATTCATATCATTATCCAGAACTGTAGACAAATTGTAACGTTCTTCAAATGCTTTTACAATTGGGTAATGATCCAGAGAATGTAAATTAATATAATCAGGTGCTTTTCCATCAGATTCTAAATACCCGCAAATGCTAATCCCGATACCGGTTAAGCCTGATGTCGTCTCTCTTGCAATCTCTACCAACTGATCTGTTTTGATAAATATTTCATTAATGATTTGTACCGAACTATAAGATTGCGGGGTTTGCACCACCCCATAATTAATGATATTTCCATTCTCTAATACTAACCCTAACTTTGTTGCTGAACCACCAATATCAATACCGATTGCTGCTTGTGTCATTCTATTATTCTACCTGGGTAATATAATTTGAGATAATCAACTTTCCCGGTTCGAGTCCTCTTTGTATTGCCAACTTTACACCAATCAGTTGTGGTGGGGTAATATCTACTAGTGGGCTATAGAATTCATCCATCTCTTCTGATTGGAATACTAGGCATTTTTTCAGGTCGGATAATTTATTGGTTTGATTGGTAAATATCAATACCGGTATATCTAACGCAGCCATATCCGTTGCTAAATTATACAAATAATGCGTCGTTTTTCCTTTGGGTGCAAATATAATAAGCCGATGCTCTGGTGTTATCATCTCTCGTAGACCATGACGAAAAGTTGCAGCAGCCATTCCTTCTGCGACTACCTTTGGGACTTCTCTAAACAATACCGCACTAAACATAGCCGACGCCAATCCCGGACCTCTACCTACAAAAACAGAGTATGTCGAATCTCGAAAAAAATCAATATAAGGCGGAAAACTTGTTTCCCATTCCTTAAAGATATTATTTAGAGTCCCAATAGCTTTTTGTATTTCGTTCCTTGGTTTAGTTAGGTCATGGTTTAGTAATGCTTCAACTAAAATGTTCATTACTGCTATGGTTGCCGTATTAGTTTTACTGCCACAAGCTAATTGCGGACCTGCGAGTATAGGGATACCAATCGTGCTCATTTTCGCAAGCGTTGAATTGGGATTGTTATAGATTCCGATAACTGGCCAACGATTGTGAATGGACTCAAGTAAATGAACAATCTCAGCAGATTCCCCGGATTGAGAAACAAGGATAAAAGTAGCTTTTTTGGGAACCATGTCGATGTGATAATGAAGGAATTCAGAAGTATCCCATAGATGACTCTGGATTCCCCCTTCGCTAAGAATACATTGAGCAGGCATACAGGCATACATTGATGTAGCCATTCCGGTGAAGATGATTAGAGGAGATTTCCGTAACAAACCCACAGCTTCTTCTAAGGCTGGGCTTTTGTTATCAATATATTCCTGTAAAATTTTGTTTAATACAATTGGTTCTTCCAGGATTTCATTGTAAAGAACGTTATCATTGATGTTCATTTTCATTCCTCAGAAATTCGATTGATATACAAAATAGATCACTACGAATAACGCTTTTTGTTGATTCTAATGGTTGATCTGTTTTGTTATATGCCAACCTTTGAAATAGAAACGCGAGTGATCCCGGGGGTACTTCAAGTAAATTTGCCTCGGTTGAACGTAACAAGATGGGTGATATTAAATCTTGAGCTCGGGCAATATTTTGTCCATAATATTTTTCCATCATTTCGTATAAAGAGATATTTTCTTCGTATCTGGCGATGAAATTGGGAAACAACGGTGAAGGCAAAAAAGTGGTATCCAATCCAAGAGGAATATCATTCATCAAGCGTAATCTCACTAATTTAATCACCTTGGAAGATGGATCTATTTTGAGCCTTTCAGCAAGGCGGGGTGTTGCTTCCATTTCTGAAATTTGAAGCGTTCGCCGACCAGGAATCATCCCCTTTTCTAATGTTAAATTGGTTAAACTATATAAATGGGTGAGAGGTAAAGCTATCTTGTTCTGTTCTGCTACAAATGTTCCTCGCCCTTGAATTCGATAAATCAAACCTTGTCGCCGTAATTCATCCAGCGCGCGTTTTATTGTGATAGGGCTCACATCGAGTTTTTCACTTAATTCGTTCTCTGAAGGAAGTCTATCTCCAGGGCATAAACTACCTTCATGAAAAGCGTTAATAATCCACGTCTCCAAGGCTTCTTTTACCTGAATGTAAAGCGGTCTTGAAGAAAAGTGATTTAGGTTGATTTCTTTTTCCCAGGCTGTCAAATTTTCCATAAATTATGTAAATCAGACTATTGCGAGAACGGTATATTAATGTTATACTTAATATACTAAGTATAGTGATTTTATCATAATGTACAAAGACCGTCAATCACACCACTATTCCCAACATATTTTATTAAGGAGCGAATCGATGAAACNTATATATTCATTAATCGGAGTACTATTATTCCTAAGCTTATTGCTCAGCGCTTGCGGAACACAAGCAACTCCTCCTCCCGCACAAGTTACAGAAAATCAACCAATGGCAACTTCTGAACCTGTAGTGGCTACAGAAGCTCCTGCAGAACCGATTACTCTTACAATCTGGTACTGGGGAGAACAAGAAGCACCAGGCATGAAGGACTTTATGGAAGCAGCTGTGAAAGTTTATATGGAAGAAAATCCTAACATCACCGTAAAAGCGGTCTTGCAAGAATCAGATTCCCTGTATCCGGCATTTCGTGCAGCAGCGGAAGCAAAAGAAGGCCCTGATATTCAGTTCTTTTGGGGAGGTGTATTTACTCTCGAAGATGCTTGGCTTGGTAACCTGACACCAATTAGTGATTACTGGAGTGATGAAGAACTAGCAAATATACCAGCCGGACAAAGAGCTGAGACATTTTGGGATGGCAAACAATGGGGTGTTCCATTTTATCAAATTGGAACATTCTGGGCGTATAACAAAAAGATGTTTGCCCAAGCTGGACTAGATCCCGAGAATCCGCCTGAGACTTGGGATGCCTGGCTGAACGCCTGTGATAAGCTGCGCGCCGCTGGCATCACCCCAATTGGCACAGGCTTTAAAGATGGATGGCTCGGTGGGTGGATGGTCAGCTACCTTGGTCAGCAAAACTTTAACAGTATTGATGATCTCATGGCAGCTGTCCGAGGGGAAAAGAGTCTCACTGAACCTATGTACGCAGAATGGTGGTCACGCTGGAAAGAACTTGTTGATCGCAAATGCTTCAATGATGACATCATGTCCCTAGACCTGTATCAAGGTCAAGCTCTCTTTGAACAAGAACAGGCTGCAATGACCAATCATGTCCAACCATACATCGCTGTCCTTGAACGTAAAATGGGTAAGGATGTTGTTGGGGTTATGCGTACGCCAGTTTATGGTAACGGTAAATTCAAAAATGCCATCGGAATACCTGTTCAGACATTGGCAATAACATCCTTCTCTCCNCATAAAGAAGAAGCCGCGAATTTTCTCCGCTTTCTCCATAGAGACGACATCATGAAATTGATGTATGAAAAAGCAGGTGCGGTTACGCCTGACCTCCGTTTCAAACCTGAATGGTTTAATACCAACTCTGATACAATGATTGATAAATGGCGAAACACTTATCCTCTATTCTGGTATCAGTATTACTATCCACCTATCTGGGAATCGGAAGGAGCAATTGCNTTAGGTCAATTGCTGGTCTCTGGGCAAATCACTCCCGAAGAAGCGGCACAACGCTGGCAGGATATCGCCGAAAAGAATCGTCGTGAAAATCCAGAACAGTTGGAGAATTATAAAAAATGGGTATTCCCTCCGGAGATGTTTGGTCAATAAACAGCTATTAGTCTATTAATACATCTCGTAAGTATCACATAACCTGTTAACATTCCTCTTCTCTCATTTGGGAGAAGAGGAATGTTGAGAAATAGTGAATCCATTTATGTATAAAACTCTGATCAATTTTGAAAAACCTTTTTATAAATTAATGAAATGATTATGTCGGAGTAATCATGATAAATAAAATTTCCCTAAAAAAATTAATTCCCTATTTTTATCTTGCTCCTGCATTAGGGATGATTTTATTAGTCTTTGTTTACCCAGTTATTGATCTTATCTGGCGAAGTTTTTTTAAGGTAACAGATGGAAGACCAATTTTTACAGGATTCATCGCTTATCAAAATGCCTTACGCGACCCAATTTTCTGGGTTTCATTTTGGAATAATATCCGCCTTTTTCTATCTGTTCCAATATTAGTTGTCTTGTCCCTTATTTTCTCAAACCTAATCTTTGAACGAATACGTGGTTGGCAAATTTACCGTTCGATTGTCTTCATTCCATATGTCCTTGCCATTCCTGTCGTGGGGATAGTCTTTAGTTACATACTACAAGCAAATGGCGTCTTTAACACCATCTTACGTTCAATCGGTTTAAATGCTTGGGCAAGGGAATGGTTAGGATCACCCTCCACTGCCATCTGGGCAATCATGTTTGTGATTATATGGAAAGAGTTGGGGTTTGGGATTGTTCTATTTCTCGCTCGACTTAGTTCAATATCCGAAGATTTATTCGACGCAGCAAAATTGGATGGCGCAAATTGGTGGCAACAATTATTTTATATAACAGTTCCCCAAATGAGTACCGTAATTGAATTCTATATCATTGTCAATATGATCACGATGTTAAGCTGGGTCTTTGCTTATATTCTTGTCATGACAAAAGGTGGACCTGGAAACAGCACTTGGGTGCTTGAATATTTTATCTACCAAAAAGCTTTTCCATATAGCCAAATGCAAATTGCATCATCCGCCGCAGTATTATTACTTTTATTCGCTTCCGTGTTAATGCTGTTGCAAGCGCGCCTCCGCCGCCAAGTCGAAGTAATGGGAGTATAAAAATGTCAAAACTGATTAACATTTACCGCCTTCGACAAATTCCTGCCTGGGTATTGAAGCAGGGTTCACTACTCTCTCTTACTATACTGACACTTTTCCCACTATATTTTATGTTTATCAATGCATTAAAAAAACGAGAGGATTTCCTGAAAAATTCACTAGGATTACCCCAATCGATTGAACTACAAAACTTCTTGAAAATCCTCCAACATCCTAACCTGGGTCTATGGTTTAGAAATAGCATCATTTTAACCCTTGGTTCTGTTCTCCTTTGCACTGCCATTGCTATCTTGGCTGCATACGCCTTTGCTCAAATGGATTTTCGGGGAAAAGAGACCCTTTTCAATCTTATAACTCCCTTGATGGTGATCCCTCCCATCGTTATGGTAATCCCGATGTTTGTCCTCTTTCGCCAATTAAGGCTTGTAAACAACCTCGGTGGACCGTTAGTCATCTATGCTGGTTTGATGTTACCATTCACGATTTATCTTTTACGGAACTTTTTTGTCACTATCCCCCGCGAGATTAAAGAAGCTGCGTTGATGGACGGTTGTTCAGGATTTCAAGTACTGACCAAAATCTATCTCCCATTATCCCGCCCAGCCCTTGTAACCTCCATCATCGTCAATGCTGTATGGGTATGGAACGAACTACTGATCGCTCTGGTCTTTTTGCAAACCGAGGAATTACGGACATTGATTGTCGGAATAACGACCTCTTTGCAAAAACGATTCACTTTGGATGTGCCCTCTCTTATGGCAGGTCTAACCATTGCTACTATTCCAATGATTGTCATGTATATTATCGGTCAAAACGCTTTAGTGCGCGGGTTGACCGCTGGATACGAAAAATAAAGAATTGAGGTATATTATGAATTCACAAAACGAGTTAATCCCATCCGAGATTTTTGAGACACCCCAAGCAATCCTTCAAACATTAAACGAGACTAGAGCGCAAGCGAAAGATGCTGCCACGCGAATGAAAGAATACCAACCCCGGCGAATTTTTTTCATCGGCAATGGTACATCTTTCTATTCCAGTCTAGCAGCTTCCTATACTGGTCGAATTTTGGCTTCTTCAACCGCTTCTCCTTACGTACTCGCCATCCCTAGCGGCGACTTCCGTTATTATATGCCACAAGTTGATCAGCATGATGTGATCGTTGGCATGTCCGCTTCCGGTGAGTTTCGTGACGTAATTGCGGTCTTTGAACAGTTGGAAAATAAATGNCTGCGTATCGGGATTACCCATGTTGCCAATAGCCGTATCACTCAAGTTTCAGACGCAACCTTGGTATCAAGTGGTGGTCCTAGTAGCGTCCCAGTGATGACGAAAACCTATGCCAGCACTCTAACTGCTGCTCATTTGCTCCTATTAGAATTCTTCGATGCTCCCTCTGAAATTTACAAAAATCTCGAAGACAGCGCTCGCCTTTGCGAAACAGCCCTCCAAGATATCGAAGCGAGGATTTTGTCAATCGTTTCTGATCTTCAGAGCTATCAACACGCATTCTATTTTGGCGCCGGAATAGGCTACGCTACTGCGTTGGAGAGCGCACTAAAAATGAAGGAGATGGCTATGCTCCATGCTGAAGGTAGCGAAGTATGGGAATATGCGTCTGGACCGGCTACAATAGTAGATCAAAATTTTTTTTGCACAGCTTTTTATACCGATCATCCAACCGACAGTGATATAGCCAACTCAGCTAAATTCTCCCGGCAATGGGGGGCGCGCGTTATTGAGATTGGACCACATTCCCAGGCTCAGGACTTTCATCTACCAGTGCAAGCCAATAATTTTGAACCATTTAATTCCCTTTCCCTCGTGCCTCCAGCTGCCTTATTGGCTTATCGCATGGCGCGTGCCCGTGGGTTTAACCCCGATATTCCTGCGTGGCGTGAACGCTATTATGCTCAAGGGATGCACCATCTAATCGGTAAAAATCAATAAAAGGTAGTGCAAATGGTTAAACAAGCTATCGGTATTGATATCGGTGGTTCGTTCACGAAAATTGCATTAGTGGATCAGGCGGCAAACCTCTCCCACCTCGAAGTTATCGAAACAGCTTCCCACAGTGGTGTCGATGCTTATTTTTCAAAAATGGATAGCATTATCGAAACCTTGCTAGCAGAACGCCCCATTGGTATTGGCATCACCTTACCAGGATTTTTAACCGATGATGGCCGCTGCATCACCTATAATCCAAATACCCCTGCTCTGGAGCAGATTGATTTTGTGAGCCGCTTCTCCTGTTTTGGATTGCCCGTAAAAACTGAACAAGACCTCAATGCACCGGCAATCTCAGAGTATTATTTTGGTGCAGGAAAAGGTACCCACCGTTTTATGGCTATTCCCATTGGAACAGGTGTCGGAGTTGGGATGATCATTAATGGGCAGGTTTTACGCTTTACTGGTTTTACTACCGGAGATACAGGCCATATCATCATAGAGCCCGATGGACCAACATGCAGCGGTGGATGTCATGGATGTGCCGAAGCATTAGTGACAGTACCCGCAATCGAACGCGAAAGTTTGGAAGCTTTCGAAAAAGGACAGGCTGAAAGCTTACGCCAGTATTTGACCGATGGAAAAATACCTGCTCAAGCTGTTATTCAAGCTTCCCGAATGGGAGATCCAATTGCAGTAGAAATCATGACTCGCATCGCGAATAGACTTGGGATATGGCTTTCATCTCTGGCGCCAATTTTTCTTCCGGAAAAGATTGCTCTCTGTGGAGGTGTGGCTGAAGCAGGCGATTTTTTCATTGAAGTTTGTAAAAGACGTTTCTTCTCATTATCCGGCCCCCAGTACTCCCATAATTGCGAAGTGGTCTTCGGAGCATTTAGAGGATTAGCCGGTGTCGTTGGAGCAGCAACTTCGTTTTTGATATAAAGGAACATCAAATGACCCAATACAACCATCGTCAACGAGTATTAGCAACCATACAACATCAAGAAGCTGATCGGATACCCCTGGATTTAATGGGCCAAGCTACCATGCTTCTTGATCAAACATATTTTCGATTAAGAGATTTTCTAGGCTTGTCACCAATCCCACCAGCAAGATTTGGATCAACCGCTAACTATTATGATGAGCGGATATTAGAAATCCTCGATATTGATTTTAGACGTATCATGCTTAAATCAAAGCCTCAATCGGAACCCATTTATAAAGCTGATGGTTCTTTTACCGATGCTTGGGGAATTGGTTTCAAAACAGAAGGTATTTTTGTTAATGTAATCAATCCTCCTTTAGCAAATGTTGCAACGATCAAAGAGGTTGAATTGTATCCTTGGCCTGCTGCAACAACGCTATTTGATACAGAAGGTCTCCGTTCTCATGCAAAAGAGTTATTCTATAACACAGATTATGCACTAGTTGCCCGAAACCCCGTTACTTATGGTTTATTTGATCGAGCCTGTCTAATGATGGGCAANGCAAATTTTATGATGACTATGGCAAACAATCCTTCTATAGCACATGCGCTTTTAGAGCGTATTTTAGCGATATATAAAGATATCTGGACTCTCTTTCTGGAAGAAATAGGCGAGTTTGTTCAGATGGTCGAATATGGAGATGATATTGGCGGACAAAACAATTTATTGATTTCTCCTGTAATGTATCGCACATTCCTGAAACCCAGAGAGGCTGAATTGTTTTCATTGATACGAAACAAAGCTCCTAATGCTGCTATCTTTCGTCATTGTGATGGTAGTATTGCAAAAATAATCCCCGATTTTATCGAAATCGGTGTGAATGTTCTTAACCCTGTCCAAACGTCAGCTAAAGGTATGGATGGGAAGTTTTTGAAAGAAACTTTTGGTAATCAACTCACTTTTCATGGTGCGATTGAAAAAATGGAAGAAGATGAGGAAACGTTAGCAGCTGAAGTAGAAGCAAAAATCGCAACATTTGCCACTGGCGGTGGTTATATTTTCTCATCTTGTAACCATATGATCAATGTCCCACCGGAAAATATTTTATTGATGTTTGATTTAGCTCGAAAGTACGGTAAATATCCTATTTTCTCTGGGCAATAAGTATAAAATTGCTAATTAATCAAAACAATACCTGCGAGGCATTTCTTTTGTGGAGCTAGCAGGTATTTTTATTTTATTATCTACATCATCTGTTCACTTGGCTTTCAAGAAACCCGGAACCTTTAATATTACATGAACGTCTATTTTTAATGAACAAAAATATTTTATACTTTACTAATTTAACCGGATAAATACCTCTGCAGGTTTCAAATATGACTATCAAAGCTATAATAGATATCATAATGATTTAACGGAAAAATAAGGAGATTATTATGCGAGCAATTTCAAACAAAAAAATATACCTTCTCCTGTTAACCATTCTTCTCCTCACTTCGTGCAATTTACCTGCCTCGTCTTTACCTACTGAGCAGAAAGAACTTACCGCTCCAACCATGACCTCTGAAGCGGTGCAAATCTTGCTGATGACCCAAATGGCTGGAACCTTAGCTCCGCCGACTGCTACCGTACCCCCGCCACCAACGATGACACCAGCCATAACCAACACCCTTGCTCCTACTGAGACGCTTACGCCAACTGTTCCTACACCACGCAGTGATCTTTGCACCGATAAAGCAGAATTCGTCAAAGACATTACCGTCGCCGATAACAGTGTTTTCTCGCCCGGTGCAACCATTACGAAAACCTGGCGCATCCGCAACAGCGGAACTTGCGCTTGGACACCCCAATATGCCCTGGTATTTGTCAATGGGGATCTAATGAATGCACCAAACGAAGTTCCTTTTACCAGTTACGTAGATCCAGGCAATGCAGTGGATCTCACGGTTACCTTTACTGCCCCTGCTCAGGAAGGTGCATATCAATCTCAATGGCTAATCCGCAGCGCAGATGCCAGCCGATTCGGAATCGGTAAAGACGGAAACCAACCGTTAGTGTTAAAAATAACCGTTTCTCAAACCGCTGCCAACCTGAATCTTGGTGCGCCAACCTGGAGTGATACGTTTAAAAACAGCGCCAACTGGTATCTGCTTGAAACAGCTCACACCAAGTTTTCTATTAAAAATGGCAATCTGATCATGAAAGCCATCCCAGGCGGAGGTGATGAGTGGGGTATCGCCAATGAAAAAGCCATCAGTGATTTTTACATGGAGGTCACCTTTACTACCGGAGACCAATGCAGCGGCAAAGATCGTTATGGGTTGCTTTTCCGCGCTCCCAACCCAAACAGCGGTTATGTTTTTGGAGTCTCTTGCGATGGACGGTATCGCATATACAAATGGGATGGGGCAAATTATCAGGCTATTCAAGAATGGAAGGCTGCCGAAGCAATCCACAGCGGCCCTAAACAAACCAACCTTCTGGCAGTTTGGGTAAAAGGGAGCACGATCAAACTTTACGCCAATGGCAGTTTACTAGGTGAATATTCTGATG
>JGI24721J44947_10010396_pt1 | contig 11793 bp, 7 predicted proteins | sample YelNatPaOPGAMG01_FD_44947 | JGI IMG/M metagenome (IMG submission 44947)
CTTTTTTATATCCCAAAATTTATTTTTGTAGTAAACAAAAAATGAAGTAATAGAAATTATAAGAAACAAAAATATGAGAGAAAGAAAAACTGGATTTCTAAGGATAGTTTTTTCTCTAATATCTTTTGGAAGTTTTTTTTCAAATTTTTTAGTCATCTGCAAAGAATAAAAAGCAAAATCTTTTGTTGTTTTTTTGTTTATATTGCACTCAAATGTCTTTGAAATAAACTCCTTAAACTCTTCTGGTAGTTGCTCGTTTTTATAAGAATCTGGCACTTTCACTACTACTACAGTTGAATTATCTTTTCCACCAAGATTGTTCGCTTCTTCTACAAGTTCCTCAGATATATCTTTTGAGCTACTAATATTTTTCTCAATAATTTGCTTCATCTTACTTTCATTTATAAGATCGGTTATGCCGTCACTACATAATATATAAATATCCTTAGGTAAAACTGTCTCCATCTTATAATCAATTAAAACATCGGATTTAGGACCTAATATACGTACTACCATACTTTTTAACTCAGTTCTTTTTAACTCATCTTGTGTAATTTTACCAGAAGATAAAAGTTCCTCAATTTTGGAATGATCTTTTGTTAACTGTTCCAAATTACCATCTCTATATCTATAGATTCTGCTGTCACCAATATTAAATATATGAGAAATATTATACTTATCATCAAAAAGAAGTGCAACCAATGTCGTTCCCATAGGAGAGATGGACAAATATCTCTCTTGTAGTTTAAACAAAACATCGTTTGCTAAACTTATTCCAAAGATAAGCTGTTTTTGTACACCATTTTGTATGATAGATGGTAAAACAATATTCTTTTTATCTTTTTGAGATAAATATTGAATCTCTATAGCTTTAAAATCTACTTCGAATTTTAGTATCTCTCTTATTATCTCTGTTGTCGCTTTTGATGCAAAATCTCCACACATACCTCCACCCATACCATCGCATACAATAAAACAGTTTTTTTCTTCTATAACATCAAAATAATCTTGATTTTCAGTTCTTACCTTACCCACATCTGTTTTGCCAAAAAAATTTAATTTTATCATTTTTAAGTCTCCTAAAGGTTTATCCCGCCCCGCAATTTGCGAGGTCGGATAAATCCGACCGCTACAAAACTCATCAACTCATTAACCCATCAACTTATCTATAATTTTTTTCTTTTAAAAAATTTTCTCTTTTTCAAAATATGTCTAATTTGCAAGAATAAACCTAAAAATAAAATTCCTCCAAAAGAGATAACCATTTTATCCCTTTGACTCTCAATATCTTCAACTTGTTGATAAAAATGCCCAGCAGTATATAGATAACCTTTATTAAGTATCATACCTTTCAAACTTTTTGAATTTGTATTTATTACACGAATAAGATTTGAATCTGTCAAAAATAAAATGCTTATAAAACCGTCACCATTTATATCACCTAAAACTATAGGTGAGATAATTTTTTCTTCTCTAAAAAATCTGCCTTGTTGCAATATCTTACCTTTATTATTTACATTTCCCACTACATATATGTACCCTTCTTCATCACCACATATAACCTCAACAGACAGATTTTCTGCCAAATTTGCAACTGCTGGTTGGGCAACTGTTACATTCTGAAGTTTTTGTGGATTAAGCTGAATTGACCACAAAAGTTCTCCACCTGAAAAATCAGTAGAACCTGCAAAACAAAATAAATATCCAATTGGAGACAAAAACAAAACATCATTTTGCCCATCTCTGTTAAAATCAACTATAATTGGCGAGGAGAAATATTTGAATTCTTGCTGTGGTTGTAGTTGAATAAAATATGACCATAAAGCACGAGATGCAACTATATCAACACAGGTAACATATTGTGGAAGAGTAGTCACAAAAACTAACTCAGGAATACCATCACCATTCAAATCACCACAAGCAGGTGCAACAGAAACAAAATGTGGTTTTTTTGTTAAACCAACTAAACTAAGACTTCTAAAATTACCTGTTTTACCATCTATTAATGTAATATCTCCATTATAGGAGCATACAACAACCAGTGGTGGAAGTTTATCTGAATAAGCAATGACAGGTGAAGCATATAATGGCGATTTTGTGGCAACTGTCTTTATATCTACTAAAGAAGAAAATCCAGCAGAATATACCAAATACACAACTCCCTCTTCATTACAAGCAACAATATCTTTCTTTCCATCTAAGTTAATATCAAATACACAGGGAACCAAATTCCCAGGATTTCCTTGAAGTTGCAGTTTCAATATTTCAGTACCTGAATAACCATCTATAGCAACTAATTTTGCATCTTGTGTAACAAATATGATGTCATCAATTTTATCATCATTGATATCTTCTACAACTACCCCACTTAAATCAGTAATACCAAACTCTTTAGGAGGAAATATAGGTGCGCCTGTTTTACCATCCCATACATATAAAACCTTTTTTTTGTCTAAATAAACAATATCTGCAATATCATCTTTATTAAAATGACCTAATGATATTGAAGGTGAAATGAATACTTCAGTTGATGTATTTGATACAAATTCTTCATTACCATAGAAATATTTTGTTGTTGCTTGCAACTGTAAATCATTTGTTTTTTTAGCAAAAAGAAAATACTTTGTCAAACCTGAAAAAAATACATATAAAAAGCTACAAATAACTAAAACGAAGATTATAGGAGTTGCTATTTGCAAAATTTTTAAAAACAAAATTTTTTGTTTTTTAGGTGAGGAAATTTTAAGTTTCGTAGCTGAACATAACCTAAATATGCTTCTCCCTATACATACTTCATCACCAACTTCAAGCTGAACTTTTTCAAAATAAGGCAATTTTTGGCCATTTATTGTTGTGCCACAAGTACTTCCTATGTCTACAATATAAACTTTTTTATCTTCTAACAAAATTTTGCAATGTCCTTTTGAAACAGTCTCATCTGTTGACAAAATAATATCATTCTTTTCACCCTGTGGATTTTTAGTTGTTCTTCCTATATGTGTTACATTTTTTAACAAATATTTTTTACTATAAAATTTGCCGTATATACCCACAAGATAAAGTTCTGTCTCAGAAGGTTTATCTGACAAAAACATTATTGAGTATTCACTTTGTCCAAAAGATATCTCATCATTATATTTAATTTCTGAAGAGGTTATTGTTTTACCATTAACTAAGGTTCCCGTAAGTGTCTGGTTATCACTAACAAAATATTTGTCTTTTAATTTAGAAAATGTACAATGGATGTCATGAACATTAGCTGTATCATTTATATAAATATCTGCTTTTTTTGAACTCCCTACAACTATTTTTTCTTTTGTTTTCCAAAAGTACTCTTTTATTACTTCAGAATTTTTCTTTAATACTAACCTTGGCATTTTTTTACCTCGCTATAAATAATAATGTTAAAAAACTTAAACCTAAACTAAATTTTGTCAAGAAAGAGAGATAAGTTGAACCTTCTTCTTTCTTATAATATTGTGGTGTAAACTCTTTTTTTTCAGATAATTGTTTTTCTATCTCTTCAAATTTAACAGATAACTTTGAATAATTCTTTTGAAGTTTATCAATATCTGTCTTCACTGCCACATTTGTTTTTAGCGCATCTATGTCTTTCTTTAATTCCAACAAAAGATTTTGCTGTTGTGTTGACAAATTATTAATTTTTTCTTCAAAATCTTTCATTTTAACATTTAAATTGTTTATTTGTAAAGAAACCTCTGGTTGCACAGAAGCTGCTTGTTGTTGTGGTTGTTGTGACTTTGATAGTAAAGTTTGTTGTTGCTGCTGGGCAACCTTCAAACTCTCTAACTCTTTCTTTAAATTCTCTATCACAGCATAATCTTTCTCTAACTTGTCTATCTTTAAAGATATATCTGACGGCAAAACTTGTGGCTGTTGTGGTTGCTGAGGCAACTTTGCTGTTTGTTTCAACTCATCAATTTCTTTTTTCAAATTATTAAAAACTTGTGATTTTGTTAAAGTTGAATCCAACAACACAGGCATATTAGGTGTTAACTCTTTCATTATTTCAAAAATATCTATTTTTGCAGGTTGTGCAGTAGAAGTTTGTTTTTCTATAGATGTCAACTTCTTTTCAATTGTTTCAATCCTTTTTTGTATTGATGAAAGATCTGGTATTGTCTGTTGTGTTTTTAAATACTGGTCATATTCGTAAAGAAGAAGCAGTATCGTTCCTCTTGTCATCGGCTCATCTGCTACAAACCTATCAGCTCCATATCTGTCAACAAATTTTGGTGTCTTTGTTGAAAAATAATCTATAACACTTTGAAGCAAAGCATCCATTACATCAACTTTTTTAGCAGAATAAAGATTGTATGAGAGCAAAAAAATCAATAGAAATAAAACAAATTTTTTCATAAATAACCCCATGGTCCGACGCCAGGTCGGATAAATCCGACCGCTACCCCACACTCATGGAATGTGAGTGTGATACTGCTACAAAACTATTGACTATGATACAAAAATTATGCACGGCTGAAGCCGTGCCCTACAAAATTATCCCGCAAGTTGCAGGACTAACTATGAACTATGAACTAATAAACTCATCTACTTATTGTCACAGAAATCTTGTGTTTGTTTCCAAACTGCTCAATTGAAAAAACATAATCAACTGATAAAACAAAAAAGTTATAAGAAAACTTGCCACCTAAACCAAAACAAAACTTTCTTGATTTGTCAAAAAACTCCTGATAGTTATATCTNTTTTCTAAAACAAAATTTTCAACACCTGCTCTAAAGAAAATGCCTTTAACAATCTCATTTCTTAAATCAACTTCTGTTTCAAAACCAAAGTTTAAAGTCAGAGGATACTTTTGTTTTTGAATTAAATCAGCGGATGCTAAAACTTTTAATATTTTAAAAAATTCAAAATCTTTTGAAATACCATATTTGACACATAAAGGTCCGAGGTCTGTCTCACCATTTGACCAAGTCAAACTTAACCCTCTATTTATAACAAAACCAAAGTTTGCAAAATCTGTTTTATAAATCGCGCCTGCTAATATGTCCCAACCAAAAGAAGAAGAAACTTTTGAAATATCTTGTGTTACAAACCTCAAACCTAAACCAAAATGTAAAACTTCATTAGGAGAAATACTAAATTTGTCAGAAAAATTCAACAGATAAGCATTGTTTTTAAGAGATGTCTCATCACGCACAATATAAAAGTCCTCATTGTCAATATATTCAACATAAGTATAAGGAATTTTATCTAATGAATAGTTTATCAAACCAAAACCAAAAACAGGGTTTTCTAAAAAATTAAAAAAATTTTTTGTAGGAAAAACAAAGTATAAAGAGTTATATTTTGGCATAATATCTTTTGCTGTATCCCATTTTGAACTAAAAAAATCAGCTGAAAAACCTAAATAAAAATCTTTGCAACCAGATATACCAGCAGGATTGTAAAAAACAGATGATGGGTCTGAAATAATTGAAACAAATGCTTTCCCTAAGGAATTTGCTCTTGCAGAAAAACCAAGTTCTAAAAAACTCGCTGGCTCAAACCCACAAAACAAAAAGTTTTGTAAAATAAATATAAACAAAAAAATCTTTTTAACAACTTTTAAAATTTTCATTTTTTAAAAACTAAGTTTAATCCAAGTACATAGAGCTTCTCGGTTTTATAAGTTCTCATAGAGGTTATATTTATCTCACCAACTTAATAACTTGTTAACTCAATAAAACTCTTAAACTCTATAAACCAATTTTTTGTGCTAATTCATAATTACTTTAATTATAGGCGGTACAATTTATCGCACTTTTTGTTCCAATAAAAAATAAATTTGGATTAATCTTATTTTATTCAATTTTCCTATATCTTAATATACTTCCTGCCTTTATAGTAACATTGCTCCCAGCAACCTCAGAAGCAAATCTTAATACAAATGTCCCTGTATTTGAACCATTAACTAAAATTCCATTCATTATTGCATAATTATTCCCAGATAAAGAACCTGAAGCCGCAGTACCCAAATCGTAAGTGTTAAATGTTCTTAATGCAGAAGTAGTAGATGCAGTATAAGCTCTCCATTCTCCTACAATTGCATTAGGAGAAATAGGACCGTTTACTGCCAAATTTATTCCTGTTGTAGTAGCAGCTGTAGTATAAATAAGAAATGCTTCAAAAATATATGTTTTATTTGCTTCTGCCGTAAAAGATAAACCTGTTATATTTGTAAAACCCGTTCCAGTAGTGGAAACATCACTTGTTAATCTAATTATTTGCTCTATATTTGTCAACCCCGAACCATCACCAAAAAACTTTGTTGCTGACGCATAGCCAACTATGTAAACAGATGTTGAGATTACCAATGGCATTGTCGCAGGAGATGTTGAGGTTATAACTGACACACTCATTGTTGAAACATTTAATATTGGGTATCCACCCATACTTATTGCAGATGTTGAAACAAGACCTGTAGTATATTTTGCATACTCAGAGTATCTGCTTCTTATAGCGTATGGTGAAGAAGTAAGTTTATATCTTGGGAAAAATTCATAATTGTCCTGTGAACCTTGAGGTTTTACACCTATCTCTACCCAATATTCTTTATCAAAACTTGCTGATGTTGAAATTTCTATAGAATAAAAACCATCTTTTACCTCTACAAACTCAACTGTTCTTTCAAAATCTACAAAATCGCCACTTTCTGACAAAACCCAAAATCTGACTATAAAAGAATAATCTCCATTAAGCGGATTTCCATTTTTATCTAAAACTCTGCCTTGTAAAGAAATTGTATTTTCTGCAAAAACAAAATATGAAAAAAATGTTAATAAAGCAGAAAAATAAAGGACTTTTTTTTTATTCATTTTTTTCTAAACAATATAACTGATGTATAGTATCTGTTTTCGCCATTTTTATTTTTAGCTATTACTTCACAAAAATAGACATCGTTTGCAAGTTTCTCGCCTGCAAAGTTTTCACCAAACCATTCCTCCTCATTTATACCTGCTGGTTTGAATTCATTATTTATTATATTTTTTATTAAAAATCCTGCTTGGTTGTATATACTTATTGTAACATATGATTCCTGTTTTAATGTATATCTTATCTTTAAAGGTGTTTTGTTTGGGTCAAATGGTGAAGGATATGGCACAACATCTGCAATCTCGCCTGATTTAACAAAAAAAGTTCTTGTTTTTGTTGAAACTTTGTTGTTGTAATCTGAAACTGTTAATGTTAAAGTGTATTTTCCAGAAATAAAATCTTTATCTTTTATTTGATAAAAAACTTTTTGTTTTTCTTCATCCCATATCTCCGGTTTGTTTGAGATATAATAAACAATATTGTTGTTTGTATCTTTTATCTCAATTGTTATAGATGAAGGATTCACACCCCAACATTCGTCTTCAATCTTTGCTTCAATTGTTGGATTTATACTTAAAACATCAAACTCTCTTGGTTGAAGTATTGTAATCTTTGGTGCATCGTTTGTTTTTATTTTTATATAGTATTTCTTTGACCAACCATCATCGCCAATTTTATTGTCAGCTTCATCCCGGTAAAACCATTGAATATAGTTATTATTTCCTTCAGAAAATGACCAGCCAACAGGGTTTGGAAAACTTACTTCAAATGTAGCCTGATTAGTAGATGAAGAGACAATCACTATACCTTTATCTGCTGATGATAAAAATATTGTTGACGATGAAGGTGTTAAATCATAATTATTAAAAATCTTATATTCCACTTTCGTAGGATTTAGTAGACCAGTATCTGAGTTTAAAGTTATCCTACAGGTAACTTTTGTGGTTTTTTGTATGTCAGTTTCTTTTGGATATTCATCAACAAATTCTAATTTTGGTCCAAAAAGTGTTTTTTTAATAAAATATGTTATAAAACCTAAGGCAGTTTTATAGTATCCAGAACTTGAACTTCTAAAAGATGACTTGTCTTCAGAAGAATATGCTGAATGTTGTGCAAAAGAGACACACATCTGGTAGTTTGCTGTTTTAGTTGAAAACCCGCCTGCATAAGATGAATAGTTTGGATAAAGAACATAAGATGTTGCTTGCAAAGAAAGTGGAGTTTGTGTAGATGAATAAACTTCTGCTGACAAAATCTCCGGCATTACAGCGAATGCAATCAATAATAAAAAAATTTTCATAATCACTTTATTCTTTCAAAACCACAACATTTTCACAACAATGTAGTTATGGATTTGTCCATTGCAATTTTTTCCAATCCCAAGCATTATTTGTTCCTGTAGAAACATATACATCAGAATTGTAGAAAATCAACATTCCAGTAACTGGTGGGGTATCTGTACCTACTTTATATGAGTCCGGTCTCAAAATACAACTTGCTGCTTCAACATTTCCACTTTTTCCGCTTCTTTCTAATTCTTGACTCGGCGTTTTTCCAATACCAACATTACCAGTTGTTGAAACTACCAAATGATATGAAGTTGGACTTGTTCCTATTTTTACTGAGTAAGCTTGTGTTGTATCGGTTTGTTGGATATCTAATTTAGCCTCAGGATTTTCCGTACCCACACCTAGATTTCCAGATGTTGAAACCACTACTACTGTCTCTGAAATTTCTCTTGTTTGTAGTTTTAATATTGTAGAAATTGTATCTGTACTCACTACATGCAAACTTGCCTGTGGTTTCATTGTTCCAATACCAACATTTCCTATGTCTACAAATACATTGCTTGTTATTGTTATTCCACCATAAGGTGTTGTATCAGTTGCGTTTATCGTTGTTACCTTCAACTCGTAAACATCCAAAATATTTTGTACCACAACAGATGAGGTAAATGTCTTTGCTGCTGTTATCGTCTGTGTGGAAGAAAGTGTTACAAGTGTCGTTGTTGAACTTGCTACTTCACTCTTAATCGCAAAATAATCTGATGTCTTGCCTCCAAGAACCTCTGCATACACAGCTGAAGATACCATAACTTCATTTAAATAATTACCACTCGTCAATGAAGATGCTACAACATTGTATAACCCCGAACCATCACCATAAAACTTCGTTGCTGATGCATAGCCAACTATGTAGACGGATGTTGAGATTCTCAATGGTGTCGTAGCAGGTGAGGTTGAAATGATGAATGACACACTCATTGTTGAAACATCTAATATTGGATTCCCACCCATACTTATTGCAGATGTTGAAACTATACCTGTTGCATAGTCTGCTTGTGTTGCTTTAGAAGCTTGTTTCGCATAGTAAGCATAAGGAGAGTAAGTAAGTTGATACTTAGGAAAACTTTCATAATCACTTCCATCTTGTGGTTTTATTGAGATTTTTACCCAATATTGTGTATTTTCATTAAATTCACAAGTAGGTGAGATTTCTATAGAATAAAATCCATCTTCAATGTAGGTTAATTTTTCTGTTGACCAAATCGCAGTGTCGCTACCCTGACTTTCAAAAAATTCAACTTTTATCCAATAATTACCAGTTATAGGTTCGCCTGTTATCCTTGTAAGTTTGCCTTGAAGTGTTATGATATTTGCTGTTAGTTGTTGTGTAAAAATTAAGATAAAAAAATATATAAGGTATAGTTTTGTTTTCATAATATTTTAAAAACAAAATTTAAAAAAATTTTGTTGTAAGATAGGAAAATTTTAAAATCAAAATTATTCCTGCTTATTAACCTTTCATTCGCTGTCGTATCTTTGTAATAATTATATAAATAATATGTTCCTATTAGTGTTGATGCTAAACCTAAATAACCAAGCACTTCTGATTTTGTCTTGTAAACTTTTTCATAATCATAACTTATTACTTTCACTTCAACATTTGAAGGCTGATTTTTAGCAGTGTCACTTTTTACATTGATTGTTTCTCTATCAGATTCAGATATTGAAAGTTCCTTAGCAATATATTCAGTTTTTATAATTTTATCATTAGAATTATAATAGTCAACCTCTATTAAAAAATTTTTTAGTTCAGTATTACCCTTGTTTTTTAACTCTATTTCTACTTCGGGATAGTAATATCCATTTACACTTTCAGATACCAGCCGAGAAGTAACTTCAAAATCTGGTTTTGAAATATCTTCTTTGGAAAATCCATAAATAAAAGAATAGATGCCTAAGGTTAAAAATGCTATACCTTTGACCAAATTTGTTACCTTTGCTTCTTTTTTTATAATTTTTACCTCTTCTATCTCTTTTTTCTCTTCTTTTTTTTCGGGCAACTGTTTTGAAGGAACTTCTTGAACTAATGAAGATCCACAATAACCACAGAAATTTGCTTCATTATGATTTGCCTTTCCACATACAGGACAAATTATGTCAGCAAAAGAAAATGTTAATAAAAAAAATAAAAAATTTATTATTAGTAAAAATTTTTTTGTTATCATTTCTGTGGTTTAGGAAGTTTTGTTCCACACTTTATACAATAATCAAACTGGGTATTAGAAGGATATTCAGCTCCACATTTTGGACATTTTATAACTGATGGGTACAAATAAACTTCTATTGTTTTTTCTTGAGCTGCTGAAAGTGTCACTGTAGTTGTATAAATATCAAAACCATCTGCTATAACTTTAATGTTTCTGTCTCCCTCAGAAACTTCGGTTGTAAACTTTCCAGTTTTTTCTGTCTTACCGGCAATTTGCTCATCTATCCATATATATGCATTTTCAATAGGTGTTTTATCATTAGCATTTAGTACAACAAACGATACTTTTGGCTTTTTAAGTTCAAGATATGCTGACACTTTGTCAACACTTTTTAAGTCAAATATAAAGTTCTCAGATATATATTTCCCTTTTAAATCTGAAAAACTTATCTTATATGTTTTTGGCAAAATAGAAATTGTTGAAGGAGTTACTCCTTTTATATTTGTATTTATTATATTAAACTTTGCTTTTAGCGGTGTTTTTGTTTTTTTATCATAAGCATATATTGTTATATTCTTTTTGAGTTCAACGTAATAATTTATTGGAGAATCTTCTGTAACATTTATTTCTAACTCTGTTGGTAAATATGGAGGCGATGGCTTAAAAGATATTTTATGTTTACCTTTTGGTAATAAAAGTGAAACTGGTGTTGTTCCTTCTGCTTGTTGTTTATCGTCTAAAAACACAATAACATCTTTTGGTTCAGAGTTAACATTTATTTTTTTAGGAATATTTCCAAAAAGAATATAAGTTAATCCACGATATGCTAAATTTGAACTTTTTACAACCCAAAAATCTTTATCTACATCTTTAAATATTCTATCTTCTGATGTCTGAGTAAAATCAACAATACATCTACCTTTCTTTTCTTCTTTTCCTGTTGAACCTAAGGGTTCAAAGTTTGGATATTCTAACTGTATAGCTATCTTTTCAGCTAAACTCTCTCCAACCCAAGGTGTTTTGCCAACTTTTGTTCCGTTTATAAGTATTGTAGCATTTGATGGATCAGAATATACTGCAATGTTAACTGTGTAGGTCAATTCTATAGTTTGTTTTTTAGATTTGACATCTTCAGAAATACTTATTACCCTTCTTATAGTTGGAAGATTTTCTTCTTCAGCAACTATTTCATAACTTCCAGGCAAAAGATTCCTCAACTCTATTGGTGAGAAGTAATAACCACTATATACCACCTTTTGTGTTTTCCTAGAGGTAACAGTAACTTTTCCCTTTGGTGGTGTTAAACTAATAATCACATCAGGTGGAAATAGATATGAATAAATTTTTTTGCCATAAATTGTGATGTGTCCTGGAACAATAAATGTATCTATTAGTAAAAATAAAATCAAAGCAATAAAAAATGAAACAACAACTCTTGTAATTCTTTTTCTATATAATTTTATTT
>JGI24721J44947_10010402_pt1 | contig 11790 bp, 6 predicted proteins | sample YelNatPaOPGAMG01_FD_44947 | JGI IMG/M metagenome (IMG submission 44947)
TGGACTGGTATGACTTTTGGAACTATTATTACTTGGGCAAATACCAGGCTGCCAATGACGTGTGCACGACCCTACTAGAACCGAACCAGTGGCCTCGGTCGGTTCTCCTGGCAGTGATCCGTTTACGACTTGCATTGCGCGACCTGGAAGGGATTCGCGCTCTCCGGAACCTAGTGAACGACACGTGGACCTCCTCGGTTATCCACGAGCTCATCGAGACACTCCAAAAAAACGTGCCTCCCATAGACGACGGGGAACGCTTGCGTTCGGTCGTGTTCGGAGACGGGTCAGCGCTCGACGCGGTCGATGAAGCGGGACGGCTGCTAGCAGCGCTGGCGCTCCAACGAGCAGGCCTGTACCTGGACGCTCTCGAGACGCTGCCACTGTCTCGTTGCGAAAACGATGCGGAATCAAGAGCGTGTCGTATCTGTTTATGGTTGCACCTCAACCGGCTGGACCGGGCACAGCTCGAGCAACAGGCGCTTGAGCACTGGTTCGAGCGACAGCTCGCCGACGGCGATCAGCGTGCCGTCGGAACACTGGTACAGCTGAGCAGGGCAACGCTTGCGGTAGCTAGTAACGACGCTGAAGACGTCGCAATCGAAGCTGCGTTGCGTTCGTGCAGGGATCTCGCAGAGCGCTACGGGCCCTCGACGAAGCTACTGAACCTCACCTACTTGTGCCTGGTACGTCTGGGTCGTACCGAGGCATCCGAGAGCACACTGCAGCAGGCGATGAACCTGGATGCACAAGACCCGGATACCATGGCGAATACTGCTGCCAGTGCCGCGAAGACATCGATGATGATGATGGCGTTTCCGGAAGCCGCAACAGCGACCCAGCGCCCTATCGAATATCTGCGCAAGTATGCCCCGTGGCATCCGTGGATTCGTGCTCAGGATGACTTTGAACGCAAGCTCCGGGGCTTGGCAACCTGAGCATCCACTTTGCACGATTTCTTTGTGAGTGTTTGTGTGTTTAGCGGTGAGACGCAAGCCTCACGCCCGCGATGGTGGACCCCGTCGCGCCGCTCGCTTCTGGGTACGGTATCGCTCCACGATGGTCGACAAGTGCGGTGTGGGTAGCGCGGCATTTCTTGTTCGCTCTCGCTCCCTCAAGACTCGTTGAAACGCTTGCCAGAACGCCACTATCTCATCGAAAGTGGGTCGTTGCTGTCGTCGCTGACGGAAACAGCCATCTAGAAGCGATTTCAGGCCTTCGTCGGTGTCCGGTGGCGCTCTGAGACGTTCACCGCGCTGCGCTACTCGATAAATGACCTGAATGGGGTGTTCATCGGACCAGGGCTTGTCACTGGTGATCAGCTCCCACACAATAACGCCGTAGGACCAGACGTCGCTCTTCTCATCGACGGTTTCTTGACGCATGACCTCGGGCGCCATCCACTCGGGCGTACCCGCAGCACCCGTTGCCAACATGGTGTGCACACGAGAGCGGCTCAGACCAAAGTCGGTGACAATGGGCGTGCCTGTTTCGGCGTCGATGAGCACATTCGGGGACTTGAGGTCCCGATGGATCACCGGTGGCTGCTGCGCATGCAAGTACTGAACGCCTTGGGCGATCCCGAGAGCCAGTTGGGCAATTTCGGCGAGGCTGAAGGCAGGGCCGTCCGCAGCGGCCTTGCGCGCATGAATGAGACGATAGAGTGAGCCGCCGCTCACAAAACCCAGCACAATGCAGAGATGCNGTGACTTGGTTACCGCNCCGATAAAAGGCACGATGTTCGGATGTTTCAATCGGCTGAGGAGAACCATCTCTTTCTGGAAATCCTCCACGGTTTCCAGACTGTAACCGTCGTCGTCGCGGGTCAGTTGTTTGACGGCGACGATGACACCGCGCCATTCGGCCATGAACACTTCACCAAAGGCACCGGCTCCGAGTTTGCTTCCAAAGCGAAGCTCTTCGTACGGAATATCCCATTTTTCACGCCATTCTCGGTCAAAAAGCAGTGGGGCATTCCCGTAATATTCCATCTCCGAGGCAGTAGATCCGTCGATGGGCCCGTCTTCCGCCTGTTGCTGCTGTTGTTGTTGTTGCTGCTGAGACGCTTCGCCGGCGGCGTTCAAGTCGCGCGTTCGAGCCGCCTGTAATGCTCGCTGTGCCTCTGTGTGCAGGTCGCGATCCGGCCTGGTCGATTTGTCTGCGAGCCATCCAGAAGACAGCGCGGATGCGGCATCAGCAGGGCCCTGCATGGTGCGTCGCTCCTCGAGGGCGCGTCCTCGAGCATCCGATGCCAACGCTGACTGCTGCTGCTGCTGCTGCTGCTGCTGCCACATCTGCTGAGCGAGCGCACTCCTGCTCTGCTGCTGACGCAGGTGATCCACGCGTTCAAGACGACGATGAATTTGGGCGAGTTCTCCGATCGAACGCGTCAGCGCCTCGTGGTTGCTCTCGCGGCAGTCCAGAATGCTGCTTTTCGGGATGCAGTGAACGAGGGCCGGCAGGTCTGTACTCCGCCAGTAGATCATAAAGACGGTTTCAGGTCCACGCTCTAGCGCTCGGCACAGGGCCAAGGAGAACAGCGTCGCACATTGAGGTGAACGAAAGAAACCGTCGGAAACCAGAGCGACAAACCTCTTCGAATGCAGCATCGAACTGTACCATTCATCCATAAAGAAAGCGGAGCGAATATCGGCCTCTTGGTCGGGAGAAACCGGCCCGTCAGCTCGACCTTGCTCCGATTGTTGCGCGTAATGCGAATGTTCTGCTGCTCCGAGCGCAACCGTTGTGCCTTCCACGAATCCAATTCGCTCAGCGCTAGCGACGGGTTCGCTTCTGTCGCTGGACGACCTGTGCTGACCCTGGCCAGGGTTTGATGCTGTCCGGTGTGTCGTGGGTGCAGCTCCACGATGATCATTCCGTGCCGCCGCCGCCGCCGCCAAAGACGCACCAGTCAGATCCGCAGTGGCGGGCGCTTGTTCCGCACCATCCATCGCTGGCGTTTCAGCGCTGACGCCAGGTTCGTCGTCGGCGACACTATGTTCAGGCCTGCTTTCCAAGGGCTCAGTGACCGCGTCGGCTGCATGACGCTGGAGCGCACGCTCCCTGAGGCTCCCTCTTGTGACGCCCTGTGCGTCTCCTTTGGACGTCAATGTCGTCGCATCGACGGTCTGTGGCTCAGCAGTTGCAGGCGTCGCAGATGCTCCCGAAAGATTCGGGAAACCCCAGTGCGCAGTGCGCGATCCCGCGTCGTTCGACGGGGCCGCAATGTCCCACTCTTGGCGTTCGACCAGTTCTGTCGCGGCAACGTCCAGTGCACGACTGTGCACATCAAACACCTTAAAGCCAAAACGCACGCGCAGTACGTGAATAATTTCCCATGCAACTTTGGTATCGTCCCGGTGGTACAATACGAAAAAATCTCGTTCTAGGCGACGCTTCGACGATGCCATCGCTTGCGAGGTAGCAATGGTGTCCGCGACCGGAGATACCAACTCGGGTGCGAGTTCGCTGCGCGTCTCGCCAGGAGCGCCCGAAAGCGGAGGTGCATCTCCGACGCCATCTCCGGTCTGCACCGAAGCGACATGCTCGGACTTGGAACGCTTCGGGTCATAGCGCCCCTCTTCATCCATGCACTCACGGAACGACGAGAGCAGCCGCTGAACGCTCGGCGTGCAGAAGCCTCGCGGCACCAAGATGCGAATGAGGGGCAAGCTCAACCCGGCGCTACACCATCGCAGGGCCGCATCCAGCAGGTATGTCAAGACGTCGACTGCATCGGCCGCATACTCGAGACACAGCGGAAACATGACACTGCGGATACCCGTTCTGCCAGAGCAGAGCAGTGTTAAAAATCCAAAAGCATGTTGGATGACTCGCTTGTACGATTGGGCCCGGTCGCCGTCGATCACCAGAATTCGGCGAAATTCGATGCCTCGCGGACGCGGGCGATGCAAAACGTTCGTCAACCAGGCAGCGTAGTGTCGTCGATAGGCGCGCTGCGGTTTTGCCTCGGCAGCTAGATCTGAGAGTTCGAGGCCGACTGAGCGCAGCTCGTCGAGCATGCTAGGGAGCTCGCACGGTCTTTCGGACGCGAAGTTGCCGGCGTCGGGGTTTCGTGCGCTTTCTAGACGCTCCGCTGTCTGGGCGGAGCGGGCGCCCTCGGATGCCGCCTCAAGCAATGTTGAGTTCTGGGACGCATCCGCGTGATTCCCGTTTCGCTCATCACTCAACGCGTCGTTGGTGCTCGAAAGCACCCCGTGTCGGGCGTAAATCGAAGACGGGCGCGCAGCGGCTCTGGCTNCTGCNGGCGCCTGTGTCCTGGATTTCGCACAGATGNCGAGCAGGTCGACGGCGTCACCAGGTTGCATGGACACCGGCGATCCCTCGCTTATTTCTACAATGGATCGGCCAGAACCTCGAAGGATNGTGAAATATTGAACGCAGTTGAACGACTGCCGAGGCAGCGGCACGGGCGGCAACGATACCTGCGCACGCGCCTCCTCCTGGAGAGTCTGGGGGCGCGCCCCATCGCCATCGACGGTGTTGTCCGCGGGAACGCTGTCGCCATTGCTATCAGCGGCAGCATCGGGGTAGGGCGTTGCCACTCGTGCGTTGGTATCCACAGCACTACCGTGGTCCCCTGAGGACACGGATAGAGAGCCCTGTTCTTGCACCTGGTCATGTGCTGACCACTGAGTGTCGTCAGTCGCAACGTTATCCTCGCTTGTCGACCGTACAACATCGGCAACACCACGCTGAGTTGACGACTCTGGAGCCGTCTCTGCCCCATTCTGGATTTGCATAGTAGATGCAGTAACGCCTGTGGGTGCTGCATCAGGAGCCTCAGGCTGCGCGCTGACCCCTGAACCTGTCGATCGGTCGGATCCGCTCGCAGTGGGCAACCGACTCGATACATTCCTGGATTCCGCCAAGATCGGGCTTTCTGCCAACGACCCGCAAGTTCCATCCGTAGATTGGAACTCCTTCGCGCGCACCTGCTGAGCAGCACTCGCCGAGTTTTGCGCACGAATCGAGCCTGATGTCGAAGGTGCCCCTTTGCGATGCCGTGGTCGTGCAGCTTTACCAGTTTTTGATGCACTTGCACTCTGGGGCCGGTCACGCGCTGCGATGCTCGTAGCGGATGCCGAAGTTTTGATGCGCTCGGGCGTCGTACTTCCCTGGGCCCAGAGAGCCGTACTGGCGCCGAGCTCTGACGGCCCCAGTGTCGCGCCCATATTTCCCAGACCACTCAGATAGGATTTTGCGAGCCACGTCAATATTCGGATGGGGAATGGACGCTTATCTGTTGGATTTGGCGTACGAAGCAGGCGCTTTCGTTGTTGGACGCCTCTGTCGTCGAGAGGCGTCGTAGTATGTCCCGAAGAGGGCGCCATTCCAGTTCTGGTTACTGTTGCGTCCCGAGCATACAGCTGCGGTAGGCCTTGGTCTTATCACAGAATAATGGCAGCGGTTCGCTTGAGCAAGGCCCACCGTTTCCCGCTCCGTAAACAACGCGCCGGTAAACACTCAGGTATATAAACTGACGCAAGATGCGGCTTCCGCAACCCGAACTGGAAGCGCAGCACCTGCCCCAGCACTTTCTGCCCTTAAAAAGGTTTGCGTGGCCGTCTGTTGCGCTGCTGGGCAACCGCCACTCCAAGGTAAGGGACAGTACAACAAAAACTCGCCCTTTGGACGACTCCACGAAGGTTCTCTGTACCTCCGTGTACTTGTGAATAACGTTCACTTCGAGCTGCAGCGCGAGCAACAGCTGCACCAGACCCCGCTATACCTTCAGCTGCCACTCTCAACAAAAAACACTCTCCCCAAAGCGTGTAGAAGCAAGCGAGCCTCAGCCTCTAACCCCAGAGAAGCAGTCAGCGCACTTGCAAACGTCGCCAGCACCACCACAGTAACTTTCAGAGCTTAACGACCAGCTTAGCGCGCGTACAAGTCTCTGTAGTCTCTGAGAGCACGGGCACCTGAAAGAACCTCGACAACCTCAAGGTATGCAGCTGGAATCGACGTGCTCCGGCCGCCGTTGCGACGCGCGCGCAGAACATGGACACGGATGCGCCATGTGCACGCATGTGCGCATTCCGAGACACGTCACCAGGCGCTCCGCTGCGTGCAGCACCTCAGCGGCATCGCTCAGGCGCACTGCATCGATGCGTGGATCCGAAGGCGCGTACACCGCGCACCGCCCGATGTTTTTTCCATTTGTGTATATATATTGACCGTCTCGAAAGCAGGGAGGACACATTCCACTTTTAGTCCCTCTATTCGTTTGTTTTCCACCTCAATCATGTGGTATCGAATGCTGTTTTGTAGTGTATAGAAGGCGATCGACAACACGATGCAATGTAGTGTATAGATCGAAGATGAATAACCTGTTGGATATGTATTCTTAACTGAAGAATGCAAGGAGCACTGCATTCCTCTTTTAGGTCAGTCATATCAAAGTACTCAGATGGTTGAGGNACACTGAGAGAAACAATCGTAGGCGCGACGCACCAGTAACCGATATTCTCGAAGACTGCTTGCGATGCATGGCAGAAAACGAACCGTGGGTCACCTAGCGCAAAGCAAACGTTACGATAGTAGCAACTAGGTGTGTCTCTTTTTTCCAATAGCTAGTTCACTTGGTCCTGAGGACACTGGGATACAGTCGCAAAAAAATATTCTAGTTTACGCACAGCCATCTTCCACTGTAATCGAAATCCCCACAGCTTTCCGGGAACGTCGAGATCGATATGAAGCACAGGAGCGTCGACTTGTTTTCTCTGCCGATGGGCCCTTTTTCCGGAAGAAACCGTCGGAGCGTATATGGGTATGCGCATAGAAGACGTCCGTGGTGTGTATGATCGAACTCAAAGAGAACGAGGATATCAACACCAGTTCTAGCTGCATTGGAGTCATTCTGCGGCCTCAGTTTCGCTCGCAGAGAAGGATCATACGAAAGCAACCACTTTGCCGAATCATTGAAGACTTTTTTTCAAGACGTCTGGTGACTTTCTTCTTTTACGCAACGTGGTATTCCACCATTCTTCTCGCGTTCCTGCTTTTGAAGATTCTATCAGGATAGAGATGCTTTTCATTCCAGCGTTCTCTTCGTGGTCCAACATCATTGAAGGAGCATTTTCTATCCTGAGAAGTAATGATCGCTTCNCTAGGCGAGTCGCTGAANCTTTAAGCCCATTCGTATACCGGGACACGTTTGGTCTTTCTTGCGCAAGCACTTCTCCATCTGGGAAGCGCCTCACCTAAGGCCATAAAAAAGCGCGTTCATTTGCAGATATAAAAAATTTAAGCAATGAGCTGGGGTCTACACTTCAGAGGGTCAAGATGGAGAGAAGGCAGCGGATCATTGCGGCAACAGAAAAGCTCAGAGAGCTGACAGAGCCGGATTTGGCAATGAGGGCACGCATCCTAGCAGTCCCCACTATGCTGCGTTCAACCAGAGGCGATAAACGCATGAAATTCGTGAACCGAGACGTTAACGCCGCCATCAATTTCAGGAGATCTGCAGTGCTGAAGACGAGACCTGCGGAAATTACGTGAATCAACTTTTGTGGGACACCCTCTCAGATCCGAGGTGTGCAGGGAGAAACTGAAACCGATAGCAGGGGGCCTGTCGAAACAGACGGGGAGGCATCTGTGATTGCATATTCATTTACCGTCCATAGATGTGAACCGTTGTTCGCTTCACTGGAACATAGTCCAGAACGCGGGCGAACACGTGAAAGTGCGCTGCCCCATCTAGTTGTCATAAACATGAGCCTCTGTGGGATTTCTCTGGACTGCTTCCTTCCCAGCTGGGTCATTTCCGGGACTGGATACGCTGGTGCTTCGTGCCCCGCCAGCTACGATGTCAGCGCTAGCGTGACGATTACGCAGTTCCCCGCAATTGCAGACGCATTTCGTTACCAGGCAGAGGTTGTGATCTATGCTTCGCTTCTCACATTCGTCTACTTTGTAAGAAGCCTCAAGACGCCTTTCGCAACGATGCCACCTGACTCAGGTCGATTGTTCCCAAACGTTCACGCCAACTCCACTGCCAGGCGGTGCACTGTGGCGAGTGACGGCTTGCTTCAGGACCCAGAACATCTCAGAGGCGGATACAAAAGGCTTCTCTCGATAGTCTCCTCGGCTCCGGGTCCAATGCTTTACTCCATGATCACGGACGTGTTCTGTGTGATACCCTCGGCGAGTATTCTTCCCGTTGCATTCGCATATACACGCTCTTCCTTTCAATAGAGGCGTTTCGGAACTCGGTATTATTCATGATCATACAAGTACCGGAAAGAGAATACAGGCTCGAGATCTTGTCCAAAAGATGCGCTCCATGTACGCGCACTCGGTGCAAAACGCTGCCACATGCTGCAATGGGAGTGGTCAATGCGATGACTGGAGTCCGAATCGGAGAACCTTTCCCATGCAAGCAGCAGAGACGGATGCTTCTGACAGCATATCCGGCGAATGGTCTCATGCTGCTAGTGAATCCCGTATCATCGATAGACAAAAGAATAGAGAATTCGTTTTTCGACCGGAATCGAGTAGTAGTCGTGGACGTGAAAAGTTCAGTGAACCTACCGCATGAGCTTGTGAGCAAGTCGACTAGGGACCATATCGAGTTTTTTCTCCTCATGAATCCAGCGGCGCGTGATGCTGTCCCCGCGACTTGCATTGTAACAAAAAGACGAGATACTTGAAACATGCGTGATGGATACATTCTATACATCAGGATCGAAGAAGTCTGGAGTCCTCTGCGCATGCTCTGGGCGATGATACAGGTTTTACCACAGAGTTCAGTTCGACGGTGTCGCAAATTATCTCGATTCCGGTGACGGAACACATTCGAGCGGCAACGCGTCGGAGTTGCTTCTCCGAAACGACACCCTAGATTCCCGAACCTATGTATGCGTCCGTGAACCCTTATTGATGCAATTGGAATGTCAAAGCTTTAAATCTAAAACGAGAGTTTGCAAAAAATCGAAACGCAGGAACAGACTGAGCATCTCCGTATCTGCTTTTCCTCTGACACGGGTTTAGATCGCCGCTGCGTACATCGTTTCCCAGAAGAAATTTCGCATGATATAGTTCCTGCCCTAGACGCTGAAGACGCTTGCCGACTCTGTGATACCTGATCGCGTCTTCAACCCTAAGCCAAAGAAAAACCGTGTCCTGACCTCGTGAGCGACACGTCCACAGACGGGTTTCCTGCGGCTTGTAGTCGCTAGCGCGCGTGCTTACCGGAGGTCAAACGCATAGGTGCCGGTTATGGAGCCGGAGCAACCTGAAGCAGTGCTGTCTGGCGAAGAGCAAAAAGCATCAGGTGATTGTGATCAGATCCGCCTGTACATGTACGACTTTGGCCAGTGCGATGTCCACCGCTGTACCGGACGAAAACTGCTTCGTTGCGGTCTCCTGCGCACACAGCGGCTGAATGTTCCGTGTCATGGTGTCTTGCTCTCACCGGACGCAACCAGAGTGCTTTCGGCGGCCGATCTTCCACTAGTCGCCAAAGGTGGACTCGCTGTCATCGACTGCTCTTGGAACCAGGTTGAAGCACCGTTGTTGCGCCGCGTGCGTTGCCGAGGTCCCGGTCAAAGGAGGCTCCTTCCGTCGTTACAGGCTACGAACCCAGTCAACTACGGGCGTGGTGCGCGCCTGACCTGTGCTGAGGCACTTGCAGCAGCGCTTTACATCCTCGGACAGAAGACAGCAGCAATTAGGGTCCTAGCTCCGTTTCGCTGGGGTGATGCGTTCTGGTCGGTGAACCAGACCGCCCTCGACATGTACGCCTCGTGTGCAGATGCGGAGTCCCTGGTGGCTGCGGAAGCTTCATGGCTTGCGCAGCTCGCTCAGGAGCATGAGCAGAACAAGACCCAATGGGATCCGTTTGCCGGTCTGGACTCGAGTGACTCGGACGAAGCGGAAGCATGCTGATTCTGCGGTGTTCGATTCGCCCAGCTGCCTGCAATGGTGTGAATACGTGAGATAATGAGGCTGTGTGCACGCCTTGCTGAAAAATTGTGGATGCTTGGATAAGCATGCATACGAGACGTGCATTTGGTACACATGCCCCGGTCACTCAGTGCGACGTTCACAGTCGACTGGCTGGTAGATGACGAAGCTGCACAGACAGCGAAGCGTGTTCCTGCACGAAAAGCACGTCGAGACGATTTCACAATGGACCCGTCTTTGCGCTCGAGTCGCTGATCCACAAAGCAACGCAGAAAGGCAGTTTATTTCGGTAGGAATCTCGTTGAGATCGCGATAGTGCGAACCGCCAAGAACGGCGTCACGGTACATACCAAACTCGAGGTCAGTTGCAAGTCGTACCTGAGATCGTGGTAAGAATTCAGAATTTTAGATACATGAAGATGTGCTGTCTTGAAAGACAAGCGCACACGGCCCAGCACACGAGCACGTCGAATGCTTGAACACTGCATTCGCGCGGATTCTAGGTTTGAAATCCCTATAAGCACTTGGCCTGAACAGAGTCGCTCGTGGAGCGCTCTCCATTACGCGAGCATTGTCCAGCACGCAGATGCGGACACAGCGTCCAGACACCGTGCACAGTACCCCCAATACCGGATGGGGCTTATTTACAGATGAAAAGTTCGGTGCAACGTCGAGTCATGGAGCAGAGTATCATCTGTGCCAGACGGCGCTTATGAAACGAGTGAAAAAATTCGATACGGACGTTTGTGGAGCCATGGATTGTATCTGCCTTCTGTTCTGCGTTGGACGTCACGATCCACCAGCTCCCGGCTCGTGAAGGTGTCCGCTTGCGATGCATAGTATGCAACTGCAAGCTGGTGTCCCATCATGTGAGTACAAGCCATGGGCGAGCCCCAGACGCGCCGCCCACAGGTGACCGTGCGTCTCCCGCATCGTCAATAGTCGGCAGCGATAAACAAGGATCCCACGCCCTAATTGTCGCTGCTTGCTTGGATACGTGTTAAAATCTGCAGCAGATTCAAAAACAGGTTCAACACATCAAGATAGAGAGAGACGCAGGCAATCGACCAATCGTCCGGGCCAAGGTGATGAATGATCAGACTGGTGTCGAAGAGAATATAGCCACAGAAAACGAGTGCGGACACCACGCTCAGGACGAAGGAGAACGTTGTCGAAAAATGCCCCATCCATCCCAGTACCGCATTCAGGACTGCTGCCCCCAACACGACGAGCAGAGCTGCGCCTAGGAACCCTCCGAGGAAGCTGAAGTCGCGCTGCGAGCGCCAACAGTAAATCGTCAGTCCGCCAAAAACAAGCGCTGTCAAGAAACAAGCCTCAAAGACGATGAAACCAAACCCTGAAGCGGCGTATATAGCGCAGATCATCGCAACTGACAGAGCCTCGAAGAACGTGAAGACGCTCAGCGCTGGAAGACTCCACTTTGGCCGCGAGCGAGCCCAGAACAGACCCACCAGCGCCCCCAGTGTGCCCAAGAAGCACACCCAAATCAGCCAGGAAGATGCAGAAATTACCCATTGATTGAGGCTCCCACTGATCATGAACGCGCCCGAGAGCACCGCAGTAAACCCGAGCTGGGCTGCGAGCACTGTATACACCTTTCGCAGAAAGTCCAAGCGGATGCGCTCCATGCAAGCTGCAACGGTCACCCCGACGTCATATTCTTCGAGGTCAGCGTGTCCGAGCGCCCGTGAAGCACTGCGCTTCACACTGTACTCGTACGTGTTGTAGTTGCCGCTCTCGATATCAACTGAAGCGCTTTTGGACCCCATCACGACAGCGTGTGCCCTGGAACGAGATTGTCGGAGAGGGCGCGTCAGTCGCTCGAAGAGCGACACGCAGGCG
>JGI24721J44947_10010406_pt1 | contig 11786 bp, 9 predicted proteins | sample YelNatPaOPGAMG01_FD_44947 | JGI IMG/M metagenome (IMG submission 44947)
GGGAAGGAGGTCTTTGTCCTGTTGCTCGCGAGGTCCTCAGCCTCTATCCATATGGAGGTTCGAGATGGTGCGTCGTGAGGGACAGCGAAGAGAACAATCCACGCATTCTCCTTGGCCATTTGACATCCCTTGAACCAGAGATCACCCACCCTCACCCCGCACCATTTGAGGGGCTCCGAGGCTTGGACCACAACCATTCCCGAGCCGCCCTGATTGACATAATGGAACTTGCTCTGGATGCCGAGCACAGGCGGCACCGTGTCCACCATGACCTTGGCTTCCAATGAGGTGGAGTTTCCACCAAGCCATGCCCTGTCTCTCACCTCCACCCTGAGCAAAGCTGGTCCATCACGAAGGCCATGGGATTCTGCGGAGATGGTCAGTTCCTTCTGGATCGCATGCAAGCCCCCTGGGAATTCCTCCGAGGCTATCACCTCTGTCCTCCCGTCCTGTTCCACTGTCACCCTGTAATGACCCAGACCGGTCCCCTTGTCCTCCATGGTGAGCAGAAAGGAACTCCTCTTTCCCAAGGCCAAGGGCTCAGGGGAGATGGCCAACTGGGGTTTTCCCCTCTCTAGCTTCCCGTAGATCAGAAAGGAAAGACCACCGAAGGCCAAAAGGCCTCCAATGAGAAGAAGTGCTCTTCCTGGTTTAATGGGGATCATTCTCCCTCGCCGTTTCCCAAATCTCACCCAAAGATCCCATTATGCTACCAGACTCCAGTCTTCCATTCACCCCCTCCCTCAAGCCCGGAATCCTGGGAAGAATCCCAGAGAGGGCCTCCACCACGGAGCTGTCCACCCTTCCCCGGGCGGCCTCTTTTCTCAGAAACTCCAGAGCTCCCTCGTCCGATTCGGGCTCCCTGTAAGGCCTTCGGGATGTGAGGGCGTCGAAGATGTCGCTTACAGCCAGAATCCTGGCTTCAAGGGGTATCTGGTCTCCCCCGAGACCTTTGGGATAACCAGATCCGTCGAGTTTCTCGTGGTGGGAGGAGGCTATATCGGGCATCTTCTTCAGGGGCAGGGGAAGAAGCCCCCTGATTTCTTCCAGGATCTCCTTGGTCCTGGAGGCGTGAACTCGCATAAGCTCCTCCTCGGTGCCCTCCAGTNTTCCGCACTTGAAAAGAACCGAATCCGGCACCCCCAGCTTCCCCTGATCGTGGAGGAGAGCTGCGTACTCGAGCAACTCCAATTGTCGAGGGTCGAGCCCCATGGNCTTTCCCAGCTCCACGCTATAGGCCGCAACCCTCCAAGTGTGCCCAGCAGTGAGGTGGTCCCTCGCATCTATGGCCACAGCTTGCCCCCGAATGAGGCTCTGGAAGGTCTGCCTCTGTCTCTCCAAGTACCTCGCATTTTCCAGTGCCAGCGCTGCATGGGCAGCGAGCGAGAGAAGTATCTCCTCGTCCTCCGATGTGAACCCAGGCCCATTCTTCTTATTGAGGACCTGTATAACCCCGATACACTCACCCCATGGATTCATCATGGGGACAGCTACCATGGAGCGGGTCCTGAAGCCGCTGATGGCATCCCACCTTGGGTCGAACCTGGGGTCTTCGCGAGCGTCCTCGAGCCTGACGGGCCTGCAACTGGATGCCACTGTCCCAGCGATGCTCCTTTGATCCAAGGCCACCTCTATGGTCAACCCACCCTCCGCGATGTAGCTCACGAGGGTCTTCGTCGTTTTTCCATCGCCATCACTGGCTTCCTTTTCCTGGACCAAATAGAGGGTCGTCCTCTCTCCATCGAGTATTCGGCTTGCCTCTCGGACTATCAAACCCAGAATCTTGCCCACATCCCTCTCCCACGCGAGGCTGAGACTCACCTCTGTCAGGGCCTCGAGTCTCAGAATTCTCTCCTTAGCCTTGTCCTCTTCGCGGGGCATTCCTCAGGCCTCTCTCTTCCCTTGGTCTGCGAGGGATTTGCCGAGGGCCTCCTCCAGCTCGGCTCTCCGTTGGAAAGCTGCCTCCACGACCTTGGGGTCCCAGACCACTCCCATTCCTTCGGCCAAGGAATGTAGGGCCTCTTGGAACCCCATGGGCTTCTCTCCCCATCTCGGATACATCCTGCACCAGATAGCATCGGAAACCGCAATTATCCTGGCACCAAGGGGTATCTCTTCCCTCTGCGGTCCCCCAGGAGGGAAGCCGCCCCCTCCATAATGCTTGTGGTGAAAACTCACGAGATCCTCTATTCCAGCAAGCTCCCCTTGGAAATTCATCTTCTCGAGAAGCCTGCCACTCATGAGGGCATGGCTCTCGTAAACGGGACGTTCTTGGTCGGTGAGAGGCTCCCCTTTGAGGAGGATCCGGTCGGGGACTGATAGCTTCCCCAGATCGTGCAGGGCTCCAGCCCACCTGATCCTCCGCACTTCCTCCTCTCCAAGACCCATGGCCCTTCCGATGATCTCGCAGAAAGAGCTCACTAGGGGGGCATGGGGAATCCCCCTCTCGGTCCTCATCTCCACTGCACGGACTATGCTGTGGATCACGGCTTCCGTGGCCCTCTGCTGCTCCCTGTAGAGCTGGGCTGTATGAATTGCAACACCAACCACAGAGGCCAGGGCTTGGAGGAGTGCCACATCCTCTTTCCCGAAGGGCCTTCCATCCTTCCTGTTGAGCACCTGGACCACGCCTATCCTTTCCCCATTGGGCACCTTTAGGGGAACACTCACCATGGATCTGGTCCTGAAGCCAGTCGCGCTATCTATGGCAGGATTGAACCGGGGATCCCCGTACGCATCAGCCACGAGGATCGGCTCTCCAGATGTCAAGGCAGCTCCGGCAATGCCTTTTTCCTTGGGAAACCTTATCTCTTGAGCCCCTAAAGCTACGAAGGAGAAAAGCTCCCCCTTCTCTTCATCCAGAAGGAAGATGGAGCTTCTCTCCGCTTTCATGACTCGAGCCAGTTCGGCCCAAGCCTTTTCCAAAACCTTTTCCAGGGACCTCTCCGAGCAAAGCTCCAGGGTCAACTTGAGGAGAAGCTCGAGTCCCTGTACTTTAGAGGCGAGCTTCTCCATCTGCGCTCCTTCACCCAATTGAGGANGAGAGGTCCTTTGGCCAGGGCCCTATCNTCCTCACCATCCAGAATCCTCGTACTTCATTGTGGGATATCCCACTGGCCTCTCGAAGGTGAAGCGATAAGGTTCCACGACCAACGCTTCAGCCGTGCTCTCCACTGTTCCCGTTATCGCAGCAAAAGGGAGAGTCGCNAAAAAGGCGGCTACACCCAAGATGGTGGCCCCTATCCCCAGGGGTCTCAGGACAAGACCATCGACCTCAACCGGGGTCGTGTCCCAGTCCCTGTATGCACAGACTGGGGAAATAGAGCCAATAACTAGCCCCAAGGCCAAAANTGAAGCCACAAGAACCTTGACCTCTCTCTTCATCGCTTCCCTCCTTCCACGGTTTTTCTCGCATTCTATTTCACCTTTGCCCTTCCCATCAAGGAAAAAGATGGGCCTTTGGCGAGCAAAATACCAGGATCTCCGTGGCCACCCTTTGGGGAGCCTCCAGGATGGGATTGTGACCCACATGGGGAATAGCCACAAATTTCCTTTGGCCCATTTGGCTTTTCAACCAGATTATCTCCCCAGGGCCCAGAAGTTTGTCCTCGCACCCCGCAATGACAAGGGTGGGAAGTTCATCCAGGGGCCATTTTCCTTCATCTCCCTCTATTATCTCGAGCTGAGCTTCCATGATCCTTTTCCTCTTTTCATCCAAGGGATCCCATCGAACAATGTCGAGAAGTCTTTCCCGGTTTTCCGTCGCATACCTTTCAGATACAGCGAGCTCCAGGAACTTCATCATCGCTTCCTCTGGAGGAAAATTCTCCAAGATCGTCCTGATTGTCCTCGTTACGAGAGCGAGATGGTCTTTTCTCCCCATTGGCGGAGAGCAGAGGATGAGCTTCTCCACCCTATCCCTGTGGGCAAGGGCCATCTCCCTCACGACAATGGCACCGAAGGATACCCCCAGGAACGAGGCCCTCACAATACCCAGCTCATTGAGAAGCCCGACCAAGTCCTCCACCTGTCTCTGGAGGCCCGTATCCCCTTCCCCTCCCTCTGACCTCCCGAGCCCCCTGGGATCGAACCCTATTACCCTCATCTTGCGAGCGAGGATACCGAATATGGGGTTGAAGGCCAGGGAATGACCGCCCAAACCAGGCACGAGGACAATGGGATCTCCCTTCCCCCTTTCCTTATAGAAGATTCTTGCCCCCTGGATCTCCACAAAAGGCATCTTTAGCCCCCTCCTTCCGCTCCCCGGATCCTTCCTCGCCTTGCCCCAGAAGGACCGATGGGCTTATAATACCACCATGTCCGAGGACCTCGTCATCTTGTTCCATCCCAACTTGGATAGTCCCTCTCTGGTTGCGGGATTCGGCGGATGGCCCAACGCCGGAGAGGTCTCAAGCTGGGTCATCTCCTTCTTGATCGAGTCCCTCGGGGCGGCCAAATTTGCAGAGATAAAGCCCGAACCCTTCTTCGATCTCATCCAGCAAAGGCCACTTGTGACCATAAAGGAAGGAACTATAAAATCCGTCAAATTTCCTTGCGGCGCCTTTTATTCAGTGCCTCCTCTGGGAGGGCATCGAAATCACGTGATCCTGTTTCTGGGACAGGAGCCTCACCTTCACTGGTCTCGCTTCTCCGAAGCCTTCTTCGATCTGTGCGCGAAGGTAGGTGTGAAGGAAATGATCACCGTGGGAGGCCTGTACGACAACATCCCCCACACCGTGGATCCCACGGTCAGCCTGATAACCAACGATTTGGCGGTGGTGGACAGGTTCGGTGGAAAAAGATTGAGACTCGCCACCTACGAGGGGCCCATGAGCATTCACACCCATCTCCTCGTGGAGGCGGGAAAAAGGGGAATCCCAGCCATGAGCCTCTGGGGACATGTTCCCTATTACATCCAGTCCAACAATGCCAAGACTTGCCTNTCCCTCCTAGACCGCCTCAGGACCTTCCTTCAGCTGGANCTGGATCTGAGAGAGGTGCAGAGGGCTTCAGAGCTTCTCGACCAGGAAGTGGAGCGGATTGTCAAGGACAAGCCGGAATTGCGGCAGTACATAGAAGCACTGGAGAGGGAGTTCTTGGAAGAAGAAGGCTCTCCGCCATCCAAAAGGAAGTCCCTCAAGACTCTCCCCCAAGGGGGGGAGAAGGTGATAAGGATAGATCCCTTCCTGAGGAAGGGATGAATCCCGAATTCTGATCGCCGAGGAAGCCTTCTTTTCCTCCTAGGTCCACGGGAAGCCACGACCGGGCGAGAACACGGATCTCTCGACCTCCAGTCTCCTCCCCTTCTCGGTCGGAAGATCCCGAAGAAGACACTAGGGGCTCGGGAACCGAAGCCCGGGGCTTCATGGGCCTTGGAAAAGATCCGGGTTCGAAAATACCGTACGGGACATTGGAGAGCTGCTCGATGGCCCTCCCATCGGGTGAGCCTCGGGGCGAGACCCCCGGTTGAGGCTCACTGGTCTTCGAGCTGAGGATAAGAGATGTCCTTGCTCAGATCCATCAGGACTTCCACAACTTGGGGGTCGAACTGAGTTCCCGCTCCCCTGGCTATCTCCTCTAGCGCCTCTCTGAGTGGCCTAGCCCTTCTGTAGACCCTGTTGGAGCTCACAGCATCGAGAACATCTGCCACTGCGACTATCCTCGCAGGGAGTGGTATCTCCTCGCCTTTGAGGCCATCCGGGTATCCAGTGCCATCCCATCTTTCATGGTGGTGTCTGATGATGGATTTCTCTACGGGCAAAAGACCCAAATGGCTCACTATCTTCTCTCCAATTACAGGATGCGTCTTTATGACCTCCATTTCCTCGGGGGTCAGAGTGTCTGGTTTCATGAGGATCCAGTCCTTTATGCCTATCTTCCCTATGTCATGGAGGTAACTGCCCAAGCGGAGCAAGTCTTGCTCTTCCTGGGAAAAACCCATGGCCCTGGCCAGGGTCAGGGCCCATCTGGTCACCCTCTGGGAGTGGTGCTTGGTGTTGGGATCCTTGGCCTCTATTGTGGAGACCAGGCAAAGAAGGGTGTCAGTCAAGGTGGCGTAGAGCCCTTCATATAGGGCTTGGTTCTCTATGGCTAGGGAGGCCCTCTGGGCCAAGGCCTTGAGGAGGGTCACATCTTCCCTCGTGAGATCCCCTCCCGAGGACTTCTCCCAGACATTCAATACCCCAAAGACCTCTTCTCCTATGATTATGGGAACTGAGGCGATCCAGGAGGCCCCGAAGGTTCGCCCCTTTCCTTCGAGCCTAGTGATGGCCACGCTCATCCGGGAGACTTGGAAGAGCTTGGGATTTACCTCGAGGGCAGGGAAGATATCATCCTCCACCCAATCTCTCTTACCCCCTCTGGCAGCCTTGGTTATCAAACGGTTGGTCCTCTGGTCGAGAACCGCTAGCGAAGCTCCCTTGCATTCCGTTATCTCCGCTGCCAAGTCCACTAGCTTCTGGAATAGCATTTGGCCTTCCAGTTTGGCTGGGTTTATGGCCTCGCTTATGGCATAGAGCTTGGAGAGCTCGGAAAGCTTCCTCTCGAGTTTTCTGTTGAGCCTGTCCACCTCCTCCTTCTTTGCAAGCTCTTCTCTGAGTTCCCTATTTTTCAGAAGGATGAGCCTCTCTCTTGCTGCCCTCTCGAGAGGAACCTCCAGGTCCTCGAGCTTGAAAGGCTTTACTATGAAGTCGGTTGCGCCCAATCTCATGGCCTCGACGGCTATCTTCATGGTGGCACAACCACTCAGCATGATAACGGGCAAGTACGGCCACCTGCCTTTTATGGTCTCGAGCATGGATAGCCCGTTTATCCTGGGCATGTTTACGTCGGCCAAGACGATGTCCACTGCACCTTTCTCCAGAACCTGGAGCGCTTCGTGACCGTCGCAGGCTTGTAGCACGCGGCCTACTCCCAGTCTCGAGATCATCTTCGCTATGGTCTGCCTGGTCAATTCATCGTCATCCACTACAAGAGCGGTAAGCCAGGTGAGTTCGCTCCTTGTCCCGGACATCTTCTCCTTGAAGAAACGGTTTTGGATTTGGCAACCATTCATCCGACGAGCCCCTCGAAATTCAAGCTCCCCTCATCTCTTGAAAGGAAAAGGCCAGAGAGGAAGACCCTTGCCCCTTCCCATGCAAAATCCAATCTCACCGGGACACTGCCCGCTGGGGAAAANCCCATGCGATCCACGANGCTCTATTCAGCGATGAAATTCCCGCACAAGGAATTCAAGAGAAGCAAAGGTCATACCATGGATGGAGCTCTATTCCCTCCCCTCTCTCCTGTCCTTTGGCATCAAGGAATTGGGGAAAGGAAAGAGAAAGGGAACACGGACTCCTTTACGCCAGAATATTGACGTACGAGGCCTTTGGCGTCAATTGGATGTCGCTAGGAGTTGATCCACTCCATCTCAGGCCTCGAGTAGGGGCGAATCCATGGAAATGGCCGAGTCCAGATCATGCTTCGAGGCCCGGGAATCTGGGGGCCCAGAGCCCAAGCCTCCCTGAGCCTTCAGGGTCATCCGAGTGAATCCGAAAGTGGACCTGGCACAGGGGATCGTTGTGTTTTTTCGGCATGGACCCCTTGTGGAAAGATCTCATCAAGCTAGCCCTCTTTGGCTGAATGGGCCTTTTTGGACCTAGAAGTGGTCCTCTTTCCCTCAGTGCGAGCTTTCTCCTCTCCCGCCTTTCCTTTTCGCCCTTTGGTTTCGCTCTTGGCTTGTTCGTTGTCCGAATCTCCATTGGTCCCTGGGGCCATTTCGAGACCTTGCGTCTCCCCGAGATTCCCCTCGAGTCTCGACAGGGCAGATAGCGCCTCTTGGTCATCGGCTTTGATGGTGAGGATCTTCCTGTAAAGGCCAAGGGCCTCCTCCCTCTGGCCCATTTCCTCAAGGATTTGAGCAAGTTGCCTCAGCACCGTCACATTTTCCCCTGCTACCTCCGTGAGCCTCCTCAGCACATCGAGTGCCTCGGTTTTACTTCCCGCGGCCAAGCGAGCCTCCATCAAGGCCATCATTGCCTGGATATTCCTCTTGTCGAGGGAGAGAATCTTGGCACAATATTCAGCGACCTTCTCCCAGTTTCGCAACTTTTTGTATCCATCGACAAGGCGAGTCAAGACGAACAAATTACCAGAGTTCGCCTCAAGGGCCTTTGTCCATAGCTCCACAGCCTTCTCCCACCTCGATTGGGCTGCGTGGCAGTTTCCGAGGCCCACAAGGGCATAGGGATTTTTCTCGTCTATGGAAAGCACCCTTGTGTAGTAATCCTCCGCGAGGTCCCAGCGCTGTTGCCTCCTGTATTGATCGGCCACCTTGTTCAGAATGAAGACATTCTCTGGGGACTTGTTCAGGAGCTCCTCCCACAGCTCGAGCGCTCTCTGGGGATTCCCCATTCCCAGGTATGCATCCCCACTTCCGGCAAGGGCGTATACGTTGTCGGGATTCCTCCTCAGTATCTCCTCGAAGTACTTGAGGGCCTCCTCGTATCTCTTCATCTTGAGGTAACAATTCCCCAGACCATTCAAGGAGGCCTCGTCATTGGGCTCCAACTGGAGGACCTTCTCGTATTGGGCAACAGCCTCCTGGTAATTGCCTGATTGTCTGTAAGCCTCTGCCAGACTTCTTAGGAGGAGGATTTGGTGGGGGAACTTGGCTACTCCTTCTTCCAGCTGCTTTATGGCCTGAGTGTTCTTCCCTTCTCTCAGCAGCCTATGGGCCACACGATAGATATCCGAAGCTGTAAGCCTTTTCTTATTGAGCCTCAACACCAGTGATCTTTACCTCCTTCGTTGCGCATGGGAGTACTGCCTTCTTCCAAGCGGCCCGTTACGGGACGGCAACTTCCCAGGGATGTGCATGAAGCTCACGATCGGGGAGAAATCCCACAAGGCATGGCCTCGTGGATTTCCGAACCAAAAACAAGGCCTTCAAACCATCTCGAAGGATGTGCCTTCATTCTAGTGGCCCTTCCATGGTCTGTCAATCCCAGCACCGCGGCCTCTCGAGGGGATCTTGTGCTTTCTCAACTTGTAGTGCAATGCCCTCGGCGATATCCCAAGGAGCCTAGCGGCCTTCCTCTGAACCCAATTGGTCCTTTCCAAGGCTTGGATTATCAGACTCTTTTCCACCTCCCTGAGGGTGACCCCCCCCGGGGGAAGCTGGACATGGGATTCAGGGGAAGGGAGGACCTCGGGCAACATGAGATCGCTGGGTGTTATGAGCTCATGGCGGCAGACCGCAACGGCCCTTTCCACCACGTTTTCCAATTCCCTCACATTGCCAGGCCAAGAGTACGCGAGCAAGGCTTTCTGGGCCTCTGGGTCGAAACCTGTTATCCTGCAACCCTTCGAGGAGGCGTACTTGGATAAGAAGAAGTTGGCAAGGGGCAATATATCCTCCGGTCTCTGTCTCAAAGGCGGAACATGGATGGGCACCACACTTAGCCTGTAGTAGAGATCCTTTCTGAATCTCCTCTCCTCAACAGCCTTCATCAGGTCTCTGTTGGTGGAGGCCAATATCCTCACATCTACCTTTATGCTCTCCGTTCCCCCTAATCTCTCGAAACATCTCTCCTGTAAAACCCTGAGTATCTTTGCCTGGACCCTCGGGCTCATCTCCGCCACTTCGTCCAGGAAAAGCGTGCCCCCATGGGCCTGCTCGAAGCGGCCAATGCGACTCCTGTCGGCTCCGGTGAAGGCCCCCTTCTCGTGCCCAAAGAGTTCGCTCTCGAGAAGCTCCTCGTGGAGGCTCGCGCAGTTTACGACAAGGAAGGGTCCATGCCTCCTGAGACTGTTGAAATGTATGGCAGCGGCCACAAGCTCCTTTCCAGTGCCAGTCTCTCCCTGTATCAAGACAGTGGCATCGCTCGGGGCCACCTTCCTCGCTAGCTCTATCACGGCCTTCATCGAGGGACTTTCGGCCACTATTCTCTTTGGGTCATATATGTAGGGCTCTCTGTGCCTCAGATACTGGAGTTCACCCGAAAGACTCCTCCCTTCGAGTGCCCGCTCTATCAGGCTTGCCAGACTGCTCGGATGCTGAGGCTCGAGCATGATGGTCCAGCGGGACTTCTGGGGCAACTCTTCCATGCCTGAGAAAAGCGCGAGATCGGGAACAATGGCCACTGTCCATGGAAGCTCTCTCCCCTTTAACTCCCTCACCACATCCCTCAGGAGTCCCTCTTTCGGCCCCGGAGCGATGATGAGGACATGGAAATCCTTTTGTTCCAGGATCTCCCCCAACTTCGATGCATCCTTTAACCAAACAAGCTGAAAAGGACCTCCACCAAGCACCACTGAAAGTTCCCTTCGAGGACTGAGAAGGAGTACGTCCCACCTTCTCGAAGGCCCGCCCGTTTGGCCTCCCAGTAGTCGAGGGTATCTTTCTTTTCGGGGAAGTGGACCATGTCTTATGGGACCTTCTCCGGGCCTCCCTTTTTCGGCCCCAAAGGCCTCAGTGATCTCCCCAAGGCTTGACCCATTGGATCCCTCTCCCCCAGGCTAGGAAGGGGATCTAGCTCCCATCATTGAGATCCGCGGCCTTTGGGCTCGAGAGCCTCTTATTTTTCACCTGCCCCAGATCCTCACCGCCTCGTCCGCCTGGATCACGAACTACCCGAAAAGGGCTGAAGGGGCATCCCCTCACGATGAAAAACCCTCGATAATCTTTCTCAACTCAAGAAGGTGAAAAGGCTTGCGGAGGATATAATCGGCGCCAGCGTCCAGGGCCTCCTGGGCCACCTCTTGGCCAAAGCCTGTCACAGCCAAGATGGGGACTCTGGCATCCTTTCTCCTTATGGCCCTTATGAGCTCATCCCCTCCCGAGGGGCCCAGGACCAGGTCCGTGATGAGGAGGGAATATTCCTTCTCCTCCCAGAATTTCAGGGCTTCCTCCTTCGCCCGAGCGCAGGTGACCTCGAAACCCATCTGCTCCAAAGCGTGNTGGAGCAAACTCCTGACCCCTGGGTCGTCTTCCACAACGAGTGCGCGCTTCCTCGCTCTCTCGGCCATATCCTCACTCGCAAGGGGCCATCTCAATTAGTGGAGCCAATTATATTTGGAGAGACTCCAGGGCGCAAGAAAATTGGAGGTTACCGGGCTCCCTCCTCGAGGTAGGAGAAAAAGGTTCTGGACCCTTGACTTTCTGAGCTCCTTTTGGTTTTCTCCATGGCTGTATGTGGGCCAGATGGGCCCAATAGGAGAGAGGGGAGCGGAAAAATGATATCCACGAGAGCGCAGCAGATACCCCCTTTCATAGTCATGGACGTGCTCGAGAGGGCGAAGGCCATGGAGAGGGAGGGATATGACATAGTTCATCTGGAAGTGGGCGAGCCCGACTTTGACACCCCCAGCTGCATTGTGGAGGCTGCTCACAAGGCCATGCGGGAGGGGAAGACCCACTACACCCACTCTCAGGGTCTCTATGAACTCAGGGAGGCCATATGTGAACACTATCTAGACAGGTACGGGGTCGAGGTCCACCCCGATAGNATAGTCGTCACTGCCGGGACTTCACCGGCCCTTTTCCTGGTCTTCGCTTCCATCCTCGAGCCAGGGGATGAGGTGATTCTCTCCAATCCCCATTACGCCTGCTATCCCCATTTCATACGCTTTTTCCAAGGGAAGCCAGTTTTCGTCAATGTAGAGGAGGAAGACGGATTCCAGTTGATCCCGCAGAGGATTGAGAGTTCCATCACGGGGAGGACAAAGGCCATTCTCATCAATTCCCCATCCAATCCAACGGGGAACCTACTGGGCCCGGAGCGAATGGAGGCCATATCGAGGCT
>JGI24721J44947_10010426_pt1 | contig 11772 bp, 5 predicted proteins | sample YelNatPaOPGAMG01_FD_44947 | JGI IMG/M metagenome (IMG submission 44947)
AGTAGTCTTGCCATGATCAACGTGTCCAATTGTACCAATATTTACGTGAGGTTTGGTACGAACATATTTTTCCTTTGCCATAATGGAAACCTCCTAAACTTCTTTCTTTATTATCTTTTCTGCAATAGAGCTTGGAACTTCTTCATAAGTAGAAAACTGCATTACATAAGTACCACGACCTTGAGTAATCGATCTTAAGGTTGTAGCATACCCAAACATTTCGCCAAGTGGTATATCAGCCCTAATAACTTTAACACCGGACTTATCTTCCATGTTTTTAATTTTACCTCTTCTTGAGCTCAAATCACCTATTACATCACCCAAGTATTGCTCTGGTGTAGAAACCTCAACATCCATAATAGGTTCTAGCAAATAAGGCTTGGCAGCTTTAAGAGCTTCTTTGAAAGCCATAGAACCTGCTATTTTAAAAGCCATCTCCGATGAATCGACCTCATGATAAGATCCGTCAACCAGCGTAGCAACAACATCTATTACTTCATAACCTGCTAAAACTCCATTTTCTGCGGCTTCTTTAACACCTTCTCCTATTGCAGGTATAAATTCTTTTGGTATAACCCCTCCGACGATCTTATTTACAAATGTTATACCCTTACCACGTTCTTGTGGTCCAACTTCAAGCCAGACATCACCATACTGACCATGACCACCAGTTTGACGCACAAATTTACCCTGTTTTTTGACTTTAGTTTTGATACTTTCTTTATATGCTACTTGCGGTTTGCCTGTATTTACATTGACATTGAATTCTCTTTTTAGCCTGTCTACAATAATTTCAAGATGAAGCTCACCCATACCAGATATGATCGTTTGGGCTGTTTCTTCGTCAAATTTTATCCTAAATGTAGGATCCTCTTCTGCTAATTTTTGAAGACCATTTGATAGTTTTTCCTGATCTGCTTTTGTTTTAGGCTCTACTGCAATAGATATTACAGGTTCTGGAAATTCCATAGCCTCAAGCACTATTGGTTTATCTTCAGCACACAACGCATCACCTGTTGCGGTGTATTTTAAACCAATTGCCGCAACAATATCACCAGCATGTGCTTCTTCTATGTCTTCTCTTTTGTTTGAATGCATCAAAAGGAGTCTTCCTATTCTTTCTTTTTTACCTTTTACAGAATTTAATACGTAAGTACCTGCCTTCAAAACTCCAGAATATATTCTTAAGTATGTAAGTTTGCCTACATACGGATCGCTTAATATTTTAAAAGCTAAAGCGCACAATGGTTCATTATCATCTGCTTTCCTTTCCTCTTCTTCGCCTAACAAATTTTTTCCCTTAATTCCACCAACATCCACCGGCGATGGCAAATAAAGCGTAACAGCATCTAGCAATGGTTGAACACCTTTATTTTTAAAAGCACTGCCACATAGCACTGGCGTACACTTTCCAGATAATGTAGCTTTTCTGATTGCAGAAATAATTTTATCTTCTGATATTTCCTTTCCGTCTAGATAATCAATCATTAGTTCTTCATCAAAATCGGCTATTGTCTCAACCATTTTCAAACGATATTCTTGAGCTAACCCCAAAAGATCAGCAGGTATTTCGTTTTCGCTAAATGTTGCGCCAAGAACATCAGAGTCCCAAATCATTGCCTTCATTTTGACTAGATCGACTACACCTGCAAAACTATTTTCAGAACCAATTGGGATTTGTAATGCTATTGGAACGGACCCCAACTTTGTATTTATTTCTTTAACTACATTGAAAAAATTAGCACCAGTCCTATCCATTTTATTTACAAATGCAATTCTTGGGACATTGTATTTATTAGCTTGACGCCAAACAGTTTCTGATTGCGGCTCAACGCCACTAACTGCACAAAAAACGCCTACAGCACCGTCAAGAACCCTTAAGGATCTTTCAACTTCTACTGTAAAATCTACATGGCCTGGAGTATCTATTAAGTTAATTTTATAATCTTTCCAAAAGCATACGGTCGAAGCTGATGTAATTGTTATTCCTCGTTCTTTTTCCTGCTCCATCCAGTCCATCGTAGCTGTACCTTCATGTACTTCGCCAATTTTATGTGAAACACCCGTATAGAACAAAACTCTCTCTGATGTTGTAGTTTTGCCTGCGTCTATATGGGCTATAATTCCTATATTTCTAACTTTTTCTAAAGGGTACGCTCTACTCAAAATACCACCTCACCACTTGTAGTGTGCAAAAGCCCTATTTGCTTCGGCCATCTTGTGCGTATCTTCTTTTTTCTTAATCGCTCCGCCTCTATTATTAAAAGCGTCTAGGATTTCACCTGCCAATTTTTCAAACATTCTTTTTTCGTTTCTTGATCTTGTATAGTTTACTAGCCAACGAATAGCTAGACTGACTTGCCTTTCTCTTCTTACCTCAACTGGTACTTGGTATGTTGCACCACCAACCCTTCTTGGTCTGACCTCAAGTTTTGGCATAATATTGTTAAGTGCTTGTTCAAATACTTCTAAAGGATTTTGACCAGTTTTTTCTTTTATTATATCAAAACTTTTATAAAATATCCTTTGAGCGATTGATTTCTTACCATCATACATTATTTTATTTATAGTTTTTTCTATTAATAAACTATTATAGACTAAATCACTTTGGGTTTGTCTCTTTTCAGCCCTTCTTCTTCTCATTTACAGCACCTTCCTTCGGTTTTTTTGCTCCATATTTGGATCTGCTTTGCTTTCTGTCGTTAACACCGGCAGTGTCTAATGTACCTCTGATTATATGATACCTAACGCCTGGCAAATCCTTAACCCTACCGCCCCTTACAAGAACAATTGAGTGTTCTTGTAAATTGTGACCTTCGCCTGGTATATATGCTGTCACCTCATATCCTGTTGTCAATTTAACCCTTGCAACCTTCCTTAAAGCCGAGTTAGGCTTTTTTGGCGTAGTTGTATACACTCTCGTGCAAACACCCCTTCTTTGAGGACAATTCTGTAAAGCCAGTGTTTTTGTTTTTTCTTTGACTTTCTTTCTACCGATCCTAACTAACTGGTTAATAGTTGGCACCCATTACCTCCTTGAAATATTAGCTTGACTAAATTACCAATAAAACTCTTATTTGTCAAGAATTTTCATCTCAATATTTATGTCGTCAAATCTTTTTTGTCCAGTTCCAACAGGGATTAACCTTCCAACGATAACATTTTCTTTCAACCCCCTAAGTGAATCAATCGAACCAGTAATAGCCGCATCTGTTAGCACCTTGACTGTTTCTTGGAATGATGCAGCTGAAATAAAACTATCAGTATTTAAAGAAGCTTTTGTGATGCCTAACAAGCTTATCTTTCCTATTGCTGGTTCCCTACCATTTTCGATTGCCTGTTGATTTTTTCTTTCAAATATAAATTTATCAACTAAATCACCTTCTATAAAATCTGTATCTCCAGCATTTTCCACAATAATCTTAGACAACATTTGTTTTACTATTATTTCTATGTGTTTATCATTAATTGTAACACCTTGCAATTTGTACACTTGTTGAATTTCATTTACTAAATGCCACCTTAAAACCTTTTCACCTAGTATCCTTAATATATCATGCGGATTGATAATTCCGTCTGTTAGAGGATCGCCTGCTTGCACCCTATCGCCTGGGTAAACTAATATACGCTTATTTCTAGCAATTAGATATTCTTTCTTTGCTTCACCTTTTCCTATTGTTGATGTTATAACAATCCTTCTTTTACCTTTAATCTCTCCTTCGTAAGAAACAATACCGCTTATTTCACTTAGCACTGCAGAATCTTTTGGTTTTTTCGCCTCAAATATATCATTTAATCTAGGTAAACCGCCAGTTATGTCAGTAGTTTTTGTTGCTTCTCTTGGAATCTTTCCAAGCGTATCACCAGACTTTACATAATCACCATTTTCTTTTTGCAAAATAATACCGGGAGGCAAATAATACTCAGCTTTTTCATGTGTGCTTTCTGATATTTTTACATTACCATTTTCATCGACAATTTCTATTCTTGGTTTTAGGTTAACATTTTTGCTTTCAATTATAATATTGCTTTTTAAGCCCGTAATTTTATCTATCTCTACCCTTAAAGTTACATTATTTACTATATCAACAAACTTCACATAACCTTCAGTATCAACAAGTAAAAAGTCCGTATAAGAATCCCAATCTGCTATGGTAGTACTTGATAAATAAATTGAAGGGTCAGCTTCCATAATACGCTTTTTGACCACATCATCAAAACCAGCTATAATTTCACCTGATTTTACTTTAGTGTTGTTTTTTACAAATACTTTACTTCCTATTGAAAGGTAATATCTCTTTTTTAATGTAGAATTTTCATCTTCGATTAAGATATGGGCACCATGCCTATTTACAACATCGTTTTCGAACCCATCAACCTCTACAAATGATTGCCCTTTTAAAATAGCAAATTTTACGATCCCAGCATCACTTGTCCTAATAAATCGCTTTATCGTATCATTATCATTTATATATATTCTAGCCCCATAAGGTAAGTTTTTTGGCACTATGTATACCTCAAGTATCCTTCCAACTAAAAAATCACCCTCTTTCACCGAATCGCCATCTTTAACATTGAAAATCAATTTACCTACAACATTTGCATCATTTTGTATAATATCTTTTTCATTTATAAAATCGATTTTTCTAATACTGTAGTTTTCTTTGTCTTCTATTTTTAATAAAAAATCTGTTTTTGTCTGTTCAATGTTTACTATGCCAGCATTTTCTGAAACAATCTGTGGCTCTATGATTAATACTGCCGCATCTCTTCTACTTAAAATCACATTGTTATTTTCAGAGTTAACTGATGTTCTTAAGTTGAAATACTTTACAATTCCACCTTTTTTGGTTTCTGCTCCAACTTTTTCACCAGCTCTTAAGGCAGTACCACCTACGTGAAATGTTCTAAGTGTCAACTGCGTGCCGGGTTCGCCAATGGATTGCGCAGCAATAATTCCAACAGCTTCACCAATCTCAATTTCTTTACCTCTGCCCAAATCTCTACCGTAGCATTTAGCGCAAACGCCGTATTTTGCTTTGCATGTTAAAACAGAAAAAATTTTAACGCTTCTAATACCAGCTTCTGTTATTTTTTCAGCTAGTTCTTCTGTAATTTCCTGATTTTCTTTTACGATTAATTCTTGAGTAAGTGGGTTTATTATATCTTCAGCAGAAATTCTACCTGCAATTCTTTCTTGAAGCGATTCAATCTCTTCGCCGTTTACAATTAATGCGCTTACCTCTAATCCTTCTGTTGTTCCACAGTCTTCCATTGTTACAAAAACATCTTGAGCTACATCGATAAGCTTTCTTGTTAGATAACCAGCATTTGCTGTCTTTAGAGCGGTATCAGCCAAACCTTTTCTTGCACCATGAGTCGAAACAAAGTATTCTATTACATTTAGACCCTCTTTAAAGTTAGATTTTATTGGCGTCTCGATAATATCTCCAGATGGTTTTGTCATGAGGCCCCTAATGCCAGCAAGTTGCCTCATTTGCTGCAAACTACCCCTTGCGCCTGAATCTGCCATTATAAAAATAGGGTTAAAGCTTTCATTGTAAGCACCGCCTAATTTTACCATCATAACCTTTGATATCTCTTCTGTAACATTGTTCCAAAGGTCTACTATCTTATTGTATCGCTCTGAATCTGTTAATAAACCCTGCTCATACTGATTTTGAATTTTTCTTGCTTCATCTTCAGCGTTTTCTATAATGCTCGATTTGTCTTCTGGAACCAATATATCATCAACAGAAATAGAAATACCTGATCTTGTTGCCATCTCAAAGCCCATTTTTTTAACATTATCCAAAAAAGCAACTGTAGTTGGTAAATCTGTATTTTTATATACATATGAAATAAGTTTGTTTAGGTCTTTTTTTCCAATTATCTTGTTTATCAAAGAGAACGGAACTACTTTTGGCACAATATCACTAAACAGCACCCTGCCTACTGTCGTATTAATAATTGTATTTTCAACTCTATATTTTATTTTTGCATTTAAATCCACTACACCATTTTCAAAAGCTAACCTTACACTCCAAGCATTTGGAAAGATAGCCGACTCACCTTTGGCATTCTCTCTTGCTTTTGTCATATAGTAAATACCAAGAACCATATCTTGAGATGGCACAGCTATAGGGTTGCCGTTAGCCGGAGAAATAATATTGTGTGAAGATAAAATTATGGCCTTCGATTCTAATTGCGCTTCAACGCTAATGGGTACATGAACAGCCATCTGATCGCCATCAAAATCTGCGTTAAACGCAGCGCACACTAATGGATGAAGCCTTATAGCCTTTTCATCAGTTAGAACTGGGTAAAATGCCTGAATAGAAATTCTATGCAGCGTAGGAGCCCTATTTAACATCACTGGATACTCTTTGACAATATCTTCTAGTAAATCCCAAACAATAGGCTCTTTGTCTTCAACTATTTTTTTAGCATTTTTTACAGTTAGAGCATGACCTTCTTCTATTAATTTGTTGTAAATGAATGGCTTAAACAACTCATAAGCCATTATTTTTGGCAAACCACACTGGTCAATTCTCAAATCAGGCCCAGCTACAATTACCGATCTGCCCGAGTAGTCAACCCTTTTACCTAAAAGATTCCTTCTAAAGCGCCCTTCTTTGCCCTTTATAGTATCGCTTAGCGATTTTAGCGGTCTATTGTTTGACGCTCTTACAACCTGTTTTCGCCTGCCATTATCAATTAAAGCATCTACAGCTTCCTGGAGCATTCTCATCTCATTTCTTACAATAATGGAAGGAGCTCCCAACTCAAGCAAGCGCTTCAATCTATTATTTCTATTAATAATTCTCCTGTATAAATCGTTCAAATCAGATGAAGCAAACCTGCCTCCTTCAAGCGAAACAAGAGGTCTTAAATCAGGTGGCAAAACTGGCAATACTTTTAATACCATCCACTCTGGTTTGTTTTGACTTCTTTTGAACTTCTCAATGAGTTTTATACGTTTCATAACTTTTTTCTTTTTAAGATCAGAGGATGTGGCGTCGTACTCTTCTTTGAGTTCGCCCAATACTTTATCTAAATCAAGGTTTTTTAATAAATTATATATTGCTAGAGCACCCATTTCAGCATTTATTTTTATCCCATATGTCTCTATTGCTTCTTTGTAAGCACTTTCGGTTAAAACAGTTTTAACTGGAATTTCTTCAACTTCTGAGTGAACAACAACATATGCCTCATAATAAACAATTCTTTCTAAATCCTTTAATTTCATATCAAGCACAATAGAAAGCATGCTTGGGACGCTTTTTAAATACCATATATGAACAACAGGTACAGCAAGCTCAATATGCCCCATGCGCTCCCTTCTAACGCGCGATTCTGTTACTTCAACACCACATTTTTCACAAACAATGCCTTTATACTTAATGCGTTTATATTTGCCACACAGACACTCATAGTCTTTCATTGGGCCAAATATTTTGGCGCAAAAAAGACCGTCTCTTTCTGGCTTAAATGTTCTATAGTTAATTGTTTCAGCTTTTTTTACTTCTCCATAGCTCCATTCTCTAATACGTTCAGGGGAAGCTAATTTTATTCTTATACTATCAAAATCTCTTGATGACTTTGGTTTACTTTTTAAAACGGTAAACATCATACCCCCTATCTTCTTCTAACATCTTTTAAAAGCTCTATATCCAAACCCAGTGACTGTAGTTCTTTAACAAGCACATTGAATGATTCAGGTATACCGCCAAGTAAAACTGGCTTTCCTTTAACTATTGCTTCATACATCTTGCTTCTGCCACTTACATCGTCTGATTTTACCGTCAGCATTTCTTGTAAAGTATAAGCAGCCCCATAACCCTCTAGAGCCCAGACTTCCATCTCACCAAACCTTTGTCCGCCAAAATGCGCTTTACCGCCAAGTGGCTGTTGTGTTACAAGAGAATATGGACCTACGCTTCTTGCATGAACTTTATCATCTACTAAGTGGTGCAATTTTAGCACATACATAACGCCAACAGTTACGGGCTCTATAAATTTTTCACCTGTTATGCCGTCAAAAAGGGTTGATTTGAATGTATCAATACCTAAAATCTTTTTATAATAATCGAAATCTTTTTCTTTTGGCCCTTCAAATACTGGAGTTGCAAAATGAACACCATTTTTCCACTCTTTTACGTATATATCAAGCATTTCATCACTTAAACCGTCTATAAACTCATCTGCGTTACCCAAAAAGATTCGCTTTAAATATTGCCTTAATATATCCTTTTTGCCTTCTTTCATAAGTTCGTCAATTTTTTTGCCCAAACCTTTAGATATCCATCCCAAATGAGTCTCAAGAATCTGACCTAAGTTCATTCTTGATGGAACGCCCAAAGGGTTAAGCACAACATCCACAGCAGTACCGTCTTCTAAAAAAGGCATATCGCATACAGGCAAAATTCTTGAAACAACACCTTTATTACCGTGNCTACCACTCATTTTATCGCCAACGGATAATTTTCTTTTTGTTGCAATAAAAACCTTTACGCTCATTATTACACTTGGGGGTAATTCATCTTCTTTGTCAATTTCTTTTAACTTTTTTGCGTACTCATCTTTTAAAGTTTTAGCTATTTTTTTGTAATGCTTTTCAATCTCTTTTGCTTTAAGTTTGTTTTTTGTAGAAAGTAATTCTTTTATCAATTTTTCATCCAATATATCAAGTGCACATTTATCCAGTTTGCTACCTTTTTTATAAGTTAGATCTGCTATTTCTAGGTCATTTTCTAATGTTTCTTCCTCAAGCAAACGCTTATACGACTCTAACTTTAAATTTTCTAACAGATTTAATTGAGTTTTAAGCTCTTCATTGATTTTTTTTATGTCCTCTTTTTGTATCAATTCTTCTCTAGTTATTTTTTCTGTCCCTTTACGCCTAAATATCCTTACATCTATAACTGTACCTTCTGTATCAGATGGGACTCTAAGCGATGAATCAGATACGTTAGAGGCCTTTTCTCCAAAGATAGCCCTAAGCAACCTCTCTTCTGGCGAATAATGTGTTTCTGCTTTTGGCGTAACTTTTCCTACTAATATATCACCTGGCCTTACATAAGCCCCAATTCTTATGATCCCGTTTTTATCTAAATTTTTAATCAATTCAGCAGATGCGCTTGGTATATCGGCAGTTATTTCTTCTGGACCTAATTTAGTGTCTCGAGCATAAACTTCAAATTCCTTTATATGTATAGATGTGAATAAATCTTCTTCCGCAACACGTCTTGAAAGTGTAATGCCGTCTTCATAATTGTAGCCACGCCAAGGCACAAAGGCCACAACCATGTTTCTACCTAGGGCAAGCTCACCTTTATCCATTGTAGGACCATCTGCTATAACTTGATTTTTTCTCACAAAGTCGCCTATTTTTACAATAGGCTTTTGAGAAAAACATGTATCTTGGTTTGACCTAACGAAACTATCTAAATCGTACTTGTCTATCTCAAAGGTACCATCTTGAGTTTGTACTGCTATATAGATTTTATTGCTTTCTATCCTTATAACTTTACCTTCTCTTTTTGCAAGAACAGCATGCCTTGAGTATGTTCCTACCTCTTTTTCCATGCCTGTGCCAACAAGTGGCGATTCTGGTACGATAAGCGGTACAGCTTGACGCTGCATATTAGAGCCCATAAGTGCCCTGTTGGCATCATCGTGTTCAAGAAATGGTATCAGACTAGCCGCCACAGAAACAATTTGTCTTGGCGAGACATCCATTAAATTTACATCCATTTTAGGTGCCATAATAAATTCACCATTTCTCATTGATGGCACATACTCTTGGGCAAAAGTTCCGTCAGCATTTAAATCAACACTAGCTTGCGCTATTATATTATCTTTTTCTTTACCTGCTGTCATATAAATAATCTTGTCTGTAACTTTACCATTTTCCACTATTCTATATGGCGTTTCAATAAATCCGTACTCATTAACTTTAGCATATATTGAAAACGAAACAATTAAGCCAATATTTGGCCCTTCGGGTGTTTCTATTGGGCAAAGCCTACCATAATGGGAAGGATGAACATCACGCACTTCAAAACCAGCTCTTTCACGCGTCAAGCCACCAGGACCAAGCGCGGAAAGTCTTCGTTTGTGCGAAATTTCTGATAATATATTTGTTTGATCTAAGAATTGAGATAGCTGACCTGTTGCAAAAAAATCTTTAACAGTGCTTGCAACAGGCTTTGTATTTATNACATCATAAGGTGTTAAGTCTTCTGTATCTTTTGGCATTAATAATCTGTCTTTAATAAGCCTTTGCATCCTATANAGACCTTTTCTGACTTCAGAATACAAAAGTTCCCCAATCAAGTGAACTCGTCTATTCGATAGACTATCCATATCGTCTGCCGATACTTTACCATTTTTAAATAAAATTATATGGTTAATGATCCCAAAAAAATCGTCGACCGTTAGCACCCTTACATCTTTTGGCGTTTCTATATTGAGNGTTTCATTTATTTTTGCTCTGCCTTCAAGTGATAAATCGTACTTAAGTGGGTCAAAAAATAAACCTGCAAAAAACTTATTAGCCTCATCAATAGAAGAATGCTCCCCTGGTCTTAATGATTTATGTAAATAAATTTTTGCTATGTTTTCGATAGGTATATCTTCTTTTAAACCTATCCTTCTTTTTTGCAACAAATCATGATCCGCTTTCAATGTATTTATGATTATATCATCATCGAATTGACTAAATACAACCTTAAAGTTAAAATTTCCCATTAGTTTAAGTTCTTGCAAAATTTTTTGATCGATATGAGATAGAGCCTCCACAACAGAACCGTTGCTATCAATCTTCTCAGCAATGAATTTATCTAAAAGCTCATTTTCATCAATTGCTACTTCATTTACACTTAGGTTTATTANGTCCGAAATTATTTTTGACGTGAGTTTTTTTTGTTTTTGAGCAACAACTCTGCCATCCACAACAACATCATCTTTTATTCTAGTACCTTGCAGATTCTTGTCTATTTTTACATAAAAAACACCATCTTTCGCATTTATCTCAATTNACTTGTATACTCTACTTAAGATATCAATATCATTAAAACCCAGTGCCTTTAAAATAACAGTCGCAGGAAATTTCTTTTTTCTATCTATCCTAATATGTAAAAGATTTTTATTGTCNGTCTCAAATTCCACCCAACTACCTTTTTCTGGTATTATTTGAGCGTAATAATTATTTTCTTTTTGCTGGGTTAGATTTTTAAATATTACACCAGGAGATCTGTGTAATTGGTTTACAATGACTCTTTCTACACCATTTATGATGAAACTACCCGATTCTGTCATTAAAGGTAATTCGCATACATAAATATCCTGTTCTTTTATATCTTGAACACCTATTTTGTTTCCATTAGAATCTACATCCCACAGTGTAAGCTTTACTTTTAAAATTAGCGAAGCGCCGTAAGTAATACCTTTAAGTTTGCAAACCATAGAATTATATTTTGTTTCTCTTATATAATAATCAACATATTCTAATTTGATCTTTCCATGAACATCTTCAATTGGAAAAATTTCTTTAAAGGCATTTTCTAATGTTTTTTCAAAATCGCTTTCCTTCTGCAAAAATCTTTCATAAGATTCTACTGCCATGCTCAGTATATCTGGCACAGGTAGTACTTCTTGAGTTTGAGCAAAATTCACTCTCATCCTGTAATCTAAGCAAAGAGGCTGCACCATAATTCACCTCATTAACACTTTATTAATATTTATTGTTGGTATAAGACACAAAAAAAA
>JGI24721J44947_10010427_pt1 | contig 11772 bp, 10 predicted proteins | sample YelNatPaOPGAMG01_FD_44947 | JGI IMG/M metagenome (IMG submission 44947)
TTCTTGGGAACTATCGAACGAGGCAAAACTTGCCGTTGGGATGTTGTGTCGAATCATAAATTCTTTGGCAAAAGATTTTGAAGATTCGATTCTCGCTGCTTCTTTTGTGGGTCCAAAAACAGGTATGCGCTCTTTTTTCAATTCATTTACCAGACCTCTTGCAAGCGGTGCTTCGGGACCGACAACAACAAGGTCGATTTTCTGAGTTGTGCAAAACTTTGCGATTTCGGTGAAATTGTTTTCATCGAGCTGAACATAATCGGCAAGACTTAGAATTCCTGCGTTAGTTCCAGCTGAAAAAAGCTTGGCTTGGGGCGTGGATTGTTTTATTTTCCAAGCCAGAGCGTGTTCTCGTCCTCCATTGCCAACAAGAAGAATATTCATAAGCATCCATAAATTTTTTGAAAAAACGAAATTACTAATTGAAATTTTAAACAGAGATTAAAACTCATTTTCTATGTTTTCAAGGGTGCTATTTGAAATTTGTTCGTTAATGTATGCAGCAATCGACCTCGCTTTGAATAAAGTTTTTTACCGAACTTAAATGGGATTTCGAGAGTATTGCTTTCAGTAAAAGCATTATTTTTNGTGTTTGCGAATGGTGTATCGATAATCTTGCTTAATGATTTTAACCTAATTATTAGCTTTCTCGAAAGGATAGAGCTTTTAACTTCTGCATNAATAATTTCCGAGAAATCAATTTTAATCGTTTTGAGGTCGGATTTTAACAAACCAACAACACTGTCTTTTGCATAGTATTCAATTATAACAGAATCTTTTGTCAGAAAGAGTATGCCCTCGCAAATAGCAAAGCCAAAGTAAATATCTTTTAGTCTAAAATTCAAGACTGTATCTGGCAAAAGCATATATTTCGATATATTTGCAATTCAATAAAATTTATCTGTTTATTTCAATTAATCTTTCGCTTTACTTACTTTAATTAGCAAAATCCAAACATTTCCAAAAAAGTTTCATCGTATTATCCTCAAAAAACACAACTTACTAACCCTTCCTCATATTATTCCTTAATGACGAGAACAGGGAAAGCGATGTGGGTCTTTCCATTCTGGAACAGAATCCAGTAGCAACCCGAATCGTAACTCTTCAAGTCGATTTCAACTTTACCATTCGCATAGTTCAATTTTTCCATTTTTAATAATTTGCCAAGAATATTGTAAATCGAAATCGTAGTGTTTGCAAAAGCCGAGCCATCGATGTTAAATTCAAAAACATTATTATTGCTTTTTGCTAATTCAACAAACAAGTTGTCCGATTCGTTCTGCACAAAGTTTTCCGAAACAACGTTTGCACGAACAGGTATTGTTACAACAGGATTCTTCTTGTCATTCGTATAAAAGGTTAAACTTGTCGAAACTTTGCCTGTCTTTTTGGGTGTCAATGTAATGTAAACAACAAGCGAATCGCCAAAGGACAAGTCCCATTTTCCGCTTTGATTTGCAGGAGGTTCGAATTTAGTTATTGCGAATCCTTTGCTTTCGCCAAGAACCAAATCGAAATTCCAAACAGAAATGCCTTTTAGATTTTTTGGTTTGATGATAGCTTTGCAAGTCGTAGTTTTGTTCAGCGATACGTCACCGAAAAGCAAAGTATCGGGCGAATATTGAACTGCTGGCTGGTCTTCGGTGTAAAAGAAGAAATGCAAAGATTTACCAAAATCGACATTCGGTTGATAAAGTGTTAAGTTATCGCTATTAATTTGCAATAACCCGTTGTTTAATCCAAAGTTCCTTTGGTAAAACCAAAATCCCAATCCACATTCAAATTCATTGAAAAAGCTGAATTCATAGCATCCATCCTCAAGATAAACACTATCGATATAGGTCGAAGATGGAAGGAAGTCGTTTTTTTCGATAATTACATCATCTTTTGAATTTTTTATTACATAGGAATATGGTCTGATGTTTGGCTCCGACGTCAGGACATTGTAGTTGTTCGTTGTCAGTTTAATAGCCAAGTTTTTATAGAAAGAAGGTGGGAGTATAAAATCGGAGTAGCCAATGTTATTCGATGGATATTCATCGCTTTGCCCATTAACCTCAAGTATCTCGACTTTGAACTTTCTTGAGCCACTTTGCCAGTCTTTGCAATCAATACTTGGCAGGATTATTTGTTGTGAGCTCAACGAGGGTATTTCGCCGTTCCAAACATAAGTGTATTCATTNGAATTNACAATACCATATTTAAATTTCAATTTAGTAATAGTTTCACTTCCACGATTTCTAACCAAGATGATGGGATGTGTAGAAGTTGGATTAAGCCTTGAATAAATATCTTTGTTGCTTGGTGCAATAATATCCTGAATTTCGGCATCGAGATTGAACTTAAGATTAGAGTATGTAATTATGTAAGCAGTTATAATCCAACGACCTATGGTATTGCTTCCGCTCGAATAGGGTTTGTCGTAATAGTCCATATCATAATCGAAAGTAAAGGAACGATTTTTCCCTATAAATGGGGTGAGTTCAAAATCGAAAGGCTGGACTTCGGCACCAGGACACCAATTGGTTCGATTAAATAACCAAGTTCCTCCTTGAGGGAATAAAGGATTTTCGGAGCAAATTCGCCAGACCTCTCGTGTGTATCGAACTGTGTCGTTAACTTTTACATAAGCATTCTTTTTGCAAAACTCACAGCAATTGTCTTCGTTCCCACCAAATCCGTGACCCGTTTGGATTACTTTTAACTTGAACATCCTTTCCAGCGGCGAAATGTTAACTTGAATCTTATCGATTTTCTTTTCGAAGTCTTTATTGTAGACCACATCAACAAAATCGTAAATTCTTTCCAAACGGAGAATGTCCCTTTCTGGGATACCTTCGATAAAATCGAAAGTGATTTGTATTGGCTCCTGCTGGTTTGGTGCATCTATATAAACTTTGCCAGTAAGTAAAGGTGCAAAATCGGTAACATCCATTGTCCAAGTAAATCCATCGCCCACATCTAATCCAATTCCGTATGGCGTGACAAAACGCATTATTTCGTATCTTTCTTCGATTGCGATGGGGTCTTGGAAATAAATCCTACGCTTTTGCAAATATAAAGTTGTGTCGGGAGGAACCAAAACCGAATCGATAGGCTTTCCATTTTTATCAAATGTGTATCGATAATATGTATCCCAAACATATCGGAAGGATGTGCGAACAGTAGGCTGGGAACTATCGCTGTAAAATTCCAATAGTCTTGGCTTTTTTGGGGTTGAGTCGACCACAAGTTGCCCACCAACAACCTTCGCTGTGTAATTCCACGAAGTATCGAATATACAAGAAAACTGCGGAACGACTGAACTGTCGACACGAAAACTCGGGGCAAAGAATTGTTTGATAAAGACCATTGCCAGATAGTCCCATTCTCCACAAGGACACTTTATCGTGTAGTTCATTAAAATTTTCTGAAAGCTTTTGGAAGCGTCTGGGAAGTCGAACCAGCCATACTTCGGCGTATTGAAATCAATCGTTCTAACTTTAATTGTATCCCCATCTTTGGGGAAAAGATTGTAAGCAGTAATAACTAAAACCAACAAAGAGAAAAGAATTTTTTTCATAATCCCTCCTGAAAAAAAAAGTAAATTTATCAATTTTTAAATTGAAATTTAATAAAGTTTTAAATTGTTAGTTATTCGATTTATTTCACCAAAACATTTTCTTTGCAGACACATAGGTCTGCCCTATAATGTTGATGATGATGGAATGGTTGGAAATTGTGTTTTGTTGTAGAGGCAAATCATTATCCCCCCATAAGAAATTAAATTAGTGGCTAAACCGAAAACCTTTGTTCGTGACCCCCTATTACAGAAAGACATCGGATGTTTTCGAAACATCCGATGTCTGAAAAAATTGTAGGGGCTAACCTTTGTGTTCGCCACCTGTTAATATATGTTTTTGAACCAATGCTANAACCTAAAACGAATTTTTTTGTTGGGTATGATGTTAAGTTTTTAGGAGCGATTCATAAATTGTCTCAACAATAGGGCAAATAAAGAAAATTTTTTTGAAGTTAAAATATACTTGTGGATTGTATTGGGAAATTACCAAAAAAATTTTCTTTGATACCCTTTCATTAAATTTTTTTAATTTAATTTTGTTGTTTTTTATTGGAAAAAAATGAGAATTGTTAAAGTACCTCGTGGTACCCAATTAACCTGCAAGAATTGGCAGATTGAGGCTGCCTACAGAATGATTCAGCATAACGTTGACCCCGAAAATGCTGAAAAGCCCGACCAGTTAATTGTGTACGGTGGTTATGGGAAAGCTGCACGCAATTGGGAATGCTTCGATGCAATTCTAGACGCTTTGCGTAATCTCGAGCCCGACGAAACGCTCTTGGTTCAATCGGGTAAACCAGTTGGTGTTGTTCCAACTTATACTCTTGCTCCAAGAGTAATCATAGCCAACTCGAATCTTGTGCCGAAATGGGCAACTTGGGAGGAGTTCCGCCGACTGGATAAGCTTGGATTGATTATGTTTGGGCAAATGACCGCAGGCAGTTGGATTTACATTGGGACGCAAGGTATTTTGCAAGGGACTTACGAAACCTTTGCTGCTGTTGCCCGTCAGCATTTTGGAGGGGACTTGTACGGCAGATTTCTGCTTACCGCAGGGATGGGTGGAATGGGTGGAGCCCAGCCTCTTGCAGCCTATTTCGCTGGCGCAGCATCGTTGACGGTAGAAATCGACGAAAACGCATTGATAAAAGAATAAAGGATGGTTATTGTCGGCAAAAAGTTTATAGTCTCGACGAGGCTCTTTCGATTGTCTTAAAGGCAAAAGAAGAAAAGCGTGCTGTTTCCGTTGGGCTTGTCGGCAACGCTGCGGAAATCCATCCCGAAATTTTGCAGCGTGGGATTATCCCCGATGTGGTTACCGACCAAACTGCTGCACACGACCCGTTGAATGGTTATTATCCCGCTGGGTATACAAAAGAAGAAGCCGACCGACTGCGAGTCGAAAATCCCGAAAAGTATCTCNAAGAAGCGTACAAATCCATTGCCATACACGTTAGAACGATGATTGAATTTAAGAACCGCGGTGCTGTCGTTTTCGATTATGGCAATAACATCCGCGGGATTGCAAAGGAATATGGCGGAGTTGAAAATGCTTTCTCATTCCCCGGTTTCGTTCCCGAATACATTAGACCATTGTTCTGCGATGGCAANGGACCATTCCGATGGGTTGCTCTGTCGGGCGACCCGAAGGATATTTATAGAACAGACGAAGCGATAATGGATACATTCCCGAATGATGCTGCTTTGCACCGCTGGATTAAGAACGCACAGAAGCACGTTCGTTTCCAAGCCTTACCGGCGAGGATTTGCTGGCTGGGTTATGGCGACAGAATGAAAGCTGGCTTGTTGTTTAACGAATTAGTTCGAAATGGCGATGTTTCGGCTCCAATCGTTATTGGAAGGGACCATCTTGACTGCGGTTCGGTTGCCTCGCCGTATCGAGAGACCGAGAATATGAAAGATGGCTCCGATGCTATTGCCGACTGGGTATATTTCAATTTTGCACTGAATGCAATAGGGGGAGCCAGTTGGGTTTCGTTCCATCATGGTGGCGGTGTTGGAATGGGCTTGGCTCTTCACGCCGGTATGGTTGTGGTTGCCGATGGNACCGACGAAGCTGAAATTCGTCTGAAGCGGGTTTTAACTTATGACCCAATGACTGGTATTATTCGCCACGCCGATGCAGGGTATGAAAAAGCAATTGAAAATGCCAAAAAGTTTGGCATAAAAATTCCTATGTTAAAATTTTCGTAAAAATTTTGAAACTTTTTTGAATTTTATGTGTCTATACTATTTGGGAAATGCAAAAATTGAAAAAAGTATAGATATTTTAAATTATACTATTTTACGAGGGTTTATGAAAGATTGATACTCATTGCGATTATACGAAAGGAAAAAGAAATGGAAACGAAATTTTTGGATAAGCTGGCGAAGGGGATTGAAGCGCCTGACATTTTGTCAGAAATCTTTCATAAACTGCTTGTAAAATGGTATAATTTAAAATAGAGGAGGTTATATGGATTTCACAGCTCAAATCGAACAATTATTTAAGACCGATAGGAAGAAGTTTTTGGGCTTTATTCGGCAAAGAGTACGGAGCCAGGAAGAAGCCGAAGACATACTCCAAGACGTATTTGCCAATGTCCTCGCTGCGTCTCAGCAAATGCAAAAGCCCATCGAGAACGTCGCTTCGTGGGTTTTTACTGCGATTCGCAACCGCATAATCGATTCATATCGAAAGAAACGAGCGGAAACATTTTCGGATATGCAACTTCCGAGCGCTGCCGATGACCCGTCGGATACATTCGAAAGTTTTATTTCCGACCGAACCTCTGACCCCGATACAGAACTTATGCGCCAAACTATTTGGGAAAGAGTGCAAGAAGGACTTGCCGAGCTACCTCCCGAGCAACGAGAAGTCTTCATTAAAAATGAATTTCAGGGTGTCTCATTCCGCGAAATGTCCGAAGAAACTGGTGTCAATATAAATACACTTTTGGCTCGAAAACGCTACGCCGTGCTTCACCTCAGGAAAAAGCTCAAGGAGCTTTACGACGCTTTGAACGAAAATTAATCGCTTGCGGTTAATTTTTCTGACAAAAAGGCAGTCTTCGGACTGCCTTTGCCATTTTGTCAAGATTTCTTTACAATATGTCAGATTTTTTACTCATTAAAGTCAACAAATTCCAAAACTTTTGCAATTCCGGCTCCGTGTCGCAAGATTTTGAAATTGTCGGTTGTCATATCGATAACAGTGGACTCGCCTGTGAAGTTATACTCATCCGTTTTTACAGCAACGTCGACAAGATTGAGGAATTTTTCCAGTAATTCTTCGGGATGTGAATATTCGAATCCCTCGATTTTTGCGCTTATCGAGATTATAGGAGCCCCAAGTTCTTCGAGCAGTGCCTGCGAAAGAATGTGGTCGGGAACGCGAATACCGGCTGTTTTCCGTTTGGGGTCCTGTGCATAGCGTGGAACTTCTTTCGAGGCGGGAAGGATAAAAGTGTAGGGTCCGGGTATCAACTTCTTAATTGTTTTGTAAGCAAGGTCGCTGACTTTGGCGAATTCAGAAATGTTCGATAAGTCCCTGCAAAGGAAGGTCAATGCTTTGTCCTCGGGAATATTGCGAATTTGGCGAATCTTTTGGATTGCGTCTTTGTTTGCAAGGGCACATCCCAAGGTAAAACCAGTATCGGTCGGATAAATAATAACTCCACCTTCGAGGAGTGCGTTGCAAACCTTTTGAAGCTTCCTTCTTTCAGGGTTTTTTGAATGGATTGTGTAGACTAATGCTGGCATAACTACCTCTTCGATGATGTATTTTGAACACTTTTTTCAAATTTTCTTTTTTTCATAAAGTAAAAATAAAAAGGAATTCCAATTAAAACAAGAGCCGAACCAAAAATTGAGTTGATAATTTGAGTTTTACCTTGCATAAACATTTGTATATCGCTGAAAACAGTGAAGATAACAAAACAGAAAGCAAAAATCACAAAAATTGCAGGAACAACAGGATAGCCAGTTACCTTGTATAATCTTTTTGCATCGGGCATTTTCTTTCGCAAGATGAAAACGCCAAGAGCACCCATTGCATAGAAGAACCAACTCACGAAAATAAGCATATCGGTGAGGATATCGAATGTTCCACTTATAACAAGTATACTTGTCCAAATTGCTTGTAGGATAAGCGAATTAGCAGGTGTCTTAAATCTTTTATTTATTTCCCCTATCTTTTCGAAAAAAAGTTTTTCCCGAGCCATAGAATAATACAGGCGGGCACTTACCATAATTGTGCCGTTGGATGTCCCGAAAGTTGAAACCATTACGGCAAAAGCAACAAAACTTCCACCAAAGACGCCCAGAACTTGGCTGGCAGTATCGGCTGCAACAAGCTTCGACTCTGCTATTTTCTCGATTGGTAGGACATAGATATAAGCGAGATTTATTATCAAATAAATCACGATGACGATTAAAGTTCCAATGCCCAAGCCAATAGGAATATTCTTTCGTGGATTTTTGACCTCGCCAGCAATATATGTGATATTGTTCCACCCGTCGAACGCCCAAAAGGCAGCGGAAAGCGAGACCATTACTCCCGTGAAAAGGTTTATTTTCCCGCTAAGATATTCAGGTGAGTCTTTCGTGAAATTTTCAATGTTTCCGTTACTAAAACCAAAAGCCAAAAGAACAAGGAATAAAATTGCAGCGACTTTCATAAAAGTAAAAATTGCAGAAACGCTCCCGCCAAGAACGACTCCTCGAATATTTATTGCAGTAAGGAAAAAAATCAAAAAGATTGTCAAAGATTTGGTTCCAAAATCTTCGAGTGGATAAATATTGCCGATAAAAGGAAGTGCAATTCGCACAGATTTCTCAATTTCCTGCGAAAAATGAGGAAGTTTGATAAAAAATTGAAAATAATCCGAAAAGATATAGGAAATAGAAGCAATCGAACCACATTGAACTACAATGAACATCGACCATCCATAAAGCCAAGCAAAGAATTGCCCATACATTGCCTCGAAGAATTTATACTGACCGCCCGTTTCGGATATAAAGCTTGCAATTTCGGCATTTGTTAAAGCTCCAAAAAGAGTTATAACTCCAGCAATAACCCAAATTAAAAGAATCAANTCGGGAGAGCCAAGAGATTGAGCCATAACGGTGGGCTTCTTGAATATTCCCGAACCAATCACGGCTCCAACTACAATTGCAACGGTTGTTACTAATCCTAATCCTCGAACTAACTCTTCGTTATTATTTTTAGAGCTATTCACATTAATTCAAGATTATAAGTTCAGTGCTTCGATAATTGTTGAAGAAATCATTTCTATTTCTGCATCTGTAAGATATGGATGCATAGGCAAAGAAAAAATCCGCTTGGCAATAGACTCCGAAACGGGGAAATCCCCTTCTTTGTATCCAAGGTCGAGATTAACTTTCTGCAAGTGCAATGGCTTGGGATAGTAAATTGCTGTTGGAATTCCCTTTTCATTCAGTTTTTCGATAATTCTTTTCCGCTCGGTTTCATCCTTTGCCAGAACTGAAAACTGAGCCCAGCTGGATGTGTACCCCTCGGGAACAAATGGGGTTTCGACCTTGCCTTTGAGAAGTGTGCAATACTTTTGGGCGACCTCATTGCGTAATTTAAGTTCTTCGGGAAAAAGTTCAAGTTTTGCCAAAAGCACAACTGCTTGCAGAGTATCCAATCGACCATTAATTCCATTCCTAACATTTTCGTATTTGTTGGCACCCTGACCATGAACCCTAATAGAGAGAAGCAGTTCGTAAAGTTTGGGGTCATCGGTGAATACTGCACCTCCATCGCCATAACACCCAAGAGGCTTTGCTGGGAAAAATGATGTTGCCGATGCATTGCCAAAGGAACAGGCATATTTGCCGTTCCACACCCCTCCGAAGCCTTGGGCTGCGTCTTCGAGTACAAGCAAATTATATTTTTTGGCTATGTCGAGGATTTTCTCGTAATTCGCAGGCAAACCGAAGAGGTCCACGGGAATTATTGCTTTTGGTTTTAGTTTACCTTGGCTAATAACTTCTACGATTTTCCTTTCCAACTCGGCTGGGTCGATGTTGAAAGTTCGCGGGTCAATGTCGACAAAGACTGGAGTTGCTCCGACCAGACGAATTACTTCCGAAGTAGCAATGAATGTAAAAGGTGAAGTGAACACAGCATCGCCCGAACCAATGCCCCAAGCCATTAATGGCATCAAAAGAGCGTCTGTCCCAGAAGAGCAAGATACACAATACTTTCTGCCAACGAATTCTGACAGTTTAGCCTCGAGTTCCGCAACTTCGGGACCGAGAATGAATTTGCAACTTTTTAAAACCTTTGAAAGTCTTTCCAAAAGAACATTTTCGATTCTTTGGTATTGTCTTTGCAGGTCAATAAATTGTATCGTCATCTGCCGATTCCTTTATAGTAAATTCCATAATTCATAATATCATCTTTGTCTAAAAAGTTCCTTCCATCGATTACAATTTTTATCCCGAATTGTGAAAGGAATTTTCCTGTCAAAACAGAAAATTCTTTATGTGCAGTGGCTAAAATAATGGCAAATCTATCTTTGAGAGCAGATTCCAATGAATTAACATCTGAAAGGTCGGGGACAAAGGGGTCGTAGCAAACCAAATCGGCTTCTTTGTCCTTAAGCAATTGTTTGATTTTCAGGGCGGGGCTTTCTCTTAAATCCCCAAGATTTGGTTTATATGAAAGCCCGAGAAGTGCAATTTTGGTGTTTTTCACGGGTCTTTCAAATTTATTCAATGCATTTATCAAGTGGTTAACTGTGTGTGCTGGCATAGAATTGTTTATTTCACGAGCAAGCTTCAAAAACTTGTGGTCGAAGCCGCTTTTCGAGGCTCGCGTAATGAGATAATACGGGTCGACCGGGATGCAATGCCCTCCAACGCCACATCCGGGGTAGTGCGGCAGGAAAGCAAAAGGCTTGTTCGAGGCTCCTTCGATGACTTTAAGTATATCGATACCAAGAACTTCGAAGCTTTTAGCAAGTTCGTTGACGAAGGCAATGTTAATATCACGGAAGGTGTTTTCTATGATTTTTGTTGCTTCTGTTGTTTTCAAATCGGGCATTTCGTGAATTTCTGCATCAAGAATTTGTCGGTAAAAATCTGCTATGAATTTTGTTGCCTCGGGCGAAGAGCCACCAACATTTCTCGGAATGTTGTAAACATTCCATTTCGGGTCGCCGGGATTGATACGTTCGGGACAATGAGCGACGAAAAAGTCTTTGTTGACTTTAAGTTTGCTCAATTCTTCGAGCATAGGGATGACCAATTCGTCGCAAACTCCGGGATTTACAGTCGATTCAATAACGACGTATTGAGAAGGGCGAAGGTAATTGGCAATTGTCCCAATCGCCTTTGTCAAAGGTCTCAAATCGGGTGTGTAATCATCGAGAACAGGGGTTGGCACGCAAACGAAGTAAATATCGGAGCCTTCGATAATTTTCTCTTCCGTTGAGGCAACGATGTTGAACTCTTTCAGGTCTGCTTCGGCTTGGCAATCTTCGATTGGGCAAATCCCTTGCAGGATTTTGTTAACCTTTTCTTCTTTGGGGTCGTAGCCAACGACTTCGTGATTTGTTTTCTTGCGAATTGCAAGTGCAAGAGGCAATCCTACATAACCAAGCCCAATGACTGCTATTTTCATTTTTTCACTTTTTAAAAACTACAAATTTAGAAATTATTAATAAAACATTGATTTAAAAACTAAATTCTGTTTTAGAAAAGCAATTTGGCAATCATTAAAGGGAAACTTGTGTGAATTTCCAAAGCCAAAAAAACTAGGTAATTGCTCATTACAATCCATCCTATATTTGAACTTTAAAAATTTATCATAATTTGCTTTATTGTTGGGGCAATTTATAAATTGCACCTAAAAACATAGCATCGTACCTTACAAAGCAAATCTTCATAGGATGTAGCATTAGTGGAAAACACAAAGGAAAAGGAACGAACTTACAGGTTCGTTCCTACGAAAATTCTAAGTTTTCAGACATCGGATGTTTCGCAAACATCCGATGTCTTTTTGTAATAGTGGGTCACGAACGAGAGTTTTCGGTCAAGCAATGAAGTAGGGGGAATAATTATTCGCCCGTACAACAACTCACAATTTCCAACCATTCCACATCATCAACATCGTATTGCCCAACCTATGTGTCTGCACATAAAATGAAGGAACAAGGGGCGAACACATAGGTTAGCCC
>JGI24721J44947_10010428_pt1 | contig 11771 bp, 12 predicted proteins | sample YelNatPaOPGAMG01_FD_44947 | JGI IMG/M metagenome (IMG submission 44947)
CCCCGTTGCCATGGGTTCATCCGCTCGTGCTGGCGCTACGCTAGCGTATCCTATTTCTCTCTGCTGGAACGCTAGCCCGCGCTGTCGCTTCCTGGCGTATCCATGCCGCTCATGCGGACTTTAAAGCTTTCAACTGCTCCAAGGCAGTTTCCGCAGCGCTTTTCTCGGTGAACGCTCCTCCCTGCTCTACATTCAACGCCTTGACGATACCGTCCTGCACAATCATAGAGAATCGCACCGCGCGGACGCCGCCGAACTTGGCCGTGTCAAAAGTGAGGCCCATTTGACGCAGAAGCGAAGCGTCGCCATCGCTGAGTGGAATCACTTTGCCCTCGGCGTTCCGCATCTTCATCCACGCATCCATGACAAAAGCGTCGTTCGTGGCCAGGCACGCCACCTTTGCACCGAGCTCGTGGAACTTGTCCGCCAGGTTCACGTACCCTGGTAGGTGACGAGCGTTGCACGTGCCCGTAAAGGCGCCAGGGACGCCACAGATCACCACTGTCTGACCCTTGAAGACCTCATCTGTGGTGATCTCTGAAGGAGCGCCATTCTTCATTATCCCAAACGTACCCGCGGGAAACTTATCCCCTACCTTGATCATCATGTGTGTATTCGTGTACTCACGCCTACTCGTGGGGTGTCGACGAGTAGCTCCTATCGCTGGACGTGCAGAGGGATCGTGAAGGCACGGACGATTCGCTGCAAACGGCCGCCGCAGACTCTGAACCCAGCGCGCACTCGAACCTCCAGTGAACGTAGACGCCGCCGCAGACTCTGAACCCAGCGCGCACTCGAACCTCCAGTGAACGTAGACAATGGTGGTTGGCAGGTATGCGTCGACACCCGAACGGCAAGTGCACTATGTAAGCGCAAAGATACAATAACGAACGCGTTCATTTCGCTTCCCACGTCCTCTTGTAGCCTAAGGCGGTACCCGGTGTGCATCGTTGCTGATCGTTCATGACCTCGCCGCTGGCGCCTGGAGATCTGCGGCGGCGGCGGCGGCGGCGGCGGCGGCGGCGGTGATGATGATGATGATCATGGGTGTTTTTTCGACACATTCTCCAGATGCCTCGTGCTCGACAGCTCGTCTACACATATAGACCAGGGATCTCTGCCATTGTGCGCTTGATGCCAGCGATCAGAGGAAGCATTCGTGGTTTCACCTGCTTCCAAGTTCCAGTACCCGTACGATCTCCCAGCGAGACTGGTTGTTTCTTACGTTGCATCGTGGGCCGCGAGCCTCCGCGATAGTGCGCTGATCGTGCCGGCGCGCATGCAGCACGGAGACAGAACAGTTTTGTCAAGTCGATCAAGGCGAGGGACCAAGGCGTGATTCACCGGTACCAGTCGATATTCTCAATGGTCAGCAGAACGAGAACGTTTCACAACCATCGATGGCGGATACATCTAGGCACGCGCAGGCGCCTCCGAGACTTTTTTGACCGGCCGATTCCGATCGGTTCCAGTTTCTCAGTACTTGCTCCCCGCTACAGTTTACATAGGTCTCGACCAAGGGAGAGCGAGCTTCTGCTGCTGCACTTTCGTGAGACCTGCGAGGTATCGTAACTCTCAAGTCGTCATGTTCGGTCACCCCTTCCCTGCGAGCAGCGTTTTACCACTCTTTGAATGCTCCTATACATGTCTAGGGTTTCTTCCGCGTACACGCTCATCGACTGGGACGAATAGCTGTAGCTCGTATCGTATGCGGTCGCGTTTCAGTGCGAATTCGATTGTGTCCGGTTCAACGCGCGACGGTCTGCCATGGAAGCTTGTTTTTTCTTTGTCCATCGGTGTCTCTTCATCTCCGTTCACATGTGCGGCACGGAATCTCTGCATCTTATGAATGCTTGGGTAGCGTTTCTTTGAGATCGCATGGATTAGAATGAAACGATCAGGAGACAGTTGTGCAGACAGCGTCTGATATGTTCTATTTCTGGTGCACGGCGCTCAGCATATTGCCAACGAGGGACATGACTCATCCGGCTGATGGGCGTAGAATTACTGATTTATTGAAGTGAGGCCATTTCATTCCCAAATAGTGACATTTTTTTCGAATTTCCGTGACGATTCTCTAGTCTAGAGGATACAATCTGTTTCTTGAATACCCGCGAGAATGACATGTACCAACAGAAAGAGCGTGCTGGTACAGCTGTTCTAGAATTAACTGCTCTGTTTATAACGCTGGTTACATCCCGTTCCTTTCGGGATAGGCGTCCACGTCGGAACCAAGATCATGTTTCCGAAACCTCGCCCATACGTATTCGGGACAAACTACTCGCATGGCCTTGAATCCGCATTTGGTTCGCAAGCTTGCGGAAACGAACGTACACAATCTACTCAGGGACGGTGATGCGTGTGTGTAAAAGAACTCAGGGTACGACACACAAGGTCGCTGTGCTGCGGCAGACTGTAAAGATACCATGTTCTATCGCCTAAATATCATTTGCCCCAGATGTGGTGCATGCGTTTCCGCTCCGAATGCTCCCGCCGCCATCTGTTATTTAGCAACTTCAAAGCGTATATCATAAATTCCTCGGGCCGTAACTCCAGCAATCCCCTGTTCACCAAGAACGAATGCAATCCGATTGGTACTCTGCACCGGGCAAGTCGCGGTGCAGTCGCCGAAGTCACAGTTCTAGGAGGCTGCAGCGGAGAGCGTCCCCTCTTCGCGCAAATACATCCCCAGGTCCGCCTGGTTCAGAACAACAAGGTCTTCGGGACCTGCCATGCCGCACTCAACAACAGACCGGGCCATGACCCCGAAACCAAGAGGAATATCGTCCTCGTTGTACACGACCACAGCTTGGTTCTTGACTGCACCCTCGGTGAAACGGGCCACGCCGCCTTTGACAACGTGGTTCCCATAGAGAAAACTCATTTCGGAACTCTTTTTCAGCCAGACTTTTCCTAGTGCATAGTTGCCAAGATAGTCCAAAAACGTCACTTCGACGCGGAACTTGCCAGAATGCGTGAACTTGCCTACACAAACGCCGAAACAAATCAAATCGTCCTTCGGCACGCGAGTTGCCTGGCGGATCAGACGTACCGGCGCGTAGTACACCCGGTTCTTGTGTAAACGGAAGCAGTGCTCCTCATCGGGTCGATCTAACAGCAGCTTTATATTCTTCCCCATATATCGGGCAAGTTTTTCGAAAACGAGGCGAGTCTGGTCCTCCGTAAGAGGCCGCATCTTCTCCCGGATCGCGTTGAAGCGAGCGTCCGGAGAAGCAGTATCGACGTCGACTTCAGTGCGAAGACAGACACCGCTTCATACAACGTGGCTCGCGGTACGCGATTCGTCCGCCCGCAGCCGACTGCGCGACTCGTTGCATTGTGAACGGTACAATATGATTCATTTACGTACTCCGACCTGCCTGCTAGGCTGCATGGGTTTTCATAATCTTTCAACGCAAGTCTGTTTCACCCAGAGTGTGGCACGTAGGAGGCTATCGAAATCACGATGCAAAGTATCGTATACATCGTAGACGAATCGCTTGTAGTATATATATTCTTTTCTGGACAGTGGAAGAAGGACTGCGCTCCTCCTTCAGGTCAGTCGTACCACGGTACGCAGATAGTTTAGGAACAGTGAAAGAAGAAAGGAGTTTAGTGCCAAAAACCGATATTTTTAAAGACTTTTTGCGGTCTACGGTAGAAAAACAACCGATCGATCTCTTTGCGGAAGGCAAAGAGCGACGATAATAGTTCCCACAAGCGTCTCTGTTTCTCAACAGATTGTTCGTTTGACCCTCAAAACACTGGGATCCGGGCGCAATAAAGTCCAGGTTCACGAAAGCACAGCTTCCGCCGAATCCGCAACAACAGAATTCACAGAACTCAACCATCGATATGAAGCACAGGCAAGTCGGTTTGTTTTTTCAGTTGATGAGACTTTCATCGGATGAGACGGTTGGAGCGTATACGGGTATTCGCGGAGCAGGGTGTTCCGTTGTATGTACAATCGAACGTGAGGAGAACTCGGAAATCATCGTCTGGTCCAGGTGGAGCGGATCCACTTGGCGGCCTCAGTTTCGCTCACAGGCAAGGCTGATACAACAGCACGTTCTTTGTCGAATCATTGGAGAATTTTCGATGCCGTATGACGACGCTCTTCTAAAGGACCACGTGGCATTTCTAGATTACCGTTAAGTTCGGGGTTTTTGCAAATTCTGGCGGGGATAGTGCTGATTTTCATTCCGCCGTACACTCCGTGGTTCATGCCCATTCAGTGTATGTTTTCCATCGTGAAACGTAAACATCGCTGCACTGGGCGAATCGCTGATGCGTTCAGCACACGGTGACACACCAGGGCGCATGACCTGTTTCTTCCACCAGTCCTTCTCTTTCAGGGGAATTCCTTACCTACGGGCATAAAGGAGTGCGTTCATTTGAAGAATCAAAATATGTAAGGGATGTGCTGGGATGTACACTGCAGAAGATCGTGATGGAGAGAAGGCAGCGCAGCGCTGACACTGCAGCAAACCGCACAGAGAGCACGAGTTCTAGCAATCCTTGCATTGGTGAGTTCAACCAGAGACAATAAACGCAAGGAGTTGGTGAAGCGAGACTTCAACGCCGTCATCAATATCATACGATGTGCGGTGCTGAAGACGAGACCCGAGGAGCTGACACAATTCCTGCTTCACTCGGCAGCCTGTCAGGCTCGAACTGTGCAAGGAGAAGCTGAAACCGATAGCAGAATGCCGGTCAGAAAAGCTAAGAGGCGTAAGCGCGTAAAAATGTACGCATACCCGTCGTGGTCGTAGAACATTTCAAGTTTTACGGACATGTATATGGAGCACCCGGCGCCATGCTCGGGCACTGCTCCACGGAACACGTATGCCCCGCGGGCATGCGTACGCATAGAAGATGTAACTTTTGAAACATTACATCATTTTATGGACAACGCCACGCATCGAAGCGAAACGACGTCACCAGTCGCCTGGCAATGGCGGGAATGCATGCGTGCATGCAGCGTTGCTGTCTTGTCTGNTCCGCGCGTGCATGCCTACGCGGCTGACTTCTGCGGGACCACAACGCTGGTCTGTGCTTTATTCGTTCGATGTTCATCGCAAGTCCAAACGCTGGAAGGATGGTATTCTTCAAAGCAGTGCGGTGCCGGGCAACGAGGCTCGCGTTCGGTTGCAGCTGTTAGATGAAACAGTGCCTACGGACGAGTCTCCCGAGTCGAGCTCCAGCGCGTGTGCGAGTCGTGCACATCAAAGGAGACGTACAGTGTTCAGCGAGACGGTGCCAAGGACGAAAATTGACGTTAGCGGCGAGGTTTTCTCGCTCGGTAACCAGATCTTGGTGCAGGTTCTGGAGCCCGTGGAGTCAGTCGAGGAGGACTGCAAACAAGCGCCGCCAGCTCTTCGGGATAGCCTGTCACCGCGTGCAGCGTCAAGTGACGGTGAAAGCTTACAGACGGGGCTTCAAGGTACAGTCAGACCGGCGAACAGCACCCGTCGACCTCTCGGGGTGACCGGTTTACGGAGGCTTGGCCGGTTGCCAAATTCAATAAATGGCGCTCGGAGCGCCGGCGAGTCGCACGCGGAACCATACGAACGTGTGCCTCCAGGTCCCGCGTGGCGACAGTCATGCTTCGACAATGCACAATCGTTGTCGAGCACAGGGCTAGACCTGGACCAGCGAGAACGTAGCGTGCAGGCTTCGAAAACCGCGGCGCAGTTTTCAAGGCCAAAGTCATCAACAAACCACAAGGCTGGTGCGTCGGTTGGTGCGGTCAAAGGGGGCAGTGCGCATGAGGATTCGGCACCAATGCAGGGACCGCAAAACATGATTGAGAATGGGAAGCNTTGCCCCCGAGTCCAGCTAAGCGACGAGCAACTCCTGTCCATGTTGGCAGAGGATAGCCCGCTCGATGCGTCCGGGACAGCGGGAGCACCCCAGGGCTCGTGTTTTACACGTCCCCAGGTAAGCGGCTGCGGTATCGGCCCTAGCGCGTTTGCAAAAGACGCTGACGCGTCTACAGAGCCGCCTCGGTTTCGGGTCAGCGCGTCGCATCCGCGACTTGCAACGTGTCTCCCTTCCTCGGGAGCAATCGACAGCGTCGGTGTTTCGGTGAGACATCGCAGCAGCGCTAGCCGGCAGATCACGAATGCGCAGGATCTGACGCTCACGTTCCCGCGCAGGAGCGCTTCGAGTCGCAAGGAAACTGCGGATGTTGGCGAGCTGTGTCCCGGTGGCCGCAAGCCAGCTGGATCGTCTTCGAGTACTCAAGTATCGCTCCAAACAACCAATACATGGAACTCGATTCCCGCATACCGTCAAGAGATGCTCCTTTTGCTTGCTGCACAGATACAAAAGCAGCTTGATGCTCAGGCTGAAGTTCTGGAACGCGCCTGCGAGCAACTTCTGGACCATTCCTCAAAACAGCCTGCATATGCACATATTGCACTTCCGCATCGGCAAGGTTCTGCTCTCATCGTGCGACATGGCGTTGAAAGTTTCGCTGTGATGTCGCGAACAGCCAAAAACGCCCAGCGAACTCGCCATGGCTTGCATGACGAAACCAAACAACCGCCGGACGATCAACTGGTTCCCGGTACGAAGTACTTTCTGCGCTTTCGACCCGAGAGCAGACTCGATGAATTCGCCACTTGCCTGGACCGTGACGCGCTCTGGGCCCTCGGAACGCGCACAGCTTGGCGGGAGCATTTCCGTAGCGAACATTCATCCGCAGTCGCTGATGGAGTTACGTTGGTGCGCTCCCTGTACCATGGCGTTTCGACGGTATCCGGCCTCTTGGAGGTCCAGCCGCTAGGACGCTGCAACCGTCGTATATGGCGAAAGCAGCCTTGTAGCGTTCTCGTCATGTGCTGCGCATGCTTGCCCACAGAGCTGCTGTGTTTAGACGCGTTTTTGAACGAGGAGCCGTTCGGGCGGCTCCATGTCTTGCGCCAGCTCGTCGGTTCTCCGGTAGCAACCACCAATACCAAGCAGCCACAAGCGCAAAATGATTGTCTCCAGCAAGTCCCTCTTCGGAATGAGGATCAAAAGTCGCTAGAAAGTTGCGGCGGGCAACCATTTGCAAATGCTGACATTCCACTTGTGCCGTCGAGTGCCGAACCGGGTACACGTTCCGATTCAAAGCCTTCTTCCGATCCCGCTGTTCAGCTTGAGGGACGGCAGCGCACGCTCTTTTCGCTCGACTCGCCATGTCCTAGCAGTGGTGGCGTTCCAACAGAGCTGGCGTCAGCATGCGCTGCGCAGCACCAGCGGTTGGAAACCGTTTCATCCGCTTGGAACTTGGAACAACAACAACAACAACAACAAGTCATCCAGGCGTGTTTGAACGGCGTCGCTCTCATTAGAAGCAAGGACTCGCAAGCGAGAGGCGTTGATCGACCTCATTTGGTTGCCGTGCACGGAGCGTTTGGCACTGGCAAGACCCGAACCTTGGTGGAGAGCATCCTGGCAATGTTAGAGCAACAACCATCGCTTCGTATCCTCGTTGCTGCTGGTACCAATGTCGCCGTCGACAATATTCTACTTGGGCTGTTGCAGCGCGGCTTCAAGGACTTTGCTCGCGCGGGTAACGAAGGGCGAATGCATCCAAGTGTGTGCGAATTCACACTAAAGGGATTCAAGAAACGCTTCCGTCGAGCGACAGTAGACAATGGACGAGACTCCATGCAGGTCCATCCAGCGCCTGCTGGAACGAATATCGCTCAAGCTATGTCGCATGAGGCGCCCACCGTCGGCCCCGTGGACGGTGAATTTCCGTCTCCTCGAGACAGCACGCAGGTGGAGCGATCAATGTCGGCGCTGCGGAAACGCGTGTCGGGAAGTGGATGCCGCACCGGCCTGATGAAGCGCGTCAGCGCCCCGCAGANCTGTTTCACAGGGAATGCAACCTCGACGAAGCTATGTCCGCAGCGAAGACGCGACTCATGTCTCGATCTACGAGCACCAGCTGAAGAACTGGATTCTGAAACAGTTGAGAAAGCAAGTCGAGAAGCGTTTCGGAGTCGATCAGTAGTCGGTGTTACCTGCGCTTCTGCAACGCAGGCCATTCTGCACGGACTCCGCTTCGATGTCGTTCTCGTTGATGAGGCCTCGCAGATCATGGAGCCGCTTGCTCTGGCACCCATTCTAGAACTCGGCGCCGATCACGTCTTTGTCGTGATCGCCGGCGACGAGCGACAACTGCCCCCATTGATGAGCGGCAGGTCCTCGGAAGACGTTCCCGACCAGTGCTGCATAAGTAGGTCGCTGTTGAAGCGCCTCGGTGAACGAGCCGATGTACTGAACCTCTATCTCACTGTGCAGTTCAGATGCCATCCCCAGATTGCTCAGATCGCATCCGAGCTCGCCTATGGAGGCGCCGTACGAAGCGCGTACCCGATTACCGCATTTCCAGCGGCGGTGCCCAGGCTCGCCCCGGTTACTTTTGTGCCAATCGATGGTCATGACGAAGCTAGCCTGGATAAGAGTCGTTTCAATCGCGTGGAAGCGCAATGGATTGTGCGTTTTCTCCAGCGAATTGCGCGGTGCTCTGCCATGGAACCCACACAAGTGGGGGTTATCTGTTTGTATCGGGCCCAAGCCGCCATTATCCAACACCTTGCAAACGCCTCGGACAACGCCGAACTGGGGCACGGGCCTCGGATATCGGCAGCGAAAATCGAATCCAGTCGCTGGAGTATGGCATCCGTCAAGATCAGCACCATCGATGCTTTTCAAGGCGGCGAGCGCAAGCTGATTGTGCTCTCGACGGTTTGCAGCTGCCGGTCTCAGGGTCGACAACTACTGGATTCGCTGGAACGTGTGAACGTCGCGCTCACTCGGGCCAGTCATCACCTCATCATTACTGGCCATCGACTCACATTGACCTCGAATCCCATATGGCGACGAGTTCTGGAGCATTGCGAGCCGCTGCCGCCGTCGCTGGCAGGCACGGCACTGAACACGCTCGACCATTAGCTCGGGATATACCCGGCTGATGCTGATCGGGTATGCGTTTGAGTCAGTGCAAGTCCGGTGCGCGAAACGCTGCGGCTCATGCGCAGTCGAGTTCCGTGCGCTGAGCAGGCGCGCGAGACCACTGCCATTAGTGGATATCGCACTCGAGCATACCAGAGCGAAGCGGACCGTAACAGAGGCGGCATGATGCATTGCAGGGACCAGAGCCATGCTCTGATGTTTTCACGCCCATGCCAGAATAACGCTGAACCGGGATACTCGTTCGGATGGAAACCCTCAAGTTTGGGACGCTTCTCATTTTCATCAACACCAGCCTCTACGAGATTTTTTCTGCAACCGCTTCCGGTTCTTCTCTCTCGTGATCAGCNTTCNATGCGACGACGGTCTCACCAATCCCTCATGTTCCATTGTCCGCTGTCAACGGATATGTACGGTAGCGTTTAAGTCCCAGTTTCGCTACTTGTGTACGTTTTGCACGCATTTCATGCCCAGACGGTCGTTGCGATCGACGCCTCACTTCTCATTTTCATCTTTTTTGCGTTTCGTCTCAGTGCACGCTTTACAGCAGCGACTCCTGCGTGTAGCCAGTTGTTCGGATATGTCCACCGTACCTGATTCTCCGAGGTCTGCTCTGCTCCACGAGAACATTCCCTTCATCACTCGGTACGTGCCGATGACGGGTACGAAAGGCTCGCCACGATGCGCTCCTTCGTTTCCGTGCTGGGTGCCGTACCCTATGGTGACGGGCTTCTTCTGGGTGATGCCCTCTGCGAGTATTCCGTCTGCTGCGCACGCAAGTGCACACAGTCTCATTCGATAGAGGATTTACGGAAAGCGACGATGACCATAATGATACAAGTTCGGGAAGGAGAATCCAAGCTGGCGGAGAAGGCAACAGCTTTCGACCCGCCTAGGCACCCATCATGCCGAGCGTTGGCACACCTTCCACCAGAAGCGATCACTGCGGTGACTGAAGTCCGAGCCTAACACCCATTCCCGTGTGAGCAGAAGAGCCTGCCGTCTCTGGAAACATATCCCATGCGAGGTATCATGCTGCTGTCGAGTCCAGTTTCGCCGAAGGCCGCAAAGCGATGAGAATTTGTCTATCGAACGGAGTCGATCACTTGATGCGACAAATTCATGGAACTTACGGCATAAGCGTATATGAGGAAGCTGTCAGGGCTCGTCGTCGGATTCTTTTCCTCGTCAATACTGCAGCGCGATTTGCTGTTCCCGCGCGTTGCGTTGAAACAGCGAGACCAGAAATTTGAATAGTGCATGATTTGAGCATGGTATACGTCAGGAAAGGACGAGCGTGCAGGCCTTTACGTATGCATTGGATGTCTATATCGATTATTTTAGGAGCTCTTGTTGGAGAGCGTCACGAATCATCTGTAGTCTCGGATCGTCACGAACTCCAGCGGGAACGCGTCGAATGAGCCATTCCGAACTGATAATCAATAATCCCAAACTAAACTTGCATTCATTAATCCTTTTTGTTGTACGTCAAAAATTGAGGATGTACATCNAGAAACATGTTCGTAAAAATCTCAAGCATAGAACAGAGCCTGTATCTCAGTGTTCCACGATAGTACGACGCGTGTGTCGGTACGTCTGAGCGCAGCCTGTGCATACGAAAGCACCGTCAGCTTCTTCACCGACACCTGTGTCGAGTCTATTTCTTTGCTAACCGATGGAAGCGTCCAGGTGTGCCTTCCAGCGAATCCTGAGCGTTGCGGCACGGCACTTTTCGATTTTCATGTTCGCAGAATGAAGCGTCCTCGGCCGCTCGCCTCGGGCGTGAACGATCCGGTGCCGATCGCACGAAACAATCCCCGGAGCTTCAGGTTGCACCAGGAACGATATAGGCTACGAACGCGTGCTACGGAGGCTTTGGCACGAAACTTGCGCTTTTAGAAGGATACGGCGTGGTTAGCTGCTCCCTGTGGATAGAGCGCTCGTATTTTGAAGAAACTGTAGCGTCCGCGTGGTTCCATTGGTTCCACCGTCTCGGCAGGTGTGGGCGGAACGCTCAACATTCTTGCTTGTGGTGAAGCTAGCGAGAATTTCTCTCGCGTCAATTGACTGTTTTGGAGGTTCATTGGTCAATTCAGAGGACATATTAGCTGCTCCCCGTGGATAGAGCGCTCGTATTTTGAAGAAACTGTAGCGTCCGCGTGGTTCCATTGGTTCCACCGTCTCGGCAGGTGTGGGCGGAACGCTCAACGTTCTTGCTGGTGGTGAAGCTAACGAGAATTTCTCTCGCGTCAATTGACTGTTTTGGAGGTTCATTGGTCAATTCAGAGGACATAGGCTTCAGCTGGGCCCGTCTTCTCTACGCGGTGCACTGGTGCGCACGTTCGAGCCAAGCATGGCTTTCGTGTTCGCTGTACCTCGCGTGACGTTACACAGAACCAGTCTGCCAAGGCGGTTTCCGGGTTGCGCGGCTCGAGCAAAGTGCACGCCGTACCAGCAGTTGCTGCGAAAACCGACCAAGGAGCCGCTGGCCCGCAGCTGGCGCTGTTCAGCAGCAAACGCCTCGAAACCGCCGACCGGGTCACCAGAGGTCTTCGAAAAGCTCTTCGTACCCGTGCATGATATCGATGAGTGTTGCATTGACAGAAGGCTCTTGGAACCCTACAGTCTCCAGAAACAGTCTGCTTTTGACGCCGAATACCGGACTGCGGAAGAGCTTTCGCTACCAGGCGCCCAGTCGACGTTCCGGGTATTTCTGCGGTACTTACAAGCACTGTTTCGCCACGAACCTGATCTGCCCCGCCGATTTATGATTGCCCTGGTCCTTATGGTGCTGTCGAAAG
>JGI24721J44947_10010430_pt1 | contig 11771 bp, 11 predicted proteins | sample YelNatPaOPGAMG01_FD_44947 | JGI IMG/M metagenome (IMG submission 44947)
AAACAAGTTACCAGAACAAAAAAAGGGATATTACCAGCGATCTCGCATAGTTATAACTAAACAATTGGGATATGAGATAGCGAATAATGGTTTTAATAAAAAACATATAGTCCAAAGAACAAAAGATATCATTCGTTTTTGTTTGAAAAGGTGGAAAATATGAATTTAGGCATATCGCCTAACAGCGGACATGCGTTTCAGGCTTACGCCCTCGTCCAAATGGTTGGGTATAGCTCGTACTTCGCATGTCCGCAACCGTTAGATGAAATTGCTCAGGTGAGGAAAGAACAATGAATGAAAGACATACAAAAACCTCCACGCCNGCAAGNAGAGTTTGGCCCCTCTGGGCAGTAATAATTGGTATTGCTGGTGTAGCAATTTATTTTTCAACCTATTTTCCTGTTCNCCGAGTTTTTGAGACTTGGGTAAAATTTGCCGGAAATTTTGGAATTGCACTCGTAATTTNCGCAATCGTTGCATTGGTTCTTGAGCGATTGGTTCATGANTCGCTCTTGAATGAAGTTATTGGTGCGGTGGAAGGTATAAAGAAAGGCTCAGATGTTCTCAAAGGGGCTGGCGAGCTTGGCATTGAGGACATTTTTGCAAGACGTATATAGCATAGCAGGGAGCGCGCGAATGTTAGAATTAAAAATGCTATAAAAGAACAACTTTTAAAAAAATCAGGTGAAGTTCTTATCGCTTGTGTAGCTGCACCTGACTTTTTTGGACGATGTCCCTAAAATAGTTGAAGTAGGAAGCGACCTCGGTTAAAATATTTTATTTGAAAAAACAAAAAATTAAAGGAGGTCGCCCCTATAGCAAAAAGATACCGCAAGATGTCAAAAAAACAAATGCGAAGATAAGGGAAATCAGAGATGAGCAGGTAGTATTAGAACTGCCTCTGCCTGTAGCAGAGGTATTGGCAGGCATTCCTGAGGCTGTAGAAGAACTGTCGCGTGAAGTAGGGCTTATGCTTGTAATGTCGGTGATTAAATCCGAATGTGAGAAGATAGCTGGAATAAAGGACGCCAAGAATCCTCAGACTCTTTATTTTGCTTTCATTGAGCATAAATATTCTGTTTAATTTCAAAGCTATGCAGTTTCCAAATTTAAATTCTTTTATCTCAAGCAGTCCATTATAAAGGTTTGTTATGAATTGATAGTCAACTGAACTTAGATAAAAAGATAGATAATTGCCTTGCCAAAAGTAAAACATAATGTCTTCAATCTCTAAGTCTTCATCAATAGCTACTTCTTCGTTTTTTATTGTCGTGTCTTTTGGCATAGAAATGCCAAAGCGCAATGGTTTGGCTATGTTTAATCTTTCTACAGATTCTTCAGGATAAAGGCTGTTTTTGTAGTCAGAGTCAGATTTTTCAAGGGCTTCTTTTATGAGAGACATGGATCTTTGCCTATAAAAAACAGGAAGTTTTGAAATACTAAAAATAATCTTTAATCTCAAAGGTTCTCCAGTCAATTTTAATACTTAATCGTCTCTTAAGGGTTATCAGAATATTAAACCCTTCAATTGTTTGAGAAGGTTTTCTCGCACGCTTCGCCTTTCACTTCTCAATTTTATCTTTTGTTTCCTGTTCTGTCAATATCTCGACATTCCTCGAAAATAATCTCTTCAAAGAAAAAGTTGTTTCCTCAGAATTTACAAAAATGGCAACCATCCATTCTGCCTGTCGGCAGACAGGTTAACCTATATTGTTCAGTTAATAGGCTTATAAAAAGGAGGTTGTCAGGGTGGTTGCCATTATACTTAAAGGAGTATACAACGCGAAGGACCGTTGTGTCATCATCAAAAAGAATCAGGAGGCTTGTGAGAAGGCTGATAAAAAGAAAAGAACAGCAATACTTAACGAACTTTCAAAAATACTACATCTAAACAAGCAGTGTTTAGGCTGTCTATTGAGGTCATGTGGGAAGGTTGTAATAAGGAAGGGTAATATAGTTATAGTAGCTGATCCTGCAATAAATGCTCATGTGCTATACTGGCATCATTAGAAAGTGGACACAGGCAGTTTGTACAGGTTAAACTTTCTGTATAATGAGGGAAAAAATCTGTATAAATGGGGAAGAAATGTTGCATAGAATTTTAAAAACTGAAACACTGAAAAGCGTCCACAAAAATGGGGTGCGGTACATAGCCAACCTCTTCAAATATATGTGTAAGAAACGATCTAAAGGCACTGCCCAGGAATCCCTGGGCAGTGTTTTTTATACAAACTCCTGTATCATTGCAAGGACCTGGCCATCCTTGTAACCTTTAAGATGTATTGCATTTGATCTACANGAGGCATTGCAAAGCCCGCAACCTTTGCACAAAAATGGATTAACCTGTGCCTTTAAGCCCAGCTTGGGATCCTCCACAAGGGATGGTGCATTATAAGGGCAAACTGCTGCACACACACCGCAGGCCGAGCATGCAGTAACATCAACTTCAGCTACAACACCCGATGCATACACCTTTCCTTTAGAGAGCAATGCCACTGCATTTGCCACAGCAGCTCCTGCCTGGGCAATGGATTCATCAATAGGTTTTGGGTAATGGGCCAATCCGGCAAGAAAAACACCTTCTGTGGCAAAGGAAGATGGAGCAAGTTTCACATGTGCTTCAACAAAAAAGCCGTACTCATCCACAGGAACCTTATAGAACTTGGATATATCCTTTACATCTCCCGGAACAATGGCAGATTGCAAAACCAGCAGATCAGGATCCAAAAGTACCTCTCTTTTTAGTACATGATCAATGGCCTTGACTATAATTTTTCCATCTCTTTCTTCCACCTGTGGCTTATTTTGAATATCATATCTGATAAACAATACTCCTTTCTCCCTTGCCTGTTTATAAAGTATTTCCCGCTCTCCATATGTTCTAAGATCTCTGTACAAAACAAATATGTCAATATCAGGGCTTATTTCTTTTAGGTGAAGTGCTGAAACTACGGTATGTGTACAACAGACCCTTGAACAATATGGCCTTTCAGGCTCACGAGAGCCCACGCATTGAATAAATACAACCTGTTTAAGGTCCTTTATATAGTCTGCTCTGTTCTTCATATACATATCGAGCGTAAGGCCTGTAATAACATTTGGGTTAACTCCGTACAGATACTCTTTTGGCTGTAATTCATGGGCTCCTGTTGCCACAACGGTAACCCCGTGCTCCACCGTCTTTAGAGAACCATTGGAGAGGATCTTTGTCTTGAAATTTCCAACATATCCTTCCACTTCTTTGATCTCTGCGCCTGTTAGCACCTCTATTTTGGGATCCTTTTGCACCCTATCTATGATCTCCAAGAGCTTCTTTTCCACTTCCTCACCGCTGTGCGTCCTAAAAAGGAAGTTGGCATTTCCTCCCAGCTTTTCCTCCCTTTCCACTATTGTGCACTCAAACCCACTTTCTGCAAACTTGATGGCAGCATTTAGGCCAGTGAGTCCTCCGCCTATGATCAGCGCCCTTTGATTCAATGGAAGTTCCAGCTCTTGGGAAGGCTCCAAAAGCAGGACCTTGCTAACGGCCATCCTTATGAGATCCTTTGCCTTTTCGGTGGCGGCCTTTGGATCGTCCTTGTGGACCCAGGAGTCGTGGTTTCTTATATTCACAAATTCCATCAGATACTTATTAAGACCTGCAGCTGCCATAGTCTCCTGGAACAGCGGCTCATGGGTCTTGGGGGAACAAGCTGCCACAACTATCCTGTTTAGGGCTTGCTCCTGTATGGTCTTTGTGATGAGGTTCTGGGTATCTTGAGAACATGAATAAAGGTTTACCGTTGAATATGTGACAAAGGGAAGGGTCTTGGCATATTCTGCCACCGCCTTTACATCCACAACACCACCTATGTTTATTCCGCAGGAACACACAAAAACACCCACCTTGGGTCTTTCTCCCCTGATGTCCNTCTCCTTGGGTACTATGACCTCCTTGATAAGGGAGTTTCTCTCAGAGGAAATAATTGCTCCTGCTGCCTGGGCTGCCGCGCCTGCCTCTATGACAGACTGGGGGATGTCCTTAGGACCTTGAAATGCGCCGCACACAAACACGCCTGGTCTGCTGGTAACAACTGGTTCAAAGGTCTGGGTATCGCAGAATCCTCCCTCTGATAACCTGATCCCAAGCCTTTCTGCTAGATCAGCCACACTCGGGTCCACCTCCAAACCTATGCTCAGCACTGCCATATCAAAGAGTTCCTCGTGTAAAACCCCGTCCTCATCTGCATAGTGGATCATTACACCCCCTTCTTTCCTATTGGGTAGGAGGCTGTGGATCCTGGCCCTTATGAACCTTACCTTGTGCCTTTCCTTTGAATCGTTATAACATTGCTCGTAGCCCTTACCGTGTGTTCTCATATCCATGAAGAATATCGCAGTATCCAAATCATAACTTGCATGTTCCTTGGCTATTATTGCCTGTTTTATAGCATACATACAACACACAGAAGAGCAGTAACTGTGTTTAGCTTTATTTATATCCCTTGAACCCACACACTGGATCCAGGCAATCTTTTTTGGTTCTTTGTGGTCAGAAGGCCTTACAAGATGGCCTTGGAAAGGCCCAGAAGCACTTAATATTCTTTCAAATTCCAAAGATGTGACTATGTCAGGTGTTGTTCCATAGCCATAGTTTGGTATCTCTTTAGGATCAAACGGTTTAAATCCAGGTGCCAACAATAAGGCCCCTGCCTTTACCGTGATTATCTCTTTCTTATCGTTAAAGTTTATAGCCTTCGCAGGGCACTTTTTTTCACATGCACCACATTTTTTCTTATTTATGTAAATACAGTTAGCCTCATCTATCGCATATTTTAAAGGTACTGCCTGTGGATACATAAGGTAGGCAGCTTTTCTATAGATGAGCTTACCGTTAAATTCATCGGGAATCTTTACAGGACATTTCTCAGCACAAACACCACATGCAACACACTTATTTGGGTCCACATATCTTGGGCTACGTTCTATTTGGACCGTAAGATTCCCAGGTTCTCCACTCACTTCCAACACTCTTGACATGGTCATCAATTCCACATCCTTGTGTCTCCCCACCTCCACAAGTTTAGGAGACAGGATGCACATGGCACAATCGTTGGTGGGAAAGGTCTTATCCAGTTGGGCCATCCTTCCGCCTATGGAAGGTGAGGACTCCACCATGTAAACCTTGAATCCCTGATTTGCCAATTGAAGGGTTGCCTCAATCCCAGCGACCCCACCACCTACCACCACCACAGAGCCAACTTTTTCTCCCATCTTGCCCCTCCGCTAAATTGCTGAACAAGCCCTTAGGTAGGAACCCACATCCACGGGCTTGCCCTTCCCTTTTAAGGGACTTGGTCCCAACTTCTTGATTCTTTCGGTCATCTCTCTTGCTATTTCTGCAAACCTAACCCCCATTGCAGAGGAAAGGTTGAACATCTCCACCCGTTCTGGATCCATTCCTATGGACCTCAGGATCTCCTTTACCTGTTTGACCCTCCTCTTTGCCATGAGATTCCCCTTTAAAAAGTGGCACTCGCCTTCTAAGCAGCCTGCCACGAAAACGCCATCCAAACCAGACTCCAAGGCCTTTAAGATATGGATCACATCCACCCTACCTGTACACGGCACTTGAATGATCTTTATGTTAGGGGGGTAGTTTAGCCTCATGGAGCCTGCCAAATCCGCTGCTGCATATGCACAATATTTACAGCAAAAACCCAGGATCTGAGGTTCAAAGTCTTCTTTCATGCTATGCTCCTTTCTTTTTAATCCTTCATGGACAGTGCCACTGCCTTTGCTATGAGCTGTTCATCTGTGAAGTGCCTCAATGTGATTATCTTTGCAGGACATTCAGAGGCGCAAACACCGCAACCATGACAGAGGGCCTTGTCAATATGGGCATGCCCCTCCTTTACATATGGGACCCCGTAAGGACAGGACCTTACACAGGTAAGGCACCTGGCGCACTTGGTAGGGTCAAATACCTCTGCCACCACACCGCCCACTGTGATGAAGTCCTTTGAAAGAATGGTCATGGCCCTTGAGACAGAAGCCTTTGCCTGCGCAATAGTCTCTTCCACTGGTTTGGGGTAATGGGCAAGTCCGGCCATGAAGATTCCATCTGAGGCAAAGTCCACCGGCCTTAGCTTTGGATGTGCCTCAACCAGGAATCCATCAGCATTCACAGGCACCTTAAACAGCTCGAAAAGTTCCTTGTTGGGATTGGGTCTTATGCCGGACGCAAGTACAACATAGTCCGCACTGATCTTTAGCTCTTCGTTTAGAATATGGTCTTTAAATGTTACAAAGACACTACCATCTTTGACATTAACCTCAGGTGGATCTTCAAGTTCATACTTGGAAAATACTACACCTAATTTTCTTGCCTTCATAAACAAGTCTTCTCTAAAACCATAGGTCCTTATGTCCCTGTAGAGTACATAAACATTTGCATTCCTGTTTAGAGTTTTTATCTCAATGGCATTTTCCATAGTATGTGTGCAGCAAACCTTGCTACAGTATGGGAATTCACTGTTCCTTGATCCAACGCACTGGATAAAGACAATATTTCTTGCATTTGAAATAGCACCATTTCCTTTGCCTAAAACCTCATCAAATTCAAGGTGGGTCAGGACCCTTGGGTCTTGTCCATAACCAAATTCCTTTGGCTTGTATTCATGTCCNCCTGTTGCAATTACNGTTACTCCGTGGGTAATAACCTCTTCCTTAAACTCCTCTCCATCTTTAAAACGGATTGTAGATTTGAAATCTCCTGGTATGCCTCCTGTGTTTACAACCTTGGCATTTAAAAATAACTTGATCAAGGGGTTGCTTTTTACNTTGGTCTTTAATCCCCTCAAATGGCTTTGAATAGGGGACCCATCCCAGGTGGTTCGAAGTTTTGTTGCAACACCTCCCAGGTCATCTTCCATCTCCACCAAGTAGGTTTCTATACCGTTTTCTGCAAAACCAAGCGCTGCCTCCATACCCGCAAGTCCACCACCTATTACAAGGCTTGCCTTTTTCACAGGCAGATCCACCTTATACAATGGTTCAAGTAGGGCTGCCTTGCTCACTGCCATACGCACAAGATCCTTGGCCTTCTCTGTGGCCTTACGGGGCTCGGACATATGCACCCAGGTCCCTTGATCCCTTATGTTGGCCATCTCAAAAAGATAGGGGTTTAGACCTGCCTCCCTTATGGTCTCCTGGAACAAGGGTTCATGTGTCCTGGGTGAACAAGATGCCACAATTACACGGTTTATTCCCTTTTCTGCGATCACCTGCTTCATCTTCTCCTGGGTATCTTGGGAGCAGGTAAAGAGATTTTCCTCTGCATGCACCACAAAGGGGAGACCTTTGGCGTATTCCATAACCTCTTTTACATTGGCAACTCCGCCTATGTTTATGCCACAGTTGCATACAAAAACACCTATCCTGGGAGGTTCTCCCTTTACATCTTTTTCCGGCATAATGTCCTTTTGCCTTGTTAATGTGTTTCTTACATCGGATAGTAAGGAGCCTGCTAAACCTGCAGCAGCGGATGCTTCCATCACAGATGCGGGTATGTCTTTGGGTTCACAATATGCTCCGCATACAAATATCCCATCTCTGGATGTTCTGCTAGGGGTTATACTCTTTGAACTAACGAAGTTGTGTTCGTTTAATTCCACACCCAGTCTGCGGCAAAGATCTATAGCTTCTTTTGAAGCCTCCATTCCCACTGAAAGTACAACCATATCATATAATTCTTCCTTCAGTATTCCGTCTTCATCAAAATATCTCACCAAGACATTCTCATCACTATCTGCTTCTAAGCTATGGACCCTGCATCTCACAAACCTTACATTCTTTTCATTTTTTGCCTTCTCATAATATCTTTCAAAGTCTTTTCCGTATGTTCTCATATCCATGTAAAAAATTGCCGTTTCAAGATCATAGTGGGCATGTTCTTTTGCAATTATAGCCTGTTTTATTGCATACATACAACAAACTGATGAACAATAAGAATGAGCTGCTNTGTTTATATCCCTTGAGCCAACGCACTGTAGCCAGGCGATTTTCTTTGGTTCTTTATGATCAAAAGGCCTTACCAAATGTCCTTGAAAAGGACCTGATGCAGATAGGATCCTCTCAAATTCAAGGGAAGTGACCACATTTTTGAGTCTGCCATATCCGTAAAGTTTCAGATTAGCGGGGTCATACGTATTAAAGCCAGGGGCGAGTATTACTGCTCCCACACTTATCTCCTCTACTTTTTCTTCCATCTCGTGGTCCACTGCCTTGGCAAGGCANGCCTTTACACACTGGTAGCATTCTGAGCAGATTCCGCACTTGAGACAGCGCTCTGCCTCTTTCTTGGCCATTTCCTCTGTGAACCCCAGGGCAATTTCCTTGAAATTTCCTCTCCTCTCGGATAAGGCAAGCTTGGGCATGGGGATTCTTTCCTTGTGCTCCTCCTTGGAAGTATCCGGCTTCTCATAACTCCATTCCTTTTCCCTTCCTTCCCTCAGGTCCATTCCCCTTAGGTACCTGTGAATGCTCTCCGCTGCCTCTTTCCCACATTCCACTGCCTCCACCACGCTCTTGGGGCCGTAGTACACATCTCCCCCTGCAAATACCCACTCCACATTGGTCTGCAATGTCACTGGATCAGCCTTGATACCTCCCCTTGCTATCTCTATCCCTTCCTTTTCCACACAACTTATATCGCTTGCCTGCCCTATGGCCACCAGCGCACTCTCACAGCTCATATCCATTAGCTCTGTTTCGTCATAGGCAGGATTAAACCTCCCGTTTTCATCAAATACCCTCACACACCTCTTGAATCTTATCGCCGTGAGCCTTCCTCCTTCTTCTAAAAACTCCTTGGGACCCCATCCGTTTATGATCTCTACACCCTCTTCCAGCGCCTCCTCTATCTCGTACTTCCACGCAGGCATCTCTTCCCTTTGCTCCAAGCACACAAGCCTTACCTTTGAGGCCCCTTTCCTCAGCGCCGTGAGCGCCACATCTATGGCCACATTTCCCCCTCCTATCACCACCACATCCTTGCCTATGCTCACTTCCTTCCCAAGGCTTACTTCCCTCAAGAAATCCACTCCCTTTATCACCTGCGGAAGCTCTTCCTTGGGCACGTTCAACCTCCTACTCACGTGCAACCCAAGCCCTAAAAATACCGCCTTATAACCTTCCTCCTTCAGGCTCTTGAGGGTGATATCCTCCCCAAATACCACCCCTGTCTTCATCTCCACTCCCATCTCCCCTATCACTTCTATCTCTTCCCTCAAAACATCCCTGGGCAGCCTGTACTCTGGTATCCCAACTGCCATCATCCCACCCAACACAGGCAGCTTCTCAAATACCGTTACCTTGTAACCCTTCCTCCTCAAAAAATATGCACAACTGAGCCCTGCAGGCCCTGAACCTATTACCGCTACCTTCTCTTCCCTCTCCTCTTCCACCTTGGGCACATACCTTCCTTCCCTCTTTCTGTCTTCATCCGCCAAAAACCTGTGTAGGTACCTGATGGCAAGGGACTCATCCACATCCTTCCTGTACATACCCCTTCGCACGGATGGTGACATACCCTCCCACATATCCCAGGAAAGGGATGGGCCTCTTTGAACAGCTCCAAGGCCTCCTTGTACTTCCCCTCCCTTATGAGCGCAATGTAGCCTTGTATGCTCACATGCGCAGGACAGGTGGCCTTGCACGGTGCTGTCCCCCTCTTGCTTATGGCATAGGCACCTGGAATGGCCTGGGGATATAGCTTGTAGGCCGCCTTCCTCTTGCTCAATCCCATGTTGTATTCGTCTTCCACCTCTATGGGACATGCCTTCGCACACTCTCCGCAACTCGTGCACTTGCTTAGGTCAATGAACCTTGGATACTGCCTTATCTTTGCCCTAAAAGAACCCTCTTCTCCCTCCAGTGAAACCAATTCAGCATTGGTTATGAGCTCGATGTTCAAATGCCGGCCGACCTCGACCAGTTTGGGAGAAATCACTCACATCGCACAATCATTGGTGGGAAAGGTCTTATCCAATTGGGCCATCATTCCCCCAATGGCAGAGGACCTTTCCACCAAATATACATAGTAGCCAGAATTGGCCAGATCCAAGGCGGACTGCATCCCGGCAATCCCACCACCTACTACCACAACAGAACCAGACACACTTTTATTGCTCATATCCTACTCCTTTTTGAGATGGTAAACCTGAATTCTTGTCAACGGACTGGGCTTCAAACCACAAAGCGTTTCCCGATCCCTATTTTCCCACCAGTTTCAACACCTCCAACACAAGCCTCTCTATTCCCTTGCCCACATCAAATATGGTAGGGCCAAGCATGTATGCGGGGGTGGTCACGATTTTGAGATTCTTGTCCACATGTACTGAGTCCACAGTACACTCAAAGTGCCTACCACCCATCTTTTGAATCGCATGGGCGGTTTTTAGATCCGTGCCTATGGTCACCTCAGGGTTAAAGCCTTCCAAGGCCTTTACAACCGTGGCAGGGGCGATACATATGGCGCCTATGGGTTTCTCTTTCTCCACCATCTCCCTCAAAAGCCTCCTTACCTCTGGATGAACCTGGGCCTGATCACCCCTAAAGGCAAAGTCACTCAAGTTCTTGGCCGCCCCAAAGCCACCTGGCAGGATCAGGGCATCTATCATATCGGCCTTTATATCCCTGAGGTCCTTTATCTCACCACGGGCAATCCTGGCCGATTCCACCAAGACATTTCTCTTTTCCCCGGTTACCTCTTGAGTGAAATGATCTATCACATGATACTGTTCAATATTGGGAGCCATGCATAGATAATCTGAGCCGTGTTTCTTTAGAAAATACAAGGTGAGGACAGATTCGTGGATCTCGGATCCATCAAACACCCCACATCCTGATAGGAGAACGCCCACCAAAGGCATAGGAACACCTCCATTCTAAAGGAAATTTCAAGAATCTTAACCCCCTGGAGGCACCCTGTCAACCCGCTTTAAAGTCATTTAGGGATACGGCAAAGTTTAGCAAAGAGGGCACCTGAGAGGAGCAAACCAAAGGCTGAGAGGCCGAGGCAGTATTGGGGTATAGACATGACGAAATTCCTAATCTCCTCCATTGGCTGGATATATCTGCTAATAGTGCTTGACTGGTATAGGAAGAAGATAGTTGGCTGGAACATCTGATGGCGAAGCAGGGCAGCTGAGTGGAAACAGGCATTAGATATGGCATTCAAAGGGAATTTCCTGGAGGTGTGAGGGTTAGTGGGCTTAGGCTTATAAGTGACAATGTTAGTCAGCCTACAGCCACGTTACTTATGAGGGATATGGCAACACTTGGTATAGAGCAGATATTCACAAGTTATGACAATCCAAAAGGCAATGCAGAAACAGACAGGGTAATGAGGACGATAAAGGAGGAGATCATCTGGCTCAATGAATTTGTTTCCTTTGAGGAGGCAAAGGAGAAGATAGGAAGGTGGATGCAGGAGGACTATAACAAGCTCTATGTGCACTCACAGCTTTGTTAAATGAGTTCAGAGGAGTTTGAGGCAAAGCTCGAGGAAAAGAGGATAAGAAAGGCGGCATGACCTCTACACCTTTAGAGTATAAAAAATGTCTTGACAAATGGGGTGCAGTGCAAAATCATGCTGCGGGCCGCACAGGCCTATGCTGCCGGATTGACCACCGTCCACAATCATCCGTCCGGCGACCCGACGCTTAGCGAGCAGGACAAGCTGCTCATGCGCGACTTGGTCATCGCCGGCCGGGCGATGGATATTCGGA
>JGI24721J44947_10010454_pt1 | contig 11753 bp, 9 predicted proteins | sample YelNatPaOPGAMG01_FD_44947 | JGI IMG/M metagenome (IMG submission 44947)
AGAACGAGTGCAGGAAACGATTCTGTACGACGCCTGTCGATGAGTTACGGCCAACAGAGAAACGTCACGAGCACGAGTGCCCGTTGAAATAGCCAGAAACGAAGCGCTTGAAACAGAGCACGATGGGCGAGATGGGGTACGGCAGGCTGCCCGAAGTTCGAATGGCAAGGCAATGGAAGGTCAGCGGCCTGCGTTCATGTGCGCATACTGGCAACCATGCGAGCCAGCTCCTTCTGCAACGAGACTTCGCCTCGATCAACATCTGGATATGTCTGGTGCCTCGTGCAAGTTNAGTAGCTTTACGTCGAGCAAAGTTTCCTGGTACTCGTTTCGTACTCGGTGNGTGCATTACGCTGAAACGCAGAAGAATTCCGATGACGTAGAAATACGCAGTCAAAAGGGAGGGAATCTTATTGCAGCTCGGAGCAACGCACTGGTATACTGCGGTTCAGCAATTCAGCGCCGCTGCACTGTGTATCGATACCCGGAAAACCATTCGCATTGCCATTAGGTAGGCGGTACTGGATTCCCGTGATTCTCGATTCGTAAGTATAATCAATGTTATTTGACCGAGTTGTTCTGGGAAACGAGCGACAACAGCTGCGATCGTTGCACAGCAGCTGGCAACCTGGTGTCTGTCTCACACACGGTCCGAACGTTGAACGCCTGGACACGTGCCGGTGCGTCACGCTTGCATTTCAACAAGTTCGTGGCGAATAGGCGTTTCCATTTCAACATTGTGGCAGCGACGCTGACCCCTGAACCAGAGGACAACGATAAAATCAGGTCATTGCAAAAAGAAGCGCACGCGGAAACCTGTAGCCACCTCCATAGCAATCCCTGTCGTTCAACGATACGAACGCTGTGTCGAGGACTGCTGGGGGCGCTGCCAAACCACTGGATCTTCTATTGCGAAGTTCGCACACTCTTGACAAAGATAAACCTCACGGAGCCGTCTGCCACGCACAGACGACATTTGGCCGAGCGAAAATGCGTCTACTGTGGGAGGCTCATCAGTGGCTTTGCGAAAGCAACTAGCTTCGCTTCCCTGCGATACGATGCTGGCACTGTGAAGAGGCAAACCGCTTGAAACGGTAGCACCCGAACACACAGATCGGGCTTGTAGCTGCGGAACAGCAGCGACTCGTTCGCTCTTCGATGCTTTTGATGGATGCGGAATCACAACATCTGAGGAGGTACCGAGTTCGTTGAAGAGATTGAGAGAAAGAGAGAAAACGTAGGAGAGCGCAAGGGAGCGGCGCAGTAGCTCGCGCGCTCTGATTGCCGACCTCGCCCTGGGCACGATTTATGATTCCTGTATACGAAAGCAGCGGTTTCCGTTGCCTCCAAGGCAACAAACAGTTCCCTGTAATACTATAGACCCATGTAATTCAACTGATGCAGCCTCTTCCTGTTTATTTAAGTATCGACGTGGGCACTGGGAGCGCACGAGCTGCGCTCTTCGACGAACTGGGACGCTGTCTAGCTAGGGCAGATGCGCCGTTTCCCACTCATAACCCTAAACCAGACTATTTTGAACAGTCGACTGTTCACATCCTTAAAGCAGTTGCCAGCTCCACACGCCAGGTACTGGAAACACTGAGTCAAAACGCAACGACGAGCGTCAGCACCGCTGGTACCGTACTGACACGCTCTCTGCAGACGCTGGGCGCGTCGGAGAGAGCAGAGCTAGGGCCTGCGGTACCCCAGCCAACAGGCCATGGAAACGAGCAGCGACCTGCCTGGCAACTGTGTGGCGTTGGTGTCGACGCAACCTGCTCTTTGGCGCTTGTCAGTGCTGAGCAAGCAGCATTCTTCAGGAACTGCTATAGCGACGAATGCGCTTCACCGGAGGGTCTGTGGTCATGTGTACCTGGCGGCGTCGCGCTGGACGTGGAACACAATGACGACGATGGCGGAACGTTGCCCCAAGCCGTCTGGGATATTATCGTATGGATGGACCATCGTGCCGAAGCAGAGGCGGCTGAAATGAACGCTGACACTGCCGAATGCACCCAGGATGTGCTTCGCTTCTACGGGGGATCCCTGTCTCCGGAGAGCGAGCCCCCGAAGCTGCTCTGGTTGCTGCGTCATCGACCGGAGCTGTTCCTGCGATGCACTGCCGTCATGGACCTCTCTGACTTTATTGTATTTGCGCTAACTGGGAACTTGGAGGCACGCGGACTCTGTCCCCTGGCTGCAAAGTGGGCATATCGCACCGATGAAATGCGGTGGGATACGAGCTTCTATCAACGATGGGGACTCGGGGACCTGTTTACGCGCGGATGCTTCGGTCGAGAGATTCGTTTACCGGGGCAGCGAGTCCACGGCATCGGGGATTCGGTTGGACTTTCAAAGATTGCAGCGTTTCTGTTGTTTGGCTCCCCGACATCGGACGTGACATCCCGAGCCTCCAACTGCACGTTAACCGCAAGAGGTGAGCCCGTCGATGCAGGTGCTGCAGCGCAGCTCGTCTGGGACTATCGCGAAGTTGTCGTTGCTGCCGGCATGGTCGATGCACATGCGGGTGCCGTGGGAGCCTACAGTATGCGTATTCCAGCAAGAGGAGAACGATCTGACTGGTGGATCCAGCCGACTGGGATGAAGGAGGCACCACCGGGCCTCAGTGCGGGAACAAGGCCGATGTCCGCTGCCTGTACTCCAACGGGTCACGCCTGTACAACTGCAAACACGCAAGCGATGCACGTTCTAGATGAGCACGGCCTCAACATTACCCAGTGCGCAACGGGATCCATTGTAGACGACCGCTCAAACATATCAAATGAAACCGCACCGAGCCTCATGACTATCGATCTGACAGGGGCACGCGTTACTTCAGTGGGTACAGCTGCTGCTGCTGCTGCCGCTGCTGCCATGGCGCCTTTCGACTGGTGTCAACGCATTGCCTTGATTGCTGGCACGTCAACGTGTCACATGGTCTGCTCGCGGGAACCTGTTTTCGTTCGTGGTGTATGGGGTCCGCACCGCACCGCGGTGCTCCCAGACCTGTGGCTCAACGAGGGAGGCCAGAGCGTCACCGGTCGATTACTCGATTATCTGGTCGAGAGTCATGCGCATGCTCTCGGCTTCGGAAACATACCGCTCGCCGTGGTCCACGCTCGACTCTGTCAACTTGGCAAGCACCAGATGAAAAGAGCAGCGGGCATCCATGTGTATCCGGATTTCCATGGGAATCGTTCCTTGCTCGCGGATCCACGCATGAGTGGAGCGATTGTCGGGCTACGTCTGGACACCTTCGCCAACGAGGAGGCTTTTGCTGCGCTTTACCTGGCCACCGTGCAATCCCTGGGCTACGGAACGCGTCAAATCATTGAGCGTCTTAACGAGGCAGGTCACGACATTCGCGTGATCCTGCTCTGTGGTGGCATGCTGAAGAACGAGCTGTTTGTGCAATCACTTGCAGACACGTGTCAGCTGCCGGTAGTATTCGCAGAGCGCCCTTTCGACGTCATGCTCCTGGGTGGCGCTATCTGCGCGCGCTGTGCGCACCTGGAAGGCGATCTTTTGCAGGTAATAGAAGCCATGAACGGCGGGCCTGATCAGCTTTTTTATCGACTGGATCCGGATCCGAAATGGCGGATGTATCACGAAGCGAAATATCGAATTTTTCAGCGAATGCAACAAGAGCAGATAGCGTATCGAGCAGCGATGATGAATGTTTGGACATGAAACGAATGCTGGATGCGGTGCTAGATCTGGAAGCCGCAGTGTGCGTTGCGGTCGCGAAGCGCCCCATGGAGTGCTTCAAACCGCTGTGAACACCGAAATCAATCTGAAGAGCGAAGTAGATACCCGGGAGGGTCGAGTTCTGGAGACGTTGGGCTGGGCTGGGCTGGGCTGGGCCTTGTCCGACCAGGGAACCGGCACNCGAATCTTCGGGGTGCCCGTTTGAGCTGGGCAAAGACAAAGCACGGGGGTTTGCTGGAAACAGCTGCAGTGTGCCCCGATAATGAGACCATCNAACCTNCTATATACACCGATGTCAGATTGGTACGGAACAGGTCCAACGACGTNACTCGGGCGTAAACGCGAATATTTGGATCGCTTCCCACGATGATCAAAACTAGCCTTTGCGGTGTTTTTTTGGTGACTGTTGTCCTTTGAACCNTGATCTCGGACTTTAAATATGCTGGTCTGTCCTGGTCCTGCAGCTCCATTGTCCGCAGTCGGAGGATGGCGGTTGCTGTCAGCAGGTCCCTGTGTCGCAGCTCGGGCTGTTGTTGACGCACTGCATGCAATCCAGGAAGTTGTGCTCTACGCCTCGCTTGCCACTTTCATTTTTTGTTTTCCATAGAGCGTCTGTGCGACCTTCGCAGCGGCGACGCTGGATTGCTGTCAGGGTTCGCCATAGATCGACCATACCTTCTTCTCCGAAACGTATCCTGTGGCGCGTAAAGGCTTGCTTCATCGATCAGTACATAGCCGTGACTGGTGCGGAATGCTCCGGTGGATAATAACTTTTGTTTCCGCGCTCGATGCCGTCCCGTACGACCACGGGCTTCCTCAGGGTAACACGCTCGGAGACGCCTTTGAATAAAGCACACACACGAGGACGCTGCTCCATTGGATAAAGCGTTTGTGGTATGCGATATGGTCGACGATCAAACAATACGGAAAGGACACNCGAGCCTCGAGATCAAGTCGACGAATACCGATTTGTCGACGCTTCATTCGTGCGAAAGCGTGATGCATTCTGCAATGAAAGCGACCGCTGCAATGATTCAAATCCGAATACAAGACCCCCTTTCTATTCAATGAGAAACGTCGGGAGACATTTCGGTAGCGTATACCATGATATGCTCGCTGATGCTGTGGAACCTCGATCGTCGAAGTGCCACGAATAGAGGATGATTTGTCTTCTGGACGGTATCCATTACGATCCATTGGTCTCAAAAGTTCGGTGAAGTCTCGGCACGAGCTTGTGGGCAAGTCGCCCTGGGACGAAGTCGAGACGATCCCTTCGTCAGCTCAGCGACGCGAATCGCTGTGCACACGAGCTGCCTCGAAATAGTTAGATCTAGATCTTGAAGATTGCAGAACCTGAGCATGCTGAACCCATGGACAGGAGAAGCGTGGAGGCTCGCGCTCCAGCATCGCATGAGGCTATCGGTTATTTTACGAAGCGGAGCTCGAGGTCGTCGCGTATGATCTTGATGCAGGCGACGCCACATATTCCAGCGGCAAGGCGCCGAAGAAACCGCTCCGATCAGATTGCAGAGCATCCTCCAGCAACTCATGAATTAGTAAGCGTTTTTTACTGCACTTTGCATTTTGAGGCTGTGTAACTGAAATAAAACTTCGAAATAATCGCAAAACAAGTGCAAGACGAGCAATGCAGGGCTCTGCTTGCATCTGAGTTGGGTCCAGCGCTGCATGCTCGGACACGAGGCTTGCGCTGGGTACGCATCGGTAGATCGGCGTCGCCTTTATTTGTGACCCAGGCAACACAGAGCTGCTGGGTCGCCATCAAGGGAACGCGAGATCGCCCTATGCGTAACATTGCTTCGGTTCTCTTGAAGTCTGCGGTGTCTCGAGTGGATGACTCTGGGTTTGAGCAGATGCGGCAGCGGCGCCTGCTGGCCGCCTCGATCCGTACCAGACGGATTCGTGGTAACTAGTGCGTCTCAGTGTACCTGGACCATTCGAATGACTTTTACGTGGTCGATACAGAATCATTAAATCTATCCTTAGATAAAGGCACTTTATACGAACTGGATCGAGCACAACATCGCAGACTGCAGCCAGTGCAAACGTCACGTTTGGTGCTGCGGCAACTCCCGGGAGCGAGCCCGTCAATGCGCATAGCTTCGGGGTCCTGAAGCTATTGGCGCATCACCCGCAAACCTTGTGCAACGATTTCCCGACTTGTCATCGAACAGAGGGATTCACGATCGATCGGTGTCTCGGGATGTGTTCGCGCTCGCTGCATGCCCTCGCGTCCGTCGAGCGCACACCTAGGCGCTAGTGATGCTCGGATGCCACATGCTCCTCATACGCCTTCGCATCCATCAAATCCTGAAGCTCATCGGCATTGCTCACCCGTACTTTGATCATCCAGCCAGCATCATGCGGGTCTTTGTTCACCTGGGCGGGGTCCTCACTCAGCACCGCGTTGACTTCAACCACCTCGCCGCTCACAGGGGAATACACGTCGCTCGCAGCCTTGACAGACTCCACGGCCCCGAACGTCGCTCCTTTCTCAAGCTGCGAGCCGATTGCTGGAAGATCCACGAAAACGATATCACCGAGCTGGCTCGCAGCGTGACTCGTGATGCCAACCGTCCCGGTGCCGTTCTCAACCTTGACCCATTCGTGGGACTTCATGTACTTCCGATCCGCTGGAAACGTCCCAGCTGCACTCGCCAACAATCGCCTACCTCGATCGTGTGCCGCCTGTGGAGCCATTTGCACGAGCTCTCCAGCGGGCCCCGCGACCCGACGGAACAGACTCGGCGTCCGTTGCCGCAATGCACTGGGCCAGCTCGCGGTCATACAACGCACAAGTACTCGGTTCATGATTTGAATTCAAGGACGCCTACTATAGGAAACCAATAGAAAACGAAGCAGACACACAACAGACTCTTGGTCAAGTTAGTATGCAGCACCGTTGTACACGCTGCGGACCAGGTGCTTCAAAAGTTTGTCGCCTAAGCTGTCAGCTGCTCCCCGCGAGGCACGCAAGGTGTAGAGCGCACAGGCGGCGTGCTCGCGCATCGATCCGAAGCGGCGGCGGGTATCGGGCCAGTACGCCGCCAGCGCAACCGCCGGATCGCCAGCGCTGGCGATCCGGCGACGCGTTCCAGGCGCGTCCGCTGCAGCAAATGGCGCCTCATCAAGCGCTCGGTCTGATACGAGGGTGGTGTCGGTAGCTGGTCGACCACACCTACGATACGATCCGAAGACAGGGGCGTTTATGGAGTGCTCGCTTGATCGAACGCTGGTGCTTTGAATGCGAGGCGCACGTGCTCCATGGAGCAACAGGATTCGTGGCAAGCGCAGGCATCGCCCGCAACGACCAGGTAAAAACTGCAATAGAGATGGAAGCAGCGGTTGCGGGCACGCGCACGCCGGACACGCACATTAACGTATGATGAGGCATGCATGGAGGCTACAATGCGCGATCCACGCCAGCAACGGGGGCATCAGATCGCGATCCGGTGATGCGTGCACTGCACGGCCCCGGACGGCATGCACATGCACGACCATTTGACACATGACGACAACGGACATCAGATCGCGATCCGGTGATGCGTGCACAGCATCATTGCACTGTGCGCCTTGCGACGATTTACGTCGTAACAGCGGCAACGTCCGGCACGATCCATCGCATCGTGCACGGCAAGCGATGACGTCTTGCGAAACAAATCAACACCCAACGTTGTCGGTATCGCTCGGTACTGCCGAAACATGCTCGGTTGTCAGATCCTCAATCGCGTTCAAGTGATACGGCCAAAGGCCGTCGCCGTGATGAACAGTCCGTCGCTCCAGTCCTCGCGAATCTTGCACAAGGGCCCATGACTCGTGCGCGTGCAGCGTTGCTCTTCACCAGAGGCGTGTCCACGACTCATCACATAGGCCGATATATCTGATCCGCAAGCAACTGCCGTCAGCATGTAGCCCTCGTCCCAGCGGTGATGAATGCTCTCACTGGGATACCCAAATTCGAGTTCGACCACCTGCTCCTTGAACGCTGTGCCTCGGCTCATGACGACGAGCCACTGCTCGGCAGAGGGCGGCCCCTGGACACAGAGGCTGGTGATGGCATAGCCGTTCGTCCACTTGTCGGCACACCACTTGGCCGGGAAGGTCGAGCTCACGATATAGCTCTGTTGCTTGTAGCGTTTGTTGCGATTCATGGTCGATGCGACAATCCCCCAACTTGTGTGATTCGCTGAGCAAGCAGTGATGTAGAAGCCCTCGTCCCATTTGCTGCGAATCCAATCTCGAGGCACTTCATTGCCGGGGCAATAGTGCATGGCTTGCTCCACCAGCACGGGATCTCTGGCGTTGAGGACGCTGGTCCACATCCCGCCGTCGAAGCACAACACGCTGATGCGCATGCCCTGAGCCCATTTGCGCTCCACCTCGCGCACCAGATTCTTGTACGAGGTATGACTCGTGTACACCTGGCTCGCTGGGGCACATGACGAGGCGTTGTTCGCTGAGGTGCTTATGATTACCCACTGATGTGTTTTCGTCGTTCGTGGTGCAATAATTTCAAAGCGTCCTCGTCGCATGCCCACGTCCTGGAGCGCCAAGGATAGCGCATGTTCAGCGAGCGCGCCACCACGAATGCCCACGTCCGGCTCTGTGGAGCTCGCTCGCGAGACCGCTTGCGCCGTGTTCTGCAGCTCGGCCGCCGCACCCGGCGTTCGCGCTCGCTTTGGTGCCTGGGCAGATGCTTGCCCTGACATACCATTCCGCCGCTTACCACCGACCGTGCCCGGCACTGACGACTCCACAAGAAGAACTTCTGCTGCTCCTGCGCTGTTCTGCGAGACATCGCTGGCCAAGTTGATGATATTCGCACTCGGTGCGGCACTATCGACATCAACAGTCTCGGCGGCAGGGGTACGTGCCTGATACGGGGGGACAAGCGGCACTCCCTCGGCCATGAGGCGCATTTGCTGATGAATCCAAACGATTCCCTGCTTGCAATCCAAAATCCGTGCCATGTACTCGTAGTCTGGCTGTTCAGCGAATTTCAGCTGCCGCACGTAGGCCAAAAAGTAGCGCAACTCATCCGGCACTGCTCGACAGATGTCATTAACTAGCATGCGTCCCTTGCTTTCGCAGACTTGCATATTCTTGTCGTCGCCGACAAAACCTTGCCANGGGAGCTGCCCTTTCAACAGATAAATCAGCATGTAAGCGAGTGATTCCAGATCGTCTCTCCGAGACAGGTGGCGGCCGAGGTGCGCGTTCACCGAGGCGTACCGCACCGTGCCGCTAAAGTGATCAATACGTTGACCGTATGGGACGTGCTTGCCCGTGGCGTCATCCTCGCGCCAACGGGTGGCGAGGCCCATGTCAATAATATAGAGAGGCACGTTGACGTCGATTTTCGCCGGCGTCACGCGAGCGTACTTTGGGTCACTCACGGATGTCGTTCCATTGGCGCCCGTCCCGGAGGCATCGCGTGCGTCTATATTCACCTCTAGTAGCGCCAAGGGGTCCACGCACGACCCCCCCGTATTCTGGCGACTTGACGTCTGGTTTTTCGGTTCGCGGTATTCGAGGAGGAAATTCTCGGGCTTCACATCCCCGTGAACATAACCGATGTCGTGGACTCGCTTGATCAACGCCAAACACTTGAGCGCGATCTGAGACACTTGTGGCCAGGTAAATCGTCGGGAAACTCGAGATTCAAGGGCCTTCTGGAGCGTAGGTCCCAACAGCTGCATAACACAGACAAAATATCGCCCGACATGTCCAGTGTAGTAGACAGTGGGAGCGCCGAGTCCCTGCATCCGCATCAGAACCTCCCACTCGCGATACGCAATCGTTCGGGAGCGATACTCCAGTTTCACTGCTACTGGCTCGCCTGTAAGCGCGTTGCGGCCCTTGTAAACGTCGCCAAAGTGGCCAGAGCCAAGAAAAACGTCCTTTTCCACGATGAAACCTTTGCCGCCAGTGCAAGGGCACGACTGCCCCACCACCGTTGGAACTGGATCCTTCGGCTCCGACGCACTCGCTGCGGGTGTCGCACCGACCGCTGGCTCGACAGCGGCTGTGCGCCCTCCCACTGGGCCCCGCATGGTGCCCGCTCACCCCTGGTACACAGCCACAGACACGCTTGCTTCAGCAGCTTCAAAAACCTCCTGGTATCCAAACACGCTCCGCTTCAACCCGACTCACGGCTTCTCTGAGCAAAATCTGTCGAGCGAACAATAGACAACTCAACCAAAACCACCACAGAGTCGCAGCCCAGAGTCTTTTGTAGACGTGACAAGTCGTCCGTGCGAACTGGCGCTGCCACTACCGCTGCGTCGCGCGAGGGTTTCCACTACAACCGACTCGTGCAACCTCGAAACAGCCTAAAAACGGAAACTGACCTCTATCGTTGGATACTGAGTATTCCTGCTTTCACGTCAAGTACTATAGCACCAAACAGGAACCTACTCGAAACGTGTATACCCGCTCATATGGTCCATGCGTTCAGGGTAGTCACGCGCTGAGCGTCTATCGAACGCGCGCTGTCTCGAGGCGCTGTTCATACATCCCCGCGTGACGCGACCCTGCGGGCGCTGATGCGCAAGCGCGCGCTGCAATGGACATCGCTGCATCAAGATCGATGGTGCAATCCTGATTCGATTGCGATGANAAAACGTTTCCATGGACCAGGGATCCCTGGTTTCGGGAAGGATNGGTGGTGGCGTTCGGGAAAGCGTCCATCATGATGTTACCTCCAGGTTCCTTTTGGATATACTGGCCGTTTCGTATGGTCTATCGTNTGCCGAGTACTTGATGTGAGCGCTCGCCTCGGNGCTTGTATCGCTGGAGCAGATATATCATGGGGATGGAACGGCTTTGGCACGCCATTGAGGGCGTCGGATCGAGGAACGCTTCACCTGATACGTAGTCGGAGTATATGATCAATCTGCGAGCCTGCAAGCTGCGCTGGCAGACGGACTGCCTGCGGCAGTGTGACGCGATATACTAGGAGTCCACTGCGACCAGATCGACGCCCAGATGGAGCCTAACTGCCCCTGATCCCAGAATGAATTGCGTTTTGCGGACGCATTGTTCAGGTCTCGCCACAGCACCTGCCACTGGAGGAAGCATGAAGCACGAGCTTGGTAGATTCGTCCGTCTCGCGGGACCTTACGCCTAGAAGGTAAACTTTCGAAGATACGGAAACCTTTCCCCTTTGTAACGTTTATCGTAGATAGGGATAGAAATACATAAATATTTGCAGGTGAATCGTGAGTCTATGTTCCTTATTCTAAATAACGCGCTCGGTACGCACATCTCCAAATTTGGTAGTACGAAANACGACGCNAATGTNGCTGTTGAAGGGAAACGCGATCGAGACAACACGTTTTCTTTTTTGGGAGCATTCGATCTCGTACTCGCAGCGTGCACTGTTGTTGAGGGTCTTGTCCCATGGATGACAACGGCATTGCACGGCTAGATCTAGTGTGTTGTTCTACTGTAAAAGTCGGATTTCCTTTGAGGCCATAGCAAAGTCTAGTTTCCCAGTTCAATTGTGTTTCAAACCTCAAGTAAGAATATTCCATTGAATTTTCGCAGCATATAACAGATGCGTTCGAAGAGGGCTCTTTTTCAAAAGAAACTAAGAAAAAGGAAAGTTGTGAAAAAGCAACTGGACGATCCTNGAAGTCCAGGATCNTCNGCTGCCAGAAAAAAAAAACGAAAAACAGTGCCGAGTCCAGAAGAAAAGGAAGAGAAGAGGACCGAAAGGGGGAGGCCCTGCGTCGAAGACGGCCAGAAAGACGACTGTACGACGAGACGGTGGTGAAAGCCTTTCTTCTTGGACATATCAAGGGGTCGTACAAGGAATGGTTGCGAGACGCTATCGAAAAACGTGTCGATTCGTACACCAAGAGCACCATAAAGACGTCGTCAGGACTAAAGCATTTGGCGAAGGAGATGTATCGCGACGTGACGCACGTGGAAACGGTCGAGATTCCAGACGAGTTGTTCGACCAGACCTTTATTCGGCACCTGATGCTTGGCACAGGGAAACGCGGAGGGGAAATGAGTTCGTG